>Ga0187875_10000757_pt1 | contig 26092 bp, 21 predicted proteins | sample June2016WEW_17_1_2_FD_132978 | JGI IMG/M metagenome (GOLD analysis project Ga0187875, IMG submission 132978) | Peatland microbial communities from SPRUCE experiment site at the Marcell Experimental Forest, Minnesota, USA - June2016WEW_17_10 | ecosystem: Environmental > Terrestrial > Soil >...
AATGCGCTCGTCCTTGTCAGCCAGATGTGACAGAGTTGTCGCAAAGACCTCGGCGTAAGTAAGCTGCCCGGCGGGTTTGGTCTCGCCGGTATCCGGATCGTAGGGGCCAAGGCCGTGAAATTTCTTTTGTCCGTCCAGCGCCGGCTGGTACCCGCGTCCTTTTTGCGTCAGCACGTGCAGCAGCACGGGGCGATTTTCCGCCTTGAGAAACTTGAAGGTCTCCACCAACAGCGGAATGTTGTGGCCGTCGATAGGGCCATAGTATTGCAGCCCGAACTCCTCGAAAAGAATCGAGGGCCACAGCATGCTCTTGGCGGCCTCTTCCGCGCGCCGCGCCACCTCCACCGCTGTCTTGCCGCCAATCTTCTCCACAATGCGCTTGGCCGAATCGTGCAGGCTTTTGTATTGCTCCGTGGTGACGATCTTGTGGAAGTAGCGGGCAACTGCGCCCACGTTGCGGTCGATGGACCACTCATTATCGTTGAGCACCACAATCAGCCGCTTGGTCTGCTCGACGATATTATTGAGGGCTTCGAAGGTAATTCCATTGGTGAAAGCCGCATCTCCGGCCACGGCGATCACGTGCTCTTTGCCGCCCGCCAGATCGCGCGCCACTGCCATGCCCAGCGCCGCTGACAGCGCCGTTCCCGCGTGTCCCGCGCCGTAGCAGTCGTGCTCGCTCTCCGTGCGCAGCATAAAGCCATTCAGCCCGCCCGGCTGGCGAATCGTATTCATTCGCTCCAGCCGCCCGGTGAGCATCTTGTGGATGTAGGCCTGATGGCTGACATCAAACAGTAGTTTGTCGTCGGGAGTATTAAAAACCGTGTGCAGGGCCAGGGTCAGTTCCACCACTCCAAGATTCGGTCCCAGGTGGCCGCCCGTCTTGGAGAGTGTCTGAATCAGGAATTCGCGTATCTCCTCGGCCAGCATGTCCATCTGCGCAAAGTTCAAGCGCTTCAAATCGGCCGGCGAGTGAATCGATTCCAGCAGTGTTCCCATGGTCTTCCTTCCCCCGAAAAAAGCCGGGCAGTCGGGTAAAAATTCCTCTGACCCAGGGGCCATCGAAACCAGCTTTGCCAATCGTTAGTATACCAATGCTGTGGTTTCAGCCGCTGAAGGCTTAGACGGTGTCTGACGAATCTTCGTCGCAGACAATTGGGCATATGAGAGCTAGAACTGTAACTCGAAAAATTACTTACTGCCGCGGCACGCTATACGGTCCCGGCAATCCCGGCTTGTCCGGCGCGGAAAGTCGTGCGGCGGAGAAGATCTCAACTATCTCCTTAGCCATCGGATCGGAAGCAATAATTCCGTTAAAAGCCGGCACTTTTCCTGAGCCAAGAACAATAGACGTCTTCTTGTCGGAGAGGACGAAGGTGTGAACATTGGTGAAAACGACTCGGTCGATTTCGATGAGCAAATCAGCAGTACTACGATCCTCAACAATGGTCAGGCCCAAATCCGGCCATTCCTTTTGCTGCCTTAGGGCATGATCCAGGGTATCGACGGTCAGGAACTGGGTTTTCGAGTGTATGTAGACGGTTTTCGCATTCTTGATGATTTGTTTAGGGTCGGCGCTTGCTGCGGCAGCGCTTAGTGGTGGAACCGCATCGGCTGACTGCGCTAAAAGTTGCAGCGAGGCGCCCGAACCGAATGTGGTGCGCGGGCCGGCCTCCGGCAGTCCCAGCACGTTGTCAATAGGAACAGCAAACGGAGAAGCAGCACCCTTGGGGCTGGTGATGATGCCTATAAGAGCGCCAGAGTGGTTAACCAGCGCGCCGCCATTAGCGCCCGGCGCTACGGTTGCGGTAAACCGCAGAAGGTTGAATCCTGAGCCGGCTCCGGGAATCTCTTCCGCGGGACTGATGGCGTAAAGGGTGCCCTCACTAGCCAGCCAGGTGAGTCCGCTTGTGTTGGTAACCGCATAAACCGGAGAACCAATGGTCAGGGTTGCGGAGGAGCCGACGTTCAGCGCCGGCAGCGCTCCAGCGGTAATCTTCAGGGCGGCCACATCGCGGCGTTCGTCGCTCCCTAGCAGATCTACGCGGTCGAAGATTTCTCCGTTGGCCAGCCGGACCTGGACAGCGACTGCGCCTTTGACGGCATGAAGCGGAGCAAAAATCACTCCGTCCTCCGTAAGGATGACTCCGGTGGCAATGGAGTGGACGCGGCCCGCGCCATCGCCGGACAAAATGAGCACGGAAGCGGCCTTGGTGTGCTCGTAGATCGCCTTGGAGTCAGGCGCAGGTGAGCCTTCCTGTGCTGCGACGCATAGAGAAAGTGCGGCAAAAGCGGCAACGATAAGGGCTTTCATGATTGCTGAGGATTATAGCAACTGTAGGAACGGAAGGCCATCTGCGTCAGCAGCGCAAAAAGGCCGCCCTCGGGCGGCCTTGATTTCATGCAGAAGGGCAGGGAATGTGACGCTTTATTGCTGCGCCTGATCTTGCTGGCTGGCCGCTGGCCACACGGAGGCCGTGTTCTGCTGCAACTTGGCACTGAACCAGTTGCTGTCCCAGAGATTCTGGTAGAACGCGCCGGTCATCTCCGCGGCGCGTGGGCCGAAGGTCGGCCGTCCGCCTTCAAGGAAGAAGACCGTCACCAGGCTGCCTTGCGGCGAGTCGGACCACGAGGCGAACCAGCCGAAGCGCGTCCCATTTGCCGAGCACGTGCCCGTCTTGCCAAATACTGGCAACTCATGGAAGTTGGCCTTCAATCGCCGCGCCGTCCCGTACTCCACCGCGCCGGCCATGCCGTCCTGCAGGTCGGGAACATAGCGGGCGATATCCAGCGTGCGCTTCACCTTGGGTTCTAAGCTCTTGGCCTCATCCAGCGTAGTCGGATGCTGCAGGTAGTAGAGGGTTCCGCCGTTTGCCAAGGCAGCCACAAACGCGCCCAGTTGCAGCGGTGTCAGCGATACTCCCTGGCCGAAGCTGCACATGCGGCCCACGCCGCCCAGCGAGGCGGGCAAGGGCTCGTCGGGATAGATGCCCAGTTGTTCGCCTTCAATGTTGTAGCCCGCCAACTCGCCCAATCCAAACTGGGTTGCGTATTGGTGCACTCGGTCGAAGCCCAGTTCGCGGCCTAGTTCCTCAAAGTAGAGGTTGTTGCTCTTGGCCAGAGCCTGCGTCATATTCATGCGGAAACCGGCCAGCTTGACCGGCGTATCGCGCGTGACCAGCCCTTCGGAGAGCGCGGCCAGGGCCACAGTCAGCTTGATTGTGGAACAGGGCTCGGCGCCGGGTGAGAGAGCCAGCTTCTGGTTCACCATGGCCAGAATGCGCCCATTGGAGGGGTCGATGACCACGGCCGTGCCATTCATGTCGCCCATCGCGTCGATCGCGGCCTGACGGACCACCGGATCCTCACCGGCCGTCACGTCGCCCGCAAAGATGTCTCCCTTGGCAAAGGAGCTGGCGGTGAAGCGCTCATAGTAGCGATGACGGCGGTGGGAGGCAATTGCCGCGTTGCGTGCGCCGGCTCTCGCGTTGCCTCTTGCGGTCCGATGCACTGTGTTTCCGGTATTCGCTGCATGGGTAGTGCTGTTGTGAGTCGTCCCGGAATTAGCGGTGGCAGGCTTGTGCGCGGCTGGCGTAGTCGCATGAGTTGTGGTGTGATGGCTGGTCGTGCGATGGGGCTCTGTCAGATGGGATTCGGTTGTTTTGGCGTGGTGCAGCGTGCGCGGGGCGTCCAGCGCCGACGCCACCAAGGCGCCTACGCCGAAAGCAGGAATCAAAATCAATGCACAAGCCCAAACGCGGGAAAAACTCATCCAGCCGGTATCCTCTCTCCAAACGGAGTGTCGAACAGTTCGTCTCCTTAGCGGAGGCGTATTACCCGCCATTCCAACTGCAATTCCTGGAACGGCTCTCCCCATTAGTCTGATTCATCCATTCCTTGGTAAGATGGCTAATCTCGATCAAAAAAAACCACAGCCTTATTCTGGGAACGAACGTCTCAGATGGGTACATCGCTCTTATCTGTCACTCCGCACACGACTTACACCTCTGTTGCGGATGAAAACATCTCAAATCCGGGTGCACCGGCTGGCTGGTGCAATAAAAAACCCGTGCATTTGTAGAGCTATATTGCACTATACGCTCTCCAGGGTCTCTTTCATAGTGAACCCTCCCTACAGCCGTAAGTTGCGCAGGAACGTTGGCTTCTCCAGGTCCGGCTGCGCCTCCTCGCCAGCTTCAGGGAACAGTGTCGAGGGTGGCTGATTACGGTTCTCGTTCATCCCCGTCCGGTTGCGCACTTCGCCAGGGAACTCTAAAGCATAGTCTCTGTGCAGAGGACTGTAGGCCGACTCCTCCGCCAATTCGGCAAAACGCGGCGGCGCCGGCTCGGCTGCCGGTTCCATCTCTTCGGGCTCTAGAGCAGCAGCCGCCTCCACTGGCGGTTCCGCTCGAGCAGCCGAATCCTCTGAGGGTGCCGGGTCGGAGAAAAAGCCACTCGCGTCCCACTTTTCCGATGTGTTCGACTTGTTCAACTTGTCCGGCTCGTCCGTTTTGTCCGAGTCGTTCGCCCTCACCGTATCTTCCTCACCGTCTTCGTCCTGCGAGAGGAAGCGAAGCGGTTTGGGTGCCAGCACAGGCGCGGCTGCGGGCTCACGGAACCCTTCATCGCGCGGCACCAGCGATATCTGTGCCACCGGGGCAGGGGACTGCGGTATTGAAACCACCGGCGCCTCGGCAACGGCCATCATGCGCGCACGTCGCTCCGGCATCTGGTCGCGGAAGCCGGTCGCGATAACGGTAATCTTGACCTCTTCGCCCATCTTCTCGTCCTGCACCGCGCCGAAGATAATGTTGGCATCCTCGTGGGCGGCCGACTGAATCAGCAGCGAAGCCTCGTTGACCTCGTTGAGCTTCAGCGAGCTGGAGCCGGTGATGTTGATCAAAATGCCTTGTGCGCCGTCCATCGCGCCGGCTTCCAACAGCGGCGAAGCCATGGCCGCCTGGGCCGCTTCCACGGCGCGATTCGGGCCTGAGCGAACCGCCGTGCCCATCACCGCGTGGCCCATCCCCGCCATGGTGGTTTTCACGTCGGCAAAGTCGCGGTTGATGATGCCGGGGATGGTGATGATGTCGCTGATGCCCTGTATCCCCTGGCGCAGCACGTCGTCGGCGATGCGGAAGCTCTCAAAGAAGCCCGCATCCCTGGCCACCGCCAGCAGCTTCTCGTTGGGAATCACAATCATCGTGTCCACGCACTCAATCAGCTCTTTGAGCCCGCGTTCGGCCTGTTGCATGCGGCGCTTGCCTTCAAATGCAAACGGCCGCGTGACCACGGCCACGGTGAGAATGCCCAGTTCGCTGGCCAGCGAGGCAATCACCGGCGCTGCGCCGGTGCCCGTGCCGCCGCCGAGGCCGGCAGTCACGAAGACCATGTCCGCGCCTTCCAGGGCCTCGATAATCTTCTCCGAGTCTTCCAAAGCGGCGCGCCGTCCCAGGTCCGGGTTCGAACCCGCGCCCAGCCCCGAGGTCAGCCGCACTCCCAGTTGCAGCTTCACCGGAGCCTGCGAGATCTTCAGTGCCTGCACGTCGGTGTTGGCGACTATAAAATCCACTCCCGCCATGTGCGCCTGAATCATGCGGTTGACCGCGTTGCCGCCGCCGCCGCCTACGCCGATCACCTTGATGCGGGCTCCGCGCACGCTCTCTTCGTGATACTGTATGCGCATCTCCACGACTTCTTTCCTCATCTGTTCCATCTGGGCTCAGCCCTCCTCATGGATGCCTGTCACGAAATCTTCAAAAGCTTCCTGCAAACACGCTCCGGAACTTTGAGCGCAATGTGGTGCTCTGCGTTGCGGTATTCATCCTCATTCGCTGGGTATACAAAATCATGCCAATGGCCGCCGAATAGCTGGGGTGAACCAGCTCGCCGGGCATATTAGAGAGGCGCACAGGGAGTCCGGTGCGTGCCGGAACCCGTAATTGGCTCTCGGTAATGTCCAGCATTCCCCGCAGCATCGCCCCGCCGCCGGTCAGTACGCAGCCAGCGCCCAGGGCTTCCAGCACGCCGCCCTCGCGCAGGTTTTTCTTAATCAGTTGAAGCAGTTCGCAGGCCCGCGGCTCAAGGATATCGGCCATTTTGCGCAGTCTCAACATCTGCGGCTGCGGGTTGGCTATCTCAATCTCCGCGTCCAGCGGCACGTCCGTCACCACGGCGTGACCGTAGAGTCTCTTCAGCTCCTCGGCTTGCGCCACGGGCATCCCCAGGCCTATCGCCAGATCATTGGTAAAGTGCTGCCCTCCAACCCGAATGGAAGCCGTATGCACCACCGCTCCCTCGTAAAACACAATCAGGTCGGTGGAGTGGCAGCCGATATCGATCAGGCAGATGCCCAGCTCCCGCTCGTCGGCTGTCAGCGTAGACTCCGCGGCGCCAATCGTTTCCAGTACCGCTTCGGTCACCTCAAGCCCCGCCCGGTTGGCGCAGGTCACCGTGCTTTGCAGCGCGCTGCCGGAGCAGGTGGCGATGTGCAGGTCCACTTCCAGCCTTTTGCCCACCATGCCCACCGGGTTCGAGATGCCTGGATAATTATCCAGAATGAACTGCCGCCGCAGCAGGTGCAGAATATTGCGATCCGGAGGCCGCTCGATATTCCGCGCCTGTCTGACCACGCTTTGCACATCCTCTGCCTTGATCTCCCGCATGCGCGTGTGCAGCTCAATTCCGCCGTTGGTGTTGAGCCCCTGAATGTGCGGCCCGCCGACGCCCACCACGCACTGGTCAATGTTGATGCGCGCCACTCGCTCGGCTTGCTCGCTGGCCGCCTTCACTGCTTTGGATGCCGGGCCAAGCTCCGCGATCAGCCCCTTGCGCATTCCTGCGGACTCCACGATCCCGTGCCCGCAATAGCGCGGCGCGCCTTCATTCAACTCCGCCACCAGCACGCGCGTCCATGCGCTGCCGATGTCCAGCACTACGATAAGGTCGTCCCGATTCTGGCTCATGGCGCTCACTGGCCCTGTCTGGCAGACGATGCCGGGCGGGTGGCTGGGGCACTCTTCTGCCTGTTGACGTTCTGCGCGGTGCGTTGAATCTCCGCGCGCCTCTTATCCTTTGCTTTCGCCTTCACCGGCCCCTTGGCCTTCCCCTTGGCATTGACCGGCGTTGCGGCACTCCTGGCCTTCGCGCTCGTATCCTTCGTCGCTGTGGCCTTTACCTTGGCGGCGCTATTTCCCGCAGGCTTTGCGTTAGCCTTGGGAGCTTTAGCCCCTGAGGGGTTCTTTTCGGGCTGTTCACCGATAATTTGCCCGCTCTCCGCCGTCTGCTCGCCATCCCCGGCCTGTGCTGCGTTGGTGCCCGCGGGCATCGATAGCACCGCCGTGATCTGCTCATAGCGCAAGTCCACGGCCACTAGATCAGGATGCTGCTGACGCCACCCGTTGATGCCCGCCTTGTAACGCTGGTAGCGCTCCAGAAAATGGTCCTGGCCAAAGTGAGCCAGAATGTCGCCCTTCTCTTCAGGCATCAGCACCTGCGCATCCGCCGGATCGCTCAGGTCAATCTCCGATATCTGCGCGGAGAGGTGCTGGCCATTAGAGTCCAGTTCAGCCAGCAGCCGCTGGTAGACCTCCATGCGTGCCTTGCGTTGGGCAAGCGAATCCTCGGCGTTGATCCCTGACACCACCGGAAACGAATAATGGCGCTGGGCCATCATCGCCGCCGGCATGGTGAGCAGAATTCCGTTGGCGTCCACCAGGCCGATCTGCGCCCCCTGGCGCACAAATGCCACCGGCTGCCTTTCCACAATAGCGACGCGAATCTGATTCGGCAGCAGGCGCATCACCGTGGCGTTTTCTACCCAGGGAAGCTCTTCCAGTTGCCGCCGCCGCTCACCTAGCGGGACAAAGAAGATATTGCGCCCAATGTCTTCGCCGAAGATCTGCAGTAACTCCGCGCGGCTCACCTCGGTCAGCCCGGTAGCCTCAATATTGTTCGCTCCGGAAATGCGGAAGCGTGAGTCGCTGTTCAGAAAGGTGATGAATAAGGATGCGCAGGTAGCCAGCCCGCCCAGCAAGACCAGAGCAGCCAGCGTCAGAAAAACGCGCCCCACCTTGCTTGCCGGACGCCACCAGGGCCTCTTCGGCCCGTCAAAGCGGCCCCTGCCAAAGCGAGGCTCTCCCTTGGGATGAAACTCAGCGCCTTCAAAATCTCTGGAGTCTCCAGAGTCGTCCATATCCAGCGGTACGTCGGGCAGCGCGCGGCCCTTTGCGGGCACACTCCTCTGCTCGCGCCGCGCGAGAAGCTCCTCGGGCGCTTCATCCTCCCACGCGAAGGAACGGTTTTTATTACTGCTTTGAGTCTTCACGACTGAGCAAGGTCGTGAGAATCGCCAGCTTTCAATATAGCCCGGGTCCACCGGCAATATCAACCTTGATGCCATGGGGAACCCGTAATGTTACGGGGTGCCTGCCCGCATCATTGTTGTTGAAAGCGCTCTGGTTTTGCCGGAGTTTCGGCGTCACAAATCCCAGCTTGGCGCCGAAGGAAGCGAACACTCAGACGTAGAGCGGCGAAGCCGCGCTCATACCGAGGTAATGGAGTCTAACCCTTTGCCCTTCGCACCCTGCGCGAGAGAACGGTCATCCCAAGCCCAACCAAAAAAAGTGTTCCCGGTTCCGGGACTGGGTTGAAGCCTTCGATGTCTATAAATCCCTCGATGTCGCCGGTACCGGAGGCATAGCTTATCCCTATTCCGTCAACTCCGTACCCCGTGGTCGTCGCTGTCAGGTTTTCATTAGTCCAATTAAGCTGGTTCGCGTCTGTGGCCGGGTCGTTGACGGTAATGCCATTGGAGTTCCACCCGGTCATATCCACTACATGACCTATGTCGCTGTCATTCCAAATGATCAATGGCAAGATAACCTGCCCTGCCATCAAATCATTCTCCATGTCCGCGAGCAGGTTCACGCCTCCGCCGACTTGATATGTATAGGTCTGCGTTACGCTGTAAACCTGACCACCGCCGTACAATCCAAAATAAGTATCAAGGCCCGTAACGATACCATTGGCTGTTGTCCCATTGGTTGGATCAGTCCCCATTAAGGCGCCGAGTTGGGTGATGATCGTGCTTGCGCCTAAATTGTTGCCTGAAGAATACCCCTGCAAGAGACCTGGGTTACTTTGGCTCAACCAGTAGATGCCGTCAGCAGAAGCTGTCGGAGAACACCATCCGCCACCCCACGCACCGAGATACTCCTGTCCAAAGTCTGGTGTTACGCCAGGCGACGTATAATCGGCTCGGGCAGTGAGCAGCGTGACAAGGGTTATCATTACCAACAGGATGATTCTCTTCACAGTGCATCCTTTCCTTCCGGATTTCCATCTCTTCTATCCCGAACTGGTCCAATTATAAATACAAAACTAATAAATGCAAGTCCTTGTTTCGATGCTGGACTTCATTTCATTACAGGTAGGGCTTACTATGAGGTTGGGGAAGCGTCTCGATTCCCCTGGAGTCACACCCCATGGCCTACGACGATCTGCGCGACTGGATCAAAACCCTGGAACAGCACGGCGAACTGAAGCGCATCCGCGAGCAAGTCTCCCCGGAACTGGAAATCACCGAGATCACCGACCGCGTCTCCAAATCCGGTGGCCCCGCGCTCCTCTTCGAAAACATCAAGGGTCACCCCGGCCATCAGGTCTTCATCAACCAATTCGGCTCCGAGCGGCGCATGGCCATGTCTCTCGGCGTCAACTCTCTCGACGAAATAGCCAACCGCATCACCGGCCTGCTCAACCTCAAAGCCCCTGAAGGCTTCATCGACAAGCTCAAGATGCTCCCGCAACTCGGCGAGCTCTCCAGCGCATTCCCCAAAACCGTCACCGCCAAAAACGCCCCCTGCAAAGAAATGATTCGTCGCGATAACTTCGACCTCAACTACTTTCCCATCCTCAAGTGCTGGCCCCACGACGGCGGCCGCTTCATCACCCTCCCCTGCGTCGTCACCCGCGACCCCCGCTCCGGCCGCCGCAACATCGGCATGTATAGGATGCAGGTCTACGACGGTCAAACCACCGGCATGCACTGGCAACGCCAAAAAGTCGCCGCCGAGCACTACCGCGAGGCGATTCGCAATGCGGTTTCATCTGACGATCTCAACCAAAACCAGTACGGCACGAAGGGTGCCAGCGTTGCCGCCATGGCCGAATCCTCCGGCGGCGCCTGTGCCATCCCCGACTCACCCCAGGGCGGCCTTCCCCAAATCGCTCTCGGCAATCTCCGCGGCTCGCGCCTCGAAGTCGCCGTGGCCATCGGCACCGATCCCGCCACCACCTTCGCCGCCATCGTCCCCGCCCCGCCTGAGGTCGAGGAGTACCTCATCGCCGGCTTCCTGCGCGGCGCCCCCGTCGAAATCGTCCAATGCGAAACCGTCGATCTCCAGGTCCCCGCCCACGCCGAAATCGTCCTCGAAGGCTACGTCGAGCTGGGCGAGCTCCGCGCCGAGGGCCCCTTCGGCGACCACACCGGCTTCTACACCCTCGCCGACCAGTACCCCGTCTTCCATCTCACCTGCGTCACCCATCGCAAGAACCCCATCTACGCCGCGACTATCGTAGGTAAGCCACCCATGGAAGATGCCTGGATGGGCAAGGCCGTCGAGCGCATCTTCCTCCCCGCCATGCGCATGAACATCCCTGAAATCATAGACATCCATCTCCCCGTCGAAGCCGTCTTCCACAACCTCATGCTGGTTTCCATCCGCAAAAGTTATCCCGGCCACGCACGCAAGGTCATGAACGCCATCTGGTCCCTCGGCCAGGCCATGTTCACCAAAATCATCATCGTGGTCGACGAGGACTGCGATGTCCAAAACATCCCCGAAGTCGTCTTGCGCGTAGCCAACAACATCGACCCAGAGCGCGACATTCAGTTCACCCTCGGCCCCATCGACTCGCTCGACCACGCCTCCCGCCTACCCAACTACGGATCAAAAATGGGCATAGACGCCACCCGCAAATGGCAAGCCGAAGGCTTCACCCGCCCCTGGCCCGCAATTATAGAAATGGACCGCGCCACAAAGGTCCGCGTGGACGAGTTGTGGGTTAAGCTCGGGCTGTGATCGTCTTTCGTGCTCGGGATGGGTATTTGGACAATCTGAGTCGAATTCGCTTTGGGCAGCTTATGCGTAAATATGGATAGGCTTTTGGGGGCAAATATGCGTAATTATGCGTAGTTCTGGCAAGATCTATGCGTAATTATGCGTAAGCCTTGCAAGATCTATGCGTAGTTATGGGTGTGTTCACGGTTTCCTACATTTGGCGAGATGAGACTGCCTCCTAAACTTTCCTTCTTCTCAGTCTCTTGTTTTCTATGGTTCTAAGAGCTATAGTGTTCCTATGAAGGCAAACCCTCCCAGCAAGCTTCGGGTCAGCGAAGCACTCGCGGCGCTGCACGAAAGCATGTCTGACCTGCACAAGGCCGGCGCGATTGACAGCAAAACCATGCGCGAATTCGACCGCGCATGTCTCACCCCGGTCATGGAACTCTCTCCGGCCGCCATTCGGCGCATCCGCGCCAAAGCGGCGGTGAGCCAAGCCGTCTTCGCCGCTCATCTGAATGTGACCACTGGGGTCGTCAGCAAGTGGGAGCGTGGCGAAAAGCAGCCGCGCGGACCAGCCGCCAAACTGCTCACCCTCGCAGCCAAAAACGGCATCGCAGCCATCGCCTGAGTTGCGCCGTCTGTAAACGTCCGTCCTAACCGCTTCGGCGTGGAGGGAGGTCGGGGTTTCAACCCCGACAATAATCGCATCCCCGAGTTTTTTTGAATTCAACCAGCGCGACGAAGTCGTGCTCAATTCCGCTAACTCGCTATTCCCGCGGATCGGGAGTGAACTTACTGTTTTTTCGCCCACCCTACATTGCACTCACCCTCCCCGAATGTCACAATGGTTTCGCCGCAAAATACAAAAGCATGAACACATGAAAACCCAGGCTCTCACGAATACGGCTGGCCATAGGCGCAAAAAATTGACTGGTCCGCAACTCTATATTGCGTTCAGTGTCTTACCCTGTTAGCGCATCTCGTATTTAGGGTATTGACCGATATTCTGCCAGTGAAGTTAGCCTCGCAGACTGAACGGAACGAAAGGACATCATGCGTATTCGTGCGGCATTTTTTCTATTATTAGCAGCCGGCCTGATCGCCGGATGCGGCGGCGGAGGCAGTCAATCGACCGCGCTTCCGCCACCACCGTCAGTCTCAATTTCCTTCAATGTCACCCCCGTTACATCCCTGGCAGTCAATGCTACATATACACTTGGGGCCATTGTGAATAACGGCTCGTCCGCCCTGGTAAACTGGTCGGTTACCTGTGGTAGCGCGGGCGCTTGTGGTTCCTTCAACCCCATCCAAACCTCCAGCGGTGCCTCGACTACTTACACTGCGCCTTCAGCAATTCCCACCGGATCCACCGTGACCATCACCGCAACCTCGGTTGCCGATTCCACAAAATCCGTTTTGGCTACCATCACGATTTCGGCTCACCCTCCAATTTCCATCTCATTCGCACCACCCTCATCCCTCCATGTCAACGATACGGTATCCTTCAGCGCAACAATCAGCAATGATTTCTCCGCCAATCCCCAGGTGATGTGGACAGTGACTTGTGGAGACTCCGCGTGCGGCTCCTTCAACCCCACCACCACAGCCAGCGGAGTCGCGACTACCTTTATCGCGCCTTCCACGACTCCGCCTGTTGTTACCGCTTACGGAGAAAGCGGTGTATACGTGACCGCCACCTCGGTAGCAGATTCCACCGTGTCGGTTACCTATTTCATAGCCATTACTGCGTCCAGCACAACCGACCTTGTATTTGCGCCACAGCCACCCACTTCAATGGCTGGCAATACCTTCGTGTACATAAACGCACAGGGAGCAAATGACACTTTTGTCCCCATTCAGTGGTCGGTCACCTGCGACAGTGCCGCGTGCGGCTCCTTTATTCCAACAACAGCAACGGCCCCTGAGGATGAATCCGCCTATTTCGCGCCTTCGGCGATCCCTACCGGCAACACCGTGACTGTCACCGCAACCTCGATCTCCAATCCTTCCGTTTCTGTCTCCGCTACAATTACCATTACAACCCCCGTAGCAACTCTTGCAAACGGTACTTATGTCTTTCAGGTATCGGACCATATCTCTAGTGTGACGCCAGGGCCAGCTAATTTCAGGACCGGTGCCTTTGTAGCCAACAACGGAGTTATCACGGGAGGCGAGTTTGACTATGCCTTTTACAGTTCATTCCAAGACAGCAATGGAGATTACACCTATTATCCGTCGCTCGGTCTAACGACAATAAGCGGTGGGTGGTACGCCCCAGCGCAAAATGGTGTTATTGAAATTCAATTCAATGGCGACGGTGGGTACAGCATCTATCTCGCCCCCAACGCAAATGGGGTTCCCACACAGTACTGCGATATCACCAGAACCACCACCTGTGCAACCATTCTTCAATCCACCAATTCCACGTCATTGGGCTCATATTTAGTCACCCTCGCAGGAGGCGATTCCATAGGCGACCCCGCGTCCGCGAGTGGTCCCTTCGACCTCGAAGGCCCGAGTGTAGCGTCAGGAACACAAACTCAATTGGAGATTACTGATAATCTGAGCACGCAGCAGATTTCAGGAATAGCTACGATAGGCTCTCCTGATCCGTTTGGTAGAGTCACTATCGACTTCTTTTCCAATCAAGACCTAACCACTCCAGAGCTTAGCTTGTCCGGCTACGTTGTGGACAAAAACAACATCCTTTTAGTCGAGACTCAAGGAGATGGTTTTGGGGGCGTTTTGGGTGGATCAGCTGTCAAGCCTTGATGGTAGTTGATGCAGGTCTGACCATTCCGAAAGGAATGGGTGACCCAGACCCGGATTTTCGGACCTGAGACACCACGAACCCCAACCAGCGTTTTTCTGATCTCTAATCTCTGACCCCTGATCTCTATCCTCAAGCTGCGGTCGCTACTTTCTTCGGCCTGCCGCCCAAGCGTCCGTTCGCTCTTGACGCCTTTGCCTTTGCTGCGCTCTTCGCTTTGCCGCCTAACTTTCCCAGGCGCGCGGCCATCCATCGTTTCGATCCGAAGAACCCTTCCAACAGCGCCGGAATGTACAAGTCGGCATCCAGCGCGGGAAAGTGAAGGCCGAAGCCCGGCGGATCAATCTCTATCTCCCGCAACTGCTCCCCCGTGGCTGTCTCCAGCCCTTGAGCATCGCGCGGCGAGAAGGAAATCTCCAACCCCGAGCTCAGGCGCACCACAACGCGACCGATGCGGCGATCATAGCGAGCGCTGAGGGCGTGGGGAACTGTAGCCAGCTCCTCTTGCTCTCTCCGGTAGGCTTCCAGGTATTCTTCATGCTCGTCCATGTATTTCCTCCCATGCCTTGCAAAGTTTGGCCAAGTGATTCCCTAGTTCCGCGTGAATGCGCTGTGTCTGGTATTCCGGGAAACCAGACTGCCGCAAACTCAGTGGGCCATCCGGACAATTCAGATTGAAGATGGCTCTATGCCCCTGGCCGATGACGTGAACATGCGCCGGCAAGTGGTCGTTGGGGTAGATGACGACTCGCAGGCTCCCCAATCTCAAGACCGTAGGCATGAGAGCAGTGTACCATAAACCTGAGCGGTTAGGATAGAGTCCGGACCAAAGTAGTTCACGACAAACGCCTCTCTGCTATATCTAAACCATGCGGCTTGTCTCGTATTCGCTCATTCCCAGCTTGCTCGCGGCCATGCTTTTCGTTGCCCCCCTCCCGGCCCAGCAAGCCCCCGACGCCTTTAGATGGATAGACTTCCACTCCGCTGCCGATCAGGACATCCTCACCTGGGTGACCCGCTCCCTCACCGTCGAAAAGTGGACCTCGATTCGCGAGATCGGCGTGGAGTACGACGCGGCTCTGGTCGTCACCACCACTCGCTCCACGCCGCAATCGCTGCCCGCCGCGGACACCTTCACCGTATGGAGCCTCTCCCTCACCAACCACAGCTATGTGCCTCTCATCAAGGGAGTTAATCTGCGCCTATTGGACTGGATGCTCTTTGATGACGGCCGTCCACGCGAGCTGGCCGCCCTCTACGACGACTGTACTGACTGCCAATCGTCCACCTACTTCACGGCCTTCCACTACGACATGGAGCGGCACGTCTGGGCTCCTCGCTGGATGCGCGGACCTCAGTCCATCCTTGTCTGGAGCGCGAATCTTCCTCAAGGCATGGCACTTACCCAGCTCTACGCTCTGCTCACCCAGCCCAACGGCGTCTCACAAATGTGCACCTGGAATCACATCGACCACGGCGCTGAGAAGCCGGAAGAGATCGTCGCCTGCTACGACCTTGATCCCGCGAGCGGCCAGGAGCGTATGCAGAGCTTTACGCGCACCCCGGCCCTACCCATTAAGTTGCGCATTTGCAGTGCTTTAAGCACCATCCCCGGCATGGCGCGCGGCCAGGACTCCCCGCTCTGCGATCAGATCCAGAAGACGCGCCCCGACCGCAAACCCGTCACTACCCCGCCCGCCAACAACCACGGCCAATCCGCGCCGCCGAGCCCCCGGCGCTGAGCATCATCGTCGTATACTAGCCTCATGTCGATCGTGGGAAACATTCGAGGCATCGTCAAGGGAATGAGCATCACCTTCGGGGAGATCTTCCAGCCCGTCCAGGTGGAAAATTACCCCGACGGCAAGGGCCCCCTGAAGGGTGCGGTCCTCGAGCAGCGCTATCGCGGCGCTCACGTCCTGCAGCGGGACGAGAACGGCCTGGAAAAGTGCGTAGCCTGCTTCCTCTGCGCCGCTGCGTGCCCGTCCAACTGCATCTATATAGAGGCCGCTGAGAACACCGAAGCCGTCCGCATCTCCAGCTCCGAGCGTTACGCCAAGGTTTACAACATCGACTACAACCGCTGCATCTTCTGCGGTTACTGCGTGGAAGCTTGCCCCACCGACGCCATCACACACGGCCACGGCTTCGAACTGGCTACGCTGAACGCCACCAATCTGGTCATGCGCAAGGAAGACATGCTCGTCCCGGTCGCGGCGCTAACTGCGACTAAATAACACCTCGTTTACTTTGCAGTACGCCTCAACGCAAAAACTCCAGCTATCCTAAAAAGTAGGCCGCCTTCCTTGTTTTCCCGGTGGCCTGTAACGTCAGGAGCTACTTTGGCGGATTTTCTTTCAGAGCTGAAACGGCGCGTGTTGGTCTACGACGGCGCGATGGGCACCAATCTGCAAAAGCGCAATCTTACTCCGGAAGATTTCTGGGGCAAGGAGGGATGCAACGAGCTGCTGGTGCTCTCGCGGCCCGACGTGATCCGCGATATCCACGCCTCGTTTCTAGAGGCTGGCTGCGATGTCATCGAGACTGACAGTTTCGGTTCCACAGCAATCGTTCTCGCCGAGTATGGCCTTGAAGCCCGCACCCGAGAACTGAATCTTGCCGCGGCACGTTTGGCCCGCGAGGTGGCCGACAAGTTCTCGACCCCGGAGAAGCCCCGCTTCGTCGCCGGCTCCATCGGCCCCACCACCAAGCTGCCTTCACTGGGCCACATCGGTTACGACGACATGGCCGCCGCCTATCGCGAACAGGCTGAGGCGCTCATCGAGGGCGGCGTGGACGTGCTGCTCATCGAAACCTGTCAGGACCTGCTGCAAGCCAAGATAGCTCTCGCCGCCTGTCAGGACGCGATGCGCGATGCGCGCGAAGGCAAGAATCCCGGTTCCGGCCGCAGCGTCGCCCTTCAGGTCCAGATCACCCTCGAAGCCAGCGGAACCATGTTGCTTGGCTCGGAAATCGGCGCGGCCCTGGCGGTTCTTGAAGTCTTCCAGCCCGACGTAATCGGCCTCAACTGCGCCACCGGCCCTGCGGAGATGAACGACGCAGTTCGCTTCCTCTGCCAGAACTCTACTGTGCCCATCAGCGTTCTGCCCAACGCCGGATTGCCGCACAACGAGGGCGGCCACGCGGTCTACAAGCTCACCCCGGCTGAGCTGGCCTCATGGCTTCGTCGCTTCGTCACTGAATACGGCGTGCAAATCGTCGGTGGCTGCTGCGGCACCACGCCCGAGCATCTGCGCGCTGTTGCTGAGGCGATCAACGGAGTAACCCCTGCCGTACGCGCAGTAGTGCAGCAATCGGTGGCCGCCAGCGCCTTCAGCGCCGTGACGTTGGAAGCCGACGCGCAGCCCATCATCATCGCCGAGGAGATGAACACCACCACCCGACTCGAGACCTTTCGCAACATGGTGCGTGCCGGCGACTACGACGGCATTCTTGCGCTCGCCAAGCGGTTGGCCGGTGAGGGCTCGCAGTTGCTCGACCTTTGCTGCGCCATCGTTGGCGAGGACGAGCAGGAATACATGAACTCCGTCCTCGAAAAAATCGCCACCCGCGTTCCCGCGCCCATTTTAGTGGACTCCACGGAGGCCGCCGTCATTGAGGAAGCGCTCAAGCGCATCCCCGGCAAGCCCATCATCAACTCCATCAATCTGGAAGACGGCGAAAAGCGCACCAGCCTGGTGCTGCCCATGGCTCGCCGTTACGGCGCCGCGGTTATCGCGCTCACCATCGACGAACAAGGAATGGCGCTCACCGCCGACCGCAAGGTGGCCATCGCCCATCGCATCCACGATCTGGCTGTCAACAAATACGGCTTGCGGCCTGAAGATCTGATTTTCGACGCGCTTACCCTGCCCATCTCCACCGGCCAGGAAGATTATCGTTCCGCCGCCGTCGAGACTCTGGAAGCGGTGCGCCGCATCAAGCTCGAACTGCCGAGCTCCCGCACGGTGCTGGGCGTATCCAATATTTCTTTTGGCCTCAACGCCTATGCCCGCCGCGTTCTTAACTCTGTCTTTCTCAAGGAGGCAGTGGATCGCGGTCTCGACGCCGCCATCGTCAATTACTCCAAAATTTATCCGCTCTACAAGATTCCCGAGATAGAAGTTGAGTTAGCCCGCAAACTCATCTTCCAGGACCGTACGGAAGGCGACCCACTTCAGACTTACATGGCTTACTTCGCCGGCCTCGGCAAAGCTTCCGTTGTAGAAGAAGAGTTAGCTGTCGAAACTCTCACTACGGACGAGAAGCTCAAACAGATGATCATTCGCGGCGAGCGCACCATTGGCTTGCACGAGCACAAACTAACTCTTGAAGCAGCGTTGGAAGCGGCGCTTCTAACTCACTCTCCTCTTGAGTTGATTAACACGGTTCTGCTCGACGGCATGAAGACCGTCGGCGATCTCTTCGGCGCGCGCAAGATGCAACTACCTTCTGTGCTCGATTCCGCCTCGGTGATGAAGGCCGCCGTCGCCTACCTCGAACCGAAGATGGAAAAGTCCGATGGCGGCGGCAAAGGGACCATGGTGCTGGCAACCGTCAAGGGCGATGTGCACGACATCGGCAAGAATCTCGTGGACATCATCCTCACCAACAACGGGTATCGCGTCGTTAATCTGGGCATCAAGCAGCCGTCGGACGCCATCATCGCCGCCGCGCGCGAAATCAGCGCCGACGCCATCGGCCTCAGCGGCTTGCTGGTCAAGTCCACGCTGGAGATGAAGTATGTCTTGCAGGATTTGCAGCGACTGGGAATGACCGTTCCCGTCATCTGCGGCGGAGCGGCGCTCACCCGCAAGTACGTTGAGGAAGATCTGCGCAAGGAGTACTCCGGCCCCGTCTTTTATGCCGACGACGCCTTCGCTGGATTGCATGCCATGGCCGACCTGACCTCGGACGACGTCGCCGTGCGCGAGAGCAGGGAAGCGGAAGGCAAGACAGTGAAGGTCTTCGCCAAAGGCAACGCCGCTGCTCCCGAACCATCCCTTGCCGAGCTAACACCAGAGGGCCGTTCGCCCGTCGTCGAGCGGCTCACGGAGATTCCACGGCCCGCATTCTGGGGCGCACGAGTCTTCAAGAGTTATAAGCTCGATGATATCTTCCCCTATCTCAATGAAACTGCGCTCTTCAAAAATCAATGGCAACTCAAAACCGCCGCGCAGGGCGACTATCTGCGCCTGATTGAAGAAAAGTACCGCCCCATCTTGCTCGACCTTCAACAAGAAGTGATAACTTCCGGATGGTTTGAGCCTAAGTCTGTCATCGGCTTCTATCCCTGCGCCGGAGACGGCAACGAGTTAGTTGTCTTTGATCCTGACAATCCGGCCCGCGAACTGGAGCGCATCGCCTTCCCACGCCAGGCGCAGGGCCGCAGACTCTCGATTGCAGACTTCTTCGAACCGATAACTTCGACCCAGCGCGATGTTGTCGGCTTCAGCATCGTTACCATCGGCGACGAGGCAAGCCGCCAGACCGCCAGGCTCTTCGAGGCCGGCGACTTCACAAAGTATCTCTATCTCCACGGCCTCTCGGTGGAGACAGCAGAGGCACTGGCCGAGTTAGTCCACAAACAAGCGCGCGAGTTGCTCGGCATCGCAGGCGAAGACTCCCCGCGTATCGCGGATTTGTTTCACCAGAAATATCGCGGCTCGCGTTACTCCTTCGGCTACCCGGCCTGCCCTAATCTGGAAGACCAGGCGAAGATCTTCCGCCTGCTCAAACCCGAGGAGAACATAGGCGTGCGCCTTACCGAGCAGTTTCACCTGGAGCCGGAGCAAAGCACCAACGCCATCATCGTCCACCATCCCCAGGCCAAGTATTTTGTGGCGTGAATCTGATAAAAATCTGCACGAAATAAATAATCGGCGCTTTTGCATATAATTATCGACCTTTGTGTAACAGTAGAAATAGGCAATCACAGGGTCATTGTGACAGTCCTCCTCGAACGGCCGGGGCGCAGCCATGGATGGCTTCTGCGCTCCCGGCCGTTCGTCTTTTCAGCTTCCTGCCTCCCGGTAGCGCCCCAGCTCCTTCACCATCGCGCAATGCGGCCTGAGCGCCTCAACAGCGCGCTCGCCCTCGCCGCTCGAGTGAATCTGGCAATCTACAAAGAAGATGTACTCCCATGGTTTGCCGTGCACCGGCCGCGACTCGATCTTGGTCATATTGGTGCCCATCTTTGCCAGCTCGGCCAGCGCCGCTACCAGCGATCCGGGCCGGTTCTCCACGGAAAACGCCAGGCTGATCTTGTTCGACTCCGGATTCGTCACAGCCTCCGCCGCGCGCCGCACCAAAAAAAAGCGGGTATAGTTTTCCGGATTATCCTGAATCCCGGCTTCCAAAATCCGCGCGCCATAATACTCAGCCGCCGCTTCGCTGGCGATGCCCGCTGCGTGCCGGTCGCGCTGCTTTACAAGTTGCTTCACGCTGCCCGCAGTGTCATAAAACGCGACAGCCTCCATCTGCGGATGCGCGGCCAAAAACTTTCTGCACTGCGCCAGCGCTACCGGGTGCGAAAAAACCCGCTCGATCTCCCCGATTGTCGCGCCGGAAAGGCCGATCAGATTGTGCCGGATACGCAACCGCGTCTCCCGCACCACCCGCACATCATGGGTTAGCAGCAGGTCAAAGTGCTCCGCCACCGAGCCAGCCAGGCTGTTCTCGATAGGGATGACCGCTGCCTCCGCCTCACCGCTTTCCAACGCTGCAAAGACATCGGCAGAAAGCGAACAAGGAACAATCTCCCCATCGGGCACAAGCTTCACCGCTGCTTCGTGGCTAAAGGAGCCGGGCTCGCCCTGGATTGCAATCTTCATCGGTTTCTCCGTTCCTTATATCATCTATCATTTATCGCATCCACAAATCTCCCGCCACAAATCCCAGAAAAACCATGGCAATCACGCCGTTCATCGTGAAAAAAGCCGCATTCAGCCGGCGCAAATCGCGCGGCGAAACCAACGAGTGTTCATAAGCCAGCAGCAGCCCCACAGCCGCAATACCTATCCAGCCGATTCTCTGAAATTGAAACAGCTCCCCAAACCACACCAGCAGCCCCAGCATCGCCAAATGCATCGCTCGCGCCGTCCAAAAAGCCGCCGGAATTCCCATCGCCTGCGGAAGGCTGTGCAGCCCCGCAACGCGGTCATGCTCAAAATCCTGGCAGGCGTAGAGCACGTCAAAGCCGCCAGCCCACAACGTCACCGCCGCCGTCAGCACCAGGATCCGCACGTCCAGCGAGCCGCGCACCGCAATCCACGCCGCTGTCGGCGCCAATCCCAGCGCGAGGCCCAAGCCCAGGTGCGACCACCGCGTCACGCGTTTCAAATAACTGTAGCCCCACAGCACCATGAGCACCAGCGGCGCAAGAGCCAGCGTGAGCCGGTTCAGCTCCGCCGCCGCCAACAGAAACACCGCCGCAGCAAGCAGCGTAAATCCCAGCACAAACTCCCGCGTCAGCAATCCAGCAGGAATCGCGCGCGCCTTCGTTCGCGGATTGGCCGCGTCCAGCTCCGCATCGGCCCAGCGATTAAACGCCATCGCTGAGGAGCGCGCCGCCACCATCGCCACCAGAATCCACCCCAGCGTCCGCCAACCCGGTCGTCCATCGGCCGCCAGCAGCACCGCCGTCAGCGCAAAGGGCAGCGCAAAAATCGAGTGCTCCCACTTGATCATCTCCAGCGTCGTCCGCGTCCTGGCCCACAAACTCGGCATGGTTGGCTCCCATCGACCAGTGTACTTGAAGGGAATTGTAAAAAATTGTTACTGTGTAGGGGATATTGAGGTATATTGGCTCGTGCCGGGAGAACATAACGGCGGCTTTAGTCCAAAGGAGGACAAATGAAAATCAGCAAGATTGCAAGTATTGTTGGGATTCTCCTCTGCCTGGGTTCTGTCAGCCTGATGGCTCAGACCGTTCGCGTGGGAGGAGAGTCGTTGCGTGCCAATGGCCAGGTTGCCCAGGGATTTCAATACACGGGTTCATGTCCTGTCGCTCTGAAATTTGGCTGGGGCTTAATCAGCACCGGCCCTACCGAGGTGGTTTACCGCTTTGACCGCAGCGACGGCGGCCATACGACCCACTCAGAGAGAGTCATGATTCCGCAGGCCAATCACTCCGTGCCGGTCTACTATGATTGGCAGCTAGGCGCGAATACACCGAAATTCGCCGATTTTCACGGCTGGGTGAACATCATCATTGAATCTCCAAATCCAGTCGAGAAGAAGATTCCATTCACCATTCATTGCCAGTAGCTAAGATGTGGTAAGCCATTTAGCCAAAATAGCGGCCGCAATGCCAAACGACGTTGGAGAAGATCGAGTGCTCCCACTTGATCTTTTCCGGCGTCATTGATCAATATGTGTCGCATCATGCTCTACTTGCTGAATAATGACTGGCGTAAGATCTTTTTGTTTTGGAGGAAGTCGAACCATTAATTTACATAGATCAAGATCTTCGCCTACTAGGATCGCCACGCCGAAAATAGGATCGCCATTTTTGAGTAGCCAGGAATCTGTGCCCAATCCTTCAGTATTGGCAGGAGTTTCAAATTCAACGATTTCCTTACTTCGATAAGTCAGCTTATCGCTTGGATAAGGTCCAGACGGAAACGAGCTTGCAGGATCGATTCCTTCGGCAATTACGTCGCGTACGAATGATTGATGAGCAGGAAAGACCCGCGCAATGATTCTTGCAACGCCGAACCGCCCAGATGTATCGCCAATCTCATCGGAAATCTCAATCACTGGCCCTGCAAAGCCTTTCCAGTTTGCAGAGAACAAATCAGAAGATTTGATCGGTTCAGGGCTTACATACAGTGTGCTGCCACTCGAACCATATGTCCCAAAGCAGTACCAGCCACGTGGCGCAAGAACGCCGGTACCGTTCTCTGCTTTGTAATAGGCAAGCCGTTGTGCAACTTCGGCGGTAGTTGGCACAACCTTGCTTTTGCCCTTTGGCGCATCAACCGGCCCAACCTGACCATCTGACATGCATCCGACGAATGGAACACGAACAACTTGTTTTTGTTGGTTTGGTGTGATGGATGCTGATTGTGCGAACAAAGAGGAAAGCTTAAAGATAGCAATGAGAACGAAGAGCAAGCTGCCCATTACTGAAATAGATAAGCGGCTATGACTGCATCCTATCAATTTCGAGCCTCCGTGCTCCGCATAGGATACATCAGGTTAAGATAGGATGTACGACAATAACCTCATGGACTCCCTCCGCATCGACAAGTGGCTCTGGGCGGCGCGATTCTTTAAAACGCGGGCGCTGGCCTCCAAGGCCTGCGACATGGGCCGCATCCTCTCCAACGGCCACGAAGCCAAGCCCTCGCGCGAAGTCCGCGTCGGCGACAAGCTCGAAGTCAAGAACGAAGGCGGCGACTTTCAGATTGAGGTTCTCGGGCTGAGCCAGATGCGCGGTCCGGCGGCGGTGGCACAGACGCTCTATCGCGAAAGCGAAGCCAGCAAGGAAGCGCGTGCCAAAGCAGCCGCAGAGCGCAAGGCCATGCAGCAGTTTGCGCCCTTGCCCGAGCGCCGTCCCACCAAGCGCGACCGTCGCCGCATCATCCAGTTCCGCGGCAGAGGGTAACTACTGCTCCGCGGCCCACTCCACCATTGCCAGCGTTAGCAGCAGCGCACGCTTCAAGCCCGTCTCACGGTCCCGCGCAGAATACCACTCTGCCAGCGTGTGGGCGCCGCCTCCCTCGCCGCCCGCGCCCACGGACAGCGCCGGAACCCCCAGCGAGAGCGGAATGTTGGCGTCGGTCGAGCCCAGCCGCAGCTCGGTTTTCAATCCCAGATGACGGTCCACGGCCAGCAGCGCCTCCATCAGCGGCGAATCGGCGGAGAGTTGCGCGGCGGGCCGGTCGCCAATCGTGTCAATCTTGTATTCCAGCAAGCCTCGCCGCTCACCGCCAGCAGTTTTTGACTGCGTGTTGCAGCGCTCCACGGCATCTTCCACAGCGCGATGCAGCGCTATCTCCAGCCGCAACAGTTCGTCGGAGTTGGTGGAACGGAAATCGATCGTAGCCTGCGCGCTCTCCGGAATGGAGTTCACGCTGGTGCCGCCGCTGATCGTCCCCAGATTCAGAGTGGTCCGCGGGGCCTCTTCTTGCGGGTTCTGCGGCAACGGCGTCTCTGTCAGCACCGCCAGCGCCGTGGCCAGCGCGGCAATCGGGTTGGGCGTTCCAGCGTCGGTAAAGCTGTGCCCGCCCGGCCCGGTCACGGTCACACGGTAGCGTCGGCTGCCCAGCGCCTGCGTCACAGCCGAGTCCGCGCCCGCACCGTCCAGCACAATGTGCGCAGCGATACGGCCGGCGAGCGCCTGCTGCCGGTAGAGGTGGCGCACTCCGCGCAGGTCGCCCTCGCCCTCTTCGCCCACATTGCCCAGAATAATCAGCGGCGCGGCCAACTCCACTTTTGCCTCGACCAGCGCCTGCGCAATGGCCAACATTCCCGCCACTCCGGCGCCGTTGTCGCAGGCTCCTGGAGCCGTGATCCGGTCGCCATCCACCACCGGCTCCAGCCGAGTCTCAGCCGGAAAGACGGTGTCCAGATGCGCTGAAAGCACCACCGCAGGCCCGCTGCTCTCCGGCGGGAGCTTGGCCGCCGGCAGCCAGCCGAAGACGTTGCCGGCCTCGTCAGTTTCCACTCTCTGCAGACCAATCTCGACAAAGCGACCGGCCAGCCATTCAGCCCGCGCCTGTTCGCCGAAGGATGGCGCTGGAATCGCCACCATCTCAGCCTGCCAATCCATTATGGTTTTGGGGTTGCCATGAAGCCATGCAAAGGCAGCGTGAACCGGCCGCTGCTCAGCCAGAGCCGTCACCCGTGAGAAGGCCGAATTGTTAGAAAAAGGCGCCATACGTTGGCTTCAGGGTAGCAGGGAGCGTCGGTGTGAAAGTTAGAGTAGATTACCGGCGGTGTTCTATTTTGGTTTGCATTCTGTTGTTTTAGAGGCTTCCACGCCAAATTCTTTCATAACCATCTTCGATGGAGACCGTCTCTACGGCCTCTATCTCCTTGTCTGCGTGCGCCAAAATCTTTAGCAATACCTTGGATTCATCCATATCGATGATTCTATTAGGTTTCTCTGGCATTATTCTCCCTCCTCATACTCCACCGAACAAAGAAACAACCCCCTCGCAGGTGCGGTTGGTCCGGCGGCGGCGCGGCTACGGGCGGCTAGAATCCCCGGAATCTCGTCAACGCTGAGCCGCCCCCGACCCACGTCCAGCATGGTTCCCACCAAATTCCGCACCATGTGGTGCAAAAAGCCGCTGCCCCGCACGCTATAAACCAGCAATTCGCCCTCCAGACTTGGCCGAATCTCCCAGGCGGAAGAAAAAATGCTCCGAACCGTCGCTGGCATCGGCGGCTCTATCTTAAAGCCCGGCCTCGGCAGGGGTCGCTCATCCGGCTCTGCGTCCTCATCCAGGTCACGGCTGGCCTGGTCGGGATCGGTAGCCGCAAAGCTCAAAAAATCATGCCTACCTTCAAAGAGCCGGGCACTCCTCTGCAGCGCCTCCACGTCCATCTGCCAGGAGCAGGCGTAGACGTATGGAGCCAAAAAAGGAGGGCAAATCGCGCCTCGGAAGACCCTATATTCGTAAGTCTTGGCCACGGCCGAGTGCCGCGCATGAAATGTGCCGGGCACGATCCTGGTTTCCAGAATGCGAATCGCCGGGGGTAGTGTACGGTTCAGGGCGCGTTGCAGGTTTTCCGCAGGAATCGGCGCCGCCAGCGTGAAACTGGCCACCTGGCCCAGCGCATGGACGCCGGCATCGGTGCGTCCCGAGCCCTGGGGCAGGGGAGATTCCCCGCAAATCCGCCCCAGCGCCGCCCGGATTTCGCCCTGAATGGTTCGTTCTCCCGGCTGTACCTGCCAGCCGCTGAACTCGGTCCCGTCGTAGGCCAGGGTCAGCTTCCAGGTCTGGAGTGTGGGCGCGGGTTTGGGGTCTTCAGTCACAGGAATAGGTCCAGGCAACAGTGTACCGGTAGGTGGCCGCGCCGGTGGCAGTTGGCCCCATCGCAGGTGGCAGTAAGTTCGGTCAAAAAAGCCCGTGCGAGCGAATAGCGAGCGGCTGGCCCCACCGCAGGTGGTGGTTGGGGAACGAAACAGGCCCCGTGTGCGTATTGACCCGGTAGATGGAAGGACCTCTGCCGGGCTGCACGTTAGAATTGTTATGGGAATCACAATCCTGCGTCCGGAGAGGCGCTCTGGGCGTCTTTAAGA
>Ga0187875_10000760_pt1 | contig 25988 bp, 22 predicted proteins | sample June2016WEW_17_1_2_FD_132978 | JGI IMG/M metagenome (GOLD analysis project Ga0187875, IMG submission 132978) | Peatland microbial communities from SPRUCE experiment site at the Marcell Experimental Forest, Minnesota, USA - June2016WEW_17_10 | ecosystem: Environmental > Terrestrial > Soil >...
CTTCGTGTACCGCTGAAACTCCGCCTGCCGAGCCAAGGTCAACTGCTGCATCTGTGATCCCCTTCCAAATACAGCTTCACTCAGAAACCATAAGGATCAAAGAGTTTTTCAGAGGTTCCTTAGGGAAGGCTCCGGCCAGTGAAGCGGGGCGCACCAAGAATAGTGGCTCACCGGCGGTCTTTTCCAATGCCAGCCAGCGTCGCTATAATCGTCTCCATCTATGATATTTCCGCGACGGCGCTTCCTCGGCTCATCCATGCTTGTGCTCGGCAGTACGCTGACCGACGCACTTGCCACTCCACTCTGGAAATGGGAGGACTCTCTCGTGGTGGAAGCTGCCGCGGCGGATCAGGCAGCGTCTCAGGTCCAGTTTGTGGATGTGGCCCAGCAGGCCGGGCTGACCATACCCAACGTGTGGGGCGGCATCGACCACAAGCGGTCGATCATCGAGACCAAGGGAAGCGGAATCGCCTTTTTCGACTACGACAACGACGGATGGCTCGACATCTACCTTACTAACGGAAACCGGCTCGACGCGCATTGGCCGCCGGGAGGCGCACCGACCTCTCATCTGTACAAGAACAATCGCGACGGCACCTTTACCGACGTAACGGAAAAGTCCGGCCTGCGGCGCACCGGCTGGCAGACCGGTGTCTGCGTGGGCGATTACGACAACGATGGATGGGACGACCTGTTTTGCTGCTTCTGGGGCCATAACATCCTCTTTCATAACAACGGGGACGGAACTTTCGCCGATGTTACCCATAAGGCCGGTCTCTACCGGGAACAGGGCCGCTGGGGTTCCGGCTGCACTTTTCTCGATTACGACCGCGACGGCCATCTGGATCTTTTCGTATGCAATTACATCGTTCTTGATCCGGACAAGATTCCCTCCGCCAAGGACATGAGTTACTGCCAGTGGAAGGGCGTTCCCATCATGTGCGGGCCGCGCGGACTTCCGGCCGACACCAACATCCTCTACCACAACAATGGAGACGGCACTTTTACCGATGTCTCGCAGAAGGCCGGCATTCTGAAGCCCGGCCCGCGGTACTCGATTACCGCCGTCTCTTACGATTTCGACAATGACGGCTGGCCGGACATCTATGTCGCGGTGGATTCCGAGCCGAGCATTCTTTTCCAGAACAACCATGACGGCACCTTCACCGATGTGGCCGTAATGTCCGGCTGCGCTTACAGCGACAATGGGCACGAGCAGGCCGGCATGGGCCTCGCCGTGGCCGACTACGACTGCGATGGCTGGTTCGACATCTTCAAGACCAACTTCGTGGACGACACCGTGAATCTTTACCATAACAACGGCGATGGAACCTTCAGCGATGTTTCGTTTACATCCGGCGTGGGAATCAACAACCGCTATGTGGCGTGGGGCTGCGGCTTTATCGACTACGACAACGACGGCTGGCCGGACATTGTTCAACTCAATGGACATGTATACCCGGAGGTCGACTTTTATAACTTTGGCGAAAGCTTCAAGAACCCGCGATTGGTCTACAGGAATCTCGGAAATGGACGGTTCAAGGACGTTTCAGCGGAGATGGGACCCGGAATCAGCGAGCGCTTTTCCAGCCGGGGCGCGGCCTTTGGAGACTATAACAACGACGGCAATATGGATGTTCTGGTTCTGAATCTAAACGATCTCCCCTCGTTGTTGCGCAACGAGGGTGGCAACAAGCAGAACTGGATCAAGCTCAAGCTAGTTGGAACCAAATGCAATCGCACCGCCATCGGAGCGCGGGCGCGGGTATTCACCGGCAAGCATGTTCAGATGGATGAAGTCCACGCAGGCGGAAGCGTGATGTCGCAAAGCGACCTGCGCCTGCACTTCGGCCTAGGCAAGGCCGAGACCGTGGATGCAATCGAAATCAAGTGGCCCACAACGCAGAAGGTGGAACGATTCCTCAATATCAAGGCGAATCGGATATTGACCATTCGCGAGGGCGACGGAATCGTCGCGACTTTCATACCGCAATCGAAGTAGAGTTACTTGCAGGAATGCACGGAACCAAAGCACTCTATCTTCACTGGGCCGGTGGATAACCCGGCTTCCCTGGCGCCACCACCAGGAACTGCTTGACCTCGCGCCGCTGGCGTTCGATTTCATCGGCCTCGCGCTTCTTGATCTCGTCGTGTAACTGGAATTCCAGCTTAGCCTTATCCGGCTGGCCCGTCCGGTCATAAGCCACCCCCAGCCGGTAATGGGCCTCGTCAAGCTCCGGGTCGGCTCCGATCGCCTTGGTGTAGTAGCCGATCGCCTTGTCGAGATTGCGCCGGGAAGAAGCCAGGATACCAAGTTGCAGGTAAGCATCGGCGCATTTGGGATCGATGGTTACAGCCTTCGTCAACAGGGCTTCAGCCTGCGACATGATTTGCTCATCCGGCGACTGCTCCTGCCGCTTTAGGATGGCCATCGCGTAGAGGTAATTGGCCAGCGAGTTAGAGGGCTGCCGCTCCGCAAACCGCGCTAGCTTCAATTCGATACAAGGCAATGGATCGGGCGCCGCCATTTCTATCTTGCCCATGAAGATGTAAGGCTCGGTCTCCGCGGGATTCAGGTCGGAGGCATCGCAGAGCCGGAGGGCCGCCTCATCGTAGCGCGCGCCTGCGAACAGAGCCGTGCCCAGCGCGGTCAGCATTCTGGCCGACTTGGGATACGCCGCTACCCCCTTTTGAAAAACCTCCAATGCTTGCCACACAGCCCGGTGCAGCAGTAACTCTGAGCCCCACTCGAAGTAATTCTGCTCGCTGGGATCGAGGCGCGCCGCCTGCTCGAACTCGTGCACGGCGGCCAGAGGATCGCCGCTTTTCTCGTCCTGTTCACCGGCCAGTCGATGCTGGTCCGCTGCCGCGCGTGAACTAACTCCCGATGCAGACCCTTCACTTCCGGAACCCGAGACGCCGTGCCCCGCATTCCCCGGCCTGAGGGTAAGAGTTTCACGCGCCAGATATTCGCTGGTTCGCAAGGTGGAGTCCGATCCGTGCCCGCCCACGGCGGTCCAATCGGTAACTCCGGCGACGGTAAAGGTCGGCTTGTCTGCAAACTCCATGGCCTGGGAAAAACCGGCGCTGGAATCGGCAGGCGCTGCCCCTGAATCTTCCAAAACCAGATCGACCTGCTTTTGTTCCTCCTTGGACAATGCATCGACGGTAGTGGTGCGGCTGCGAAGTCCCGGCTTCTCGGCGACAAGAAGATAGCTTCCCGTGCCTAGGGCCGAAAACGAAAAGACGCCGGAAACATTCGTTTTCGTCTCTACGGCGCTTGAATCATCCTTCCGTTCTAGCCGCACAGTAGCATCGGAGGCCGACTTGCCGTCCGCGGTGTGGACAGTGCCCTGAATTACAACGCCGTCCGGGCGTTGCCGAGGAGCCTGCTGCGCAAACGCCGGGAGCATCCATAGGCTCATGAGCGCCGCGACGACTCCGGGCGCACTCCGAACACACCTTTCGATCCCGCCTGCGGAGCAAGGCCGCAGCCGGCATGAACCGCTGGGGATGGAACTCGACTTTGCCGCTTCGGAGACCATATCGGGATGCTTCTTCATCCTTCACCTGCAACTGCGCTCGCGCCGGCAAAGCCGCCGGCTCGTCCGGGATAACAATCTGATTCTACAACCGCAGCGATTTGGCGGAAGCACAACGACTTGGCAGCGCAGGGGCTACAGTTGTAGGTAGAATGCGGGCAGGGGCGAGCCGCCATGGCTTCGGCAGCGGACGAAATCATGATCCCGCGAGTCCGATTTGCTTGCAGAACACGATCTGGACGGCAGGATGAGCCGCTTGCCCCTGGGCCGCATGCAGGGCATTCAGGCCGAGCAGGGGCCGTCGGCGCCTATTGAATTGAATCGATCGTTACGGGATTCCGCTTTTATTTACCTTCCCTTGATGGCTGCCCCGATGCTATGGTGATTCAGACCAGGAGGATTCGCGTGCCGCTCTACATTTGCCGCTGGCCCAATGGAGATTTTTCCGCCGTGAGCGCAAAAGACCCGACTGAGGCCGCCTATCTTCTCAGCGAAGTCGGCCCTGTTGGCGACGCCAAGCTCTTCGATCTCGCGAATTTCATGGTGCATTTTTCTCTCCCCAGGAAAATGAGCGCGGAAAACTGGGACAAAATGTTGCCGCCTCTGCACTTGGATGGCTTCGGCGCGCAAACTCTCTGCTTTCTCTGGGACCATATTTACCCCGAGTTCGAAAAGGCGACGAATGCCGTTCTCGCAGGGGAAGCAGCGGGCAGCATCGGCGACGATGAAGCAATGACGCAGCTCGACCAGGCTCTGGCCCGCGAACGAGTCCGCCTGATGCCGGCGATCGCTCGAACGGCATCAGGGGAACGCATCTGCATGATTCATCTATGCACGAAATTCCCCGAGCGGGAAGCGGGAGAGGCCGGCGGATACCTCGTTCATTAGTCGTCGAAAGGCCGTCCTAGGAAGCAACAAGAGCGTAAGGTGTTGGAACATAATTAGCATGCATCCGCGCCTGTGCGAGCCCACCCTAGCGGCAAGAACAAAGACGCCGCGAGGGTGGGGCACCCAGAGTTTTATCCCTCGAGGGTCGGCGAAGTCGGTGGAGCCCTCAGAACAATTCAATCGCCGGGCAGCCCAGGGCGCCGGCCGACTCACCACCCGCCACACTGTTGTGGGTAAGGGTCTGGCTGGCCATGCTATAGCTATCGAGGTGAGCGGCGAGGAGAGACCTGACGGTGGGATCGACCTTTCCATCCCAACTGTTATCTGCCGCCCTATCGTTCAGCCGCTCCAAGTGGTCGCGCATTTCCAGCAGCGCGCCTTGCAAGTGCTCCAGTCTCTGCCGCATCACGTCCTGGAACTGGATGTGGCACATTGCCCGCCCCAACCCCAACACGTTCTCCTGGTAGTTTGCGTCCAACTCGACGATCATGGCGCGCATCGCCTGGTCGTTGCCGATGAACTTGCGCTGCGTTTCAGCCAGGTGTTCCATCAGTCCCGCCATCACGTCGGCCTTCTCGTGATGCTCCATCGCGGCCTGAGCCTCAGCCAGCTCGCGGCTCGCCCGATCGCAGGTTGAGTTGATCTTCTGGGCAATCTCCGCCGCGGCCCTGGCGGTGAGCGCGGCCATTTTCCTGACCTCCAGGGCCACCACGGCGAAGCTGCGTCCCACGCTGCCGGCGCGCGCCGCCTCGATCTCGGCATTCAGGGCCAGCATTTGCGACTGCCGGGCGATCGAGGTGATGACCTTGATCATCGGCGTCAAGGCAAGCACCTCCCGAGCCAGAGCTTGGATCTGCGCGAAGTCGCCCCTGAGCTCGTTGGTCTGTTCCGTTATCTGCACACCGATGGCGGCGAAGATCTGCTTGTTGTTCTCAGTCCCAGCCTGGCTGCCTTCCATCAAATCATGCCCGCTTTGGGGGGAATGGGCGATGATCTCCCTCTGCTGGCTGGCATTTGCATTCAGTTCGTCGATCTGCTCGATCACCTGCACGACCTCGCGTTCGGACTCGGCCAGGGAATCGCCAATCTGATTGTGAATCACTTCGATGTAGAGTTTGGAGTCGCCGATTTCGTCGTGAATCGCGGCGCGCCGGGACAGCACATACTCCAGTTCGACGGAGTCCATCTTGCCAACTTCTCCCAGCGCGGCGATACCGCGGCGAGCGCCTATCCAGTTCGCCAGCGCGACGACAATTTGGGGCACCAGGATCAGCATGAAACACATGGTCGCAACATAGAGCCTGGGATGGGCGGGAAACCATGCAAATGGATGACTGCCGACCCACCAAAGCGCAATCAGGCACACAACATTGAGCGCAAGTGCGTAAATCAGCCGCCGGGCGGCGCGGCCCAAGCGAAACGCGACCCGCACGTTCGCATCCTCGGCCTGCTCGCCGCTCGAAGCGATGGCGCCGGAGAGGCTGTTTCCCGTCTTGTCGCCGGCCTGGTTCATCTTCTACGCCCCTGGCAGCACCTGCTTGATGACCTTGATCAGCTCTTCGGCAGCTACCGGTTTGACCAGCCACCCGGTGGCCCCCAAACGCCTCCCCTCGTCGCGCTTGGCAGCCTGGCTTTCTGTGGTCAACGTCAGAATCGGGATGAACCGGAAGCCCGAACGCGCGCGCGCCTTCGGATGGCGGCGGGGATGCGCGCATGATGGGTCAGGCTCCACGAATGCTTTTCAATGCGCGGTTGGCGGCAAACTGGATGAAGGCTTCGGAGCGAAAGCGGTCTTTGAGCCGGAGGAGCGGATCGACGGCCGCCTCCGAGCCCGCTTCGCAAAGCACATCCACCGCCGTGGCGCAGACATTCAGGTGCGCGTCCCGTTCGATGACTTCGATCAGCCAGCTCTCCACATCCGGCTGGCGCCGCGAATCGAGGATATTGACGGCAAAGATGCGTATATCCGGATCGGGATCGGCCAGCAGCGAGCGCAGAACGTCCGACACATCGCAGGCCAGGAGCCCGATGGCTTCAATGACTTCGTTGCGCAGGGCTGCATCTTCGCTGCGCAGGCAGTCGGCCATCCTGCCGGCTGCTGATGGATCGTTGAGGCGGACCAGGGTGGTCAGAATGACCTCGCGCACGGCGGTGTCCGGCTCGCGATTCAAGCGGCTTGCCAGGACGCCGACCGCATGGGGGCAGTGGAGCATATCCCGCGCGGCATGGCGGCGAGTTCGAGGGTCCGCATCCTCCAGACAAGCGGCAAGCCCCATGCAGCTTTGCTCTTGCTTCGGCTTGGCAGCCTCGGCGGGTTGAATCGCTTTCCGTTTCACCAGCCCCATGGTTCTTCCCGTACCGGCCTGCCCAGCTCGCTACCTGCGCGGCCACTTGTTCCGCGGCGAGGACCAGGCTTGCGCCGCCCTTGCCTACCAGCTCCGCCGGCATGCCGTATACCACCGCCGATTCTTCCGATTCGGCAATGGTGCGGCCGCCGCGCTTTTTGATTTCAGTGAACGCGTCCGATCCGTCGTAGCCCATGCCGGTCAGCAGCACCGCCGTCAGCCGTTCGCGTCCGGGCCGGATCATCGCCCGCCGCAGCTTATGCAGACACGTCCAAGCCGTCTGGTAGCTGCCCCATCCAAGCACATGCTGCAAGCCCAGCGCGCTGACCCCGTTCTTCTGACTCGTGACCCACCACATGGCCCGAAACCAGACCGTCAACGGAGTCCTCGTATCCTGAAAAACTGTTCCAGCCGTGATAGAGATCTGATGGCCGCAGCCGGCGCACTGCCAGCGTCCGGAAGCCAAAGGCCAAGCCCTGCCCATCCCACAGCGGGGACAACGAAACCCACCTGGCCAACGGAGCGCAAACAGATACTCACGGCAGGCTTGCTCGCTGCTGAACCGACGCTCCAACTCCGCCTGTGTGCGAGGATAATCCTCGATCCCCATACCCAAAAACACTACAGGTTGTGGGTACCTGAGTCAAATGGATAACCAGTTGGGGCTGAAATGGAAAAGCCCGTCTGCATTTGCGCCACAAAAGCGCGCTGGTGAGCAAAAGAGAACGGCTTGCAAGCCTGGAAGGAAATATCATTTAGCGCACGAATCTGGAACCGACCCTTATTCGATGGGCCTTTGAATTATGGACTCTGATTACTGGACATGGACAACTGGCGCATCCATTGGAAAAACCTAAGCTTGTTTTTGATTTGGCGCCAAGCGGGGACGGCCGCGTGGCGAAGAATATAGGAGCGGCGTCGCAGCCATAGCTTGGCCGCTGCAAAGCCCACCCGCGGCCGCGAGTTACGGCTGCTTCAACTCTGTGCTAGACTGACCCGGATTGGAGAACGTTCCATGAAAGTCCTTTCTGCCTCGCAAGCCGTCTCCCCTGCCGTCGAGCGGACCGTGCACTTTCTGTTTCGCCCCTTCGAGTGGGCCACCTACCTGAAACTGGCGGCGGTTGCTTGCATCACCGAGGGATTCTCGGCCAATCTCAGCTCCTCGCATCAACGGTCTTCCTGGCCCAGCGGCGGCGCCAGCGCGCCATTTCACCTGTCCAATGAGTTGATAACCATCATTGCGATTGCCGTTGCGGTGTGCCTCGCCATCGGCATCGTCGTCTTCTACCTCGTCACCCGGCTCCGCTTCGCCTTCTTTCACTGCCTGGTCCGCCAGACCAGGGAGATTCAGCCGGGATGGAAACTTTATCGCGCGCAGGCGATGCGCTTCTTCAAGACGAGCCTGCTTATATGGCTCCTCCTTCTATGCATTGCCGTTGCGGTGATGCTCCCGTGGGGATTCAAAGCCTTCGACCTCTACCGCATCTCACAAGCAGGCGGTCAACTCGATCCCGCCGCGTTCCTCGTCTTCCTCGGTCTCATCCCGGTACTCTTCCTTATCTGCCTGTTGTGCTGGGTTGTCGATGTAGTGCTGCGCGACTTCATGCTCCCGCACGTGGCGCTCGACGACGCTTCGGTGGAGGAGGCGTGGGCTGCCGCTCGCGGGCGCATCGAGGCGGAAAAGGGCAGGTTCTTCGTTTACCTGCTGCTGCGCTTGCTGCTCCCGCTTGTTGCCGGGATCGCCCTGTTCCTTGTTCTGGCCATTCCGCTACTGATCGTCTTCGGGATTCTGGCGGTAGCAGCGGTGGGATTCCACGCCCTGTTGGCGGACGCGACCGGCGTGGGCGCGGTCATTCGCGTTGTATGCGAGGTTCTGTTCGGCATCGTCGGCGTCGGCCTCGGCCTGCTCGTGGGCTTCAGTCTTGGCGGCCCTATCGCCACCTGGATTCGCAACTACGCCCTGCTCTTCTATGGCGGGCGCTACCAGGCGCTTGGCGACCTTCTCGATCCTCCTCCGCCGCCACCACCGCCTGCCGATCCCTGGACGCCGGAGGTTGCCTGACCCAGGGCGGCTGCCGACATCAGACAAGGTTGAAGACCAGCTTGGGGGTTCCCACCGACGCCAAATTCGTCACTGGGGCGGAAGCGTGTACCCTGAAGATTGGAGCGTGTGGATGCGTTGGATTGCAATTCTGGTTTGTTCGGCGGCGCTGATGGGGAGCGCACCCGCCGCCCAGGCGCAGGCAGCGCCGGCCAATGCCCCGGCTACCCAGGGCGCGACGCATTTGATGCTGCCGCCCGTTCCCAAGCCGCTGCTGCCGGAGTCCTTTGCCGGATGGGTGGCGGCGGACGCGCCGAAGACGGTGACCGACCCCGCCCAGGCAGATGTGGAGAACGCTGCGGCGCTCAAGGAGTACGACTTTACCGACGCCGCGCTGGCCGGATACAAGCGCAGCGGCGAGACGCTCAGCCTGCGCGCGCTGCGCTTTCACGACGCCAGCGGGGCCTATGGCGCCTATACCTTCTATCGCCAGTCGGGCTGGCCCAAGGAAGAGATCGGCTCGGGTGCCACGTCGAACCACAACCGGGTGCTCTTCTGGCTGGGCAACACGATGGTGGACGCGAACTTCTCCCGCATCGGCCCCATGTCCGGCGCGGAACTGCGCGAGCTTGCCGGCCTTTTGCCCGTCCCCGGCGGAGGCCAGGCGCTGCCGCCTCCCATCCTGAGCAATCTGCCCAAGGCCTCGCTGGACGGGCAGACGACCCACTATGCACTGGGGCCGGCGGGCTATGCGGGGTCGGGCGGAGTTCTGCCGCCGGACCTGGTCGGCTTCGATCGCGGCGCGGAAACCGTGACCGCAACCTACTCGCTGCGCTCCGGCCCGGCCACGCTCACCATCATCGACTACCCCACGCCGCAAATGGCCGCCGCGCAGGAGACGAGGATTCGCGCCTACTTGAAAGCGGGCAGCCCCAAGCCGGGCGACCCGGCCCTTCCGCCCTGGCCCAAGCCGCTCATGGACTCCGACCAGGCATCGCTCGAGGTGCGCCGCAGCGGGCCGCTGGTGGCCGTCGTGAGCGGCGACGCCATTCCCGAGGAGAGCCACAAGTTGCTGGCAACAGTACACTTTGAGGTCGATCTCACCTCGATCCCCCAGCCCGCAGAGTCTGAGGTGGCCAAGACCGGCGAGCTGCTGTTGGGCATCGTCTTGCTGGTGGTCATCGGATTCAGCGCAGCCATCCTGCTGGCGTTCTTCCTTGGCGGCGGCCGCGCCCTCTACCGCATCGCGCGCGGCAAACCGATCTCCTCGGTCAACGACATAGAGTTCATTCGCCTCGGCCTGAGTGAAGCATGGGTGAATTCTGCGCCGGCAATCGACAGGTCGCATCTGAAGAGTTAACGGCGCTTATGAACCCGTGGAAAACGGAGCGTAAACCCAAGGAAACCCCCTGAAATGACGGAGATGCTGGGCGCAAGAAAAGCGAAAATGCATCGAACGCCGATTCCATCCATTTTGTGGAAATACAATTTAACTAATTGAAAATAAAACGTTTATTCGATACTTGGATTCTCCTTGACACGGTCTTCCCACGCTCCTACTATGCAGCCAGAAAGTTCTGATGGTTTTGCCTCCGTTGGAACTATTCTCCCTGAGGAAGGAGCTGCCCTGTTGCCGGGCGGCTCTTTCCGTTTTTTGCGGACTCAACCTCCGGCTTCTTCCGGCTTCCCCTCCGGGTCCGGCGGCGATTCGGTCCACTGCTTTCCGCAGGCCTCGCAGAGCCAGGCGTTGGCCGGCTCCACGCTCTCCAGCACCGGGTCTTCGGCGCCGCACTTCGGGCACTTGGGCGGTTCAAACTCCGGCGGCTCCTGGCGGAGTTCGTCGACGATCTCCCGCGGGACGGGCCGGGCGGCAATCTCGCGCGCCTCATCAAGCTGATCGGCGGCGACCAGGACGCGGGGATAGAGGATGCCCGATCCCGGCCGCTCGATCCAGCTCTCGATTCCCGCTCGCTTCAGCACCTCATAGATCTGCCAGGCCTGCTCGCGGTCGTCGCACTCGCAGAGCGTCGTCTTCCATGTGAACTCCCGCGGAAGATCGTCTTCCCCATTTGCGCCGGGGGCGCTGAATTCGTTTGCGCCGGCATCCAAATCGGCGGAGCTGGCCCATCGCGGAGGCGCGGGGTCTGAAGTCGTTCGCGTCTCGCCCGCGGCCCGCGGCTCATCCAGACCGCGATTCCTCATCTCGTTGCGCAGAACCTGTTGCGCCGTTTCGGTCAGATCGACGAAATCGGCTGCCAGTTCCAGCAGTTCTCCATCGCTTATCTCGCGATAGTGTTCCGTGAGCCTTTGCCAATCCTCTGCGGGGTTCACTTGCATGAGCAGCAGTATAGCCGCTTTACCCTCGGCGAACATCAGGATAGAATCAACTGAGCAAGCCGAAGTAGCTCAGTTGGTAGAGCAGCTGATTCGTAATCAGCAGGTCGTCGGTTCGAGTCCGACTTTCGGCTCCAGAATCTCTCTCCATTTTATATCATATAAATAACTGAAAACAAAGTAGTTATTGTAAGCTTCATCAAGCCTAGACGACGTGCGCTTCAGAGTCGAATTTCGTCACATAGGCGTCTCAGGGTACAATATGGGAACAGTGCTGATGCGAAGCATTGTTCCGGAGACCCTATGGCGACCATATTCAAGAGACCTTCTGGAAGCTGGAAAGCTATGATCCGTAAAACTGGGTGGCCTATGGTCACAAAAACGTTCCGGATCAAGCGCGATGCTGAGGACTGGGCGCGGCGCGCAGAAGACGAAATTGTAAGAGGCGTATACATCGACCGGGCGACAGCAGACAGGATGACCGTAAAGGAGGCGCTAGAACGCTACTTGGCCGAGATCACTCCGACAAAGCGCCCTAAGAGCCAAGTGTGCGAGCGAGGCTTCGCAAAGCCCCTTCTGCATCACCTGGGGAAATTCTCCCTCGCCGCCGTCACACCTGCGCTCGTCGCAGGCTACCGTGACACCCGCCTCGCCGGCGAACACCGCAGAGACAAGGATGGCAACCCTGTGCCGTTGGCAGCGAACACCGTCCGCCTCGAACTTGCTCTGCTGGGGCATATGTTCGGCGTCGCGATAAGAGAGTGGGGTGTCGGGATACCGTCCAATCCGGTCTTGAATATTCGCCGGCCGTCGCCTGGACCAGGACGTAACCGTCGCCTGACGGAAGAAGAGGAGACGCGCTTACTAGCCGCGGTCGATCAACACTCAAATCCGAAGCTTGGTTGGATTGTCAGGATCGCTCTTGAGACAGGTATGCGCTCATCGGAGATTCTGACGCTGCGTTGTAGCCAAGTGGATCTCGACCGCCGAATCGTAAGTTTGATAGAGACCAAGAATACTCAGCCAAGAACGGTGCCGCTGAGCACCGGGGCTGTAGACCTGTTTCGGCAAGCCCTTAATCCGTCAAATCGACCAGTTGACACTGATCTGGTTTTTTTCGGAGACCCCGGCAAGAGTGGAGAACGAGGGCCGTATACGTTCAATAAGACCTGGCTCAGAATCAAGCGTGAGAATGGCATGCCGGATCTTCACTTCCATGATCTCCGCCATGAAGCTGTCAGTAGGTTCGTCGAAGCTGGTTTTTCCGACCAGGAAGTTTCCGAGATCAGCGGACACAAATCAATGCAGATGTTAAAGCGCTACACCCACTTGAGAGCAGAAGACCTTGTGACCAGAATTGATGAAGCTTCAAAGCGTAGAATTGCGGACCGCACTGGTCGAAATGTTGCCGTTAACCATGGAAAAGAGTAAGGATACTCCTGGCCACGCGCGCCACTGAGGCGTCGTAAATGTACTGCGTGAACGCGTTCTTGCCCTCGGCAGCCGACAGGTTGTTATAGACCGCGCAGAGCAACTCCTCGACGGCTTCCACTGGGTTTCAATCCACGCGCCCCGCGCGGGGCGCGACCGCGGCGGATGCCGGGATGCCGGGAAGCAATTGGTTTCAATCCACGCGCCCCGCGCGGGGCGCGACGGATGCCGTGCAACTGCTGGAAACGGAAGCAGAGTTTCAATCCACGCGCCCCGCGCGGGGCGCGACAAAAGATCGCCGATGAAAAGGCGGGCCCGCTGATGTTTCAATCCACGCGCCCCGCGCGGGGCGCGACCCCGGAACCAACCCGAACCAATGAGGACGCTATGGTTTCAATCCACGCGCCCCGCGCGGGGCGCGACGCACCCATCGACTACGCTCACAGTCGATCACGTAGTTTCAATCCACGCGCCCCGCGCGGGGCGCGACAACGCCACTACAATGTGGCAGAAGGAGAACTGATGTTTCAATCCACGCGCCCCGCGCGGGGCGCGACGAGGGCGGGAAGGAAGAGTACAAGCCGAACCTTTCGTTTCAATCCACGCGCCCCGCGCGGGGCGCGACCGTGTTGCTTCCCGTCCTGCAGCGCCATCGCTCTCGTTTCAATCCACGCGCCCCGCGCGGGGCGCGACGGTGTGCGGCCGTCTTCCAGCCGAGGCCGCAGTAGTTTCAATCCACGCGCCCCGCGCGGGGCGCGACGATAATCGCCTCATGGCACCCAAGGTCATGGCTGTGTTTCAATCCACGCGCCCCGCGCGGGGCGCGACGCGAACGCCCTTTATCGGATGAGGCAATCAACGCGTTTCAATCCACGCGCCCCGCGCGGGGCGCGACGGCGGCGGCGGTGGGCAGTTTCAGTTCAGTTGCGTTTCAATCCACGCGCCCCGCGCGGGGCGCGACGGTCACAGCCAACACCGAGGCGCAGCTTGTCACGAAGTTTCAATCCACGCGCCCCGCGCGGGGCGCGACGCCGCTTACACTCCGGGGAAGTCGCAAGAGGAGCGGGTTTCAATCCACGCGCCCCGCGCGGGGCGCGACATGAGCCGGAATATGAATAATCAGGAGCGAGACGTTTCAATCCACGCGCCCCGCGCGGGGCGCGACACTTGCTCGCCCGCCACTGGAATGCGCTGATTATGTTTCAATCCACGCGCCCCGCGCGGGGCGCGACACTTGCTCGCCCGCCACTGGAATGCGCCGATTATGTTTCAATCCACGCGCCCCGCGCGGGGCGCGACGCCTCTACTGTAACACCTTTGATTTCTGCATTCTAGCCTCGAAATTGCGCGAACTCAATAAGAGAGCAGGAGCAAAGAACGTCCGGGAAATGAACATCAACGTCCAAGGGACGTGAAATGAGCGACATGGCGCAATCGCGAACCTACCGGGCAGAGGCTGTGCACTTGATGTCCGCGCTAAAGAATGAGGGGGCCTTCTGGGTTGTAAGCGGGCTTGGCACCAGAGTGTTCCACGCGTTGCTGCCAGTTGGCTCCAAGGAAGTAGAAGCGAAGGCTATCGGTGGAGGGATCAATGATCGCGAGGAGCTTGGCTCGAAACTCGACCCACAAGGCTGGCTCAAGAAGACATTCAAAAACCGAGAACTGCACCCGCTGACCATGATTCTGACACAGTTTGGCGATTTGTCGGAGGCGGCGCTTCCCGTTGTCGGACTGAGTTCCCATGTCATACGTGACAAGCACCATCATGGTTTTTCATCTCCAAATGAAGGAAGGATAAGCATCGAGATCGCCGCGCAGGTGGCGAGCCAGCAAGAGTGCTTGCGCGTGTGGCACCAAGCCAAAGGGGATGCGCTCGTTCAGAAATGGATGGAGAACCTCCTCCTGTTTGCGCAACTGCCATGCAACCAGAACCTCTTTGCGCGTGGCATCGTTCATCGCCACCCCGCCGGATTCGGAGCGGGAGAAGCCGTTTCCAGCAATTTGGCGGCGGTTGATGAGGGTGAGCACGAGCCTATCGGCCAATACCGGGCGCAGCTCCTCCATCAGGTCCAGGGCGAGGCCGGCACGACCGGGGCGGTCGCGGTGTAAAAAGCCAACAGCGGGGTCAAGGCCGGTCGTTTCCAATGCTGAGGCGATGTCGTGAGCCAACAGGACATAAAGGAACGAGAGCAACGCATTGACATTGTCGAGTGGCGGGCGGCGGCTCCGCCTGTGAAAGAAGAACTCCTCTTTCTGATGCAGGATAAGTTCGTCAAAGACGCTGAAATACGTCTGCGCGGCATCTCCTTCAACTCCCCGCAAACCATCCAGAGAAGGCGCAGACACGAGCAGGCGGAGGGATTGGCCAAGCTGTATAACGGCACGATCAAGGGACTCTGAGGCGTGTTCACGGCCAGCACGCAACAGCGAAGTCCGGCTGTTGGCGATCTTCGCGAGAAGAATGGACTTTGCGATGGCGGCGGAATCAGCATCCTGGTCGGCCCGGCGGTACTGCTCCCGGCGCAGCAACACGTTGCCGTGGATCGGCCCCTGGATACGGGCAAGAAAGCGGCCGTGTTCGCTAAGAAAACTCACGCCGACGTTGCGCTCGGCACAGAATCCCATCAGGGGAGGACTCATCGAGACCAGCCCGACGCACACTATGCCCTCAAGTGTGTGAATCGGCACACGAAGCAGCGTTTCATGCTCGACGCGAACGAGTACGGTTTCTCCATCCTTGCTGAGGTAGGCATTGGGAATGGTGACATACAGCGTGTTGAGGAGCTTTCTCATCGGAACTGGTCCTTATCCTTGTTGCCGCACTCGTAAGGAGCCTGTCTGAGATTGAGGTCGATTGCGCGAGTCAGATAACAGGATGCACTAGCGGATTCGACGACCGACGGCAGGCAGACGGGCTTCATGGAGCAGCCTTCGCATTTCTTCGAGTAGACTGCTCGCGGCGTCTTTCCGGATTGAAGAATCCGGTGCATGAGGATGGCTAATTCTTCGACTTCCCGACGGAGCGCCTCGTCGAAGATAACCTCTTCGCGGCGCTTTGCCTTGCCGTCAAAGACAGCTCCGGCGGGAATAGGCACGTGAAGCATCTCTTCCAGGCAAAGCGCCTGTGCGCATAGCTGAATGCGATAGGCTATGCTGCCGTGTTTGTCGCGGGTCCGTTTGTACTCCACTGGATAAGGCTTCCAGAGTCCTTTACGGCGCGGCATGGGAACGCCCGGTTCCGCGGCTTCGCACGGCAGAAACTCGACAATGTCGGCTTGCCCGGAGATGCCAAGGCGAAAAGACCGCAGAGGAAGAGTTCGTCGGACCAGAACCTCGGGACGGGATTCAATTTCAGCCGAGTGCGCCTTCTCGTGGAGTAGTTTGCCTTCAGCGGTGAAGAGGTTCTCCTCCCACTGCTGCTCCAGATGAATCAGCGCCCAGCGCCGTTCGCAGAAGGCGAGATGCTGGAGACCGGAGAGCGGGAGGAGATCCTCTTCTGTATACATGCTGTTCCGCCTTGGATAGGACAGGCTTAAGCCAAACCGTCAATGAAGGTGATGCCTTCCGGTAGTGAGCCTGGATCGGGAAGCACCACGGGGATGTAGTCCGAGAAGGCGCGCGGGCTTTCGACATCCGGCTTTTTCTTGATCTGCTTTTCAATCGACTCAAAAAGCCGTTGCGCCTGCGCATTGCCGAGCTTGCTCTCGTGCTTGAAGATGTAAAGCCCGCGCGCGGCCATGGTGCCCCGTGCAGCGGAGCGGTCCAACTCAAACAGGTTGCGGAGCGCCTTCCACAAGAGCGTCAGATCATCTTCGCTGAAGCCGGTCTTCGCGGCAAAGACCGGGTTGATGTAGCCATGCGCGAGATAGAGGCCGTAATGAATGGTGTACTTGCGGCCCAGCGTTCCCGTGCCGGACTTGATGTCTTTCTCGCCCGTAAATGCCTGGCGTGAGATTGTGTGTTCGGTCGGGAGTATCCGGTCGATCGAACGCGCAAAGGTGATCTGCACCGGGCCGCGAACCTGTCCGCAATTAAAGTCGGTCGTGCTCATGACGGCGCCGAAGGCACGCACATCGAAGAAGTTTTTGCACATCCACTGACGGGCCTTCTCGATGTCAGACGGCTTCGTGTCCTTGCCTTTGGCCTCGATCTTGTCTTCGCCGGTGAGTTCCGCAAACGGCTGTTTCTGGTTGCTTTCAAGCGTATTACCGCTCAGGACAAAGATCCGGTTACCCGGCTCTGCAACGGCACCGGCGGTAGTGGAGTACAGCACATAATCCCGAATCTTACGTTTGAGGCAGACGTCAGAGACGAGTCCCTGAAACGTCTCTGGATCAAAGCGCGGGCTGTTGTCGGAATCCGGATCCCCGTTCGGGTTGCCGTCCTGGCAGTCAAACAGAAAAACGAAGTCGTAGCGATTCTCAATCGTGCTCATTGGTTGCTCTCCTCATTGGTGGATTCGTTAAGGGATTCGTTGGCGGCATCCTTGGCCTGCTTGCGGTCCTGTGCCTGGGAACGAGACCGGGCCTTCTGGTGGTAGTAGCCAAGGGCAAAGAGCCCCTGGCCGTCGAGCCCGAGCTTGCCCGGATAGGCACCGCTCGCGGATGGTTGCAAAAGATTGTGCAACTCCTGGAGCCGCCCGTCAATGGCATAGGCAGCACTTGGGTTATCCCTGCGAAGCTTGCGCAGATGCTTTTGCGCAAGGTTCTCAATCTTCGGGAAAGCGACCGCTGGGTACGTCGATGCCAAGGCAAAGTAACGATCCAGAACCGACGAGTTTACGTCGCTCTCGCTCGACGAGCGTTGCAGGTTTTCAAACTCCGCCATCAATCTCCCGCAGACATAGGCGGGAATCGTGCAGGTTCGGTCCAGTCCTTCGCTCACGTGTTCTTCTCCTTCCTGTTGTCGAAACAAATCGTTGATGCACATGCGAATCAGGCCAATAGGTACGCGCAGCCGGGCCAGAGACATCGGGTCGTTCTTTTTGTCCCCCGCCATATCTTTTGAGTTGCTCCCACCGGGATGGCGCAGATGCGCAAGCGCCGTCGAAAGCACCGGGTAGCCCAGAGGAAGGCCTTCAATGCCCCGGCGCAGCAGAGCCAGCACAGTATGGTCACCCGGTTTGCCTTCGCGATCCAGAGCATAGAGCAATTGCCAGAGACGAACGGGGTTCGGTTCTTCTCCGGCATAGCGCGGGTACTCGACCCGCAGTTGTCGGTGCCAGTTCTGAAGGTTGAGCTTCACCTGTGTGAGCGCAAGGTCAGCCCAGTGATGTACACGCAGCCGTCCACCATTGCCGGAAACAGCGACCAAATAGAAGCGGTTTATGTCTGGATCTTCCCGTGGATCGAAGTTGAGCAATTTCTTCACTTGCGCTGGATCAGCCACGTCCATCACGTCGATTACATCGAGGTCTGCCGCATTTTTGAGCCAGTAAAGGAATCCAATCCCCGCAATGTCCTTGCGTCTTCCTCTGTCTTGCTTGAGCAGATCGTTGAAGGCCAGCACATAGGCAAGCGCGCGGTCCGGCGAGACGGGGCTGTTTCGGTTCTGTTCCCAACCGTAAGAGCGGAATGCCTCCTTATCGAAGGACATCAACGCAACGCCCGAGGCCTGTCCACCAAGGTTCGATACGCCTTTGATCTTTTCGTGCGTGGGAGCAATGGGGCCGAGCTTGCCAGAGATCATGCACTCGCCGTCGCTACCCTCCATGCGCTCGGAAAACTCTCGCTGATAATGATCGCGCCAAAACTGCTGGACAAGCGGGCGCTCCACCAGCGGTTCGCCAACGGAAAGTGCGACGAGCGTACCGAGCTTTGCCTCTCGCAAGGCGTTGCGCGCTCTTTCCAGCTCTTCCGCATTGGCATAGAAGCGGACGCAAGAAGCAAGCGCGGCGTCTCCAGTATCCGCCGCAGCTTTGCCGATGAGAGAGACAAAGGCTTCGTGGTGTTTTTCAGCCTTCTCTTTGTCGGCTTTCTTATCGGGCGACCACGGACCAACGCCGAGAACGTAGGCAATGTCATCGGTTCCCAGCAAAGGATGCTCACCGCTGTTGCGGTTCACCGGTGAACGCGGCACACTCATCTGCATGGGAACCTGCACTTGCTTCTTACCGAGTGTCTTGGTCATCGTGCGCGGAGTCGCACCCAGAAACGTGCTCTGCCTGGAGATTTCCAGCAACCACGGCACGGGTTTCATCTCCCAGGCCGCATCGTTCAGCTCTTCGGATAGGTAGTTGTCAGCGTATTCGGCTAGCGCCTGTACGAGCATTCGAGCACCTCCTGGCACCGGCCAGCGTCGGCCAGAACTGTCTCCGGCGCAGTCGCCATCACGCCGTTCTCCAGGCGTGCCTCAAAGAAAGCCGCACGATTGCCCTCAGGAAGGAAAGCAATGTCGTAGAGCATCCGGCCAATCTCCATCGAGTCGGGGATGGGATGGTCCTCCTCGCGTGGAGGGCCAAACTCGGCGGCAAACTCGCGGCAGCCAAGATAAGGCCGCTGGAAACACTGCCCCTTTTCGACGCGCCGCCGCAGCATCTCGACGTACTTCACCGGCGTGTTATCGCCGGATGTGTCAAACACATGCGGATACGCATCGATCCAGTAGGCAACATCGCGCAGCAGCGTGGTATTGCGCGGCGTACCGTCGGTTCCGTTGCCCGCTCCGGCGATGAGCGGCTCAAAAGTTGAGCCGTCGCGCATCCATTTCTTGATTGCTGCCGGCGATACCTTGCTTTGGACTTCGTTGCGTAGCACGCTCATCAAGCGGATTGGCTTCAGCACTGTAATGCTGGTCACGATCCAGCGCATCTGCGGACGCCAGCAGATGGCGTCCAGGATGTTACGCGCTGCCGATGGGGTTATTACAGGGTAAGTGAATCGTTCAACCTTGGCCTCCGGCCGCGTGAAACACGCAAACTCCCCGGAGACCCGGACGCGAACACTTGGAATGGACATAGATCGAACCTCCATTTCCATTCATGTGAATTAATACTCTTCATTTCCCCTGAGTAGTAGTAGTCTGGTAGAGGTTTAGCGGAAGGGGAATACTATGCGTACACAAATCGTATTCCCGTTCCGGGTTGCGCTGACAGGCGGCGAACCGTTGCAGCAGTTCGCCGTCGGGTTAAAGCCCTCAGACCGGTCAGAGGCGATCCGAGGGCTAAGCGTATAATCCCTTATTGAGAATGAAGTAGACAGCCATGAAGAGACTGTAGCACAGGATTCGTCCGTTTGTGCAAGATTTTTTTGTGAATGCCTTATCGAGGACATTTTTGGCCCTCGTGGATTGAAAATACTTGATTCTTCAATAGGTTAGAGGGTGAAACGGGGAATGGATGAACTCCCATTCCCCGTTCTTATAGCACGAATTTCTCCGGCCCAGGATTGAAAATCAGCCCGAGTTGCTCATCGTAAGCCCGATCCACGGCAGCCCAAATCTCATCCCCGCTTGCCGTTGCAACCCGTTCTACAACGCCTTTTGCCTTCTCGAACTCCGAGGGACTCAGTCCAACAATGTGCCGCTGCAAGCCACGCCGCAATGCCGGTGTGAGCTCCCCCGCGAAACGCAACCGCTCTATTGCCCTCTGCGCTTCCTCGTCGTCCGGGACAAAAACATCGCGCGTCCGGTTCGAAATCATTTCGAATTCCTGAGCGAGTGAGGCGAAGCTCAGGTTGTTGCGCAATTTCAACAGGCTCTCTCCGAGGTCCACTCCACTTCCCCCGTAATAGCGCTCGAAGTAGAGCCGGATGGCTTCGGCGGAATCCACCTGAACACTCTTACCGTCCTCCAACTCCTGTTTCGCAATTGCTTCCGTGATTCCAGCCGCCTCCTTATACTCATTCGGCGGCAGCTTGTGATCCTCAGGAAGAAAGACCACGACCTTTCCACCGGGCTTGCCCAGCGCCGCCGTCAGTTTTCCTTCGCGGTCTGCGCGGCCAGCGGCCTGGACGATGGAATCGAGCGGAGCCAGCGCTCGCAGGACCAGCGGAAAGTCCACGTCCACGCCCGCCTCGACCAGTTGCGTCGATACCACATGGCACGACTCGCCCCCATTCAGCCTCTTGCGAATCTTGTCCAGCACCTTCAGCCGATGCGACGCGCACATCCGTGTAGATAAATGGAAGACACCTTCCCTATTCAGACCCTTTTGTTCCGCAACCCGCAACAACTCTTCATAAAGTTGGCTGGCATGGTCGCGGACGTTCACGATGGCCAGGCATTGGGGCACGGCAGTCATCCGTTGCGCGATCTCCGGCCAGCCAACTGCTTGCTTTGGATCAATCTCCCAGCAAATCTCCACGCGCTTGAGCTCTCGATGCAATGAGGCCGGATCGCGAATGATCTCGGTGAGTGTTCCAAGGCTCCAGCGCAGGTCGCGTTTGGATTTCGGTCGCTCGAATGCCGGTTGCGTTGCCGTCGAGAAGACAAAGTTCGTGTCCCAGTCCTCGGCCAGTTCCTTCATCATGTCGAGCAGCGGCCCCAGTAGCCTACGCGGGAGCGTCTGCACCTCGTCGAGGATCACGATGGAGCGTGCAATGTTATGTACGCGCCGCAGGTCGGCAGGACGGTTTGAGAACAGACTCTCGAAGAACCGAACCGATGTGGTCACAATCAGCGAGGCATCCCAGTTCTCGGTCTCAAGACGCAAGCCGGTTTCCTGGAATTTCTTCTCCTCTTGGTCGTCCTTGTCGGATGCGGGTATGAAGTGTTCCTCGTCATGTTTCGACAGCTTCTGAATGCTGCCCGAGTGATGTTCAAGGAGCGCATCCTGCCCAAAAATACGAGAATAAACCTGTGCATTTTGTTCGATGATCGACAGATAGGGAATGACCACGATGACCCGCCGGAATCGTTCCGGATAGAGTGCAGCTCGCCGGAGAGCGAAGGCCATCGCCGCCAGCGTCTTGCCGCCGCCCGTGGGCACTGAAAGCGAGAAGAGCCTCTGCTGAGAAGGGGCAGCATTCAGGCAGTCCGCCAGCACCTTCGCGCGCATCTGCTTCACCTGTCCTGCCGGTGAGCTATCTTGTAGCAAAGCGATGTGTTCCAGTAGCATATTGAGGCTCCCGGCGGCAAACAGCCCTCCCTGTGACGGAATACGACCGCCAGAGTCCAACCGATCCGCATCCACAAGGCAACTGAAGAGCATGCGCACAAACAAATCAAACCTAGCCTTCTTTGCGCCAAGCTCAGCATCTCGTTGACTCCCCAGGACAGAGACGATGCGCCCTAGCTCGGGACAGTCGGCGGAAGCCCGCGCAAGAATCTCCTCAACCTCCCTCCGATACCGCTGTTCACTGAGCTTCTGCCGGAAGTCACTCCAGTCCGCAAGCCCGGCATGGTGACCTGCTATGGCGGCCATTACTGCATTCACCCCAGGCTTCCGCACTGCGCCGTCAGCGCCGAAGTACGCGAGCATCGCCCCGTGGATCGCATGTTGGCAGCGTCCCTGCCCGGTCCGGAGCATCTGCTGAAAGCAGTCGGTATACTTGCCGAGGTCATGCAGCAGCCCGGAGAGACTTGCAAGACTTGCGAAGTTTTCGTCGAGCGGACGGGCCTTTGAAGCCAGTTCGCGCGCAATCCGCGCGACAGCTTCCAGATGAACGGACAAAGGCTGCCACCCAGCCCTCGAATCCTCGCCGGGCAGTGAATTTTGCGCCGAATGCGCCCAGTATGGGGTCAAAGACATCGCAGATCATGATACTCAATCTCGCCATCGACCGGCAGGTCTTCCTCCACTAATTGCCGGTTGACTTTCTCTGCCCTTTGCACATTCGCTATGTGAGTTTTGCGAGTTTCCCACGCATAAACGATGTACCTGTTTACGCATAAACGGTGTATCCAGAGCGGTTTTCCACGCATAAACGGTGTATATTTGCGCATAAACGGTGTACCAAGTGTCCACACCGCATTGATTACAAAAGGCTTCCAGAACGCCCTGTAGTACCTTTATGTGAACCTATATGGATAGCCTGTAGCAGCGCCCGCGCTCTGTGGAAATGTGCAGGAGCCCGACGAGCAAAGGCGAGAACCTCCGCCCCCTTAGCGGAGGAAAGGGCGCTGTGCGCCTCCCATGACTAGCTTTGAGCTTTGGGGATGTGCGGGCCGGAAGGGCGAAGCAGCAGGCCATTATCTAGAATTTCGATCTTAAGTTCGGGATAGACCATGACGATCCTGCGGAACGCTTCGATGGCCTTCGCTCGAAAGCACGACCGGCCTTGCGGCGTTTCGGCGTACCCGGCCCCGAAGCTCCGGCGTAGCGACTTCCAGGAAATCAGCGTGGGCCGCGACAAATAGCTAACCCGGCGCGTCGCCCAGGCATAGAGATCGAGCGCCAGAGGCGACTTTTTGAGAGCCCTGATGGCTCTCAGGTCGAGCGGCACCGGGGCGGCGACGAGCTGATCGAAGAAGTTCACCGAGAGGGTCACCGTGGACTTTGCCCGTGTCTCAGTCGGCAGTTTTTGCGGAGTCCACCAAAGATGGAAGTGGTCCGCCACCAGCAGGTTCTCCCCCCCTAAATGACTTTGGCCATCGGCCTCATGCGACCAGCGGGTCGAAATGGCGGCGCCGACCAGGCGTTGCATCTGGTCGCGGAAGCGCGGAATGGTTCCCCAATGGCCGCCAGTGGCCTGAAGTCCCAGTTGCGCCATGAATCTCGAAAGCGTGGAGCCAAGCTCCAGCTCTCGATTCCCGGTTCGCACCGCTTCGGTCGTCATCCAGATGAGAATCAGCCGCGGATAGCTGCCATAGGGCAACCCGGTCCCGCCGACATCGGAGATACGGAGCGTAAGATTGCCGTCGGTACGGAGGTATTGTGTGCCGGGTTGCTCCCGGTGTGGCAGAGTGGTTTGAACCAGGAACTTTGCCATGAACCCGAGCGCGCCGGCATCGAGGGCGCTTTCGGTGGGGATCGCTCGCACAAACGGGAGCAGCGGATGTGCTTGACGGGCACCCGCAGCTTGTTTCTCGCTCAGTCCGATGCCCTTGGGCACGATGGGGCCAGTGTGCGAATGGGCAGCCGCACCAGCCGGCTTGAAGCGTAAGGCTGGCGACAGCCTATCGGGAGCCGAGATCGGCCTCAGACCGAGAATCGACCGTATAGATGTGAGTTCCGATCCCACTCGCGGATCTACCGGATTCCAAGCACGTCGGCGACTTCGGCCGTGCGGAAGTAGAGGCGGCGGCCAAGTCTCAAGCGGGTTGCATTGATCTTGCTGACCCACTCGCCGGAAGACCGCAAAGTGATGCGCAAACCGTCTGGAGAACGATCGAGAAGGGCTGCCAGTTGAGTCATGCTGAGCAGAGGCCCGTACCGCTTTGTCAGAGTCTCTTCCGCAATCGATGTCATGGTCTCCGAGTTCCTTTCCGTCCTGTGCATATCGCTTTTCAGTAGCACTTTCACCCCCAAGAGCCGTTTGGCATGTCCCATTTAGTGCTGTGTACATTTCAATAGACGTACTTTCGATTCTTTTTGTTTGCCCTACCTACGATTATTTTGCTTCACTCCCCGATATTTTCACTGTCGGAGAGCATTCCGTCATATCGCTTGAAGACGATTCTTCCGGTTCAGGTTTGGGGGCCGTTGGCGAAGTTCGCCGCCACCCGCAAGGCCGGGACGCCGATCATCGTTGAAGGCAAGATCAAGCCCGAGACGTACACGGCTGACGGCGTGGAGTACAAGACTTTCTCGATCAAGGCCGACGACATTCGCAAGATCGAATACTCGGCACCTAATGAAGCCAGCGAGAGCAAGGCGGCCAAGCCCGCCAAGAAGAAGGCCAAGTAGCAATCGCGCAACCTGGAGGCGGCTCTTCGGAGCCGCCTTTACTATGCCCGCTGAACGGTTGGAACGGATAGAGCCGAAGTCGGAACCCAGGTCTCAGAATCGAGACCTGGGGCACCCAACCTTGGTGGTTGGTTCAGATGTGGGCCGCCCGCGCAACACTAGGTCTCTGACCGCTTGTTTTTGTACCATCTCCGTGCCCCATCCTTTCGCCTTTTTCCTGGCGAAAGGGTGGGAAAGCGCGAACCCCGACATACGAAATCACACGGTCAAAGACCTAGTTCGCGCAAGGCGCAGAAAATCTAGCTCGGGGTTTCCATCGCCGATAGACAAAGTGTTGCGGACTGTGTATCGTTCTAAATGGGGTATTACGGTTCGGTGATTTAGTCTGTTGCGAGCCGGTCTTCCGGAGATCATCCATGAACAATGTGTTACTGACGCTGGTGCTTTCGTTTTCCGTTAGTTGCTTTGCGGCGTCGTTCGATTGCGCTAAGGCAGGGACTTCCATAGAAAAAGCTATATGCAGTAACAAGAAACTTGGGCGCTTAGATGAAGTTCTGGCACAGAACTACAAAGCGATGCTCGCATCCGATATTGGGGACGGCGCGAGGACTGACCTAAAGACTTCTCAACGCGCATGGGTTGCGAACCGGAATAAGTGCGTGGACAATGAATGCATAGCGAAGGCATACAAGGCGCGCATCGATGAAGTCTGTGATTATCCAGTGATATCTGGGGTTTATCCACCCTGTACGTCGGCCGATGCAGTTGATGACGAGTTCAACCAGCCCTCAATCACAACGAACCCCTCGGCTCCCAAACAGACCACGCCCCAGCAGGCCCAGGCCGCGGGAGATACTAACCAGAAGGGCGCGATTCTCGAGCAAGTCCAGAAGGCCGCTGCTAAGAATGCCGAGAAGATAGCATCCTTAGGGTTTTCTGCTGCTCAGTTGCACTCAGTGATCTATCTGCAATATGACACGATCAGTGCTCCACGACGATTCATTACTTTCGAGAGCTTTCTTGGCTTGTTATTTGAGAACAGCCGCATTTCCAAGGTGACTGCGATCAGCTTACAGAAGTTTAGTGGCGTGCGAATAAAAGTTCAAGGGGCGCCATCTACAGGTTTTTTGTTTAACTTTGACGAAGGCGATGCGTTCCTGAGCCATACTGTTGATGGGGATGATGCCAATCGACTGACAACACCCGAAGATATGTACATGGCGTCACGTCTTCTTGAATCCATCGCGGAAGCAGGGCTCCAGTAGTTATGTTTCCTCGAATGACTGTGTCAGTGACCGTTCACAGTTGAGTAGAATTACGAGGCGATACTGTGTCTCGTCCCTGTGGATTGATCGCAAGGCTTGGTTACGCTAAGTCAATGAGCCGGAAAACCAATAACACGGGGAGGCATCCACGCCGAATTCACGTTGGGCCAATGAAGACAAGATTTGCAATCTTAAAGGCAATCTGTAGTGTTTCCATCGACGGGGGGCGTTTGGGCATGATGATTCCACGATATCAGACATGATTTTTAAATAGGTCAGCAATACATCTCATAGTTGGAGATGTCCTATCCAATAATCTCCTTAATTCTGTTAACAACACCCGGATCTTTTCTGAGC
>Ga0187875_10000761_pt1 | contig 25984 bp, 25 predicted proteins | sample June2016WEW_17_1_2_FD_132978 | JGI IMG/M metagenome (GOLD analysis project Ga0187875, IMG submission 132978) | Peatland microbial communities from SPRUCE experiment site at the Marcell Experimental Forest, Minnesota, USA - June2016WEW_17_10 | ecosystem: Environmental > Terrestrial > Soil >...
CCGCACTTGATCGTCCCGGCCGGCCTCTCGTCCTAGGAGTTGTAGCGAGCACCAAAACCGGCGCCCATAAAGTCTCCCGCACCCAAAAAACAGCACCCAAATCGAAGTTGCGACACAGACTCTTCAGCCCCGGCGTTCCCGTTCGCATTGTTGGGGGCTTTAGCCCCCGGCCTCAGGGCCTAAAGGCCTTTTCCGTCCGATACGTAACGCCGGACCTGAAGGTCCGGCCTCCTAAAGAAGCAACGCAATCAGCCGCGCCGCGCGCTGGTCATCCCGAGGAGTCTTCGACGCCTGCCCGCCGCAGGAGGGAGGGATCTCTCCGTCGCCTTTGTCGCGATTCGCTCGCGACGTGCCGGGTTTGGGGTGCCCCATTTTCGCCCCGTATTTCTGGGGCGAAAGTGGGTCCGTCGATTCCAGATGAATCGCCGAAACCGAATTCAAAATCCCCATCTTTGTCCGCCGCGGCGGACAAAGATGGGGCACCCCAACAAAACCAAATCGCACCCTCCGTGCTCTCCGTGTCCTCTGTGGTAAAAATCTTTCTTTCCTAGCCTTCCTCTGCGAGTCTCCGCGAGTTCTCTGCGCCTCCGAGCGCCGTTTGCTCGCCGCGCCGTAGCCGCCGAAGGCGCCTGGCGAAGGCGGGTGCGTTATCCTTATCTTTTTCTGTCCCACTCCTCCTGAAACAACCGCACTGTATGCGGCCCAAACCCCGCATAATGATTATTCGCATACGCAAAAATCTTCAGCCCTCTCCGCGTCTCCACAAAACCGCGCAGAACCTCCGCCCACCTCCCGATCTCCGCCCTCCGATCGACCACCGGCTTCTCCCACACCTTCGTCACCTTCTCGATCCCTTTGCGATCTCCCAGCCAGCGCACATACGTAAAATCCGCCGTGATCGGATCGATCCCCGCCGCCAACTCCCACGGCCGCGGCATCCACGCTTGATCCAACAGCGCCAGAGCCACGCCGCGCTCCCGCAGAGCCTCCACGAATCGCTCATCCAGCCACTTCCGATTGCGAATCTCCACCGCAAACCGCCGATCCTTCGGCAACCGCTTCATGAAAGGTACCAGCCGTTCCATAAATTCCTCCGCCCCGCGAAACGCCGACTGATTGAAATACCCAAATTGAAAAAGGATCGGCCCCAGCTTTTCCCCCAACAACTCCATCGTCCCCAAGTACTGCCGCCACTCCGCCTCGCAATCCACCAACACTTTTTCGTGCGTGATCGCGCGCGGCGCCTTCGCCGCAAAAATAAATTCCGCCGGCGTCTTCGCGTACCACCCCTTCACCACCGCCGCCGGCGGCGTGCGATAAAACGTGCTGTCCAACTCCACAGTAGGGAATCGCTCCGCATAAAAACTAAGGTAATCCCGCGCCGCCATGTTAGGTGGATAAAACGAGGTGGCCCAACCATCCGCAGTAAAAGCTGACGTTCCAACCAACAAATTGGACACCGCATGCCCGCTTGGCGTGCCTTTCGCCGACCGCGCCGTAGCCGCACCCTTGGCGAGGGCGGGCGCCCGATTTTGCTCGGGCCCCTCGAAGTCGAAGAGTCCCGCACGAGGATGCGGTTCCATAGCCCGGAGAGCCTGTCACGGTCTTTTGCCTTACGCCGCACAGGCCGAAGGTCCGCCGTGGCGGGCACTCCTGCCTGTGCGCCTTCGCACCTTTTATCCGTGCCTTTCCGCCCTGTCCAGCAACCCCGCCGCAGCCTTAGCGCCTGGCCGCATTTCCAGCAGAGGAGTGAAGAATCCTTCTCAGATTGGCCCTTCGCTTTTGAATTTCCTCAGAACACCACAGAGAAAAAGTGCAAAGGCGCACAGGCAGGAGTGCCTGTGCTACTCATGCGCGCTCGACCACGGCCAATCTTCCGCCGTCGCCACTAATCCCGCCTTCACTGGATTCTGCTCGATATACCCCCGAATTCTCTCGAACTGCGCACCGTTCCGAACCCAGTGATCGAATGACTCGTCCTGCCAAAATGCCTTGTCCGTCCGCCGCAACGCTCTGTTCGCCTCTCGCGCCGAGGCTCCCTTTATCCCCAGTGTGATCTTGCGCAACGACGCCAGCGGCTCCAGCAAGATATGCACATGATTTGGCATCACGACGTACGCGTGCAAAACATACTGCCCCAGCTTCGCCCCACGCCGAATCGCTGCCGCAACGCACCGCGCAATCCTCGGTTCGTGCAGCCATCGCGGCCCCGTCGCCGCCTTATCTAGCTCCACATCCGCGATTAAGAACTGCTTTCCCGGCCGTTTCACGCGTTCCCGCACTCGCCCCACAAATCCCCGCGGCAGAGACCCATGCAACCGCCAAGTCAGAAAAATCGCCCGCCCCTCCGGATGCCAATGCGGCAAATTCCGTTCGTAGTATCTGCTTGCCTCGGCCTTCCTCGATGTAATGTTCTCGTCGGAAGCCATGCGCGGATACTACCACCACCCCGTTACCCTCGTGCAGCGCCGGTCTTAGTGGCACAGGCACTCCTGCCTGTGCGCCTTCGCACTTTTTCTCCGTGCCATTCGGTCATTATCAGGAGGAGGGAACAATCCCTTTGGGTCCGCAGCGCGCCGTAGCCGCCGAAGGCGGGCCATCCCGAGCGGAGGCGCCCGCCCGCCGAAGCCTTGGCGAAGGCGGGAGGGGCTTCCGTGGACGTCTTTCCGTAGCCCGGAGAGCCTACCACGCTCGATAGGGGGTCCGGGAACCCTCTACGCGGCAACTAGCCAATCCACGCGAAATCGCGAGATACCTCACGGAGGTGATTGCCTCATGCATGTGCGGCGTCGGGCCGACAATTATTTCGCCGATAGGCATTTTCCCTCTGTCGTCCGTCAACTCTATCTCGCTGTAAGGTATTAGCATGGATTTTCCGCGACGGAACTTTGTTGCAGCGTCGTCGGGCGACACCAATCCACTGACGAGACGCCATTCGCGCTCCTCAGAGAAAGAGGGGTGCTTAAAAGCGGGCGCCAACATATAAAAACCAAGAAGGAAGGCTTCGAGCGCCGACAAGGCGCCTTGACGCATTGCATCGTTGCCCGCTGTGTCGATCAGATCATCCAGCAAAGCATCCTGCTCCAGCCGGTCATACACGCACCTAAGCAGACCGAACCCGCGGCCCGCAGCGATGTGCAAAAGATCTCTGCTCTCGAACCCCAGGCTGAAGCCGATGGCGTTCGGAGTGTAGGCGCGCCACTGGCTAAGCAGATCTCCCTCCTCCGAGAAGGAAGCAACAAATAGCATCTGACCCTCGACGGCGCCGAGACTGTTCAGCACCTCGCCGTAAAAGCCATTCCACGGCCCGCGCTCCGCGCCCAACCTGCGACCAAGGTTCTCGCGCACAAGCTCGATCGAATACCCGAATTCCACCGAATCGTTCAGGTGGCGAATACTGCTCGCCCAGAGTGCCTTGGACTGGACAATGCCTAGAAGCCCCGCCTGCGAAGTGTAGTGATAGATTCTTTTTTTATCGGGAACGGCAGACACCAATTCTAAGAACTTGCTCATTTGTCCATCATCCCGCCAGCCGGCGCACCAAACCCCGAACTCGCAGCGATAGATTACGGCCAGCGCGGATTCTACCACGCCATCGAGTTCAGCAGTCAGTGACGTGCAGTAAGTGATAGAATCGGCGCGTGAAGTCCCCACAACTAAATTTCGCCGACCGGAACGCCGTAGAGGCTTTCCTCGAGACCGAAAAATTCCGCCCATGCGCGAACCTGGAGTGCTCACAAGTTCGTCTAGAACATGCGGTGTTTTATATGCCCGTCTGCCTAGAGGGGCGCTTCAGCAGGGAGGGCGTCGCGCAGCATCTGGACATGCCAGTTCCGCCGCAGAGCGTGAGTCCCGTCACTTACATGACCGTGGGAATTTGGGGGCCGCTTGTAAGCTGCTCGTCCGACTGCAAAGGCTACCGGAACAGGCGCGCCGTCAAAGTCAGCACAGCCGCGAGAATGGCGGCGAAATGGTTCTTCGAGAACATTCTGAAACCAGGCGAGGTCTTTTGGGCCGCATTTTGGGCTCGGCTTATGAGGTGAGCTCCCCACGGCGAGTGGCGAAGCTTTTGACCTCAGGGTGGCCGCCCTTTGCGTCACGCAAAGGGATGGGTCCGTTGCTTCGGTCCCCATTCGAATACTTCTATTCGAATGCTAACCCACAAATACCTATTGACCTGGAGTAATCATCCATGCTATGATCTCGCATGAGTTCGGCACAAATCCCGCACCCGACCAAGGGGGCGAGTCCTGAGCACGTGCGTCTGTTGAGGACGACGCGAAGGCGCCCTCTGTATGTACTCTCCGCCGGTCGGCCAATCAACTCACCGGCCCGCGTTTCGCGGCGACCCCACATCCCGTCCGGAATCCATCGTCCAAACGATCCGAATGCCCACCAGCCCGCCCGTCACGGCGGCCCGTGGCGCGCGAGTTGCAACAGTCAGTTGCAACTAGCAGCATTTCCCGGAAGTGTTGATTATGCAGGACTTAAGTCGAACCTAAGTTCCTTTAGAATCAACACTTCCAAGCTCTCGGATCTATTGATTATGGAGGACTTATGTCGAACCTAACCCCCTTTAAAATCAACACTTCCAAGAATTTTTGCACATTTTATATCTCGCTCATTACCGGCCACTTGAAGTCCCCTACAATCAACACTTCCACGAAAATTGACTTTAACCCTCCCAGAATCAACACTTCCAGAAAAACCGGGGGTGGGGGTCCCAGTTGCAGCCAGTTGCAACTGGAGACGCGCGGGGTTTTATCGTCGCAACGTGGGGCAGCTGGGGAGAATACGTCTCGGCGTGTCTCTGTGCCCTCTGTGTCCTCTGTGGTGAAAATCTTTCTTGCCCCCGCTTTACTCTGCGAGTCCCTGCGTTCTCTGCGCCTCTGCGTTATCCTTACGGTTTGCTCGCCCCCTTCAACAACCCGAGCCGCACCAAACTCTCCGCCGTCGCCACAATCGCATCCTCGCGCGAACGCGGCGACCATCCCAGCACGCGCCGCGCCTTTTCGCTCGTCGCGTTCTTGTATTTGCCGAGTTCGGGGATCACCTGCTTCACCGCGGGATCGCGCAGCGCCGCGAGTCGCACAACCCAATTGGGAATCTGCCGCGTCGGCACGCGTTTCGCCGCGGCGCCCATGCGCGCCTTCAGCACCTTGGCGATTTCCTGCATGGACATGAAATCGCCGGCGACGGCCAGGAATCGTTCGCCCTTCGCCGCGGGATGCGTCATCGCCAGGATGTGCAGGCTGGCGACGTCGCGCACATCGACGGCGCCGAACATGAAGCGCGGGCTGCCCGGAATCGCGCCGTCCATCAAGCGCTGCGCCACCAGAATCGAGGTGGAAAGGTCCGGCCCCAGCACCGGCCCGAACACGCCCACCGGATTCACGACAGACAACTCCAGCGCGCCGCCTTCTTTGGCGATGAACTCCCAGGCCGCGAGTTCGGCCAGCGTTTTGGATTTGATGTAGGGGCTGACGTCGTCGCCGCTGATGTTGGTCCAGTTGGCTTCGGTGAACGGCGCTTGCTGTACCGGCTGGCCGTAGCCGATCGCCGCGAAGGAGGAGGTCATCACCACGCGCTTCACCCCGGCGTCGCGTGCGGCGCGCAGCACGCGCAGCGCTCCGTCGCGCGCCGGGACGATCAGCTCGTCCTCGTTCTTGGGCACCGTCGGCGGGAATGGCGACGCCACGTGCAGCGCGTAGTCGCACCCGGCCACCGCCTCCCCCCACCCCGCATCCTTCTCCAAATCCGCAGCGAAAAATTTCAGCCGCTCTCCCGCTTCTCCTGCACCGCCGTTACTCGCCGCGCCAGGTTCGCTGCGCGCGCGATCGAGCATCGCTCTCACTTCGCTCTCGCGCGCGAGCGAGCGCACCGTCGTCCGCACTTGATGTCCCGCATCCAGCAACTGCAACACGCAGCGCGACCCAACGAATCCCGATCCGCCCGTAACAAGTACTGTGCTCATGTGATTGATCCTTCAGCTTTGGAGTGTCGGCAGAAAACCCACAGCGCGAGTCGGCTCACGAGGAAGTTTAGCAGCGTGGTCACCACGAGCGCTCCGGCGAACCAACCAACGGAAATCGCGATGCGCGGTGAAAGCAGGTCGCTGACTTGCCCCGGAAGATAATCCCACGGCGTTTCGACGAGCAGCGCAATCGGCGTGATGATCGCGAACACGATCGCAACGGTGATCGTCTCGCGCCGCGTGAAGCTCGCGCGCAGCTTGCGATACATCCACGTCGCCGAGCCAATCAACGGAAGCAGCTGCGTAACGACGGCGAGCGCGATCATCGCCCACGCACTGCTCATCAAGCATGCCAGGAAGAATCGGTCCACGACGAACACGTCGAGCACGATCACCGCAACGCCGTCCATCAGCGTCGCCTTCGCAAGAGGGATCAGCAAACGGGATGCGTTCTGCATGTCAGTTGCGCCGCAAAAGGGAAGTGGACTTACTTCTTGGATTTCCCTTCCGGGCTCTTCTTCCCATCAGCTTTGCCCGGCTTCACTGCGGCTTTCGTCTCGGCCTTCGCTGGCGCCTTCGCGCTCTCGAGCGGCGCTGTCGGTTCCGTCATGCGATACGGATCGAGGATCTCGCGCAGCGCGGCTTCGTCGAGCAGCTTGCGTTCCAGCGCGATCTCCGTGACAGTGCGGCCCGTCTTCACGCTCTCCTTGGCGATTTCCGCCGCCGCCGCGTAGCCGATGTATGGATTCAGCGCCGCGGCCAGCGAGATCGTGGCGTTGGCGTAGAAGCGGCAGCGCGCCTCGTTCGCCGTGATCGCGTCGACGCACTGGTGCGCGAGCACGCGCATCGTGTTCTTCAGGATCTCCGCGGAGTGCAGCACGTTCCACGCCATCGCCGGCATCATCACGTTCAGCTCGAGCTGCCCGGCTTGCACCGCCATCGCCGTCGCGATGTCCGCGCCAACCGCTTGGAACCCAACCATCGCGGTCAACTCTGCCAGCACCGGATTCACCTTGCCCGGCATGATCGACGAGCCCGGCTGCAGCGCCTTCAGCCCAATCTCCGCGAGGCCGGTGTTTGGTCCGCTCGATAGCAGCCGCAGGTCGTTGGCGATGCGGATCAGCTCCAGCGCCAGATTGCGCAGCGCCGACGACGCCACGGACATCGCCAGGTTGGATTGCATCGCGTAGCGCAGATCGTCGGTGGGGATCAGCTCTTGCCCCGCGATGCGCGCCAGATTCGCCACCGCCAGCTTCTGATACTTCGGGTGCGTGTTCACTCCTGTCCCGACTGCCGAGCCGCCCAGCCCCACCTCGCGCAGCAGATCCTGCGCGTGCGCCAGCACACTGTTCGCGCGCAGCATCGCCGTCGCGTAGGCGGCGAACTCCTGCCCCAGCCGCACCGGCACCGCATCCATCATGTGCGTTCGCCCGGACTTCAGGATGCCGTCGAACTCCTTGCCCTTGCGCGCGAACGCTTGCCCCAACTCCTCCGCCGCGGCGCGTACCTGCTCGAACAGCAGCACCGCCGCCAGCCGCATCGCGGTAGGGAACACGTCGTTCGTGGACTGCCCGAAGTTGACGTGGTCGTTCGGGTTGACGATGGTGTAGTCGCCGCGCGCGCCGCCCAACAGCTCGATCGCGCGGTTGGCGATCACCTCGTTCGCGTTCATGTGGAATGACACTCCCGCGCCCGCTTGATACACATCGACCGGGAACTGGTCGTCGAGTTTGCCGGCCTGCACCTCCTGCGCCGCGCGGATGATCGCGTCCGCGCGCTTGGCGTCGAGCAGCCCCAGCTCGCGGTTGGCCTCGGCCGCCCCCTGCTTGATCATCCCCATCGCCCGGATCAGCAGTGGGTGGGCCCGTGCCCCACTAATCGGGAAGTTCTCGATCGCCCTCTGTGTCTGGATGCCGTAATACGCCTCCCCCGGCACCCCCCGTTCTCCCAGTGAGTCCCGTTCCTTCCGCATCACGCCCTTCTCCCCCAGCGAGTCCCGCTCTTGCCTCGTTGACATATTCACCCCGTGCCCCCCGCTTCGTCAGCTAACGTCCAAAATCCAGCTCTGCCTTCGTTCGAGCTTCCTCATTTCGATCGCTTTGAGTTCCATTATCAGACTCTCGTTCAGATTGTCGCTCACTTTTTGCGTCAGATTCCGCCTCAGTATATTACTCAAGTATTTGGCCGCACTTCTGACTTACCGTTTCGCGACGTCTGGTTTCGATCATAGTTAATATCTGGATATCTTATAGCACAGCGACACCGTTCGTTTCTCGTGCGCCAATTCGATTGCGTCGCTATGTCCGCGCCGCCTTCGCCGCTCTAGCGCAAATTCCCATTCTACCTTCTAAACATCCTCGCTACTCGCATCATACACCCGCGCCCGGTCCCTCCGTCGTATCGAAACATCCACGATATAGGAGACACGATATAACAAAGAAGGTTTACGTATCGGTGAAAAGGGCGGGGCGCGGGTGTGAGGGGCGCACGAAAGCGGCGGCATTGGTGATCGCGTGAGATGTCGAGGCGAGTGTGCGGGCGGCGACTGCAAGGCAACGGCGACTGCCTCGCAACAGCGACTGCAAGGCAACCGCGGCTGCTGCGACGCAAAGGCGACTGTTGGGCTGGCGAGGTTGGCGAGTTTGGGAGCGAGAACGGCGGGCGTCGTGGCGCCAGCAACAAAGACGCTGGGCGCGACGGCGATGGCGTAGCAAGGACGGCTGCGGGACAAGGTCAGGCGCGGCGGTGGATGCGGGGAGGACGGTGAGGGCGATGCCAACGGCGACAACGACTGCAACCGGGACCGCCGCTGTGGCTGCGGCGACAACGCGGAGGACGTCAACACGGATGGCTCGGCTGCGACGAACGCGGCGTTCACGGATATCGCGACGGCGCTTTCAGAGGCAAGAGGCGGGCCTGCGGCGAGGGCGGGGAGTGTGGGAGCGGCGCCGGAGGGCGTGTTGGCAGCGGGGATGAGATGGGCGGCTGCGATCACGATCTCGAGTGCGATGCAGATCGCGATGGCGACGGCGAATCCGACGGTGAGGCGAGGGCAGAGCTGCGGATGGTGATTGCACGGCCGGGCGCGCTTCGCGATTGCGATCGAAAGAGCGATGCCGAGGACCGCAGCCATGGCGGGGCGGGAGGGCGTGTCGGCAGCGGGGATGAGACGGGCGGCTGCGATCACGATCTCGAGTGCGATGCAGATCGCGATGGCGACGGCGAATCCGACGGCGAGGCGAGGGCACGGCACAGTGGGCTGCGACGATTGCGCGGCGAAACGCGCTTCGCGATTGCGGCCGGAACATTAGCCGGAACGATCGTGAGTGCGATCGAGGCGGCGGCACGTTCCCGGCGTACGTAGTTGCAACGATCGAAATGAGGGCCGTGGCGGCGATGGCGGCAACGGGAAGCGCGTGGGAGGCGCGGCAGCGGCGGTGGGAACGCGTGGGGCAGAAGACGCGCGCGGATGCGAACCCTGCCGACGGCGTTGTGATGGCGGCGAGACAGCGCCAGTCGCGCGGCGTGTCGAAGGCGAGGTGCCGAAAGCGGCGCGTCACGCGAGTGGCGCACGAGGAGGGCGCGGTAGTCAGTGCGGCGGCAGAAGGCGGACCCGCCGAGCAACGCAAAAGTCCGGCCAACTTGCGGAGCGACTCGCGCGGCGGGAAGGGAAGACAGGAATGGCCCAACAAGCAGGGCGAAAACGGTTCAGCCAGCGGTCAAACGGCCGTAGCAACGAGCGCAGCAGGGAACGCGGGAAAGGAAAGGCGCGATGAGCGGAGCCAGAGACGGCGCAACGAACGGAACGGGCGGAACAAGAGAGGGAACACGGAGCAGCACGAGGAAAAGGGAGCAGCGAGAGGGCGCGGGCTCGGCGCGGACCGGCGAAGCGATGCGAATGTTCGCAATCTATGCGCCGCCTTCGGAGGCACGCGACTTCGTGCGAAGTTCGCGAGCGAATTTGGGCAGCGCGCCGCCGAGTACTGTTTCGGGAAGCGGGATCGCGACGTCTCTTTCGACGTCATGCGGATCGCGCAGGATGTCGCGGTTCTCGAGCAGCCAGCGCGCCAGCATGGCCTGCGCGGTTTCCTCGAGCCACTGATCGAGCAGCGTGGCGATTTCGTGCCGCAGATTGGCGGCGTGGTTCAAGCGGGACAATTCGAAGCTTTGGAGCGAAGCCGTGGATGCGCGTCGTAGATAGTCCCAAGGAGGATCGAGTCTTTTTAGTGCCATGTCGTGTATCTCCTTGTTGAGTTATACGGCGCACGATAGTACCGCTTGTCACCTAAAAGTAAAGTTGATTCTTATAGGAGGTAAAAATTACGTATCCAGCGATTGCAAGTGGTCACCAAAAGGTTACAGCCTGCGGCGGCTGCGCGGGCGATTACGAGAACCCCGATTTGACGGCGCCCGATTTGAATGTTGGTCCGGAGGGTGCTTCGGAGGGCAGCGCCGAGGCTATCGGGACGGGCCGCGTGGCGGGGGATGTGGAAAAGTCGAGCAAAAACAAGAGCCCGGGTGAGAGCAGCATGTCCCGCAAGCGCAAGACAGTTAAGGAGTAATCGCCTTGGTAACGATTTTCGCAACGTTATCGGACCCATGGTTTTTGAGGTCCCCAAATGGGAAGGCCTGAAAACGTTAGCGGACACTGAAAAAGAAGGGGGGGGGGACGACGATGGTAAGCCTGCAAGTGATTCAAAGGATAGCCGGTTATCCGAGGTACGGGCTGCGCTACGACCGCGAAGCGACGCGCACCCAGTTGGAGATTGTGCGCGACGTCATGCTGTCTGCAGCGGAGTGCGGCGCCTGGGTGACGCTCACGGAAATCTCGCCCATGACGCGTTTCGGCGAGGCTTCGATCTCGGCGCAGCTTCGGCATTTGCGTCGCCAAGTGTTCGGCGGATATCGCGTTGAGAAGCGCCGGCGCGCCACCGAGGACTGCGCGGTAATGACGGCCAAAGTGAACGTTCCGGGGAAGTGGGAATACCGAATAGTAAATAGGGTTTCGGCGTTCTAACGCGGCCGTCCGGCGACGCTTGCGATTGCCGGCGGTGCGCGAGGACGCGCGTGTGTCACCGAATGCGGACGGTGGCGCAGTGCGCGTCACTGGAAGTGCACACGGGGATGTAACCGGGAGTGCACAGTGTAACCGGCCGTGCACGAATGTAACCAAGTTCGGACAGATGTGAACGAACGTGAACACGGAGGTGTTTTGTGCCAAAGCGCGTGATTGATGCCGATGCGATGTGGTCGTCGGACAAGCTGGCGGCGTGCGCCGAATGGGCGCAGGCGGAATACCCCTGGCTGTACGGCTTGGCCGATGCATCGGGCAGCTTCGAGCTGACGAATCTGCGTGTGATCTGGGGGCGCGTCGCGGCGATCCGGCGCAACTTCACGATCGAGCGCCTCGAGCAGGTGTTCGACGAATTCAACGCGCGCGGGCTGCTGTTCCGCTGGGAATCGAGCGGCAAACGGTTCGGTCATTGGACCGGCAGCGACGTGCCGGGGCGGCTGCCGGCGCCCTCGTGGCGCGTGCGGCTGGAAAAACTGGCGCCGCCGGTGCCGCGTCGCGAGCTGGCGGAGTACCTGGCGCGATTTTCGAGCGGCCCGAGGCAACGCGCTGAGCACGCGGCGCCGGCCGCTGCGGCTCCGCAGCAGGGAACCGCGCAGGGAACCTCAAGTGCGGCCTTGAGTGAACTCAAGCCGCGGGTTGAGCCGGCTCAAGCGCAGGATTCGGATTGGAATTTGAATCTGGATCAGGATCGGGAAGGGAATGCGGAAACGCGGCTGCCGTTCGCGCGGGGCGTCGCGCAACCTTCCGCACAAACCAATTCGCAAACCAATTCAGAAAACCTTCCGGGAGAAAGTGCCAACCCGAATTCGTTTACGTTGCGCGGCGGCGAGCGAAGCGGTGAGCGCTGCGGCGCGCCGTGGCGGCGTGGGCCGACGTGGCAATCGCGGCGCGATGCGCGTGCGGCGCAGCTCGCGCGAGATCTCGTGGTCGGCCGCGGGCCGGCGGTGCCGCCGCTGCGCGCGGGCAACGACGCGCCGGCCGATTCGCGCGAAGAGTCCGAGTCGCCGCCACGCGCGAAGGGCGCGGCAAATGGGAGGTGAGGAATTATCCGGCGCGGAGTTTCTGAAGATTTGGGTGCCCATCTTCGCCCAGATTTTCCGGGCGAACCTGGGGTCGTTCGATTGTCAATCGACGTGCGTACGGAAGTGAAAGTTGGCAGACCACCTTCGCCCCAAAATGCGGGCGAAGATGGGGCACCCAAAAACATTTTGGCGGTGGTGGCCGCGCGGAGATGTCGTCGCAGAGTCCGGGGCGCGCGGCGATTTCAGTTTGTGAATGCCGTGGTGCCCCATGTTCGGCCAGATTTTCGGGCCGAACGTGGGGTCTTTGCGAAGATGGGGCACCCCAAACCAAAAGCTGGAAGCATCCGCCGCGGCAAACAAGTTCCGGCCGGCGCTACACAATCCAACATCCAATGCTTCCGCGCAGTGCGCGTTGGCGAGGCGAAAATTTGAGAACGACAGTCGCGGCCTTCCTGAGAAAGGCCCCGGAGGCGCGCGATGAAAGCAGAAACGGCATTCGACGTTTGCCACGAGGTGTACCGCGCGGCGCGGGCCGTGTTGGCGGAGAAAATTCCGATCCTGCACGGAGAGCGGTCGTCGGAATATCGCTGGCGGCCGGACCGGCGCGCGCGGCTGAACGATTTCGTCGCGGACTTCGCACTGGCGGGGGAGTGCGCGCTCGGCCCGAAACAGGCCAGCCGCAAAATAATGTTCCGCATGTTCTATCTCGGCGGCGCGGAGTACGAGCGCGCGCGGCGCGAGCTGGGCATCACTCCGGGCACCTGGGCCGATTGGGCCGAGCAGATCCGCCGCGCCGTCGGCCGCGAACTGCTGAGCCGCGGCGTGTTCCCGCCGGGGAGGTATTTTCTGGGGTAGGTGCAGCTAAAGCTATTCTATTTAGTCGGATGCAGTGCAGTGTTTCGCATTTTTCTCTTGACAGAGTATAACAATACGTGTTATAAACAACCATGAATTCGTCGCAACTAAAAACGGCACGGTTGGACCGTGGTTGGAGCCAACAGCATGCGGCGGCGCGGCTCGGCGTAAGTCAGGGGTACCTGTCTATGCTCGAAAGCGGCCGGCGAAACCCGGATCCACTTTCGCGAAGATTGATGCGCGTGTACGCGCTGCCACCGACGGCGCTTCCGCTGCGCGAGGTCCGCGAAAATGTGACGCCCGACCGCCTGGCGCATGAGTTTGCGCAGTTGGGCTACCCTGGATTCGCTCATCTCCGCGGACGAGCGCGGGCAACGAATCCCGCGGAGTTTCTACTGAAGGCTTTGAGCCAGCGCAATCTTGAGGCGCGCGTCGCCGAGGGGCTGCCTTGGTTGGTGGTTCGATATCCGGATATGCCACTCGATTGGCTGGTGCGCGAAGCGCGTGCGAGAGCGCTGCAGAATCGTCTGGGATTCGTCGTCACGCTGGCGCGGCGCGCGGCCGGACGATACGATCTTGAGCCGCTTGAGCGAACGCTCGAAGACAGTAAACTGGCAAAACAAGATTCCTTCTGCGAAGAGTTAAGCGACCCTGCGCGGCGATGGCTGAGCACGCACAGCTCGGAGGAAGCGCGCCAGTGGAACTTGCTCAGCGATTTACGGCCGGATGTGGTTCGCTATGTCCGCTGATCTCGCGTCGCCATGGCGGGAATTTCTCGAGGAGCTTGACGCGCTACTCGATGAGCCGGCTTCCCTGCATTGCATCGGCGGCTTTGCGGTGATTGTGGGTTACGGACTTCCACGAGGCACGAACGATCTAGACTATCGCGCAATTATTCCGGTCAACCTCATGAACAAATTGCAGGATCTGGCGGGTGAGGGATCGGCTCTGGCGCGGAAACACGGCCTTCGCGTTCAGTTCACCGGAGTTGACTGCATACCCGAAAGCTACGAAGACCGCCTTGTGGAGCTTTTTCCAAAGCGCTTTGTCAAGCTACGGATATTCATTCCCGACCCATATGATCTGGTCCTGTCAAAACTGACCCGTAATGTTAGGCGAGATCGCGAGGATGTTGAGTTCTTAGCGAAGAGCAGGAACCTCGATGCGGCGATCCTGAAAGAGAGATATGTGAAGGAAATGAAGCCCCTATTGATCGGCGCAGAAGATCGTCATGACGCGACACTAGCATATTGGATCGATGATTATTTCTCGAAACGATGAGAAGGGTATCGCTGCGAAGATTACGACGCGTCGACGCTCTTGACATTTTTACGCGGCCGTGATAAGCTATTTTGTGTAGAGAAGTGCGAGCGCCCGGAGAAGTCTTCCGGGCTTTTTGTTTTTTGCGCTGATTCTTTCTTGCCGCGAACCGCGAATTTAGATTCACGCCGCGCAGACCTGAACGCAGCTGATCGTAGTCCAACGTATTTGATCGCACTGAATGCAAATTGGAGGGGCCGATGCCGGCTTACAACAATGCGCTGCCGCCGCTGGCGCTGTTTCCGGGCGACGTGGGGTACAGCTTCAATGGCGAAGCGTTGCCGGCGACGGCGAGCGCGGGCGCGCAATTCGCGCTGACGAATCCATCGGGATTCGCGAGCGACGATCGCACGGTGCGCTGGCAAACAATTTTCGCCACGGCGCCGTCGGCGGTGAACATTCAATTGCAGGGCGCGATGGCGGACGTCGATTCCGAGTACGCGACGCTGGCGGCGCCGGTCCGCCAGGCGGCGCGACATTTGCAATTCAATACAGCGGTGGCTCTGGCTTCGCAGGAATCGCGCCGCCGACGGTGAACGGAACTTATTACTGCGGCTACGCGCCGAGCGGCTCGGTGGCCGTTGCGCCGACGTGCTGGCTGAATTCGATCGCGCCGCGCGCGGTGACCGGCATAACCGCGACGGACACGATTCTGTATTCGGATGTCGTCGTGCAGTATCAGGGCTCCGTTGCGGTGGCGACGTCGCTGCCGACTCCGAGCACGCTGGGGAATTCCGGATTTTATGCGCGGCTGAATAATTTCACGTCCGGCTCGGCGACGGCAGTCACCGTGACGGCCGCGGGATCGTTCACTTTCAAAACGACGGGCTCGAGCACGCTGACGATTCCGCAGGGTTCCGGCTGCGCGCTCACCGTGGATCCGGCGGGCAGCGTGTGGGACGACGCGTGCAACGATTTTCAATCCAGCGCGGGAAGCGGCATCGCGATCGCGCGGGGACAATTCGGACCGACATTTTCCGTGACCAGCGCGCCGACGGCAGCGACCGCGACAGTGGCGACGGCGCTGGCCGCGACTCCAACGCAATGCAGCGGCACGCAATTTGCGACGGGCATCGCAGCGAGTGGAAATGCAAATTGCTCCGCGATACCGACGCTGAATCAGAACACCACCGGCAACGCGGCGACGGCGACGGCGCTGGCCGCGACTCCGGCGCAATGCTCGGGCGCGCAATTCGCCACGGGCATCGCGGCGATGAGCGGCATCATCGGCGTCGCGGCGTATCTGAAGCAATCGCCATTGCCGGCCGACGATTATTCGCCGGACGCGCACGACGCGCATACCCCGGGCCAGTAGCGCCGACATCGGGGCGCCCTCGTCATGTCTTAGGGTGCCCCATGTTCGCCCGCATTTGGGGCGAACGTGGGGATTGTGAATTACGAATGTCGCACGCCTTGCAGAGTGGTTGACGGACCCACGTTCGCCCGAAGAACCTGGGCGAACATGGGGCACCCACAGAACAAGAACCAGCGAAAGCACGCGGACACGCGACACCCAATCGTGCGGAGGCTCGCGCGTGAACCAACATGGCGGGCAAGAAACGACAGAAGAGCGCGGGAAAGAAGAAGCCCGCGCCGAAGAAAGATGCGCCGCGGAAGAAGGACGCGGCAGAGGAGTTGGACTCCGCGCCCAAGAAAGAAGCCGGGAAGAAAGACGACGCGAAGAGTACCACGGAGCGCAAACCGGCGATTGTCGTCGCGCAGCATTACACTCCATTTCCGCGGCAGAAAGAATTTCACGATTCGCCGGCGAAATACAGATTGTTCGGCGGCGCGGCGGGACCGGGCAAAACGAAAGCGCTGATGTGGGAAGCGATCGACCAGGCCAGTCGATTCGATGGCGTCGATACGCTGCTGATGCGGCGCACGTTTCCGGAGCTGGAATCTTCGCTGCTGCAATATTGTCGGCGCGACGTTCCGCGGCACACCTATCTGCGCTACAACGACACGAAGCACATCGTCACATGGCACAACGGTTCGACGACGCGCTTCGGCTACTGCGCGAATGAAAACGATGTTTATCAATATCAAGGTGCGGAATTCGTTTTCATCGGCATCGACGAGCTGACGCACTTCACGCTGCGGCAGTGGCAATTCCTGACGTCGCGCAATCGCTGTCCCGTGGCTGGCACGACGCCGCGCATGGCCGGCGCAACGAATCCCGGCAATTTGGGGCACGCGTGGGTGAAAGCGTTGTGGATCGACCGGCGTCCGGCGGCCGCGATGGAGCACGCCGATGAATACGATCCAGAAGATTACGCTTTTATTCGCGCGACGGTGGCCGACAATCCGATCTACAGAAACGATGAATCCTATCTGAAAACGTTGCGCGCGCTGCCGCGAGCCCTGCGCCAGGCTTTTCTGGACGGCGATTGGAATTTGTTCGCGGGGCAATATTTCGACGCGTTCGATTTCGCGCGCCACGTTGTGCCGTCGCAATCGATCGCGATGGAATCGTGGTGGCCGCGCTGGATTTCGGTGGACTGGGGATTCGAGCATCCCAGCGCGGTGTATTGGCATACGGCGCGCCCGGATGGCTCGACGCTGACGTATCGCGAATTCGTGCAGAATCATTTGTCGCCGCGCATGCTGGGCGCCGCGATCGCGGAGCGCAGCGTGCAGCGCGATGGCGAACCCGAGCGCATCGCAGAAATATTTTTATCGCCGGACGCGTTTGCGGAGCGCACCGCCGAGGCTTCGATCGCCGAGCAATTGGGCGACGCGCTCTCCGCGGCGGGATTGCCGCGGCCCGCGCCGGCGGACAACGATCGCGTCGGCGGCTGGATGCTGATGTATCAGCAGCTTGAGTTGAACGCGTGGCAGATTTCGTCGGCGTGCGAAAGATTGCTCGAGTGTTTGCCGACGCTCACGCGCGACACGGTGAACGTCGAGGACGTGCGCAAAGCCGATGGCGACGATCCGGCGGACTCCGCGCGCTACGGATTGAAATCGCGGCTGGCGCCGGCGCATGTGCCGTCGGAGCTGGCGCTGGCTTCGCGCATCGCGGCGCAGGATCCGACGTCGCGCGCGATCTGGCTGCGCAAATTCGGCGACGAAGCGCGCGCCGCCCGCGCGGGTACGCGTTTGCCGCGGAGATGGTGAGGGCGCGCGATGAGTCGCAAGCCAACGTGCATTTCAGGAGGCCGGACCTTCAGGTCCGGCGTAACGCGTAACAGACGAGGGACTTTAGGCCCTGAAGCTTCAGGGGCTAAAGCCCCCAATTAAGGTGCGCGGAACGCCGGGGCTGAAGCCCCGGCCTCCTAAAGAAGCATCGACTGCTGATCGAGCATGCGCACACCACTGCGCGGGCATGCAGATCACGGTTATGGGTTTTGGGGTGCCCCATGTTCGCCCGCACTTGGGGCGAACGTGGGGATTTTAATTTTGCGACAGATCTTCGGCAGCGATTGACGGACCCACCTTCGCCCGGAGAAGCTGGGCGAAGATGGGGCATTCCCAGTGATTGACAGACCCACGTTCGCCAGGAACATCTGGGCGAACATGGGGCACCCCAAGAATCTCGGATGGCGAAAATGAAACAGCGGATCACCGATATCTGGCGCGCGATGGTGCGCGCGTGGCGCGGGCGCTACGTTCTGATGCTCGAGGACGAAGTCGCGCGGCTGCGTGCGGAAAATCGCGCGCTGACGAATTCGTTGCTGGGCACGGCGGGCTTTCCGCCGCTCGACGCGGGCGACGGCGCGGCGCTGCGCCTGCCGAGCGAGGTGCGGCGCCGCTCCTGGCCGCAAATCGCGATGATGCGCGAGCGCGAAGCCGCGCGCCAATCCGCGCTGCGCGATTCGCACGCACGGCACGATTGAGCGGGGACGGACCCACGTTCGCCCCACAGAACCGGGGCGAACATAAGGCATTCCAATCACAAAATCGTAACCGCGTGCGCGATGTCACCGATCTGTGGGTGCCCCATCTTCGCCCAGCTTTTCCGGGCGAAGGTGGGTCTGGCGGTTCGTGGGCCGCGCCGCACAGAAATCGAAGTCAAAATCCCCACCTTTGCAGAAACCGCAAAGATGGGGCACCCCTAACAAAGAATCGTAACCGCGCGCGGGCGCGCATTTCTGAGGACACAACACGATGTCTACTGCGATCAATCTGGAGAATGCGTGGGCTGCTCTCACTGGCTCCGCTCCATTCGCGGCGAAGAGTGGAGCGGGCCAGCCCGCCGGTGGCGCGGCGAGCGCGAACGGCGGCTACGCGTACGGCGGCGGCGTTGCTGCGCCTGCGCCGGGCGAAATTGTTGAGCGCGATGGAAGCCTCCCGGGCTCTGTAGTGCGCACTGATGGCGCGGGCGATGGCGACGACGATGACGGACAAAGCGACGGAGAAAAGATAACGCAGAGGGGCAGAGAACGCCCGCCACGGGGGGCAGGCTCCGACTCGCAGAGCACACCGCCACGCGCGCCGGCGATTGCGTTGCCGGCGGCCGAAGAGCTGGGGCCGAACAACGAGCGCCTGCAGGAACTCGCGCCGCGCATCGTGAACGCGTTGCGCGGGCTCGTCGTGCAGTATCGCGAAGAAGGGCTCGTCGCGCGGCGCCACGAAATTCGGCGCATTCGTCAAGCGCGGCTTTTTTGGCAAGGCATGCAGTACGCGTGGTGGAATCCGGCGGATCAGCAATGGCATTTGCCCACGGAGGTCGGCGCGCACGCGCAAGACGCGGAGAAGGATATGCCGCGCTATCAATTCGTCACGAATTTGTATCAGGCGTTCGGGCTTTCGTTTATTTCCGTGCTCAGCCAGGATGTGCCGGCCACGCGCTTTTATCCGCAGTCGGCGCAATCGCTGCTGGATTTATCGGCGGCGCGCGCGGCCAGCGAAGTGGCGGATCTGGTTGAGCGCAACAATCACGTCGAGCGATTGCTGACGGCGCTGGCGTTTTTTCTGTGGACCGACGGGAAAGTCGGCGGCTACGTGCGCTACGTTGCGGATGCGCAGCGATTCGGTTGGCACGATGAGCCGAATATCGAGCCGATCGAGATCGCGCTGGGGCCGGATTATTTTGTGTGCCCGGAGTGCGGGACGGAAACGCCGGCGGGAGACGAAAACGCAAACGCGGAAGCCGATCAGATTGGCTTGGGAGCAGGGAACCGCGCAGGGAATGCACCGGCGAATTCGGGAGTGGACGGACCCACTTTTGTCCGCCACGGCGGACAAAAATGGGGCACCCCAAATCAAGAAGATCAAAAGCGGGCGGAGACAAGCTCCGCCCCTACAACTGCAAAACCTTCGCAACCCGTGTGCGCGAATTGCGGATACGCGCTCGCGCCGGATGATTTGCGTCCAGCGGAGAAGATTTCTGTGCCGCGCGTGATTGGCACGCGGCGCATGCCGAATGGGCAGGAAGTGATCTCGATTGTCGGCGGGCTGGAATTGAACACGCCGGTGTGGGCCAACGAGATGCACGAATTCCCGTACTTGCAATGGCAGATGGAAGTGCATCGCGCGAAATTGAAAGCGGCATATCCGCTGGCCGCGGACACAATCCAAATGGGCGGCGCGATCGAGGCCGACGATGTTTATGCGCGCGCCTCGCGCGTTTCGATCTCGCAAGGCATGCCGGCGACTCTGCCGGGCGACGCGCTCGTAAATCTTGTGACGTTTTCGCGCACGTGGATTCGGCCGTGGGCGTTTTACGCGGTGGAAGATGAAGACGTGCGCGACGCGCTGCTGCAATTATTTCCCGATGGCTGCTACGCCGCGTTTGCCGGCGACACGTATTGCGAATCGCGCAGTGAAACGATGGACGATCGTTGGCGCGTGATGCACGCGCTTCCCGGCGATGGACAAAATCGCCCGGCCGTCGGCACGTCGCTGGTGGAAATTCAGGAGCGCTACAACACGCTCTCGAATATTCAAGCGGAAACGTACGAGTACGGCATTCCGCCGATTTACGCCGATCCGCAAGTGATCGACTTCGACGCGCTGCAGCAGCAGACCGCCGAGCCCGCCGCGCATTATCCGGCGCGCGCCCGTCCGGGGCAGCCGCTGGGCGCGAGTTTTTTCCAGCCTGCGCCGGCGCAAGTGCCGCCGGACATGCTGCGTCATCAGCAGGAATTGATGGGCCCGATTCCGCAATTTCTTTCCGGACTTTTTCCCGCGGTGTTCGGCGGGGAAATGGAATCGCAGAAAACCGCCACGGGTTATGCGATGGCCCGCGATCAGGCGCTGGGCCGGCTGGGATTGGTGTGGCGGCGATTGAAAGTGTTTTACGCCGATCTGTTGCTGCTGGGCGTCGATTGCTTCCGCAAAAATCGACCGGACGACGTCGAAATTCCGCTGCTCGGCGAAGATGGGATTTTTCGCTCGCGCTGGATTCGCCTGGCGGATTTGAAGGGCAACGTTTTCGCGCATCCGGAAAGCGACGAATCGTTTCCGCGGCAGAAATCGCAGCAGCGCGCCGTGCTGCAGCAATTGATGTCCGTGCCCGATCCGCTGGTGCAGCGCGCGCTGACGGATCCCGCGAATATCGGCTACATCAAAAATTGTTTGGGCCTCGCGGAGCTGGTGGTCCCCGGCGAAGACGCTCGCGTGAAGCAGATGCGCGAGATTCAGCAGTTGCTGGCCTCCGCGCCGCTGATTGTGCCGGTGCGCACAAAAGCTTCGGTCGGGGCTAAGTAGCACAGCCATTCCTAGCTGTGCGCCTTTGGTTTTTGTTCCGCAGCCTTCATGTCGCGCCGATGGTGACAGAGAAGAAGTGCAAAACCGCACAGCCAGGAATGGCTGTGCTACTAAAACCGTGCGCAAAAGTTTCGCCGCGCGATCCGTCGTCGTAGGTTTCGTAGCGGAGACCTTCAGGCCTCCATCTTCGGTTTAAACGCAAAAATATTCGAGCGTTCGCCTGCATCATATTTGCGTTCCCGGCGTGGAGGCCTGAAGGCCTCCGCTACGTAAATCAAAAGCTCTACGCCGCGGCTCCGTCACGGTGCCATAATTCGCGCGTGAATGATTCCAAGCAAGGACACGCGGGAACGGGCTCGCCGGGAAAACTCGGCGTGGAGTGGCGGTGGTTTCTGGGGGACGCCCAAGATTTGAGAAACGGCATGGCCTGGCTGTTCCTTTTTCAGTTTTTCGCTCGGTTAATAGATTCCGTTTGGGCGGCCCTGGGTGCGATTCATCCAGAGTATGTGCCTCTCGCTTCTCCCAACTGGCTTATCGAGGCATCGTTGTTCTTCTTTTTCGCCGCGATCGATGGCGCGGCGTGTTGGGCGATTTGGAGAAAGAAACCGTCCGCGCGCGCCTGGGGAATTAACGCAAGCGGAGCGTGCATTGTGATGTTCTTCTGGCGAACCGTTTTTCCGTCGCGCCTGGGCTGGCACATCTGGCAGTACGCTCCTCCGACAAGCTCGGACTGGCAGATCCGGGTGTTTTATCTGCTGGTCGGGATCGTCGGCCTGTTTGCGTTCATCCGCCGCGATGAACCGACCGCGCGCGCACAAGCTTCTCCGCGCGATCCGTCGTCGTAGCTTTTGTATTTGGGTGCCCCATCTCCGCCCAGCTTTTTTCGGGCGAAGGTGGGGATTTTGAATTTGGGCCCACGCGTCGCAGAACTTAAACCCCAGACCCACGTTCGCCCTAAAAACACGGGCGAACATGGGGCACCCCAGAAACCGCAAATGCCGCGATAATTGTGCGGCCACGGCTGAAAGGGAAACGACATGCAGAGCGACAATGCACAGCGCGATGAAAAGAAGAGCGCGGGAGACCAGGCGCAACGCGATCCCGCCGAACGCGCGGGGCGGGGCGCTGCGGCGTTGGCGCCGCGATCCCTGGCCGTGTTTTTGCCGCAATGTCGACGCGCCGTAATCGCGCCGCAGGAGTAGTATTGGTCGCAAGCGCGAACGTGGCCAAACAAACTTACGTGTGTCCGCTGTGCAACGTCGAATTCGCCGCCGAGGCAATTCCGCGCAACCGCAAAGCGTCAAGACCGTCGTTTCCTTGCCCCAATTGCGGCAAGCCGCTGTGGCTTACGCAGCGCTTCGGCGGCGTTACCTTGTTTCTGAGCCTGCTGTGCCCGGGCGCAATCGCTTATCTGAGCGGAAGATCACCGTTGCGGATCGCCGTGGTTGCAGTGGCCGGAATTCTTCCATTTTATATGCTGGCGCAGTTCATCTTGCGCGCCGGCATTCGACCGATTGTGGTCCCTGCCCAGCCGATTTTCGTGCGCGATGGCGATACGAAATTGGATCTGAGCGAGAAACCGAAGCAGTAAGGCTTGGGGTGCCCCATCTTCGCCCAGCTCTAACGGGCGAAGGTGGGTCCGTTGTAATCGACGCGATTCACCGGGCGCAGGTTCAAAATCCCCACGTTCGCCCGCAAAATCCGGGCGAACATGGGGCACCCCAGAAATACAAATCGCACGCGCATCGCGCGCGAAAATAAAATGCTCACGCTGCCGCAAATCGCGAAAATCAAATCGGAATCGCCGTACACCTACGAGGCGCTCTCGCACATCGTGGCGGCGGTGAACTCGATCGGGCGGGCGACGGGCGTGGATCCATCGGGCTCGATCGCGGCGCCGGCGCCGATCGGCGGAATCTCCGTGATCGCGGCAGACGGAATCTTCGACGTCGCGATCACCAACAACGACGCCGGCTACAACAGCTCGCTCGACGCGCTCGCGCGGCAGTACGGCACCAGCGCCGCCAGCGTCGCGCAGCAATCGCAAATCGCGTTCGCGAATAAGCAGCAATCCGATCAGCTCGCCGCGCTGCAGGGCCTGGCCGGTTTGTACGGCACAAATTCTTCGTTGCTCGGCCGCGCGCTGGGAATTCCCAGCGATCTGCTCGGCGTGCAGCAAAAGGCCGCGGCGCCCAGCAACAGCTTCAATCTCGGCTTCGGCCCCAGCGGCCTGACCGCCGGCATCGGCGGCACAATTTAGTTTCGCCGCGTGCGCGCCGCGGGTTTGCATTTGTAGCGCCAACCTTCGGGTTGGCAGCTCTCGTAGACACGACCGTGACGCGACAGGCAGCGATGCAAAGGCGTGCCAACCTAAAGGTTGGCCTGCCGGCAGGAAGGCGCTACAAAAACGCCAGACGGCGGAACACTCTGATCGCGGAGCGTGGATCGTTCGTTCTCAACATTAAATCGACTCGCTGAATCAATCGCCGAGTCGCGCGACGGTTTTAGTAGCACAGCCACTCTTGGCTGTGTGCTTTTGAACTTTCCCGAACCTGGCAGAAATTGAAAGCACACAGGCAGGAGTGCCTGTGCTACACAACCCCTGGCGTCGCGGGGCAATCTTCCTCGCAGGGGGGCCTTCGGAGTTGCACACTTAAATCGACTCGCTGAATCAATCGCTGCGTCGCGCGACGAATCGTATCGGAGAACGATATGAATCCCTACTGGGTCGTCGTGGCGTTCACGCTGGTGACGCAGTTCGCGCTGTTCGTGCGCTGGCTGCATCGCCGCACACGCGACGACGAAATTCGCCGCACCTTCGTCACCGCGATGGCGCTGCATCATTTGCCGCACGTGTATCACGCGCTGCATCAGATCGCCGATCATCTCGGCATTCACCTCGCCGATCCGCCGCCGATCGGCTTCGTCGAGCTCAACGGCCCGCGCCCCCGCGATTGACGCGCGATTCCAATTCTGGTTTTGTTTGCGTGTTTGTCTTGGGTGCCCCATGTTCGCCGAGCTTCAACGGGCGAACATGGGGTTTTGAAATTATCCGCGACGGCGGCAAATACCCCGACGCCGGACCCACGTTCGCCCCAAGAGGCGGGGCGAACATGGGGCACCCCAAAGAACAATCCCTGAAGCGCCGCACAGAGACTCATCGCGCTGCATCGGAGCGCATTCGCAGAGCCCGGGGCGCGGCGGCTGAATACTGGGGTGCCCCATGTTCGCCCAGTTGTTTCGGGCGAACGTGGGGATTTTGCTCCACTCGATCGAAGCGCAAAAAAGAAAATGTCCGCACCGCCGCAACTCGTCGCGCTTGCACGCGCAGCTGCGGCGACGCACGGGCTCGCGCCGGAGCTGGTCTGCGCGGTCGTTGAGCAGGAATCGGCGTGGAATCCGTGGGCGGTGCGCTACGAGCCGGGCTTCCTGGCGCGCTACGTCGCGCCGATTTACAACGCCGGCAAAATCTCCGCCACAGAAGCTTACACGCGCTCGATTTCCTGGGGACTGATGCAGCTGATGGGGCAGGTCGCGCGCGAACTCGGTTGCGCGGCGGCGTCGCTCGCGCAGCTGTGCGATCCCGCCACGGGCCTGGAATTCGGCTGCCGTCAATTGCGCGCGAAGCTCGACGCCGCCGCCGGCGACGAAACGCGCGCGCTGCTGGCGTGGAATGGCGGCGCGAATCGCGATTATCCCGTGGAGGTTTTAGCGCGAGTAGGGAATTACAAATGAAGTTTAAGCGGCGAGTGCGGCGTGCCGTGCGTTACGTGCGGTGCGATACGCGGCGATGCGGGCTCGCGATTCGTTGCGGCACTCAAGACTGCGGCGACGTCTCGCGACAGCGAGGGCCCGCCGCAGTCTAGAGTGTTTCCGCTTCGATCGGTCGATCGATTCTGACAGCGTCAAGATCGTCGCCGCGGCAATGCCATTTGACCGGCATCTGCGCGACGCGTTCATTCTCTCGGTCGCAGCGTCATCAGCAAGTCTGCCGCCGGCACGCGCGTGCCGCAATAAGCCAGTGGTACCTGCGGACTGGTACTCGCGGACAGCGTTTCTGCGGGCTTCGCCGCGCGCCGCAGCGTCGCTGTCGGATCACTCCACGCGCTTTTGCATTCTAGGAGGCCGGACCTTTAGGTCCGGCGTAATCGGCCACTCAAAATGGGCCTTTAGGCCCTGAAGCTTCAGGAGCTAAAGCCCCTGTCGCGACGCGCGCGAACGCCGGGGCTAAATCCCCGGCCTCCTAAAGAGCAAACCGCAGCCGCGCCAGAAAGAGCAACCTCAATGTCCATAATTCTCTCGATGATCGAAGCGGCCGCGAAGCACTGGCGCGCGCTCGCGTTGCTGGCGCTGGCGGCCGCGGCCGGGCTCGCCGCACGCGCGTGGTTCGTGGACCATCGCAGCGCCGCGGCGCTTTCCGCCACGCTGGCCGCGTCGCAGCAGCAAGTGGCCGCGGCCGCAGCGCAAGAAAAGTCGCGCGACGCGCAGCTCGCCACGCAGCTCGCGCAAATCGCCGCGCTCGAAAAGCAAGTGCAGACGCCGCAGCAAGCGCTCGCCGCGCTGCCTCCGTTGCCGCTCCCAATCACGTTGTCGGCGAACTCCGCGCAGCTCGGGCCAGCAGCGAATTATTCTCCGCAAAATTCAAATTCCGCCGCGGCTGCATCTGCCGGAGCCGCTCCTACAGCTCAGCCCGGTACGCCCGCCGCCGCGCCAATCGTCCCGCCCGGCATCGCCCCCGTGATCGCGAACATTCCGCAGCAAGATCTGAAGCCGCTCTACGATTATCTCGAGCAGTGCCAAGCCACCACGCTCGATCGCGACGCCGCGCGCAAAGATTTATCCGACGCGCAAACGCAAGTCACCGCGCTGACGCAAGCGAAAGACGCCGCTGTCGCCAGCGCCAAAGGCGGCGGTTTCTGGAAGCAGTTGCGCCGCGGAGCAAAATGGTTCGCCATCGGCGCCGCCGGCGCATCTACCGGTGGCGCAAAGCGATCGTCGAACCGGTTTTTGGAGTTCTCAAACAACAGCGCGGCCTGCGACAGTTCCGGCTGCGTGGTTTGCAACGGGTGAGCGTGGAGTTCAGTC
>Ga0187875_10000772_pt1 | contig 25804 bp, 16 predicted proteins | sample June2016WEW_17_1_2_FD_132978 | JGI IMG/M metagenome (GOLD analysis project Ga0187875, IMG submission 132978) | Peatland microbial communities from SPRUCE experiment site at the Marcell Experimental Forest, Minnesota, USA - June2016WEW_17_10 | ecosystem: Environmental > Terrestrial > Soil >...
ACGGCAGCGTGCAAACCGCGGTGCACCGGTTGGGACGACGCCTGACACAGAACCAACAGTTGCGCAACATCGTGACGCGACTCGAAACCCAATTGTTTGATAATGAGACCTGACCCTGTTTACACACTCTATTTATGACCCTATTTACATTGCTGAGCCACAATTGTTTGATAATGAGACCTGACCCTGTTTACTTAACGCGGACATCAATGGTAACCCGCGCCCGTCCAGTGGCGCATGGGACATCGGAGCGTATCAACATTGAGAAAAGGAGGCCTATCGCCTTGAAAACAGGAATCACCCAAGTTGGCTGTAGCCGCAGTCTACGACAAACGAAAGCCATCGCTTGGCCTTGCAATCACCTATCTGCCAGTGATATACTTCGTTGCAGAAGTCGGGTATGTATGAAGAGGCTATTGAGAATAACCCTGTTTGAGTTTGTGTTGACCCTTAGCCTTTCCCTGACGCACTGTTCCATCCAAGCTGATACGATCTACCTCTCGACATTTGATTCGAATACTATTCTCAAGTTCGACTCTGCCGGCAACGAATCTGTCTTCGCGACAGGAAGTTCGGGCCTGAATTACCCCTACGGCTTGGCCGTCGATAGCGGCGGGAATCTCTACGTGGCGAATTCCGGCGGCGGCCTTCAAGGCAGCAGCGACATTGAGGAATTCAGCCCGAGCGCCACAGGGTCTGTGCTTACCGCTTCGAGCCTCAGTTTTCCTACGGATCTTGCTCTTGACAAGAACGGCAGTATCTTCGTTGCCAACGCGGGAAATAACACTATTGAGGAGTTTGATTCAAGCGGAACCGGGTCGGTTTTCGCAACTGCCAGTTCGGGGATAGATTTCCCCGAAGGTCTCGCGTTCGATAGCAGCGGCAATCTCTACGTGGCCAACGCTACGAACATCGAAAAATTTACACCGAACGGAACCGGCACGGTCTTCGCCACTGCGGGATTGAACAACCCGCAAGGTCTCGCATTCGATAAGAACGGGAACCTCTACGTGGCCAATGCCGGCAACAATACGATCGAGGAATTCAACATCAGCGGACACGGATCGATCTTCACATCGACGAACCTGCTTCGGTACCCCATCGGCCTTGCGTTCGATGGCAGCGGAGATCTCTATGTGGCAAACCATTTTGCCGGCTCGATTCTCGAATTCAATTCTGTCGGTGTTGGATCAGTGTCCGCCTCCGGCTTGGGCAACGCGGTGTACCTCGCCATCGACGACATTCCCGAGCCGTCCACGTTCCTCCTCCTCGGCTTCGGCGCGATGACGCTCTGCGCGTTCCTCAAACGCCAGCGCGGGTAACGTCAGGACAGCGCGTCCGAATTTTCCGGCAGCCGTCACACCAGCGGCAGTTGCTCGTCGCCGTCGGGCACCGTGCAGGCGCGGACGGATGGATAACGCTCCCGCAATGCCGGCGGCGCGCGGACCGCGACCGCGGGCGCCAGCCGTGCCTTCACCTGCAGGGCATTGGAAAACGCCTTGGCATCCTTGTGATTGTTGAACACGGCAAACGTCTTCTTCGTGCGCGCGGCTATCGTCGCGATGTGCGCCAGCACGTCGTCCAGTTCCGCCGCCGAGTACAGGTAATCGTACCGTCCGCCGTACGCGTCCTGTTTTTCCCGGAACCAGTTCTTCGCGTTGCGCCCGTGCAGCCGAAAGTAGCCGATGTCCGCCGTCGCGTGCGCGGTCGGCGGGATACAATGGGTCAACCCGGGTTGATCGATATTGCAGAACGCGATCCGGCGTTCGCGGAGAAACTCGAACGTCTCATCCGCCAGCCACGAGTCGTGCCGCACTTCGACCGCCATCGGCCAGCCCGCAAAGTCGTCGGCAACGGCCCGCAGCCAGTCACGGTTCCGCGCGTCGTTGCGGAATGACCACGGGAATTGGAACAGGAGCGAGTCGAGCCGCCCGCTCTCGCGCAGCGGTTCCAGGCCGGAGGTGAACAGGTCAAGCTCCCCCGTTGTCCAAGGTGACGAACGTTCATGCGTAAACCGTTGCCATGCTTTTGCCAGGAAACGAAACTGCGGCTGGCCGTCGACGGCCCGGACCCAGTTCTCGGTGGCGCGGGCCGTCGGGGGACGGTAAAACGAGCTGTCGACTTCCACGCAATCGAGGTACCGTGCCACCAAGCGGAGCCGACCCGCCGTCTGGCCGGGCGGATAGACCAAGTTCTCCCAATCGGGATAACTCCAGCCGGCCGTGCCAACCAGTATGGGGCTTTGGGTCATGTCCGACCTCATGGTAGCGCGCCGGGGCCCCCTGCAAAACCTTTTTGACTTTACGGCAGGCTGCTGACACACTCCGACGCACCGACTTGACCGAGCGAGCGATGAAGAAGGCTCGCATCGCACCGATGAGTCCAAAAAAAACATCATCCGTATCCGCCGCGCGCAAACCGCAACAGCCCGACGCTGAAGCGGCTCCGAAGACCAGGCTGTGGCCATCGGTCGGGGTTCTTCCCCATGTGGTGGTCGCGTTCGTGCTCGGCGCCACCGTGCTGTTCACGTATTGCAACACGTTGCACAACACAGGGTTCGCTCTGGACAACAAGTTCATCATTCTCGAAGACCCGCGCCTGCGCGAGGTCAACCATAACAACCTCCGCCTGATTTTTACCCAGGACTACTGGTGGCCGAAAGCCGTCAGCGGCCTGTACCGTCCGCTGACGACGTTGTCGTATCTGTTCAACTACAGCATCCTCGGCAACGGGGCACACGCCGCCGGCTATCACTGGATCAGCTTTATCCTGCACTGGGCGAACTCGGTGCTGGTCTACTTTGCCGTGCTGGTGCTGATGCAGCGGCTTTGGCCGGCATTTTTCGTGGCCGCGCTGTTCGGCACTCACCCGGTGGCCACCGAGTCGGTGGCCAACATGGTCGGACGCGCCGACCTGTTTACGACGTTGTGGGTACTGGTCGGCTTTCTTTGTTACGTGAAGGCCACAACCGCCGAGAGCAAGACCGAGCCGGAACGCAAGCCGTTGATCGTCACCGGCGCAATCTGTGCATTCCTGTTTGCGTTCGTGGCCGTCAACTGGAAGCTCCCGACGCTGGTCCCATCAAGTCTGCAAAGCGGCCTGGCCATCTCCCTGGCGCTTGTGGCGCTCGGCGTCAGCACGGTCGTGCTGGCGTGCCTCGCCGGAGGTTGGGGGAAGCTGTTGCCGCTGACCATTTTGATGCTGTCCACGGTCGTCAGCGTGTTTTGCAAGGAATCGGGCGTGGTGGTGCTGGGTGTGATCATGCTCTATGACTTTTTGTACCGCCTGCGCCGCCAACAGCCCAACTGGCTGGCCAACCTCTTCACGAATTTCTCGGAGTTCGCGCTCAAAGGCTATGTGGTCCTGGTCGCGCCGATTTTGACGATGTTCTATGTGCGCAGCCAGATTTTCTGGCAACTGCGCCCGCCGGAGCTGCCCTGGGTGGACAATCCGCTGGTCAAGCCGGGCGTGGGTTTCCTGGCCGCGCGCATGACCGCCATCAAAGTGATCGGGAAATATTTCTGGCTGCTCCTCTGGCCGCAACAGTTGTCATGCGACTATTCGTACAATCAAATCCCCATCGTCGACTGGCATTTCACCCGGTGGGAAGATTGGGAGGCCATCGTCGCGCTGACGGCTATTGTCATCGTGCTGCTGGTGGCCATCCGCAACTACCACCGCAACAAACCGCTGTTCTTCTTCGTGTTCTTCTTCTTCGGCACCCTGCTGCCCTCGTCCAACTTGATCCCCAATCCGACGTTTGGCCAATCGCTGTTCGATCGAACCTCGTGGTGCATCGGCAGCATCATGGCCGAGCGGTTCCTGTATCTGCCATCGATCGGATTTGTCGGCTGCGCCGTGATCGCCGTCTATTCGATCTGCCGCCGTCTCATTCCCAATCTGGACGTCTCCCCGTGGGCGCAGCGGATCTGGCTGCAGGTCGTCGCGCGCACCGCCCTGAGCCTGGTTGTGGTCGCCTATGGCGTGCGCGCCTTCCACCGTAACGACGACTGGAAGGACGACGAGAGCTTGTGGACGAAGGCCGTCCAGACGTGTCCCAACAGTTTCAAGACGCACAAGTCACTGGCGTTCGCCCTCTACGAGAAGGATTCCGAGGGGAAAAACATCGATCGCATCATCGAAGAAGGCGAAAAAGCCCGTCAGGTGACGGACAAGACCCAGATCGTCATGCTCCATCTGGGCGCCTACTATCGCATCAAGGGCGACTCCTACGCCCAACATACGGCCGACGGAGCATCGCTGGTGCCCACGGCGCAAAGCCTGCCGTGGTATCAGAAGTCGGTGGAGGCGTTGTTGCAAGCCGTGCCGCTCGACAAGGAATTCGATGACGACAATCGCCGGAAGGAATTGAGACGCGGTCGCAATCCGAACAGCATCCCGGACATCGGCAACCACGAGATTTACTGGAATCTGGGGATCTCCTACATGCGCCTGTCGGAGTACCAGAAGGCGCTGGATGCCTACCAGTATATGTGCCACTTGGCGCCCACGAACCCGGATTCGTACCTGAGCATCGCCTCCGTCTATCTGGCGACCGGTCATGCCGAAGAGGCCGCGGTTTCTCTCCTGCAAGCCCTGTTGCTCGATGGCAGTCGCACGCAGGCGTTACGGTTGCTCGCGGAAATCTACCGGCAAATTGACCGGGAAGGTTGCGCCGTCGTCACGAACCAGGGAGAACCCCGCCTGAATCAGGACTGCGCCATCGTCCGCAATCACATCTGCTCGGCCTACTATGGTTTGATTCAGCTTTTCCTTGAAAGCAAGGACCCGGATCTGCGTCAAAAAGCAATCGAGGCCGAGCAGAATGCCGTGCGCAGTTACCATTGTCCTCCAGACGCTTTCAAGAAACTGTTTCCAAACCAACCGACTACCGTGAGTTCGACACCATGACCAGAATCCTCCGCGGCTTGGTGGCCGCTTCCCTGATCCTATCCGCTGTCGGGCCGACCCACGCGGCGTCCACCAACGCGATCCCCGAGACCCTGAGGCTCACGGATTGCATCGACCTCGCTCTCCGGCAAAACCCGACCATACTCAAGGCCCGGGAAGAAATCCGCCGGAACCAGGGCGTCATTGTCGAGGTCCGCGCCCAGGCGATCCCGCAGGTCACGGCCACGGGCTCGTATGAGGGCATTAGTCGGCAGGCGATCGATCAATTTCCGTTTTCGGCAAGTGGTGCGACCAATAATCCCACCACGCTCTTCAAAAATCAGGAACAGCCGTGGACCGCCGTGGTTGAGATTTCGCAACTGATCTACGCCGGCGGACGAGTGACAGCCGCTCTTCGCGCCGCGAAACTTTCCGACCAGATCGCCACCCTCGGGTTCCAGAGCGCTGTCGCCGACACGATTCTGGACGTGCGAAAGGATTTTTACCAGATCCTGCTCGACGAGGCGCTGGTCGATGTCCGCGAACAATCGGTGACGCTTCTGGAGGAACAACTCCGCGACGCGCAGTCGCGATTTGACGTCGGGTCCGTCCCGCGGTTCAACGTGCTGCGCGCCGAGGTCGAGTTGGAGAATGCCAAACCGCCGCTCATTAGCGCCCGGAACGACCTCCGCATCGCCAAGGAGTCCCTGGTGAAATTGCTGGCGATTGACGCCGCGAACCAGACGAATGCGTTTACCCCGATCAACTTTGAAGGGAAACTCGTGTACGAACATCGGGGTTGGGAACTGCCAGCCGCACTCGATCAGGCTCTCCAACGTCGTCCCGAGTTGCTTTCCGCCGAGCGACAAATCGATGTCGCCAGGGCCAATGTCCAGGTCGCTTTCTCCGGCTACAAACCCCAGGCGTCCGTGTTTGGCAATTACGGATGGCATGACTATGTTTTCGCCAATGATCCCGGGGTTACCCGCGAGGGCTGGACGTTGGGCGCCAACATGAGTTGGGCGTTGTTCGATGGCATGCTCACGCGGGGCAGAGTCACGGAAGCCCGCGCCCAATTGCAGGAGGCCAACCTCGACTACGCCGACACGCGCCGCCAGGTGGAATTGGAAGTCCGCCAGGCCTACTCCGATTACCTTCAAACGCTCGAATTGATCGAAGCGGAAAAGAAAACGGTCGAGGAAGCCGAGGAAAGCCTGCGGCTGGCCGAAGCGCGTTTCCGTGCCGGTACGGGCACGCAACTGGATGTTCTCAGCGCCCAGACAGCCCTCACCGAAGCCCGCTCCAACGAGATTCAAGCGCTCCACGACTACAACGTCGCCATCGCCACGCTCGAACGCGTCACCGGAATGACCGTGCGTATGGCCGATTGAGCCATGCCGTTCGAAACCTTCGCGCCGCTCAGCCGGATTCCCTCTATCACCCACGCGTTCACCCTGCGCACCAGCGGCGACACCAAGGCGGATGATTTTGAAAGCCGCACCCTGACGACGCTCGGATTCCCGTCCCACCGATTCGTTTCGGCGGAACAGACGCACGGAAACGGCGTGGCCGCCGTCTTCGAAACCACCGGCGAGCAGGTGCCGATGGTTGACGCGCTGGTGACGGCCGTGAACAACCTCCCGCTGGTGATTCGCTGCGCCGATTGCGCCGCCGTGTTCATCGTGGATCGACACACCCCCGCCATCGGCCTGGCTCACTCGGGAAAGAAGGGCACGCTCGCGAACATTGTGGGAAATACGCTGGTGGTCATGAGGCAGCGGTACGGCACGGATCCGGGTAACTGCCTGGCATTGATCGGTCCATCCATCGGCCCGTGTCACTACGAGATGGACATCTGGACCGGCATCGAAGGACAACTTCGCGAAGCGGGCGTCCGCGATATCCACAATCCCCGCCTCTGCACCGCCTGCCATCTGGACCGTTACTTCTCGTATCGCGCGGAAAAAGGCCATACCGGACGGATGCTCGCCGTGTTGTCGCTAAGATCGCCATGAGCCTGTTCGTTGACGTTGCACCACTTCTCCGAAGCCAATGGGGTTGCAATTCTCCGTCGCATCCACCATATTGCGCGGGTCGGTTACATCGTTAACGATCTGCGGAGGAATCGAATCGCGATCGGACTGAGCAAACTCATGGCGCGCACCATCATCCGGAACCCCATTGCGCGTTTCGACGCCCCGGCGTCCTGCGAGCGCGCGTTCCGCATCGCCGAACTGCGGGCGATGGCCGCGCGGGCGGGGCTGGGCCGGTTCACCATTTATCGCCACCGGTTCTTCCGCATGGCCATGGCGGGACACAAATGAGCGTGCGCATCGAAAACTCCATCGTCATCAAGGCCCCGCTGGCTCGGGTTTTCCAGGAGACATCCAATTTGCTGATCTGGCCAAAGGTGCTGCCGCACTATCGGTGGATTCGCATCCTGAGCGTCGGAGACGATGGCTTGGTGGTGAAAATGGCGGCCCGCCGCGGCTGGTTGCCCATTCAGTGGACCTCTCGATTTGAGGCTCACCCAAACATCCCGGAACTGCATTTCGAACATCTCAAGGCGTTCACGCGCGGGATGACGGTCCGGTGGACGTACACACCCACGACCGACGGCGTGCTGGTCGGCATTACGCACGAACTCGATCGCCCGTCGGCGTTGAGCCGGTGGTTCGCGCACTACGTGCTCGGCAACATGTTCATCCGGCCCATTGCCGCGCGTACGTTGTCCCATTTCAAAACGTACCTGGAACAGAACGCGGGTTGAGCGCTCCCAACGTATGGAGACCACGTCGCCACGCGTCGTCATCCCGCTCCTGCGCCATGCGCCCCGATTGGCAGGCTGGCTGGCTGACAACGTTCTTGGCGGCGAGCGCTGATTCCGGTGGGCTGCGTCCTCAATGGAGTCCGGGCCTCGCAATGGCGGCATCCGTGATCCTCAATCTCTACTCTCGAATCAAGATCGGCAGACGCAATAATTCGGCGATGTTCTGCAAAACGTGGTCGGCAGACGTGAGGTACTCTTTTCCCAAGGTGGTCTCGATGGCCACGCAGCACATCCCCGCATTGCGTGCCGCCTCAATGCCGAGCGGCGCATTTTCCACGACGACGCATTGGTCCGGACGCAATCCGAGTTGGCGGGCTGCCGTAAGATAGGGATCCGGAAACGGCTTGGCTCGGGGAACCTCATCGCCGGTGATGATGAAATCAAAACGGGCCTGCTGCTCGCCATTGAGGGAATGCTGCATGTTCTTCAAGGCGCAGGCCGTGACAAGCGCCACTTTGAATCCGCGCCGGCGCAGCTCGTCGATTGTCTCAAATGCTTCGGGATACGTGGTGACCCGCACGATGCTGCGAAAATAGGCGCGCTTCTCCTCGATAAAGGCCGCCTGTCGCGCATCGGGAATCGTGACCCCTGTTTCCTTCATGAGAATCGGCAGAATCTCCCGGGAGTTCCTCCCTTCGTGCAGAAGCACCGTCAGCTCGCTGACAGGGGAGCCGCCGAGTTTCTCGAACATGTGCTTCCAGGCCAGATAGTGGTAATGAAGCGTATCGACGATCACGCCGTCGAGGTCGAATAACACGCCGCGGATCATATGGTCTCCCATTATTTATTTCCGTACTTGTGACACTTCCCGACGCGCCTCGGCAAGTTCTGGTTATTGTCGTGACCTGCGCCCGGGCATGATACCACACGTTATGGGAGTGTTTCTAGTGTTTGATCGTTGGGGGCCAGACGCCAGCGAGTCGTAACCCCTGTATTTCCTGAGTTGCAGTCTGGCGGCTTTTGAGAGAAGGTATGACCAAGCATTTCGACCCATGAAAGCCCTGCGAGATCCCGATCGAAAAGCGCTCGCCAAACTGCTGGCGGACGAGGACCCGCGCACCATCCAGTTGCTCCAGGAATCGCTGGCGGGACGGGGCGAGGAAGGCGTCCGGTTACTGGAATCGATCGTGCGCGAGGGAGAACCGACGGCGCAGCGCAACGCGACGCAGATTTTGCGCGTCCTGCGCGAGGCCGTGGCGTGGGAGGCCCTGGGAAAGTTCTGCGCGACGTGCGGGACCCACTTCGACATCGAGACCGCCACGTGGCTGGTGGCGAAAACGCGCTATCCGGAGTTCGACGAGGCGGCGTATCGCACGCGCATCGATCAGATGGCCCAGGAGTTGCGCGAACGGCTGACAGGACGCGAGACGCCGCGGGCCACCGTCGAAGTCTGCAATCACTATCTGTTTCGCACGCTGGGTTTCCAGGGCAATCGCCAGGATTACTACGACCCGGACAACTCCTATCTCAACCGCGTCCTGGATCGTCGGCTGGGGATTCCGATCAGTTTATCGGTGATGTATCTGTTGCTGGCGCGACGGCTACACCTGCCGTTGATCGGCATCAACATGCCGGCACACTTCCTCCTCAAGTGGCATTCGACCAGCGCGAGTTTTTATTTCGACCCGTTCCATGAGGGCGAGTTGCTGGACGAGGCGGACTGCCGTGAGTTGTGCAAGCGGTTGGGCGTCGCCTTCAATCCCGCGTTCCTGACTCCCACCACTCCGCAGATCATCCTGCTGCGAATGTGCAACAATCTTCAGGCGATCTATGCCGACCGTGAACCGGCTCGGGCGGAGCAGTTCGGCCGGTTTGCCGCGCTGCTGTCGCGGGTATAGGAAAACAACACTTTCTTGAGCGGGCGCGGGTTTTACGCACCCGAGCATCACCGGGACGAGCCGCGACGACAGCGTTGGCTTACGGGCTGGTGACGGTGAGCTTGAGGCTGCCGAACTGGCCAACGGGGCCTTCCCCGACGATGTAGAATGTGTTTATCCCGTCGGTGGTAAAACTGATTTGTACTCCTTCGAGCCCGATGTTGTTTTGCGCGCAGGCCACCTCGCTAAGGGTGTTGCTGCCGATGGTGCTGCCGCAGGAACCCGTCCAAACGTCCAGCATCGTGTAGAAGTTGCTGCCCGCCGTGGATACGGTAAACTGCCTGCCCGCGGTGCCGATGCTTGGGGGGATCTGCCACACGGCGTCCGGACCCCCGCCGGCGGGAAGGCCGCTGCTACTGTTCAGGCATAGCGTCGAGGGCGGCATATTGCTCGTGTAGGTGCTGAGGTTGACAGTCGTCGTGAACGGGGCCGCGGGGGCGAACGGGTCGGAACTGTTCGGGAACACAACGACCTGTGCCGCGCCGCAGGAGTTATTAACGCCGGGGCATGTGTCCTGCAACATCGGGTCCCGTGAGTCCTGCTTCAGTGTCTTGCTCGACTGTTGCGAGCATTCGACAAGCCCGTTCGGCAGGTTGTTGGTCACGCCGCTACTGTTGAATTTTTGGAGAAGCGCGGTCATGGTTTTAATGGCCACGACGTCGTACCCGGCATCAACCGCCTGGGCTTGTGAGATCAAGTCGGGCGGAAAGTTGGTCGTGACCGTGCCATTGAAGTACGTGGCATTACCGGGGAAGGCGCCGAGCAACGAGGCATTGGCCGTCGCCGCGATCAACTCCACCGCCAACTTCTTGCGGGCCGTACACAATGAGGACGCCTTGAGCTTGTCGGCCTGTGTGCCTCCGGGCTCACCCGTCACGCCGCTCGATCTCCAGTAGAAGCTGAGTGCTTCGATAAGCGTGTCGTACGCATCGATCACATTGTCCGAGTTGCGGTTGGCTGTGGGCAGCGTGGTAAATCCGAGGGCCATCACGCTGCCGTTGGCCTGGATGGCGCTCAACAGGGTGGCGCAACTCGTGTCGTTGGTGGAGTAGCCATGCGTAAACCAGAAGCGGGAGGTCCGTGTCACCGCCTGGGAACTGACGCCGCTGGCCAGGGAAACATTCAACGCGGATAGCACCGCCCCGATGGGATTGCCGATGGCGTCACCAAGAGAATCTCCGGCAAACAGAAGCCCTACGGCATTGTTGTCGGAGTCGACAATCGGCGAGCCCGAATCCCCGGGCTCAGCAAACGCGGTCGCGGGAGGAGTTGGCGTAACCATGATCTGGTTGGTGTAGGTCGCCGTCCCGCACGTGGTGGCACAGGGAGCAGACTCCGAATAATCAATGACGGCCGTCAGATTGACGGCCGCTACGGTTCCTTCCGTGCAATCGGTGGTCCGCCCATTCTTTTGGACGTTTTGTCCCACGAACGCCGGGACCACATTGTTCACCTGGGGGCCGAGATTGAGAATCGTATCTGACACATCCAAATCAGAACTCTGTACGAAGCCGCAGTCAACCAAGTTGTCGGCACCTGTGAAATCAATCGGGATGGTGCGGCTCAACACGCCGATGGGTTGACCAGCACTGCATGCCGGCGTCGTGTCGACTGAACCCGGTTGATACTCCGGTGTGCCAATGGGCGCGGTGCTGGGACACCCGTCCGTACCATGACCCACCACATGGTTATTGCTGATCCACCCGATGGTCCCGCTGGCATTGTCACGGACCTTGAATCCAATGGTGCCGCTGGCGCAACACCCGCCAAACAAAAGTGCATTGCCTCCCGAAACCCCGAGCGGCACGGGGAGAGGATAGGCAACCTGCGGGTTATTTCCCCCGCAAACCCCGGCGTGGATGGCTCCCACCGCCCGGACGGTCACCGGCAGGCCATTCAGGCTCGAGGGCAGTTGTGCCGCGTTGTTTGTCGTATCGACGAGAACCAACAGGCTCAAGCTTCCGCCGGAGAGCCCGATGCCAACCCCCTTCACGCCCTCGGTAGCCAACAGCGCCCGCTGGTTGGCGGCCTGAACCGCGATCGCCCTGCCCAAGTCAGGGTTGTATGGAAACGGTTGGAGAGACTGCGCGGAGGAGTTTGTTTCACGAACCCCCACAAACGCAGTGAGCGCACAGAGCGCGGAAACACATGCCCGGATGCTGCTGCGCATCGGTCGCCGCCCGTTGGTAACATCGCGTTGGCTGATGGTCACGTTCTTCTCCTGGTTGTCCCCCGGCTTATTTCGCCAAGACTCCTGCGGTAACGGTATCTTGCTTGGTCGTGTCGTTGGCCGATGTAAACGTTAGTGTAAACGTTGCCTGGCTTGACCTCGTCACGGTCTTGTCCGCAGTGATCACGACCCGGAGCATGCTTGAATCGCCGGTCACTGCTGTCGCCTCCATCGTGGAGGTCGTAAAGGCGCCCGCGACAACGGCAGCGGTCACATCGAAACTCTCAGACGGGTTGGAACTGGAGCCGAGGAAGTAGTTCGCTGTGAACCCCGCCCCGCCGGTGACTTGTTGACCCTGGACAGAGTATTGGTCAGGCCCCGTGCCGACGTTCTTCACGGCCACGTAAAACGTCACGCCCTTCTTTGCCCCGGGGCGGACGTCTTGGAGGATTCCCTCCGTGCCACTGAACACATTGGTGATGACGCCGAAGCCCACCATCTTTTTCAGGTTGGTGGTTTTGCCAATCGCGGCATCCGGCTGATTGACGGAGCCGCTGCCGGTCAGCGTGATCAATTGAGGGCTGCCGGTAACATTATCAGCAATGGCCAGGGTGGCTGAGCGCGCCCCGCCCGTTTTGGGCGCAAACCCCACACCAACCGTGCAGGTGGCGCCGGGCGCCATATTCGTGCACGTATTGGATACGACGCTAAAATCACTGACATCTCCCGCCGTGACGGCCGCATTGGTGATCACCAGCGCGGCCGTTCCGCAATTCGTGATCGTCAGGTTCTGCACCGCGCTCGTGGAGTCTATCCCGAAACTCCCGAAGTTTAACGAACTGCTGCTGAAACATATCGCTGGCGCGGCGATGACGCCAACACCCTGGAGGGTCACGGTTACGGGGCTGCCCGCAACGTTACCGGCCATCACAAGCGTTGCCGCACGGGTTCCACTCTTCGTCGGGGTAAATGTCACCTGGACCGTGCACATGCCGCCAGGCGCTATGCCCGCGTTTGTGCAGTTCTGGCTGACCGAGAAGTCAAGCGAAGCCGTCCCGCTGACTGTCACATTGGACACATTCAGTACCGTGGAACCGCAATTGGTGAGCGTAATGCTCTGGACCGCACTGGACGTCCCGACAAGCTGATTGGAAAACACGAGGGGCCCGGTAGTACTCGGGCACAGAAGCGGCGACGGCGTGGTCGACGTCCCGGTCATGGGAATGCTGCGCGGGCTGCCGGTCGCGTTGTCGGTAAACACGAGATTCGCCTGGAGCAGGCCAACGTCACTGATCGCGGGCGCAAACTCCACGCTGACATTGCAACCGAAGCCCGGGCTGAGGCTCTCGCCCTGGCAACCATTCGCGATAATCGTAAAGTCCGCGGCATTTGATCCCGTAATCGAGACATTCTGCACGTTCACGGGCACGGTCGTTCCATTAAAATAGCTTACGACCTGCGATGTGCTGATCGTCCCGGCAACCCAATTGCCAAACGACACGGGAGAAGGCGTAATCGTAATCGGCACCTGAGCCGCGTCCACGTTGAGCACCATGGTGCCGCCGGCACCGCCGCCGGCCGGCTCGACCACGATGAAATAGTCATTCGTCCCGTCAGACGTAAAGGAGAGATGCGATCCATTCGTCGATATGAGTTCCGTGAGCGCGCCGCAGTCGCCACGCACGTAGATCGTCTGGGGAACCACCTGCACCTCCCAAACGGACAGGATGTTCGGGAAAAAGCTGAGAGATGTGTCGACCGTGAACGTGACCCCCGGCGTCGGCAGTGGGATCCGGAAGAACTCCTCGGAACCGCCGCTCCCCGCGGTGGGACTGGGAAACGGCTGGTGGTACGTGGTCGTGTTGAGCGTATTCACGAACGTGTACGGGAAGTTATCGACGACGAGGGCGGTTTGGCAGTCGTTGTTCGTCGCCGGATTCGGGACATCCGACAGCGTATTCGCCTTCGCGTTGTAGACGACCAGCGCAAAATCCTGGTTCAATGTGTTGGAACCGCCCGGCGTTGGTTCGCCCACATTGGGCACGCCGTTGCCGGCGATATTTTGGGCCAGCACCTTGACCTGAAACGGGGCGCCGGCTGTCACCGCCGTGATCCCGTTGGGCCAACTGGTCGGGTTCAGGAAGACGCTCTGCATGTTGTTGATCGAGTCAAACGTGCCACCGGGCACCGACACGTTCTCCTTAAACACGTTTCCGTAATATGTGACTCCACCAACCGTCACCTCCAAATCCAGGCCGTTCACAAGTTCCGGCGTGGTGAACGGAACCCCCGGCGCATCGAGCCATGCCAGCGTCACGCGGAACGGCAAGCCGTTGCTGGCGATCTGACCCGACATTTGGTAGCTCTGACCCGACGCCGAGAAATAGGTTTGCTGGGACGCCGGATTCGTCGTGGTCAACGCCACATCGATCGCCCGCGGCGATGATTCATCACGAATCGCCCGCGGCACGCCGTCGAACATCCGCCCCAAATCCAGTTCGCCCATGCCTTGGAGAGTGGACGGCAGCGTGTCCATCGCTCCGCTCGATGCATCCGTGATCGGCAGATAGCGGGCCGAGTTGCACAGGTACGCCTTGGCCATGGCCGGGCTGGGCTGGTACAGCGCAGTCCCCAACTCAGTGGTCAGTCGGTTCTGGAAATACCACCACAGAAGCTGGATGGCTCCGGAAACGGCCGGCGCGGCATAACTGCTGCCGGCAACGCAACCGTATAGATCCGTGTAAATCGGCCCTTGGGTGCCATTACAGGGTGGATTCGTGCAGGCGACAATGTCGGGATACGTCGGAAAGAGGCCTTCGATGGAACAATTCGTAGTGACCGCTACGAGTTGGGGAATGGCGCCATAAACCGCATAGCCGGGCGCGACAATCTCGGGTTTAAACCGTCCGTCCAGTGTCGGGCCAGCCGCCGCGAAAGATGCCATATCCAGTGAGTCTCCGCCTACACATTGGTAGACGTTGTTGACCGTGGCGTATCGCGGATTGTCCGCGCAGCCGACGGAAATGACGTTTTTGGCCGTCGCCGGAGCGGTCACGAAGATATCGTTGAACCCGCCAGCGTTTCCCTCTTGGCCGGCATCGTACAGCGACGAGGCGCAGGCAAACACCACGATAAATTCCTGATTGAGCGCAGACGGACCGGGAACATTGTTCGATTGTCCCACCAGGTTTGCATCGCGGACCCCGATGTCATAGGAAACACAGTCCGCGTCGTATTGGCCTCCAGCGGTAGGAGGAACGCCGAGGTTGTCAGCCCAGCTATCGTTTTGAATCCGGGCCCCATATGGCCCGTACGAGTCCTGGTTGGCGTCGTAGGCAATCGCCAACAGCGATGGAAGATCGTTGATGCATTCATGCGTATCCACGAGGAACACTGGGGCTGGTGGCCCGCAACCGACAGAGATAACCTCACCCTGACCAAAGCTGGCAGAACCCGTACCCGAGACTTTCAGATCAAGCGAGTAGTTCTGCCAGATACGGCTGTCACCAAGCAGGCCAAATGGCGATACCCCCATTCCGAGCAGGTTTCCGTCGTCGTCTCTCCTCAATGAGGTAAACCTGTTTGTCACAATTGACGTATAAACAACATCGACATAGGCATTCGTCGGGCAGGAATTTGTGCTGATTACAAACACCACGTTTGTGAATGTAGCGTTCGGCGGACTGTTGGTGGGACCGCAGGTCTCGGAAAACCCGGTCGGAAGCTCAAACGTGAGGGTGGCATTTTCGGAACAATCAACGGGGTTGGTGATGGGGACAACCTCTCCGGTATTGGTGTCGGTGATACTAGTGCCGGGGAACGGGACCAACCACGTGTTGGTGGCGGTGTGCAACTGGAGGCATGGCTGGAGAAAGATATTCGTTCCGTCATCGTAGCCGGCAATGATCGAGGCCACCGCGGTGCCGTGTCCAAGCAAGTCCATCGATTCAATGTGATTAAAGGCGTTTTGGTTAAGGTAGACGTCGGGGCACCCCAGTTGCAATTCGGGATCCCCGGCAAGCCAAGGCGGCGCAAAATAGACAATACGAGAAAACTGGGTCGCGTCACCAAACCAGTGAAATGCCGGGTGGACAGGAGGATCGACTGTGATTACTTTGTTCCCGTTAGTAATGACTGTACCACCAAGTGGTCCCGAATCGATGCCTGTATCGGCAACGTCCACGACCGGATAGTTGAGTGGATTCTCAAACGCCTCCGTCTGGTTGCCCGCAACCTGAGCGAACAGGAAAGCCAGGTAATTCGTATACCCCGTGGTGGCGCCCTCTGGTCCGTGCCAGAATCCGTTCGTCTGGCCTGCCAGAACCAAATCTTGCACCTCATCCAACAGTCTCTTCGGGTCCTTCTTCTCAATCCAGACAACGTCCGGGAGCTTCGCCATCTGCGAAATGGTGGCGATCGGCACCGTCATGAACAGGGTGGTCAAATTCGCCCGATTGTAGGATTGTTGCACGAGGCCAATTTTCTTTATGGCTTTCATCGTATCGCTGGCCTCGGAGTGTGGCGCGACCATGATTCGAACATCGACCAGCGAATGATCTTTCTGGTCGAGATTGGCCAGGAACCTCGGCTCGATCTTGTAGAATGGGTGATAGGCTCCCAGCCATTGAATCGGGCCGTCAGACCCCATCAAGGCACGAAGCCTGTTTTCCGCCGGCTGGTCGAGACGAATCAGGTAGGCGTCATTCGGCACGTAGGCTATCAATTCCACGCCGCCGATTGACTGAACCTGCCGGAGCCACTGCGGGACGACCGGACCGCGAAATTGTATCAGCCGCAGGCGCCTGCCGGTCGGCTCTTCCTGGCGAAGATCGGCTGGAACGGTTGGGTCGCCTTCGGTGGTGTAAAATGACGAGTTCCTTAGCCGGATGCGATTGAGGTCGTTCGCCTCGACCGCACGCGGTCCGTACAGGCGCGTCAGCTCGGCGGCTTGCGCCTCCGTGGCTTCCACCAGCCAGTACGTGCCGTAGTTCCGGACATCCGTGATGCCCTGTTGCGTGAGCTGGTCAATCGTTTCGGTCCCTGTCGGGTAAACGATCACCTTTTTGTTGCCGTGCGGCAACACGGGTGAGGCCTGGCTGTGCACCCCCAGGATAACGCCCGCCAGAACAATCAGTACGCACCACCTGCTTACGGAGAATTTCATTCCTCGCTGTCCTCCAACCGACATGTCATTCGGAAAGATTTGCTGGTATCTGTAAAGCTATCAAAAGGGGTTTTCCGATTGCAACCAGAATGTTCATCAAAATTCTCGGCGGGGGAATCACCCGCACCGCATCAAGCCGGAGTGCGTGAATCTCGCGTCCCTGCTTTCAATACCGGACGTGACGCCAGGGTTTCGAGATGTGCGAAAAAACGCCCAACTCCATCGCCCCCCCCCGTCGTTCACCGTCCACTTTCGACGCTCGACATGACGATTGTCGCCGTCGCATCTCAACAGACCCGGGCCGCGATGCCCAATGAAAAAATCACTTTCCCTTTGGCACCGGGTTTGGTATCAGTTCCCCCGCGAGGATGAGCCAGCGCGCAAGCGCCGTTTCACATGAATGTGACTTTGACTGACAATGAAGTAGCCGACCTGAAGGATGGATTGCGCCGGTGCAGTCCCGAGACAATCGATGCGGCGGTTCGGTATCGCGAAACGGGTGACCTCGACGCAATCCCGACCATTGTCTTCGGGATCCTCGAACGCTACCAACCATCCACCGCGCCCGTGAAGCTTTCCAAGGCCGACGAGAACGCCCGGCTCATCGAGGACCTCGGGCTGGATTCGCTGACGCTGCTGGAGATCGTGCTGTCGATTGAGGAAGTCCTCAAGCTCCACATCGAAAATGACGAGCTTCGCGAAATCCGCACGATGGGGAACCTGAACAAGTTTCTCCACGCCAAGATTACGGGAGCCGATACCGGGACGCCGTCGAAGGTTTATTCGCGCGAACAGATCGCGCTCGTGCTCCCGCATCAGCCGCCGTTCCTGTTCCTCGACGAAGCGTTGCTGAACGGCGAGACCCTTAACGCCGCCTACACCGTCAAAGGCAACGAGTTCTTTCTCGAAGGCCATTTCAAAGACGAGCCGATCTTCCCCGCCTCGATTGTGTTCGAGGCCATGGGCCAGGCCGCGTGCCTGTGGGTGTTGGAAAAGGCACCGGCCCAAATCGGCAAGGAGATCAAATCCAACCACGTCTTTTTCGCGTCGCTCGACGGGGCGCACTTCTATCAAAAGACGAGGCCGGGAGACAAACTCGATTTCGAACTGAAACTTGCCCGACTTCGCGAGCCGCTGGCGATTTTTGAGGGCACGGTGACGTCCCAGGGGCGGCGCGTGGCCAAGATCGAACGGCTCGTGCTCGCGTTTGGTGAACAACTTCTTCCCGAAAATATACCGTCGTCGGAATCGTCCGCGTCGGATGCCGCGGCGCCCGCGGCGGTGGTGGCGCCCAACAGCTCAGACAGCGTCCGTTCCTGAGTTCGTATCGACCTGACTCGTCCATGAAGCGCGTCGCCGTCACGGGCCTGGGGTTCATCACCAGCATCGGCAACAGCCGCCAGCAGGTCGTCCGTAGTCTCCGCGAATGTCTCACCGGCGTCGAGCGGTTTGCGGAGTTTGCCGGTCCCGAGACACCGGTCAAACTGGCCGGCACGGTCAAAGGTTTTCAGTTTCCCACGGCCTACTTCGAGGATTGGACGTTTCCGGCGGAGTATGAACTCACTCGCGAGCAACTGCGCCCGATGGCCCCGAACTCCCTGTACGCCTACGGGGCGATGCAACAGGCCATCGCCGGAGCGAAGCTGGCGCCCGACCAGGTGTCCAACCCGCGCACCGGCATCATGTGCGCCTCGGGCGGTTCCATGTGGCTCGCCTATGACAACCTGCACACGATGATCACGCGCGGCGTCGCCCGCTGCCAACCCATGGCCATCGTCAACAGCATCCCCGGCTCGTTGTACATCAATCTGGTCACCTGTTACAAAATCAAGGGCGGAGCACTTGGTTTCTCCAGCGCGTGTTCGTCCTCCGCCCACGCGCTCGGTGTTGCCTGTGACCTGATCCGACTCGGCCGCCAGGACGTCGTTTTTGTCGTCGGCGCCGAGGACTGCAATAAGTTCAACATCCTTCCGTTTGCGGGCATCCGCGCGCTGAGCCTGCAGACCGACCCTGCCAAAACACCGTGCGCGTTCGACGTGAACCGCGACGGATTCGTCGGCACGGGCGGGGCAGCCGTCCTGGTATTGGAAGAATTGGACCACGCGAAACGACGCGGCGCGCCCATCGCCGCGGAGGTCCTTGGTTGGGGCCAGTCCGCCGACGGGTACAACGTCCTCGCGCCCGATCCGGACGGCGATGGATTGAAGCGGGCCATGGAAAACGCGTTTGGCGATGCCCGGTTGGCGAAGGAGCAAGTCGATTATATCAACGCCCACGCCACATCGACAACCGTGGGCGATGTCAGCGAGTGCCGCGCCATCCGCGCGGTGTTCGGCAACGGGCCGACGCCTCACATCAGCAGCACCAAGAGCCTGACCGGGCACGGCCTCTCCCTGGCGGGCGCGATGGAGGCCGGCTTCTGCGTGCTCGCGCTGCAGGAGGGCTTCATCCCCGTTTCCGCGCACATCACGCAACTCGACCCGCAGTGCGCCATCGTGCCCATCGTCACGAAACCGGTCCCCGACAAGCCTCGCGTCGCCCTCAGTAACTCCAGTGGCTTCGGGGGCACCAACGTTTGTCTCGCCTTCCGCCGCTGGGAAAATGGCGACTAGCGACACCCGAACGGTTTTCCTGACCGGCGCCAGCTCCGGCATCGGCCTGGAAGCGGCCAAATTGCTCGCGGCGCGGGGATTCGACGTGTGGGGAACGTCCCGCGATCCGGCCCGCCTGCCCCAATTGCCGCGTTTCCATGGTGTGACGATGGACCTGACGCAGATGGATTCAATTCATCGGGGTTTTGCCGCCGCGTTCGAGGAGGCGGGTGCATTCGACGTGCTGGTCAACAATGCCGGTGCTGGCGCATTCGGAGCGATGGAAGCCATGCCCGCCGAACTGGTGCGCGAACAGTTTCAAGTGCTGGTGGACGCACCCCTGGAGCTGATTCGCCTGGCGCTTCCGGCGATGCGCCGGCACAATCGCGGGACAATCATCAATGTCACCTCGCTCGCGGCGCAGTTTCCCCTTCCGTTCATGGTTCCCTACAGCGCGGCAAAATCCGCCCTCAGTGTGTTCACGACAGGGTTGCGGGCGGAGCTTTCCCATACGCCGATTCGTGTTGTCGAGATTCGCCCGGGCGACATCAACACCTCGTTTCACGACCGGACAAAGCGTGTGGAACCGACCGGGAACCGCGACGAAGAACGGCGGATGAAATCCGCCTGGGAAACCCAGTTGCGGAACATGGCGGCCGCGCCGCGGCCCGATCGCGTGGCGCGGGCCATCCTGCGCACAATCACGATGCCGAATCCGCCACCGGTTGTGGTTGTGGGAGGCCTATTCCAGGCGCGGCTGGCGCCCCTGTTTGCGCGGCTTTCGCCGCTTCGAGTACAGGAATTCTTCCTTCGGAAATACCATCGGCTCTGACATCGAGGCCGGCAACCGTCCGGACAATATCGCTCGGGCGCGCCGCAGGAGAGACGCATTGCATCGCCCGACGGACCGCCGCCGGCAACTCGGGCCACATCACGAATACGGCGTGTTGCCCTTAGAGGTGGCCCCGAGGCCACCGAGGCCGGTGTAAAAATTGAGCGCCTTGGACTTTCATCCAAGGCGCTCAACGAGTTTCCAACTACGATTTACCTTACAGGCCCGGGCCAGCTATCAGGCGAACCGGCAGGATCACCGGACCTTTAGCAAGCCGATCCTGGGCTGACCACTGCAGGGTCACTTTTAGCTTCCCTTTCGGCTTGAGTGTGTCTGTGCTCAGTGGAACATACTCGCGCCCATCCGCCAGTTGTCCTGTAATATTCAACAGATTTATATTATTATCCCCAAATTCATCGGTCTGGAGCACAAGGCCAAACGGACCGGTGAGAGTCGTGCCGCTGGTGTTCTCAAGCGTCACCATCTCCGAGTAATAATAATCCACGGATTCACTCTTTCCGGCGCTCTTTTCGTGCAGGATCTTCACGTTGCCAAAGAGCACCTCCATGTCCGCAGTCAGATCAGTATATGACGCTTCTGAGATGAACGTGATGACTGTTCCGCTTGTGATCGGCGGATCATCGGCCGTCGGCTGAGAAAGATCCGAGACACTGACCGTAACGTTCCACACCCCATCATCCAGATAGGTGTGGCAGCCGCTAATCACATACTGACCGGCAGCGTTTGTCGCGATCGTGCCATCCGAGACGAAGCCGTCACCCCAGTTGATGACTGCTGACAGATCATTCATCAGACCGGGCGGCAGAGCGCTGTCGGTGAACGTCGCCACGTTGGTGCAGAATGCCACGTCCGTGGCAACCACATCAGTAGCAGGCACCCCGTTCGTCACGAAGCCAATCCCCGTGGTAAAGTAGATACGACTAGGGATGGATTGCGGAGTATTACACAGGTTCGGATCGGCAACGTAAACCGTTACGTTTTCATAGTCGTCCCCCGTCGTTGGACTCACATAGGTGTGAGTACCCGTTACAAGATAGACATCGTTGCCATACGACACAATCGTGCCACTCGTGTACGGTGTATTGTCGCCCCAGGAGATCGTGGCTGAGAATGAACTCGCAGTCAACGCCGTATCTGGATCCGAAAAGGCGGCCACAGGACCACTGAATGCGCTGTTAGCATTCGCGTTGATGTGGAAACCGCTCCCCTCGATCGGCGCATCCGCAATAATGACCGTGGCGGTCGCGACGCAATAAGCGCCACCCGTTAGATCCAAGGCCTTCACAATCAGCGTGTAGTTGGTGCACACGGCGTCGTACGTGTGGTTTCCATATACGTAAAACTCCTCAGCCGTCGTCGTCTCCGAGCTGTCGTAATTGACGGTTATTAATGTATAGGTCCCAGCATCCTGTACGACCCCAGTGGTAGGAGCAGTGCCATCGCCCCAGTTGATCGTGGCCAGATATTCGGTATATGGGGCAGCGAGGATTGTCGCGACTCTGGAGAACTCATTTGAGTCAGCAAAGGTTATCAACTGCGCGCCCAACGGATTGTTGACAGACTGTGCAAGCGACTGATAGCCCGGCTCGTTGACAAGGCTCGGACCAAACCCCACGACCTTCAGCCCCGCATCTGCCGCTGTATCGGGTATGGCGCTGACAATAAGCGGCGCAGCGCCTCCGATGTCATTAACAGTGACCGTAACAAAGTATAGGCCGTTTGAAGGATAGGCATGATCCCCGTACACTTGAAATACATTGGTTGCCGCTCCCACACTCCGGATTCCAATCTGGCCCACGGGATAGCCTACGAGGTCTACGGTGTCTTGCAGCGGGCCCAGGAAGGTGCTGTTGCTGAACGTCTGACTCGGGGTATTATCACCCCAGTTGACGACCGCGACGTAGTCGGCGAGGCTATTTCCAGAAGTCGCCAAGCTGTTTCCATCGACAAACGTCATCAACACGTTCGTCGGACCGATGACGCCTTCCGTGAACGCAAGTGCGCCTGTGCTGACTAGAGACAGGTTCGCGTCAGCGATGACAACAGTGCTATTCGTCGTGAATGAGTTACCACCTGTACCAGCAGTGTCGTGAACGGTAATCGAGAACGTATTGCTTCCGAATGAATAGAACTCCATTGTGGCCTGTACGGCGAACAGCACCCCGCCGTTCGTCGACCCAGCGCTCACGATTAGAGGGTTGGCGTTGCTGTAAACATTGCCAGCGTTGCTGACGGCTGTAATCGTAGGCAGCGCATACTGGTTCGTCGTGGCAAGCGGATCGGCGTCAAGGAACGTGAGGAGCGTCACATTTGTCACATTTCCTTCCACGGCCACAGGATTCGTGGACAGAACGGAAACAAGCGTCAACGGCGCATCCACGACAGTCTCCCCAGCTAAGGTCTGGGTGACGGTTCCGGTGTTGTTCGTGTAGAGCACCGCAACCGAAATTGAAAACGCGCCGCTGGCCGGGCTCAGATATGTATGCGCCGAGGAGACGGCAATATTTGTAGCTGCAGTAACGGTCGGGGAGATATTCGACACAATGGTGCCATCGCCCCAATTAACAGTGGCGAAGTAGGCGTTAGTCGGCGCCGTCTCGGTAAATGACGCGCTCACGGTAACCGCGCTACCCTCGACAATTACTTGGTTCGTGGGCGCTATTGCAATATTGCTACCGCTAACGATGGCCGCGTTCGTAGATGAGCAATATGCCAACGCAACCCCGCCGACGAGCAGCAGGGTCTTGATTGCGCGGCATACGCCGACAGCTTTGTGGGCTTTTGTTTTCATGATCTGCACTTTATTATTTCGGCGGCTGCCTCGTGTCACCAATTTCATCGCTCAGTTCTCCTTAGTTTGATTTGGGCCGGCGTTGCCTCGGGCTCGAATTCTCATTATTAAATGGTCATCCGTATTCAAAGACTTCGTCCGCGTTGCACGCAATACGTCAGAGTCTTCCGCACTAAACGCATCCCCCCTCTAATATCGCGCGTCAACCTCTACTGGATATGCGATAAATTTGTCAACACCGATTTCTACGAATTCGGTGCGCCCTCGATCCAGCACAACCCTCACGTCAACATCTACTGGATACGCGGTAAATCTGTCAACACCGATTTCTACGAATTCGTAACGCCCCTCAATCCAGCACAACCCTCACGTCAACATCTACTGGATACATGGCAAACCTGTCAACACCGATTTCTACGTATTCGGTGCGCCCCCTCGATCCAGCACAACGCTCACGTCAACATCTACTGGATACATGGCAAACCTGTCAACACCGATTTCTACGAATTCGGCGCGCCTCGATCCAGCACAACGCTCACGTCAACATCTACTGGATACGCGGTAAATCTGTCAACATGGAATTTTACACAATCTTTACCGAATCTTTGGGATCGTCGGCGGGAGCGAAATGATTCACTCCTCCGCGACCCCGCCCTCCTCCGCGACGACTGGCGACTCTACCGCCGTTACCGACCCGCCAACCCAGAAAACTTCTGGTCTACCGTCTGGGCCGCCATCTTCGCCGTGTGCCGCGCCAACCGCTTCCGCAAGAAAAAACCCGACCGTGATCCACGGCGTGTGGGCCACCGCGCCCGCCACCGCCGCCGCGAACTATCTCCACAGAACGCGCGAAGGGCGCTGCGGACCGGACCGCCGTTCCGAACTCCCCTCCCTCGGAGGGGCCGGGGGTGGGTTCGACAAAAATCGTTCTCGCCCATCGCGGCCTCGACCAGCTTCCGCCAAAACCGGCGCGCGATTCCATGCCAGCCCTGCCGAACTCCCCTCCCACGGAGGGGCCGGGGGTGGGTTCTCCGCGCCCGGTCCGCCTCCTGTCGGTCGGACGTCTCGTCCCGAAGAAAGGCCACATCCATCAACTCGTCGCCTGCGCCCTCCTGAAATCGTGGGGCGTGCCGTTCGTCGCCAGAATTGTCGGCGACGGCCCGCTCGACGACGACCTCCAGCGCCGCATCACCCGCGATGGCCTGGAAGAATTCGTTTCCCTGACCGGCCCGCTCGCGCCCCAACAGGTCGACGAACAATATCTGTGGGTCGACGTTTTCTGGCACACGGGCGTGGTCGATGCCGAGGGCGACCGCGACGGCATCCCGAATGTCATCCCCGAAGCGTTCGCCCGTTGCCTGCCCGTCATCTCCAGCCGCACCGCCGGTCCCATGGAAGCCGTCGCGCACGAGGTCACGGGATTGCTCGTCGAACCATCCAACACCGCCGAACTGGCCGGGGCCGTGAAACGCCTCGCCGACGACCCGGCGTTGCGCGAACAACTCGGCGAAGCCGGCCGCCATTGGGCCGAGGAAAATTTCCTCATCACCCGCAACGCCGCCATCCTCGCCCGCGCCTTCCGCGAAGCGTGCGGACAATAAGCGCGCTTTGTCTCCTCTCCCCTCCGGGGGAGCCGAGTCGGACGAGACGCTCCGAACCTCCGGACCGGAGTTCGGAGCAAAGGATTTAAGGTGAGGGGGCGATCCTCAAATGAATCGTGTCGCTGCACTGGTCGCGCGAACCTCGTAGTGTGTCCGAGTTTCGGTGATGGGCGAGAGGCTGGTCCTGCGGGATTTTTCCCAATAACATTTCCACAGAACCGTTGCCGGAAATGTCTTGCCATCCCGATGCCCACAGGCGTATAAGCCGTTTCATCCCCCGTTTGGGGCCTTCTGTCCACGGCCCGACGTACGCGTCCTGTCTGCGCGAGTTTACGAGCAATACATACTAATGGCGAGTTGTGTTGCCAAGCTGAGTCAGGAAAGAACCAGCTTGGAAGAGTCTGCATCGAGGCGAGGATAAGGGCGGGAGAAATCATAAGGGCGAGGAACTCGTGTGTCTTGATCCCACTGTTTGACCCCTGCCTGTCCGGCATCATGCGACCCGAAAAAGAGTTAGGGAGGAAAAGACTATGAAAACATCTTCGACAAACCGTGCGTTCAATCTCTGCTTCCTACTGGCATTCGGGCTGGCATTCTGGCCGGTTGCCGGCCGAAGCCAAACTCCCATCTCGTGTGGGCAGACCATCGCTAGCAACACTGTAACGATCAGTGAAATTGACCAATACAGCTATGTTGGCACGGCCGGTCAGGTAATCTCGGTTTCGCTTGCCGCATCGGTTCCGAACTGCAACTACGGTGTGGCGGCTGACGTTTACAGTCCCGTCGGAAAGCTTCTCGCCACCGCGTCTGCCAACTGTTACGGCGGTGGGGCAGTGAATTTGACGTGTACCAACAGCGGCACTTACACGATTCTGGTACACAGTAGCAGTTACAACGCTACCACCGGCTATTCCTTGGGTGTTCAACAGGTCAACATTGGCGGCTGTGACACGCGGGCGATTTCATGTGGGCAGACCGTGGCCAGCAACACGACTTTGCATGCCGAGATGGATGCCTACAGCTACGCTGGCACGTCC
>Ga0187875_10000779_pt1 | contig 25739 bp, 23 predicted proteins | sample June2016WEW_17_1_2_FD_132978 | JGI IMG/M metagenome (GOLD analysis project Ga0187875, IMG submission 132978) | Peatland microbial communities from SPRUCE experiment site at the Marcell Experimental Forest, Minnesota, USA - June2016WEW_17_10 | ecosystem: Environmental > Terrestrial > Soil >...
CCATAGCGGGTGTTGGCCGTCCGATCATAGGGGTCGGCGAGTTGCGCGAACCCGGGCGGCACCTCTTTTTTCAGGCTGAGCTGGCCCGCCCGAAAACCCTGTATTAACAAATTGTAGTAACTGTCAGCAGGGTTCAGACTCGTCGATACCAAAAAGCCCGAGTGGGCCGTATACGCATACACCCCGACGACCAGCGCGCACACTGCGGCCAGTGAGATCCATGCGTTTTTCATTGTGCCACACCGACCAGCCGCGTGTAACGTTGTCGCAAAAACGTCATCTGACGGAAGTCATCTTATACACTTCGCCAGTCGAACACACGCGCATTGTCGAACGAGGAACCGTAAGGGCTTGTCCGCTGTCCACACATGCGGGATGCCCGACACCGCCGGACAGACCACCTATTGGGCTCCCCATGGGCCTCGACGGCCCACCACCGCAGCAAGGGGTCCCCCATCTGCGTCACGTCGGCACGGCAGGGTCCACAATCTCGCACAAGAGGGGTAAGGTTGAGGACGGCTCGGAAAGCCATCCCTGCCAACGGCCGGCGGTTTGCCGCCAAGGCACTACGAGGCGGCCTCCCGTGGGGGGGCATGGACGGTTATCGGTGCTTGATAATTTTGCTGGACGCAGACGGGAAGTGGTGGTAGAGTCGGGGCGTTGTTTGATCTTTGACATAAGGGATGAGGGGGAAAGCGGTCGGCGTGTGATGGCGGGACGGTGGTTGCCGGGCCTGCGCTTCGCAGAAGCGCAGCTACACGGGCGACGGGATGACCGACGCTGCCAGAGGGGGGGCCGTAAATGTGTAATTCTGCCAAACGAAGCCAATCTTTCGGGGTGGGTGTGCTTGTGGATTGGCTTGGTGGGCAGCGGGTTAACAGCTCAAGTGCGCCAATTTGTCGCTTGGCTTCGTTTGTCCGGAATTGGGTTCGTTTTGGGTTCGTTTGGGCCGGGCGGTCCGTGAGGATTGCTGGCCGGGGCGACCGGCCGGTCTGCGCGCGAAGCGAACAGCACGACCATCGGTCGTTGCGCAAGGCGGCACCATCCATCTTGCAGCCAAACCGAGGCAGTGGTAGAAGCGACAAGGAGAATCAGTCCGATCCAGAGCCAACGATGAAACGACCAAGCCTGTTTCTTGCGGCAGCGATCTCGCTCTCAGTGCTGTCCCTGTTCTCTTCCGGATGCGGCGACCGAAATGGTCAACAAAAACTTCGATGGCCCGACGGGTCGAAGTACGTCGGGGAGATAAAGGACGGCGCGCCGAGTGGTCGAGGGACGTTCACATTCGCCGATGGACGCAAGTACGTAGGCGAGTTTCAGGATGGCAAGCCGAACGGCCAGGGGACGTACACGTGGCCCGATGGACGGAAGTATGTGGGAGAGTTCAAGGACGCCAAGCCGAACGGCCAGGGGACGTTCACGCTTCCAGACGGACGCAAGTATGTCGGGGAGTTTCAGGATGGCAAAGTGAATGGCCAGGGGACGCTCACATGGCCGAACGGGTTGACATACGTTGGAGAGTTCAAGAATGACCTGTCGAGTGGCCAGGGGACCTACACGTATCCAGATGGACGCAGGTACGTGGGCGAGTCCAAGAACGGCCAGTACGACGGTCAGGGGACTCTGACGTATTCCGGTGGCGGCAACTATGTCGGCCAGTTCCGTCAGGGGGAGATGGACGGGCACGGGAAGATGACCTACCGGGACGGCAAGGTCGAAGAAGGCGTTTGGAAAAGCGGCAAGTTCATGGGAGCCGCAACTTCGCCATAGCCGCCGCGCTGACCCGTGCCGGCGGGTGCATCGGGGAGCCGCGCGACCATCGTAACAGATCAGATCGACGGAAGGTCAGAATTACGCGGCGCCCGTACCCGAGTTAAGCCACTTCACCGCACTGTCTTCATCGTCAAAAAACCGCAGTTCGACGGACTGGAAGTTGACGTTGTCAGTCACGAGTTTGGCCAGTGCGAGTTGAATGCGGCTGGACGATAGGACCGCCCATTTTACGTGTTTCCATCGTCCCTGCCATTGTTCGAGAAGCGTGTTCAGCAGACCGTCAAACAGGGTGGTTTGCAGCGTCGCATCCTGGGTAATGCGGAACAGGGTATTGAACGTCGCGTCAAATTCGGAATCGGCGCTGAGGTCGGAGAAGTGCTGCAACAGGTCGGCGGGTGTATTCGCTCCACTCATCTGAACCCGTATCAAGCGTTGGGCCGCATCAATCGTGTATTCGATCATGCCTTCTCCGTCAGCGGACTGTCGACCGCGGAAGTCTAGCTCGCGAAGACGCCGGAGCAAATGAGAATCCGGCCGGCAGCCGATTCGGGTTGCCGCCGCCGCCCCGCCCGTCAGGATGGGTTGATCTCGTAGCCCAGTTGTTGGAAGTGCTGGAGTTTGTAGAGAAGCGCGCGACGGCTGATGCCGAGCGCTTTCGCCGTCTCCGTCCGATTGAAGTTGTGGTTGCGCAACGCCTGCAGAATGGCTTCGCGCTCGACCTGTTCCAGTTGCCCGGCGTTGGCGGATGCGGCGGCGCCCGGGCGACCGGCGGCCTCGCGCACACGCGCGGGAAGGTGTTCGGGCAGGATGAGTTCACTGCGGGAAAGCAGGACGGCCCGCTCCATGGCATTACGCAATTCGCGCACGTTGCCCGGCCAGGAATAACCCTCCAGACAGGCCGTGACTGTTTCTGAAAATCGCGCGCGACCTTTGGCGAATTCCGTGATGAACAACCCGGCCAGCGGGAGAATGTCCTCGCGTCGCTCGCGCAGGGGCGGAACGTTCAGCTCGACCACGTTCAACCGATAGAACAGGTCTTCGCGAAACCGGTTGTTCTTGACCTCTTCATCGAGGTTGTGATTGCTGGCGGCGAGAATCCTCGCGTTCGTCTGAATCTCGCGGTTGGAACCAACGCGCTGAAACCGTCCGTCCTGGGTCACGCGAAGGAGTTTCGCCTGGAGCTGCTGGGTCATCTCGGCGATTTCGTCGAGAAAGATCGTGCCGTCGTTGGCTTCTTCGAACCGGCCGATGCGTTGCGCGTGCGCGCCGGTGAACGAGCCCCGCTCGTGCCCGAACAGCTCGCTTTCCAGCAGAGACTCTGGAATCGCCGCGCAATTCACTTTCACCAGCGGCCCGGCGGATCGGGCGCTCCACGCGTGAATGACGTCGGCCACGACTTCCTTGCCGACTCCGCTCTCGCCGGTAATCAGCACCCGCGTGTCCGAAGGCGCGACCAGGGAAACATCCCGAAAGAGGGCCGCCATCAGCGGGCTTTTGGCGACGACGTACCCGGGCAATTGCCGATTCTCATCGTAGCGCAGCGGTGTGGACTTGGAGATGCCGGTGGCCTGCTGGACCGATGTGAGCAATTCATCGAGATCGATGGGCTTAGCGAGATAATTTACCGCGCCGTCGCGCATGGCACCGACCGCTTCGCGAATGTCGGCATAAGCGGTGACGAGCAGGACCGGCAGCGTGGCGTTGATCTGGCGGGCCCGGCGCAGTGTTTCCAGACCGGTGAGGCCGGGCATGCGCACGTCGGACACCATCATGGTAATGTTGCCGTCGCGCAACACCTCCAAGGCGCGCTCGCCGGATTCCACAACCGTGGTCTCGAACCCCTGGCTCCGCAAAAACGTGTCCAGCAGGCTCCGTTGGCCCGCGTCATCATCCACAATCAGGATCCGCGCGGTTGATGGGGTGCCTGATGCCGCCGTTTTCAATTCTTTCCCGCGAGTTTCACGTGTGCCACACGGAAGATAGCACCTTTCGGTTCGTTGGGAAGGCATTCAATTTCCCAGCCGTGGGCGTGCACAATTTGCTGAACAACCGTCAGCCCGAGCCCGGTTCCCTTCGGTTGCGTGGTAAAATAGGGTTTGAAGATCTCTTTCCGTTGTTCCGCCGGCACGCCCGGCCCGTTATCGCGAATCTCCAACACAGATTCCGAGGCGTTCTGTCGCGCCATGACGACCTGAATAAAGCCGCCGGCGCCGACCGCCTGAATGGCGTTCAGGAGCAGATTGAACAGCGCCTGGCGCAGCAGTTGTTCGTCCGCCTCAATCGACAAGGCCTCGCCCTTGATTTCGACCTGGACCTGTTTCTCCTCGATGTCGTATCCCAACGTGTGGACCACTTCATTCACCACCGACGAAAGCGCCAGCACGCTGCGCCGCACTTCGCGGGGACGAGAGTAGTTGATGAACTCGTTCAATTGCACGGTGACTTTGTCCGCCTCGTCGACGATGGCGCGCGATTTCTCGCGGATTTCTGCCGGTGCGTCGCCCTGCTTGGAAATCATCTGGGCCAGTCCACGGATGATGTTGAGCGGGTTGCGCGTTTCATGAGCGAGGCCGGCGGCGGCGAGATTCATTTCCTTGAGATGGGTGGTCAATTCACTGGCGCGCACCAGCCGCAGTTGGAGCTCGGAAGACTTGGTGAGATTACGCCAGGCCAGTCCCGAGCCAACAACCGAAACCGTGGCCAGCAACGCAATGATGCATCGCAGCCAGAGATCCTGCCGACTCGCGGCCAGCACGGGTTGGGTGGACATGACGATCACAAAACTGCGCACACCCTGTTTTTGCAGCATTGCATTGTAGACTTCCTCGCTCATCCAGGGCGGACGCGTAAAGCGGGGTCGGCCCGGTCCGCCGCGGAACCAAGGCCTGTTCGTGGAAGAACTCGACGGTGGCGGTCCCGCAACCTCGTTGGTCGCCGTGCCGGCGCGGTTTGATTCCTCTTCCGATGGCGGCGGCGGCGGCGGCTCTGGCGGCGGGCCTACGGCAAACCGGTTGGTATCGGATGGACGGAAGAATTCTTCCCGGGTCAACACGATCGGCGGCCGGCTGCTCTCGATGTCCTGGGTCACGTTCGTGCCCAGATCCACCAGGTTCATCAACGTAACGGTTTGCTTGTTCCAGCGCTCGGCCGGTCCCTCGACCCCTTTGGTTTGGAAATCCCCGAGCACACCCGCCGACGCCACCACGTCTCCGGCGGCATTGAGCAAGGCGATTCCCTTGAGTTCACCGGGCCTGACCAGATCGTGCAGGGCGGATTCCAACCGCTCTTTGGAAAGGACCCCAAACCGGCGCTGCGAGCGGAGCACGATGCCCAGTGTCGTGGAAATGTCCTGGGCCCGATAGATTAACTGCGCCCGTGCCGCGCGACGCACGCGGAAATGCTCGGCCGTCTGCCACGCCAGGACCAATCCCCACGCAGCCAACAGCAATCCATAGAGCAACGTGCTACGGCGGCCTATGTCCATGGGGGGCGTTCCATATGGCTTTGGTTACTGAACCGTGGCGGAGGAGCCGGATCTTCCGCCTTTCGATTGTTTTGTCGGCACCTTGTCGAGAAATCTATCCAATTCCTGCTCGGAATACGACTTGGGAATCAATCCATGCGCCTTTTCATTGGCAGAGAACGCGGCCAATTGCGTCGGCGCCTGGATCACGTACGGTGTCAGAAAAATCAAGAGCTCCTCACGGGAGTTGCTGGCGACCCTCCGCTTGAAAACATTCCCGAGGAACGGGATGTCCCCGAGGATCGGAATTTTCTGCTCGGAGGAAGACTTGTCACGCTGCATCAGGCCGCCGATGACAACGGTTTGCCCGTTGGGTGTGATGGCCACGGTGTTGGCAGCAACCGTGTCAATGACCGGTGCGTTGACCCCTTGGGCGATGGGAACCGTCAGAGTCGGGTCAATGGATGACGTCTGCGGCGCGACGATCATCTCGACCAACCCGTCGCTGGTGATATAGGGCGTTACGGTCAAAATGATCCCTACATCCGTGTACGTTACGGAGTTGATCGGTGCGCCGGAGATCGAGTTGTAGCTGACGCTGGTGATCAAGGGGACATATTGCCCGACAACGACGCTGGCCGGCTGGTTGTTCCGGGCCAGAATGGACGGACGAGAAAGCACCTCGGCCTTTCCCGCTTGCGCGATGGCCCGCAACGTCGCCTGAAAATCGTTTCCGAGGATTTGATACATCCCGGCGCCCGCGCCGGCCGCGAACGGCGCGATCTGAGAAAAACTCGACACCGGCAGCCCGAACGCGTTGAGCGTGGGAGCATTTGACCCCGTACCGGAAGCGAGCGACGACAGGCCGAACGAATTGGCCACTTGTCCCGTCATGGAGGCGCTAATTCCCTTCATCCAGCCGCCTTCCACGCCAATGTCTGTCGCGTCGCTGTGCGTGACCTGCAGGAACACGACTTTGATCAGGACTTGGGGTTGCGGACGGTCCAGGTTGGAAATGACGGCACTGATATTTCGCGTGGTATCGTCGTCGGCCATGATTGTAATGTTGTGCGTATCCGGATCGTACGAAATCGTGGCGTTGCCCACCGTGCCGTTGGCGTTGTACTGCTGGCTACCGGTGGTTGAGCCGCTACGATTGGCGGCCCCGCCGCCGAAGCCACCGAAACCGCCCCCGGCGCCGCCGGGGCGCTGCGCCTGCTGTTGGGCGTGGATTCTGTTTGGCGCGCACAGACAAAGGCCAAGAACGAGTGCGAGCCAGCCTTTCGATTTCAAGAATTTGGTGTTCATAGGTTCCTTGCGATTACACGCTCGTCAAAACGAAGTTCCTCCGAGTCCGCTCCGCGACGTTCCCAGGCCCGAGCTTCCCATTCCCGTGCTGGAGGTCGTGGTGCCGGCATTCTGTTGAATTCGATTTTGCAGCGGACTGACCTGCGTCGAGCTGCTGCGCGACGTCTGGCTGCTCTGGAACATGTCTTGCAACACCTGCTCCACCTGCTGTGGATCCGCATTCTCCAGATGCACGACGCTCACATGCGGCACCCGTGGCGAATCCTGATCGAGTTGCTCGATCATCTTCGCGATTTGATCCATTAAATCCTTCGAAGCCGTGACCGCCACGGAAGACGTGCGCGGATCGGCCACAGCAACAACCTCCTGCCGTTTCTTAATCCGCGCCGCTTGACCGTTGGCGGGGGTATTGGCCGCCGCCTGGGCCGCCGCTGCACGTGCGGCAAACCCACCGAAGCCGCCACCGCCAAATCCCCCGAAGCCGCCGGGGCCGCCAGGGCCGCCGAACCGTATCGGGGTCTGGCTGCCGCTCGTATTACCCTGTCCGGAAAAGAGCCCGGTCAACAGGTTGGCAATCTCGGTCGGGTCGTGGTGTTTCAAGTGAAACACGCGCAATTCGGTCTCATCCTCGGCGCTCGAATCGATCGCTTTGATGATCTCCACCAGATGCCGGATATTGGCCTGCGTATCCGTCACCGCGATGGAGTTGCCGGCTTCATTGGCGACGATGGTCGCATGTGAGGACACCATCGGCGACAGGTCCTTCACCAGTTGCTCCGCCTCCACGAACCGGATGGGAATGATCTGCGTGACGATTTCATCGTTCTTTGGAATGGCTCCGGGGTCGTTGCCGGTCTTCACCGGAATATCGCCATGAATCGCTTCGTCCTTGCCGATGATGGTCAACATTCTCCCGTTTCGAATGGCGGCGTAGCCATTCTTGTTGAGCATCGAGTTCAACAGATCCACCGCCTCGTCCTTCGTCACCGGATGGGTGCTCCACACATCCACCTTGCCCTTCACGGGGGTGTCCACTTCGATGATGAACCCGGCTGCGTCGCTCAGATAATTCAACACCAGATCGATCGGCGCGTTGTGAAAATTCAGGTACAACCCCTTTCCGACACCCGTGTCTTCAGACGTGGTTGCAGTCGGAGAAGCGGCCTGCTCCCCGGCGCTGGTTTCCGCGGCGGTGGATGAATTCACCGTTGCGGGCTCGGGTTGGGCCGGCGCCGGTGGAGCCGTCATGCTCTGCTCCGCTTCTGAAGCCAGCGCTTCATCCTGTTGCAGCGCGGCAGCGGAAGGTTCCGCTTGCGCGGGCACGCTGTTGCTCATGCTGTCGGCCAGCTGTGGTTCGGGAGCCGGCGACTGCCCGGTCTGTGCGTGCGCTGTCAGCAGCCTGCCACACAGACCGACCGTTGCCAGAATGCGAAAGATCGTGGTTCTCATTGTAATTCTTGTTCCCTCCGTTGCATAAGTCGTTTGAGCACATCGTTGCCCTCGGTACTGGAATCGTTGCCGGCCGGCTCGACCGACGCCGAATCCAAGGTTTCCGTCGCGTCGGCTGGCAATTCACTACTGGCCACCAATTGCCAGAGTCCTTTTTCCTCCCGCCGCATTTGTGTCCCAATCTTCATAATCAACTGTTTATCCCCGTTGGTCAGCTTCACACTGGTCGGAGTGATGTCCGTCACCTTGTAGCCGGCAATCGTGCCGGTGTTTCGCAGGGCTTTTCGGTATTCGGAAGTCGTGCCGTCGAAAAACGCGAATGTCCCTTTCGCGTAGCTCATCGTGCCCACCAGGGAAAATGCATCCGCCACAGGTTGCGGGCGGCCCCCGCCCCGATGCCGCGCGGTGCGGTTCGGGTTGAAGATATTCCTCTCACTGATGACTTGGAAATTCGAGAAGTCCACCCGGCCCGTGCGGTTCGTCTGCTGCGCCCGGGCAGCGAAGCCGTTGGTGATCACCAGCACGGCGATCACGAGGATCTTCCACGCGCGGAACGCCATTCGGATAATTGTCGGTTTCCAGTTCATTGGGTTTGCGGTGTCAGGATAAGACCGCTGACTTCGAGCGCGAGGCTCAACTGCTGGCCGATGGTGTCGTGTGAACTCAACTCCGCCGATACCACCTTTAAGGCCATCGGTCCCTTTTCGACGGCGTACAGGAATTGCGCCAGCGTCGCCATGTCGCCCGTGGCATCCACGCGACACTCGAGCGTCATATAATCGTCGGCGTCATGTTTCCATTGAGGCGTAATCGACGTAACGCTCACCCGGCTCTGTTGCGACCACGTATCAACTGCCTTGAGCATCTGCTGCTCGGCCAGCGAGGGGTTGTTCGTCAGCGTGTTCGTTCGCATTTCATCCCAGCGACGGCGAATGAGTTGTTCCCGTTGCAGTAACGACGACCCTTGGGCAATCTCCTGACGGAGTTCGGCGATTTTCTTCGAGCGCGCCTGCCAGAGGTGCGTCAGCGGCGTGAACACAAACCAGTCGGAAATCAGGAGGCCGAGACCCGAAATAGCGAGGATCGCCAGGAGTCGTTGGCGCTGGCTAATTCGCATGGCCCCCTCCTTCGCCCCATTGAAAATCGAACGTGAACTGCATCGGGGCTTTGCCGCGGATCTGGTCCACCTTCAGACCGGTCACCCCGCTTGTAGAGCGCAACTGGGTCAACGTCCTCAATAATACGGTGTTGTCCCGCGCCGTACCCGAACAGGTCACCGTGTTGGCGTCGCGGATTTCCACGGTCTTGGCCGAGACGACCCCGTCTTCGGGAAACGCCAGCGTCAGCTCGCGCAGCACGCTCAAGCTGGGGAAGGACCGGTCAAACCAGGGGCGATACTGCCGGATCTGCTGTTGCAAGCCGTCGAGTTCTTCCACCTTCTGCGACATGGCCCCCCAGCGCGAGCGCAGCCGGGTGAGTTGCCATTGTTGAATCAAAAACACTCCTGCCACCAAGAGCGCCACCGCGCCCGTGGTGGCTCCCGCCATGCGAAGTCGGCTGGAGGAATAGCGTGCCGCCAGTCGCTGCCACGGCGCAATTTTGGGCGGCAGAAATTCAAATGGCGCACCCTGGCGCGTCAGATAACGCGCTCCGAAGCTGAACGCCCGGGAAACCGTTGCTCCTGTGGGAAGCTCGACGCCAAGTTCTCCGGGTGAATACGCCGTGACCAATTCCACGGTCAGTCCCATTGCGGCCAGTGGCGCCTCGATTTCGCTGGCCAGTTCCCCGGCAATGTCGGCCGGGCCAAAGAGACTAACGCTACGGACGGTTTCGCGGAATTCCGACGGCAACTGACCGAGGGTAATGCGCGTCTCGCGCGCTACGACGTCCGAATGGAGAAGTTTGCGAGTGCCTTCGATTTCCAGCGCGCCTTCCAACGCCCGCAATGCGCCCACGCCACCGCCGCAGGTAATTTGCAAATCAATGTTGTCTTCTCCAATGGCCAGCGCCAAGACGCCGTCGGCGGACTTAACGTCGGGAGGTTGGAGAGCGGTGATGCCAAGGGAGAAACTGACCGCCTTTAGTCTGGCTCCCAGAAGGACCCGCTCCAGCAGGGCGAGATGGTTCTCGGGAATCCCAATCAACGTCGCATACTGCTTTCCGGACGCCGCCTGCCACCGCGAGGTGGCCAACCGCAACGTGGCGACATCGCAGGGGAACCCGCGCTCCGCTTCGATCTGTAGGAAGCTGGCCACGTCCGCCTCGGGTAATTCGGGCAAATCCACATGCACGACCAGTGCCCATTTCAACGGCACACAGACAACGCAATGCCGCTCCCGCACGCCGGCGGCATCCAGGTGATTGCGAACTTCTCGCCCCATGAGTTCGGGATCCGCCGTCAGCGGATCGAGCGATAAAGCTTCCGAGAACGACTGCCGCGCTTGCAGCGAGCCGTTGGTGCGCCGCAACACAATCCCCTCCAAACGACCACCGTCCAGCGACAATGCCAACACAGAGGAATGGCCCTGCCGCTTCCACGATTTCCAATCAAGCCAGTCCATTATGACGCCTCCTGGCCCGATATCCGCTGGCGGACATCCTGGCCGAGCGCCCACCCGAGTCGGGTGAGATCCTGTCGATAGAGGATCCTGGCGGTGCCGTCGCTGATGTCGAAAATGAATTTCACCCGACGATAACCACGTCCGTATGCGCCGACCGCCGCAATATCCGCCGTGAACTGAAAGCTGCGCGTAGTAATGTAATCGCCCGTCTCCAGGCCCAGGATCGGCGTGCTCCCTCTTCCCAGTGCATCCACGATCCAGGCGATCGACCCGAGGTTGTTGGGATTCGACTGCCGATAGCTGACCACTTGCTGCGCGCTGTTTATATCCATTCCCGGCAGACAGGACAGCACGGTCGCGCTGGCGGTGTTGATGTTCACGCGGCCCTGCGTGTACGGTGCGCCGCCGACGGCGATATCCGGATAGATTTGCTGGAATTCGGTCTCGCTTAATCCGCTGCGGAGATAGAACTGGAGCAATCCATTCAGGGTGACGACAGCCCCTCTCGCGGGGGCGTTGGTTGTCCCCGGACGCGTGGCCGTCCCAAACCCAAGGCGGCTCATGACTTGATTGGCGCGTCCCCCGCCAAAGTTACTCTGCAACAGCGTTCGGAGTTGCGTTTGATTGTTGATATTGACGAGCTGGGTGCCGTCGCTGTGCGCGTTCGGCTCGCGGCTGTACACCGTGAGATACTCGATAATCCCCGGGTCGACCTGGCCATTCCCGTCCTCATCCGGTTCGCTCGAGTCTAGAACCCCGTTCCGATTCAGGTCGTCGCCAACGAGGATGTCCATCGTCGTGCCATACACCAGCCGCAGTTCATCGACCGTCTCGAATGGCGCGCCTTTGCGTTGATACGGTGGCTGCGCCATCGCGTAGTACAGCTCAGTCCCGCCATTGCTGTTCGGGTTGCGCCAATCGAGGATCCCGTTGACCACATCCGATGTCATCCGCGGCAGCATCCCGAGCGTGTTGGTAGACGCGGTGTTGAGGTTCAACTTTGACGACTCATCCACCAAACCGAAGGCCACCCGATCGGGGTGCGTCACGGGATACCCGTTGTCCCGTCCGATGATCCAGAAGTGCGCGTCTCCGACCGGCACGGCTTCTGCCTGATACTCGGTGAGGTCGGGCATGACCCCGTTCGTAGCATAGGTGGTGAGAACATACTCGACATAGCGCGCCGCGCCTTCAATGGCCTGATCGGCTGCGACAGCGCTCGCCCGATTGTCCGACGCCCGTAACTCCATGGCCATCGAGTTCGCAAAATACAGCGCAATACTGACCAGCCCCAGCGTGATCCACAGGACGATGACCAGCACCGAGCCTCCGCGAGAATCGGCGGCTTGCGTTTGACCAACGTGTTGTGGGCAGCGACGTGTCATTTCGTTTAGCTTCCGCTGGTGGGTACCTGGTTGGTGCGCGATTGGGAATCAATCGGAACCGTCAGAACGATCGGTTCGCGGGCGCGCGGGTCACCGGCACCCTCTCCCGCCAATTGGATGGTGACACGGACGGCTATTGGCAAATTGGTGTCTGACACCGTCGTATCCCAGGAATTGCGCCATTGTGTGCCGTCGTAACAATCGAACGTCAGGCTTTGCACGTGGCCCAGGATCCACTGGTCTTCGGGCACCGGAGTGATCGTCGCGAGAAGATTCCGGGTGACGCTGCGGACCAAATCCTGGCCTTGGTTTCCCGCGCCGCCGGCCGATGGCCGGAGCTCATACGTAACGCACTGGACATCGCCCCAAGGCTCGTTTTCGTGGAGCGCGCCGGTCGTGGTGTACAACTCGATGGACACGTTCTGATTCAGCCCGGCGCTGGTGATGTCCCCCACACGGAAATCACCCGCCATCACGCCGTTGGTTGTCGGCGACATCGCCGACTGCAAATCACCACGCATCGTGGTCAGCGCCAGTTGCGCGGGCTCGGATTCATCCACCGCCCGAATCGTCGCCTCGCGCAGACGCAACGCGCCAAAGAACACGCCGTTGATCGCGGCCAATACGATGGCGCAAACTCCCATGGCCAACATCAACTCCATCAAGGTAAATCCCCCCTTGTGGGCAAGTCGGCGGCGATTTGGTTGTGCCGGACGGTTCATTTTCATTGCTGCGGCAGGTTCACCAATGTGCTCAGGCGCGTCGAATACGCCCGGTCGCGCGAGGTAAAGGTTACTTCCATGGTCAGGAGTTGCATCGAATCCCGCGGCCAAAGCTCGCTGTGCAACTTCCACTGGTAGCTGTGTCCACCCTCTTGAACGGTGCCGTTCTGAGCGGTGATCCCCCCGGTCGCTGTCACGGCGATCTCGTTCAGCTCGCGTTCGGCCACGCGCGCGGCTTCCGCCTTGTGCACAGCGAGTTCGCCCGCGGCGCTGGCAATGCGCAGCCCGTCAACCGCCACCGGAATCACGATGGCCATGAACATCATCGCCGCCAGCACTTCGGCGAGCGTGAAGCCGGCTTCCGCGCCCCGCGTGGATGGCTTCCTACTGGTTGACAGTCTGAATCGCATAGGTCATGTGATTGGTTTCTTCCACCAGCCAGAGGATCGACCCGTCCGCCCCCGCGAGTCGCAGGGCCGACGGGCTGGAATCGTCAATCGTTCCATCCGGCTGGAAGCGGACCGCAGGCAACTTCCGTCCGCCAACCGAAATCGGCGCGGCGTTGACCGCGTCCACCTGCAGGCCGTCCGCCACGGTGAAATTCTCCGCCCGGGGATCGCCCGTGCGGGACGCGCTTTCCAACCCCAATCCGTACTCGTGCTGTGGCGCATCGATCCACAGCAACGCTGGTGTTCCCTCGGATACCGCCCGGCTTTGTCCCGCCCGCGTCAGGGACAACAACCGTCGCGCCTCGGAATCCAGCGCGCGACCGTGGAAAAAACGCGACAGCACCGGTGCCGTCACGGAAATCGCGACGACCAGCAATGCCATCACCAAAACCAGTTCGATCAACGTAAACCCGCCGCGGCGGGTAAACACCGATCGAATGTTTCCGGTGTTCACGTTTACGGTCAGCAGGTTCATTTACGCAGTGTCCAATTGCAGATGTCGTCGTCGGTCCCGAAACGACCGTCCGGCCCTGCCGACGATATATCGTAGGAACTGGGATTATGTTTGCCGGGGCACTCATACAAGTAATCGTTGAGCCACGGGTCTTTCGGAATCGAGTCGCTTTGTAGATACGGCCCGTGCCAGTTGGCACCGTCCCGCGGTTGCTGAATCAAATCCATCAACCCGTTCCGGCCCTTCGGGTAATACCCCATGTCGACCTCAAACGCGTCCAGTGCGGTCTTGAACACGGAGATCTGCGTGGCGGCGGCTGTCACCTTACCGCGCTGGGACACGCCGGAGAATTTCGGGAGAACGATGGCCGCCAGCGTGCCGAGAATAACCAGCACGAGCAGCAATTCGACCAAGGTGAACGCGCTTTGCTCCCGGCGAACGCGAGTGAATGTACGAGAGATGTTCTTCATAATAGTATGGGGGTTATTTGATGTATTGTTGCATGGTGAAGATCGGCAACAGCATCCCGATAAAGATGGTGCCGATGAATCCCGCGATGAGAAACAGCATCAGCGGTTCCGCGAAGGCAACCGCGGTTTTCAACTGCCGGTCCAGGTCGCCCTCGGTCACATTCGCAACCCGGACCAATTCCGTGTCCAACCGTCCGCTTTCCTCGGCGACGGAAATCATTTCCAGCACGGAACTGGGAAACAATCCACGACACTTTGCCAGGCTTTGCCCGAGGCGCTCGCCTTCCTGCACCTTCTCGATCGACGTGGAAACCGCGTCGACAAGAATCTGGTTGCCGATGGATTTCCGCGCAACGTTCAGCCCCTGCACGAGCGGCACGCCGGCACCGAGCAATGTGCCCAGCATCCGGCAAAAGCGCGCCATGGCGAATTCCGCGACCAGCGGTCCCACCATCGGCAGGCGCAGGATCGTTCCCTCCCAGACGCGCCGTCCTTTTTCCGAGGCGAACCAGTTGCGCACCATGAATACACCTGTGGCGAGGCCGGCGAGGACGAACAATCCATACGAGCGCACGATGTGACTGGCGGCAATGACCATCTGCGTCAGCATCGGGAGCGAACCACCGAATTCCCCGAACAGTTTCTGGAGGCTGGGGACGAAGAACACGAGCAGAAACGTCAACACCCCGAGCGCGAGCACGAGGAGGATGGTCGGATACAACATGGCGCTCGTCACTTTCGAGCGCAGTTCCTTTTCGCGTGATTGAAAATCGGCGATTTGCGCCAGCACCACGTCCAGAAAGCCGCCCGTCTCGCCGGCTTGGACCATCGCCACATACACGCGCGGGAAAACATCCGGTGATTTGGCCATCGCTTCCGCCAGCGGCATGCCGTCAATCACCAGATCGTGAATCTCTTTCCATTTCGCCGCCGCGGCCGGCGTGGAGGCTTCCGAGTACAGGATGACGAGCGCCCGGCTCAACGACACCCCGGCGGCCAGCAAACTGGACAGCAGGCGCGTGAAGTTTTCCAATGCTTTTGCGGAAACGCGCTGCGACTGGAATTTGAATGAAATATCCCCGACATTGCCGAGGCTCGGTCCGGTTTGTTTCTCGGTCGCCGCGCCTTCCGAAAGACTGACCGGGCGCAAGCCGAGCCCTTCCATCTGGCGAAACGCGTCGGGCCGGCCGGAGGCCTCCAACTGACCTTCGGCGACGGCGCCATCGGTTTGCAATGCCTTGTAGTGAAATGTGGACATGGTGGGGAGTTATCCTGCCACTCGGGTCGCCGCCGGAGCGGGGTTCGATGATTCTTGTTTGGTTGTGCGGGCCACTTCCTTGGCGGTGGTCACGCTCAACACTTCCTCGACGGTCGTGATCCCGCGCGCCACGAGACGCCAGCCGTCTTCGGCCAGCGTGCGCATGCCGGCGCGGCGGGCCGTGTCGCGTATCTGGTCCGAGGATGCGCTCTTCAGGATCAATTGCCGGATGTCTTCGTCGGTATCCATCCATTCAAAAATCGCGTGGCGACCGTAGAAACCGGTGTTACGACATTCACGGCAGCCAATCGAGCGAAAGATCGCCACGTTGGCGGGAATCCCCACGCTGGCCTTGAACGCCTGCGCCGTGGGCGAACGGTCTTCCTGTTTACAATGCGTGCACAGGACGCGCACGAGACGTTGCGCGAGCACGGCTTCCAGCGACGAGGCGACGAGATACGGCTCGACTCCCATGTCCACGAGACGGGTCAATGCCCCAGGGGCATCGTTGGTGTGCAACGTCGAGAACACCAGGTGGCCGGTCAACGACGCTTGGACGGCAATTTGGGCCGTTTCCTGATCGCGGATTTCGCCAATGAGAATGACATCGGGATCGTGACGGAGAATCGAACGCAGGCCGCGGGCAAAGGTCAAACCAGCCTTTTCCGAAACCTGGATTTGGTTGACGCCCTTGAGCTGATATTCAATGGGGTCTTCGATGGTGATGATCTTGCGCAGGGCGTCATTGATTTCATTCAGTGCTGTGTACAGCGTCGAGGTCTTGCCGCTGCCGGTGGGGCCCGTGACGAGGATGATTCCGTGCGGCAACTGGAGGATTCGTCGAAAGCTCTTTAGTTCGCGTTCTTCCATGTCCAGTTCGCTCATGCCGCGCAGGGTCGCGTTCTGACGGAGCAACCGCATGACGACCGCTTCGCCATGCAGCATCGGGATGACGGAGACGCGGATGTCCACTTCGCTTTCATCGATGCGGATCTTGATGCGGCCGTCCTGGGGAAGCCGTTTTTCCGCGATGTTGAGGTGACTCAGGATTTTGACACGCGAGACGATGGCGGGCTGGAAACGTTTGAGCTGCGCGGGTACAGGGATTTCCTGCAACACACCGTCGATGCGGTAGCGAATACGGAATTCGTCTTCGAACGGTTCGAGATGGATGTCTGAAGCCCGCAAATCGATCGCGTCGCGCAACACCTGATTGACAAAGTGAATGATGGAGGCTTCGTCTTCGGCGGCGGCGTCGAGGTTGGTGTCGTCAATGTTGTCATCGACGACCTGAAACGATTTCTCCTCGTGTAGCGTGTCGATTGTGTCGGCGCCGACGCCGAGATGTTTCTTGATTTCGCGCTGGATCGCTTCCGTCGACGCGAGAACGGGTTTGAGACTCAGGCCGGTCAGGGTCTGGAGCGAGTCGAGACCCTGGGTCGCGAACAGACGGCTGGTGGCGACCTCGGCGGAACCGTTCAAGCGGCGCAGGGGAAGCAGTTGTTCCTTCAGAAGGATACGCGCGGGAAATAGTGAGAGAAGCTGGCGATCCGGTTCGATATTTTCCAGGGTGGTATACGAGAGGCCGTATTCTTTGGCCAACCACTGCAAAACATCTTCCTCGCTCTGCATGGCGTGCTTCGCGCGAGCCAGAGCGTCCGCGTCCAGCGCGGACAGTTGCTTTTCGGATACCATCCGCTCCAGCAACGGCTTCGAGGGCGAGTCTTGGGTGAAAGCTTCGCTCATGGCACAAACCGCCAGCTTCTCTCCGGATTGATCATTTAGTTCAGCAATCCCAACAGAGCGGCTTGCGCCTCTTGTCGGCTGGTCAGCACCTTGCGAAGGCCCTCTTGTGCCTGGGCCAGCTTGGCCTCTTTGTCTTTGCGCGCCGCGCGGTATTTATCGAGCAGAGCCTTCACTTGCGTGGCTGGCGCATTGTCGTCGATGGCCTTCTGCAACGCCTCGGCCTCCGGACTGGGCCCACCGAAGAACCCGCCGCGGCGACCACCCGGGGCGTTGTCTCCACCGCCACCGCCACGTCGCATCATACCCATGCCGGGCATGCCCACATCGCGCCGCGCGTCGAACACCTTCTGGATGAGAGGCTGGACTGCCGCCCAGTCGGTGTCGTTGGTGAACGCGAGCCGATCCCGGAAGTCGTCCATCATGCGCTGTTGGCGTTGCGCGGGGTCGAAGTTGCCGCCACCACCACGACGGCCCGGGCCTCCGCCAGCGTTTGAATTTGAATTAGTGTTGTCCTGCGCCAGAAGCGTGCTGGCGCTCAAACAAACAGCCGCGGCGATCCCGCAGATTCCCAAAATTTTTTCGACCTTCATTCTCCGAATCTCCTTCTGCAGCCATTACTATGTTGTTTTTGGTTCACGTCGAATCGATTGCCGGGCGGTCTCCACGATCCCGCCCACAAGCTGCGGCTTATGCCATTGCAGGGAACATGCCATTGAGAGAAAACCAATAAAATCAGGGGGAAACGAAGGGCGACCTGCGCAAACTCTGCTCGAAGGCGCCCGCCGCGCGCAGATTTTGCGCAGGGCCATCGACCGCTAATGTGGCCGCACGAAAAGAGAACGACCGTCGTTGGGTTGCGTGTCGTTGCGGACAAGCAACAACCGGAGGTTCACGACAACGGAATAGCGCACATGGCGATCGATGCGCACGCAGGGAATCCTGTGTTGGGTGATGGACGAATCGGACCATGACCTCGACGACCGGGGTTCGCCGTCGTTGGGGCGGAACAGGCGACAGGCCGGGATCGGACCCAAACAGATTCCAGACGCCGTCAAGGAAAGCAGTTCGAAGAAAGGAAGAGCATCGCGAACCCTTATCCTGAGCATGGTGCCTTTCTTGATGTCTTCCTTCCTGTCAATTTGGCTGAGGCCATAGACAAGATGGCTGGGACCAAGCGGAAAATAGCGGGCGGATTCCAAATCGGGGGACCACCCGGCAGCTGGGCGGTGAGATTTTTTCCAGTTTTTGCAAGCGATCTGATCAACGTTCTCGCCCTTATCGAAAACAGTGGTTTCTTGCCCAGCTTACAGGGGGTCTGGCGCAATTCGTGCTTTCCCTTATTTCGGTTGTTTTCAGCAGCGGCCGCGGTGGTTGCCCTCGCCAAAGAATGGTAACCAATCGCCGCTTGCTAACGAGCGAGACTACGCCTACAAACACGGGGACACATGATAGAGAAGTACGGTTTTTTCGATGCACAGATGTCAATGTTGATGTCGTGTCTGTCGTCTTCCCTAAAGCCATCGATTCTCGCCATCGGTATACTCGTCCTGACGATCCAGTGCAGGGCGGCCAACTATTACGTGGACTATTCCGGTGGAGTTGACACCAACTACGGCACGGACACTTCGACGGCGTGGCAGCATTGCCCGGGGGACCCAGCGGCCACCGGGGTTGCGGGCAGCACCCCGCTCAATCCCGGCGATACGGTGTTCTTCAAGGGCGGCGTGCCGTACGTGCTGACCGGCGACGGAAACTCTGTCTACCAGACCGGCATCGGGCTGAATTGGAGCGGGACCCCCGGGCAGCCGATCACCTACGACGGCAACAGCGCCGGCACCTGGGGCGCCGGGCGGGCCATCTTGACGGACAACTACAGCACCAAGCACATCGCCGCGTTTTACACTTACGGTGACGTGGGCAATCTGGTGTTTAACAATCTGGAGATCGGCCCGATCGGCGGCTCGGCTACGCTGCCGCCGGATCCCGGCACCGGTCTGCCCAGCAATCAGGGTTACGGAATCTTTGTCAACGGCTCGCTCAGCGGCGTCACCATCGCCAACTGTTATTTCCACGACCTCGGCTACTGGTACAACCAGCCGCCCATGGACGGTCTGTCGGTCGCCGCCAGCGATAGCCGCGAAAGCGCTGTCGGGGTCGAGACCCACGGTGCGGTGTCGCTGGTCATCAGCAATTGCGAGTTCACCAAGGTCCACACCGGCATCGAGCTGGCTTATTCCAGCACCATGTCCAACGTCACGATCGCCTCCAGTCGCTTCCATGATTACATCGTCTGGTGCATCGACCTGGCCGGGCAAAATGGCAGCCTCGATGACCTGTTCATCCATGACAACCTCTTCCAGGACTACGACTGGGCCTACTCGCCAATCTACTGGACCGGCTACAATTACCACCCGGCCAGTTGTTCGAGCTGTTTCACCGGGCCGCCGCATCAGGATGCAATCTTTCATCGCAGCATGAGCGCCGCGTCGGTCAACGGCACCAATATTGACATCTACAACAACACCTGGACCGGCACCTACACCAATGGCGTGGCCACTTCCTGCATCTATCTGGAGTACGCCGCCAGCGCCAATATCTACAACAACCTGTTTAACATCCCCAATGCCGGCATCCCGGGCAACGGCGGTGGCCCGGAGCCGGCGGTGGAGATTTCCTACGAACTGAACGCACCCTCCACGGTTCGGATCCTCAACAACACGACCATTGTCAACACCACTGCCAATGCGCAGAACTCCGCTTTTCTCTGGGGCGCGTGCGGTTGCCTGTCGCCTTCATCGTACTGGCCGACCAATGGCATCCTGACCGTGGAAAACAACCTGTGTACAGTTTCACCGGCTCGGGGGGCGGGGACCCCACCCTGCTAACGATTGGTGTCGTCCTCAACCAACCCGGGCCGTCGGTCTGGACGATTGATTACAACGACTGGTACTCGCTCGATTCGGCCAACGACTGGTTCTGGTGGAACAACCCGGCCCCGGCCTTTAACATCCACGGCGGTCTGGCCGACATGCAATCGCTCGGGTTTGAGGCCCACGGCCAAACCAGCGATCCACTGTTTGCCGGCTTGGACTACGGCTCGAGCCCGAAGGCTGCTTTCAACGACTATCACCTGCAGTCCGGTTCTCCGGCGATTGGCGCGGGGGTCAACCTTGGCGACCTGAATCTGCCGGGGCTTAACACCGATAAAGACGGCACACCCCGTCCCGCGTCGGGACCGTGGGACCTCGGGGCCTACGAGTACAATACCAACAGTGTATCTCCTCCGCCGGGCCAGCCGTTACCGACGCCGCCCCCGCAGGGAGGCCCCGGCCCGGCTCTTGTTACACTGGATTTTTCGAACGTCGTACAGACCTGCAAGACCAAAATCAAGATCGACCGCACAACGATGACGACCAACTCTGTCACGACGTGCAAGGTGAGCTTCGCGCTGGTTGCCAGCAATGCCGGGGGGGCGAATTCCTCCGCGTTCCCCGTCCTGTTTTGGATGGGTCAGGGCAGCACTTTTGATCCGACCGTCAATCCTTGGTCCGTGGCGCGGAGAGTGACGGCCCTCAAGCAGAACAAATCGGCAAGGATCAAGCTGAGTTGCAGGTTCACCGGGGACCAGACCGGCACCTTCATTTACGCTACCGACACCAATAACAACGTCCTCGCCTCCACCGCGATCCCCGATCCCCAGTAGGCGCGCGGTAGATAATAAGAGTGGCCGCCGCGCCAGGACCTCGAAACCACGAAAAAACACGCTCCTTGACCATCAAGCATTTGGGGTGATCTCAAACCGCGAACTGCCAGACTGCTACCCATGCCTACGCAACGCTGGCCCGCGCATCCCGACAAGCATCTTTTAACGACACCAGCGCCCCGGTGACGACACGGTCGAGCGATTTCCCGCCTTGCGGATCGCTTAGGGCCAGCTTTTCGATCTCCGCAATTCGATGAATCAGCAGACCTCCACCGGTTGCTGTAAAGCGAAAAACTGTTTCACGGGCAACTGGTTCAGTGACGCTGACATTGGTTTCATTGCTCATTTGATCCCCTTCGGTCCCGTCAGGTCAATCACGTCGCGACGCTCGGTGGTTTCATCCACCACCCGCATGATGTCTCCCCATTGTCCCGGCGACGGCACGGATGCCACACCGTAACCGTTCAATGCATCCAGCAGGTTGTGGACGGCATTCATCATCAAACCGGTGTTCGTGACATACATGGATGCCGCGTCATCGCCGTCGCGTGTGACTTCGTATAGCGGCCAGTCACACTTCTTGAGCATCTTGGCGATCGTGGTCAGCACATCACGCCACTCGCTGTTGGACGGCGTGTGCCACGATTGGAACGCCTCGCAATCCAATAATCCACAGGCGAGCGTATACTTTTCGTTGAAAAACCGATTAAATTCCTCCCGGCTGATGGCCACAAGAATCTCCTCTGGCAGCGATGTTTGCTGTTGCGCCGTGCTGCCTACCTGCGCCGCAGTGCTGCGAAGTCTTGGTCGGAGAGAAGCAGCTCGCTTAAACTGATCCACCATAACCCCAACGGCGGAACAACCTAGTTATTTCTCAAACAATCTCTTCGGGCCGCCTGTCGCAGAAGAGTGATGTTGGGCCGGCGGGACACGGTGGCGGATGGTGCCCGTCTAGTGTTTCAGCTTCAAGTCATCTTGGAAGCAGCGAACCACCTTCTTGATCTCGTGGAGCAGGATGGCGGCGTAGATCATGCGGTCGGTTCCCTTCGTGAACGCCAACGTCGGCGCGGCAACGAAATCGCCCCGCCAGACCAGCGCCTCCGATTTTTCGCCGACACGGATCGGCCAGATCTCGCTCAGTGTCGCGGCAGCGTAGTACTTGCCGCTGACGTAATACTGCACGTCCATGAGTTGGTAGTGATCGCCTTGCGGCAACAGGTAAATGGCCCCCAGGCTCAACGTGGCGTGATGGTTGGCCTCGAACAGGGTCCAGTACAGCGTTGGCGTGAGCGACCCGGCCCGCCCGCTACCCAGCAGGCCGCTCTCCCGCAGCAGCGTGGCAAACTGCCGGGCCACTGACGGCTGATCGCGCAACATCTCGCGGAGTTGCGTCCCCGGTGACACCGTTACTCCGTTGGCTTCGTATGGCGGCAGGCCGTCGAACCCCTCCCGCTGGAATGCCGCGGCGCGTTCCTGCAACAACTCCCCCCAACAGGCGCTGATGTCTTGCGGATCGGGGTTGCTCCGGGCGCAGTTCGCCAGTTGTTGCGCCTCGGCGCGTGTCAAGTTGAGATCGGATTTGTCGGCCGTGGTGGCCAGGGTCTTGTCCAGCAGCCAGCGGATGGCGCCCTGATTCGACTTCAGGTTCAGGCTTTGAAAATCCCCGATCTCGCACGGCCCGCGCATCGCTTGATACGCGAACACGTTCAGCGCATCGTGCGGCAATGGATCCCAGACCCGCAATCGCCGGGCCGTCTCCGCTGCCGCCTCCGGCGTCACGAAACACGTCTGCGCCGAGAGCCCGGTGGGAAAATTCATCAGCGAACCGCGCGCCCCGAGAATGTCTCCGTCGAGCACGTGACGAAGGTCGGTTGCGGCAAAATCACTAAACCGTCTGACATCTTCCAGTGGATCGGACGCCGTCGCGACCGCGGCCGCTACCAGAAATCCGCCCATCAGACCTGTCAGGGCAACTTTGCTGACTCCACGTCGTTTCCTTGGTGTTATCACGGGACACAGGCAAGCTACGCCATGTGGCCAACCCTGTGCCATGGGGTAGAACCCTACCCCGTCCCGGACGACCACAGCGCGGCGTTTATTCCATCGCGGCCAGTACGTCATCGAGCGGCAGCGTGGCGAACGTGGTGGCGTAGTCGGACATCGCGTATGGGATGATGAGTTGACGGGCGCGCAGGAGACTGCCACAGGAATACACGACGTTGGGCACGTAGCCTTCACGCTCATTCTCGTCGGGCTTGATCAGCGGCTCGCGCAAACGGCCGATGACCCTGGCTGGGTCATCGCGGTCGAGAAGGAATGCGCCGATACAGTACTTACGCATTGGCCCCACGCCGTGACTCAGGACCAGCCAGCCGGCGTCGGTTTCGATTGGCGAGCCACAATTGCCCAATTGGACGAATTCCCATGGGAACTTCGGCTTCAGGAGCAGTTGCGTCTTGTGCCAGAAATGCAAATGATCGGAATACATCATGTACAGGTTCTCGGAATCCTGGCGCCCGAGCATGGCGTAGCGACCGTTGATCTTTCGCGGGAACAGCGCCATTCCCTTGTTCTGCACGGACGGGCCGTTCAGCGTGATGAATTTGAAGTGGAGAAAATCGGGCGTCTCAATAAATTGCGGCAGAATCAATTTGCCGTCGTACGCGGTATAGGTGGCGTAATAGGTCCCCGTGCCGTCCTCGTCGTGAAACAGAACAAAGCGGGCGTCCTCGATCCCGTTGCTCTGCGACGGCGTGGTGGGAAACAACACGCGTTCGGACAGGCGCGTGTCCGGCGTAAATTGCACCTCGTAATTCGATTGGGCCAGCATCAGGATTTTTCGCGCCGCGGATTGTCGTTCCTCATCTCGGGCCCGAAGATGTTTCACGGTCGCCAGGACGCTGCGGCGCAGCTCCGCCAGCGTGAACGAGTCGCCCAGACCTTGCAGCGCCTCGCGGCTGAAGTCGCCCGCCAGACCCTGTTCATGAAGTTGCCGATCGAACAACCCTTTCTCGTACGACGTATTGGGCACTTGTGCCGGCTCGAGGCAGTACCGTGTGGGCGCGTTGATGGTGATGTTGCCGTCGGCGCCCAAATACCCGGTGCGAAACGTAATCGAGGAAATGTGACCTTCACCGGTGGCCCGCAGGCTGAGTATGAATCGCAACGAGCCTGGTGGGAGATCCGACTGGTCCGGGTGCGGCACGATCGAGGGATTGAACAGCGCCGCGGCTTCGAGCGAATACTCATGGCTGAAATAGGCGCCGAGCAACAACTTCCTTTCCTCAGACGGTTCCTCGTTGGTTCGCAAACAGGGACGGACCCGGTCGAACCGCCGTCTCAGGAACTCGTCGATTTTCACGTGGCGATCCCCAAACTCGGCCTGTACCTGCAGCAGCAGCATGTGAACGTCGCTTTCAGGAAGGGCCATGACCTGGGCGCAAAGATTGATCGCTCGCCGGTCGTACGTCAGAAGGAATGGACGGAGCAGGACCCGCGTGCGGTCCGGATGCAGAATGACGTTAGTGCGTCGGATGTTGATGGCCCGCATCGGGTGATCGTGCCTAGGAAACCGGCTGGTTGAAGGTCGTGACGGCGTTTTGCATGAGTTGCATTTCCGCCAGGGAGAGCAGGAAGGCCAGGGTCGACTCCGCGCCTTGATTCTGGTTGACGCGGTCCACGTGCAACGCATCGCGGCAACCGCCGGTGCTGGGCGAGTACACCTCCAAGCCGAGATCGTTCCAACCGAGAAACCAATCGAAGGCGCGCTGGGCCTCCGCGTACCACCATGCGTCCGATGTGGCCCGATAAGCTTCGAGACAGGCGGACACCATGGCCTGCGCTTCGATGGGTTGCTGATCGAACGTCGCGCGCAGCCCGCCGCGTTGATGAAATCCGTTGCTGCCGATGGGGCGGAAGTCTCCACTCTCCGCGGTCTGCATTTCCGCGAGCCAGCGCAATGTTTGCAGTCCCCGCTCAAACACCGGCTTTTGCCCCATCGCTCTCCCGCTCACGATCAGGGCATGCGCGAGCTTCGCGTTGTCGTAGGAAAGCACGTCTTCAAACCACGGCCAGTCCGGCTGCTCGGTCCGATGGAACAGTTCCATGAGTCGCGTGGTCAGTGTGTCACGAATCTGGCTGGCGGTTCGGTCGCCGCTCAACCGTTGCAGGTATTCATGAATACCGAGCAGGCTGAACGCCCATGCGCGCGGCGATGTGAATTCGATCGCCGCCGGCAGTGCCTGGGCGAAGATTTGTCCCGACATGACCTGAAAACTCCGGTAGGGCGAGCGTCCCACGCCCGTGCCCAGCGCCCACAGAGCCCGTGCGTGAGAGTCTTCCGAGCCCTGTTCATCGAGCCAGCGACGGTCGAAACTCAGGTGGTTATGGAACCGCTTTGTCTTGGAATCGAAGGCGTGATGCAGAAAGGCCGCATAGATCGTCGCCACCGTCCGCACGCGCTCCGTTACTTCTCCCAACTCGTCCAACAGCACGGCGAGAATGAAGGCGCGAGCGTTGTCATCCGTGCAATAGCCCTCGGAAAAATTCGGCACGGTAAAGATGGCGTGTTGAAACAGTCCGGCGGAATCGGTCATCCGCGACAGGTGATCCAGTTTCAACTCGGGCAGGTCTCGTGGCTGCTGGTCCAGCGTCTTGGTGGCGAACGACTTTCGGGACAACACGGCCCGCTCAATTCGCGCCAGTTCGAACGAGCGCATGTAGAGCCGGGCCACATTGCTCCAGACCATCTCGCGTCCGAGCTTGTATGCGTTCTTGCGCATGGCGTGCCGTCGCGTGTCGTCCCGCAGTAAGCCGATGACCTCGCTGGCAATGGCCTTCGCGTCTCCGAACGGCACCAGCACGCCGCGTCCGTCGGCCAGCAACTCGGTCGCGTGCCAGTAGGGAGTCGAGACCACGGCTTTGCCCGCCCCAAATGTGTACGCCAGCGTGCCCGAGGTGATTTGCGCTTCGTTGAGATACGGGGTGATATACAGGTCC
>Ga0187875_10000781_pt1 | contig 25707 bp, 20 predicted proteins | sample June2016WEW_17_1_2_FD_132978 | JGI IMG/M metagenome (GOLD analysis project Ga0187875, IMG submission 132978) | Peatland microbial communities from SPRUCE experiment site at the Marcell Experimental Forest, Minnesota, USA - June2016WEW_17_10 | ecosystem: Environmental > Terrestrial > Soil >...
AACACTTCCCATCCCCGCAGACCGCTTGCATCATCGCCCCTGAGAACCTTCCCTCCATTTGTGTTGCGAGGAAATGCGGATATCGTGAACACCAGCTCGCGACATACAAGGGACGACCAACGAAGCTGTTTATTCGCGACCGGAACCCATCACGATGACGGGATTGCTGGCCACCTGGGTCGTGTAGGCACTTCATCGGCCGTTCGCCTTCACCAGAAAGAAAATCGGCCACCTCGAGGTCCTTGGTGACTCGGTGACGATCCGCAGGTATTTGCGCGTCATGATCGCACTTCGCGGCTGACGGAGCGCGCTGGAAGTTTAAGGTCCCCTCCGATCGCTTCGGCCAATTCCCCGTAAGGTGACGGTTGTCGATCCGGTGCCGTTGCAGACGTCACCGGCTTTCGCCTCTCTCGCAGCGAGAAGATACAGCGCCGCCCATGATCGGGCCCTTTGATCCTGGAAGAGTCGCCCTTACGAGGGAACCCATGCATTCCAGAGTTTGGGATGCCTCCGAAGTCCTAGCAGGTTTCCCTTGACGATAAGCATGCACTTATATAAGATAATGCTTATGTCAGGAACACTGAATCTCGATGCCGCCTTTTCTGCTTTGGCCGATCCAACGCGTCGGGCAATCCTTGCACGTCTCGCCAAGGGCGAAGCAACTGTGACGGAACTAGCCAAGCCCTTCGAGATGACGCAACCGGCAATCTCCCAACACCTGAGGGTGCTCGAAGACGCAGGACTTGTTGCACGTCGCGTGGATGGCACGAAGCGCCCTCGTCGTCTCGCAAAGGCCGGCATTGAAGCAATGGACCAGTGGCTCGCAATGTTGCGAAAAGCGCTGGAGAAGAACTACGACCGGCTGGACCAGGTTCTCGCCGGCATGAACAACCGAAGATAAAAAGAGGAGAAGAACGATGAGCAAATTGACTCTGAAGACTGAAGGTAACACCCACGTGGTTGTGACCAGGCGATTCGCCGCCCCTCCCGCAGCCGTGTACCGCGCCCATACCGATCCGAAACTAATCCAGAAATGGCTGCTCGGTCCTGAAGGTTGGACGATGCCCGTCTGCATCAATGACGCGAGGCCGGGCGGCAAGATCCGTTATGAGTGGACGAATGGCAAAGGAGATGGATTCCACCTCACGGGCGAATACATCGAACTTGAGCCGTACAGCCGGATCGTCCATGTCGAGCGGATGCACCTGCCAGATCCTACGCCCGACAACCACATTGAGACGAGGTTTGATGCGGACGGCACAGGCACATTGATGACCATGCGCATGATTCTGCCGAATGCTCACACGCGGGCAGCTATGCTCGCGACAGGAATGGAACGCGGAATGGAAGCAAGCTATGTGCGACTAGAAGGGATGATCTAGGTTGCTCACATCGAAGGAAACTTTTCGATACTGCGCCGCTTGCTTGGGGCTAAAGAAGCTGACGGCTCGCATGCGCCGGGTGTTGGATTTTCTTTGGCAGGGGTGGAAACATCTGCAGTTGCAGATCGAGAGCTTAAGTGAAGATCTGGAGAAGATCGCGAGCAGCGGACGAAGCTTGCGCTCGGCTGCAGCAGATCCCAGGAGTGGGTCCCCTTAGTGGCCACCGCCGTAGTATCGGCCATTGGAAACGGAGCTGTCCTTCACAAGGGCGAGAGTTTGCGGCGTGGCTCGGGCCGGTACCGGGGCAAGGGTCATCCGGAGTAAAATCGAAGCTGCTGGGGATCCGTAAGCGGGGCAATCCATATCTGCGCAAGATGTTCACCCAGGGGGCCCGAGCGGTGGTGTTACGCACCAAACGCGAAGGATCGTATCTGGGATCAAAACACAAGTCAAATGGCATGCCCGAGAACCTGCGTGAAACACCGGTCTTTCATGACCGACGCGATCACAAGGACGAGCGGACCATCATCATTGCGCCCGGAGACGATTCTCCACCAGAGGCCGGATACATTTTCGCAGACTGCTTCTCGTCCAACCCAATTCTTCCTGCGCTCGGGCGGCGGACCATACATTTTGCATCAGTTACTACACCTCACCTGAAGATGAGGTAAGTTTCAGGAAAGCGCCCGCGACTCGCGCCTTAATACGAAGCCAGTAAGCCGAGCGTTCTTTGCGAGGGGCACTGCAAACACTCCGTGCACTTATGCGATAGTATTCTGCTGCCCACCGAAGCTCCGATTCATTTCTCTGCTCGATGGCGGTTTCGATTCGACCCGGTTCCCTCCGTTCGCGGAGCAGACGCGGATTCTTGCCCACGCACGGCGACTCTCCGCAGCCAGTACACAGTCCCTTGTCTCGCCGCGCGTTATTCTTTCGCCATGCCAGGCTTGCGGCCATGAAATGTAGTCCAGTGCCGATATAACGTCCGTCAGTTATGCCATGCCCTGTGCAGATTAAGCACTAAACGCCTCCGAGCCTGTACTCCGGAAGCGTTGTTGAAGCAAATCATGTCCACCTCTGCGAGCAGTCGAACATTGTGACCCGGTTAGCCCTTAACTAGGATGACGCTGGCGTCATCGCGCAGTCCCGAACCGTCGGCGAACGAGCGTACGTCATCGAGGAGGCTCTCGGCGGAGGCGTCTGTTCGCCAAAAATGTTCCTGAAGACGCACCAACCCATACTCTTCGTCCGCTTGATTTTCCGCCTCGGTAATGCCGTCGCTGTAAAACACCAAGCGAGAACCCGGGGGAAGCTTCACTTCCACCTCCGAGAAATCGCCTGGTCCCAGTCCCAGAGGAATTCCTCGCTCCACGTCGAGGAACTGGGGTGAAATGCCGGTCATCAGGAGCGGCCGCAGGTGACCCGCATTCGCGAAGGTCAGAGTCCGCTTAGCAGGATCAAGCACGGCATATACCATGGTCACAAAACGGCCGGCGGGAAAGTCCTCGACCAGAAGGCGGTTCAGCTTCGTCAGCACTTCACCGGGAGTGCAGGCGGCCTCGACCAGCGATCGCAAGATGCCACGAGTGGCGGACATGAGCAGCGCTGCAGCGGTTCCCTTGCCGGAAACGTCGGCCAGCACCAGCCCCCAACGGCCTTTGTCCATGGGAATGAAGTCGTACCAGTCGCCGCCTACGGCACCCACAGGAACGGAAAGCCCGGAGACGGTAAAACCAGGAATGGAGGGAGAGGTTTTGGGAAGCAATGCTTGTTGAATGACGCGGGCCTCTCGAGCCTCGCGAGTCATTTGCTCCCGTTGTCGCTGTTCCTGCTGAAATCGCCGAGCGTTGTAGACGGCCACTGCCACATCGCTGCACAGGGCTTGAAGCAGCCGCAGTTGGGAGGGGTCGAAGGCATTCAGTTCGGTGTGGGAGGCGGTAAATACTCCCACCAATTGCCCTTCCACATGGAGGGGGATAGCAACTTCCGAGAGCGTGGATTCTTCACAGCCAATGTAATAGGGGTCCTGGCGCACATCGGGAGCGTAGTGCATCTGGCCAATGGATGCGACGTATCCGACCATGCCTTTCCCGATCTTGAGGCTGTGGCCCGGACCGTGGAGGTCGCAGCCCGCGCAGCCATGGGCGCACGCTAGCGACAGTTCGCCGCGCTCTTCGTTGTGCAGGTAGATGTCAGAATCCAGACATCCGAAGGAACGGGCGATCTCGTTCACGACCTTATCAACGAGCTGGTCGAGGTCAAGGATGGAGCTGATTTTCTGAGCGGCCTTTTGCAGCTTGAGCAGATCCTCCACCTGATCGAGATTCAGGGGGCGAGGGTTCGAGGGAAGCGGTGTCGTAAAGTTTGGACTGGCTGCCATGGGTTTGTTCCAAGAGCTATAACCTGAGATGATTTATTCGATGGTTAGGACTCTTTTTTCGCAAGAACCCCACGGGGCTGGATGCAAGTCACCACATCCACGTCTCCCCTAAGGGGAGGAGGAAGAATTTTTTCCTTGACAACTGCTTTCATAGGATCAGTGCACAGCGATTTGACGTCAAATACGAGCTAGATCCCCAGTTTCCGAGTTGGGGACGATCCTCCAAGCGGCTCGACATCCTATCTCATTCCGGGTGCACGAGCGTAGTGGGTTGGGGCGAAGATTGTGTTTCGACAAGTTGCAACTTTTGTGCAGCGACTGCATGGAAGGATCAATATATGAAGCGAGCTATCCTGCTCCTTCTCGTCCTTTTCCTTTTGTCAACCATTTCTGGGTGTAAGTGGAGCACCATCCTCGTCTGCTGCAGGTGAGCGCCTGGCAGATAGGCATGCCTATTATCTTTTCCTTTCCGGCACTCCCGTTGGCTGCGAGGACTGCTACGGCCTCTTCGCATCCCAACGGAATCTCTTGAACAGACAGCTCAAGATCGGACGAAGGCGGCTTGCGCCCTAATCACCACCTACGAGCGGGATTCGATCTGGCAGAATGAGGGATTGGTTCAGCAGCACCGACCGACATTGAGAAACCGCAGCGGATCCTTCACGGTCGAGGGCGACGGTATCGCTACCAGGAAATCGATTCTGCAGAAGCACTCCGACTCTTGCAAAATCCGCCCAGTACCATCCCCCTCTGGCGACCGCTGTTGCCTCCTGGCTCTCCAGGTCCGTCAGTAGAAGCTCTCGCTTCTGCTTTACGGGACCTGAACTAGAGAAGAATCTTCATGCGAATTGATGGCACGCTTCGATGCGCCCATTCGGCTCTGTTCCAAACAATCTTGCCGCATACAATTGACACAGCCTCAGGCCAAACACGGACCTTCACTCAAAAGTTTGGGCCGATATTTAAGTCGGAAAGAAATCGTTTCGAGGGGATCATAAAAGCTCGTCATGGGGCTCACAAGCGAGGGGGCGGCGCTATAATTCTGCGCATATGCTGCCAGTCGCTTCGCCCCCAGCGGTGGAGATCAACAGTCAACTACCGCAGGCGCATCTATCGCCGAAATTGCAAGGGTCGCCCGTCGATCCGCGAGGGTCAAAGTCAGTACTTCACTTGTTGCTGCTGACCGCGGCGCTCATTTTTTCCGCTGCGACCGTGGTCTATAGCTGCTTGTGGATGTATTACGTCCGGCTGCATCCGCACATAGAGCTCGGGATGGATACGACGTTTTCGTCTTCGACCCGGGTCGACGAGATCACGATGGTTCAGAAAGGCAGTCCAGCAGACGAAGCGGGCCTGCGAACTAACGACCGTATTATCGGGGTCAATGGGCAAAAACTCGACGCCTACGCGACTGGGTTGAGTTCGGCATGGTCCAAGGGACGACCGGGCGATGTAGTTGCACTCACGATTCAACGGCCGGGCGTGCAACAGCCCCTTGTCATACAGGCAAAGTTCCGCCCCCTCGCTGGTCCGAATCTGACGCTGGGCCGAAGCCTAGCCCTCCAGATCATGGGAAGTTACCCGGTCCTCTTCCTAATAGTCGGGCTGTCTGTCTTATTTACGCGGGTAGAGGACCCGAGCGCATGGCTTTTAGCGCTTCTCTTTGCCGGTTTTATCGCAGTCTCGGACCTTCCAAGCTCGTTCATGACTTTGCGCGGAATCGTTCTCCCGTTCATGCTGGGCTACCGCGCTTTGTTCGTGGGTGTCCTCACTCCAGTGTTCTACTATTTTTTTGCGGTATTTCCGGCACGATCTCCGCTCGACCGTCATCTTCCCCAGCTGAAATGGGTGCTGCTGGCCATTGGCGTCTCTTTCGGCGCTCTTGGATTGGGTAAGGGAGGGCCCGAACCGTGGCCGGCGCTGGTAAGGTTCGTGGGACAGAGGGTCGCCGACCGTGCAGTCTTGGTTTTTATCTATGGCTGCCTTGTTTTAGGTCTGCTCTCACTCACATGGAATGCGCTCGTTCTCTCCACTAGGGAGGCACGGCGAAAGATCCTGGTGATTTTTTGGGGAACTGTGGTTGGCGTGACACCGGCGGCGATCGTGCGGGGCGCGGCAGACTTTTTTCAATTTCGTGTTCCATTTTGGTTGGATTTCTTCGACGTCATCGTACTTTTTATTTTTCCAGTGTCGTTTGCGTACGCAGTAGTGAAGCATCGCGTGCTTGAGATTCCAGTCTTGCTCCGTCGCAGTGCCCGGTATCTTCTGGTCAGCCGGGGGCTGATCCTCTTCGTTCTGCTCCTGGCCGTCTCCGTAACCGTGCTGTTCACGGTCTCCTTTTCGAGATTCTTTGCGGTCGGGTCGACGGCCGCGATGGCAATTGGCGTGGGCTTCGGCGTGATGCTCGCCTGGGTCTCGACTCCAGGCCTGAAGCAAGTTACGGGACGAATTGACCGTGCATTCTTCCGCGGCGCGTACGACGCACGCAGAATCCTGCAGGACTTAGCCCAGAGGGCGCGCACCGTCAAGGCACGACAGGAATTGGCCCTGGAAATGGTCCTGCGGGTCGGCGAAGCTCTTCACCCTAGTTGGTCTGCGGTGTATGTGGAGGCCGGCCCTGATTACTTCGAAAGCGACGACGCCATACTGCCACTCGCGTTGAAGAGGGTCCGCAAAGACTCCCCCGGACTGGCGTACCTGCGAGGAGATGGCGAGCCTTGGGATGCATCGCTGAGTCCGACTGCCGATCCGATATTCTCCCTGTTCGCTCCGCTTCAGCCGGAGTGCATCGTCCCTTTCCCGAGCCGGTCAGGCGATTTGCTGGGAGTTTTTGTTTTGGGACCCAGGCTCTCCGATGAGCCTTATTCCAGCGAAGACAAAATGCTTCTGCGCTCGGTTGCAAGCCAGGCGGGTATGACACTGGAAAATCTGGGTTTGGCGGAAAACATCGCCGACCGTCTCCAGGCGGAAAGAGCCGCTACGCAGGAAATGGAAATTGCCCGACAAGTACAGCGGAAGTTGTTTCCTCAAAGGCTTCCGAAGTTGAAGACACTGGAATACGCTGGGGGCTGTAATCAGGCGCGCGCGGTAGGTGGAGACTATTACGACTTTGTGGAGTTGGGTCCGGAACGCGTTGGCTTCGTGCTTGCCGACGTCTCGGGCAAGGGAATGTCAGCCGCTCTGCTGATGGCCAATTTGCAGGCGAGTATCCGCAGCCAATACGCAGTGGCGTCGGAAAACGTTCCCCTAATATTACAGTCCGTGAACCGCCTCTTCTATGAGAACACGGAGCCCAACCGTTACACGACTTTGTTTGCCGGCTCCTATGACGACGCCGCCCGCAAGCTGCGTTATGTGAATTGCGGCCACAATCCCCCTCTGGTCCTTCGCCAGGATGGAAGGGTTGAAAGGCTGTCGGCCACGGCGACGGTGTTGGGCCTGTTTGAACCATGGCAATGTTCGACGAACGAAGTGCAACTTCAACCAGGAGATCTCCTGGTCCTATACAGTGACGGTGTAACCGAAGCCTACAACGACCGCGAAGAAGAATTTGGAGAGACCCGGCTCGTCCAAGTCCTGGAAACAAACAGAAATCTGGAGATTTCAGCTTTGCTGTCAAGATTGCTGGAAGACGTAAATCAGTTCAGCTCTGGAAAGCAGTCCGATGATGTGACCGCAATCGTTGCTCGGGTTCGCTAAAGATGCATCGGCTGGGTTACCCCGCGATCAGTTGCCATGTTTCACCGATGAGTCCTTCGTCCATGACATGAACATTCCGTTCTCACGGGCTACCCTGAAGTAAATCCCAAGCTAAGAGGTGCCGACCACTCGTCCACTGGTAGCGATTGAATCGCGACCGCGCACAAGTAGTATTATCGAACTTCATTGGAGGTCGGTTGCGACCTTAGGAGCCGGCGGCGTACAAGCCCGCCTGACTCCAACGCGGGGATCTCGCGGTCGAATAGCTAGCTGAATGTGTGAATCGCTTAACGCGCTGTTTGAGAATGCCTTCCAGCCTGCATCTTTCTTGTCTCCTCGCCCGTATAAGCCGGTAGCATCATCGCGCCTCATTGCTTCCTGAGTGCGAGGGAATCCGAGGCTCACGCAATTGCTCGCGGTCCTGAAGGGAGGGCAGAATGTCATTTTCGCCCCTGCTACCTGTTCATATTTCGGCTGGCATCACCGGGATACTGTCGGGTGCCGCGGCAATGGGTTTCCGCAAAGGTTCCCCCCGGCATGCCCTGGCTGGAAAAGTCTTTGTCGTAGCGATGCTGACCTTGGGCGCCAGTGCGGTGTACCTGGCGCTCATGAAACACCAACTGGGCAATGTTCTAGGCGGCACTTTCACGTTCTATCTGGTGACAACGGCGTGGGCTACCGCCAGACGCGGAGACGGGGAAACGAGCGTTTTCGATTGGGTCGCGCTTCTGATTCCGTTGGCGCTCGGTATTGGCCTCTGGATCTCTGGGTTAGAGTTGGTGCATCGTCATACGTGGTCAAAAGATGGAGTTCCCGCTGGGATGCACTTTTTCATGGGTTCCGTGATGCTGCTTGCAGCCGCGGGGGACATCCGCATGCTGGTGCGCGGCGGCGTTTTCGGCGCCAAGCGCATCGTGCGCCATCTCTGGCGCATGTGCTTCGGGTTTTTCATCGCCACAGGCTCTTTCTTCCTGGGACAGCAACAAGTCTTCCCCGCTTGGTTACGCGGATCAAGCGTACTTTTTATCCCGGCCCTCTTGCCGCTGGTATTGCTGATTTTCTGGCTATTCCGAGTTCGCTTCACAAATGCATACCAGAGAATGTCGATGCCGCACGGGGGCGATGTTAACGCCTTACGGACCTAGCCTTCCCTATCGCTTCACCGCAAGAGACGCGGAGGCATCCAGAGGCATAGGGAGTAACCGCCCCGTTACATTTCGCCTCTTCGGGGTCATTTCCGAATACCGGGCTACTCTTTCCTAATCTTTAAAGGAAGGTTTGCCGACTACATGCTCATAACGTGGCGACCTTAGTTAGGGTCGAACAGCGGGCAACTCCTGTGAAGTTCCGTCATGAGCAAGCTGCACCTTGTTGCGGGCGGCTGCATGGACGCGACGAATTGCATCCACGACGAGTCCGGGCTCATCAATCTGGATCATGTGGTTACTGTTGTGCGCCCGGATGAGCACGCTATTTGTTGATAGCGCAGCCAGCCGCGTTTGACCTTCACTCCAGCCCTTCTCGAGAATGAAAAATGGTCCCGGAAAAGGCTGGCCATGCGTGATTACTGCCAGTGGCAAATCCCCCAGACTGCCCACCCCTCCAAAGTTCCCCATCGGCGGTTCTACGAGTTGCAAGGAGGCCAAATCATCTCCTGCCGCCGAATACTCCGCCGGCCGCACAAATGAGAACCCCACTTGGTCCAGGGGAAACAATTGACCCAACAGCCGCAACACGCCGAAACGAGCCGCAAGCTCAACCGCTTCATTCATGAATTTGAGCCGGGAATAGAACTGGAGAACCTCTCGTCGGAAGAACGCTGTTTCTTCGGGTGTATCGACGAGTACCAGTCCTGCCGTCTGATCGGGATGGTTGCGAGCGAAGCATCGGACAATGAAGCCGCCGTAGGAGTGCGCCACCAAAATGTAAGGCCCCGGAATACCCGCGTTGGTGAGCAGAGTGTGGAGCTCTTCGGCGCGTTCTGCAATTGTGCGTCCCGCTGCGACCGGCTCGCTCCAGCCATAACCGGCTCGATCATAGGTACAAACGCTGGCGAACTCGGCGATTTTATCCTGGACGGGCCACCAAAGCCGCGATGGCTCACCTGCCCCCTGTTCGATAACGAGGGTCGGGCCGACGCTCGCCTTGTAAAACAAGTGAAGTTTGTGGTCTCCGACGGCGACGATCCGCCCGAGCGCCGGATGGACCTTCTTATCCCTCCGCTCGGCAACTTTCTCATAAATATAGCCCCCCGTGAGCAGCGCAACCCCGGACAACAACGCGATGACTAGATCCCATTGCCAGTTTGAGGTCATGAAAAGGTATAATAATACATTACCGCATAAAATACACGACTGTATTTTATTATGCGCGGCAGGCGGAGGCGAATGTGCGCGAACGAACCGGGGGCGGCAAGCGCGCCCGTACAAGAGAGAAACTCATCTCGGCAGCGGCGGCAGTGATCGGCGAGAAGGGTTACGAGCGGGCTCCGCTCGAGGAGATCGCCGCGCGCGCCGGAATGACCCGAGGCGCGGTCTACGGCAATTTCAAGAACAAGGAGGAGCTCTTCCTGGCCCTTATTGCGTCCCGATGGAAACCGATTGTCCCGCCATTGAAGCCCGGCGCCAGCCTCAAGGAACAATTGCACATTTTAGGCGAGACGGTCGCCAAAGAGGCGCAGGCTCGTCGAAGTCAGGCTACCGCCGCGACTGCATTTCAACTATACGCGCTGACCCACGAGCCGATGCGGTCCCATTTGACGAAACGGAACGCGGCCACCTATCGGCGAATGGCGAAGGAATTACTGAAGGTCGTACCAGCGAAAGAGCTGCCCATGTCAGCCGAGAAGTTTGTCCGCATACTGGATGCAATGACTACAGGCTTGCTCTCCACGTATTTTCAAACGCCGAAACTGATAACCGAAGACATTATCATCACCGCATTTGAAGCGCTGGCTTGAAGGACCTGTGGCGTCCCCATGCCGGTAGCTGACGGTGCAAAGCGTCGGGAATGTGGCACGCAGGCTAACTTGGTGCAGGGACGAGGATCGCGGGGATGGGAGAGGAAAAGGACAGAACGGTGGTGCAGGGCGAAGGGGAAGCCGGGCGAAGAGGGGCTGAGTTTGTTGACGAGGCACACAAGGGCTGGGTGGGGTCCAGCACGCAAGTTTTTCGGGATAGAGAGAGCGGTTTCATGCGGCAGCCCTGAGCCGGGACGGTGGGGAACGGAGTTGGATCGGGGCAGCAGTCCATCTCTCGACAACGATTATGGTCCCGCCGCAGTTGGAACAAGTCCAGACAGGACTAGGTTGCTTGGCAGCGGAGACGGCTGGTTCGATCTGTGGTTGCGGGAGCGCGCCGAATACGTGCCGGCAAAGCGGCAGCAGAGTGAAGCGCCGCCGGTTGGCAAGGAAGCCGAAGTTGCGGATGCGAACGAAGCCTTTGGGGAGCAGGTGCCGCAGGAAACGGCACAGAAACTCATCGAGCGGGATCATTCGCCGAGAAATGGTCGTTCGCAAGGCAGATCGAGGCGCTCCTCGACCCACGGCCGAAACCAAGTAACGGCCTACGCGGGTATCACCAGTTTTTAACGATGCTGGTTTCCCGAGGTGGAACATTCCAGCCTTTGTGGCCAGCTTGTTGCGTGTTGCGCCATCCCTAATGCTGGGATCGAGACGGTTGGGAAGTGGGCTGCTGTCGAAGTTGATTTGGACGAGGGAGCATTTACATTTATGTTATAGCAACATCTGTCATCACCGAGTTTATTGTCCTCCTCCGAGCGGCCTATAAACCGGACGGACGCCGCGCCGGGGCGTGGTGACACAAGAAGGGAGTTAAGGAGCTGACGGTTGTGCCGGCCCGGATATCTCGAAAGCTAATGCTGCTGTTGGTGCTGGGCACACTTTGAAGTAAGGAGCGGTCTCAGTCAGCAACCTGCTGGCCCGATCTCGGGGACAACCGCGCGAGTACTGCTGGCGATACAAATTCCGGCAGCGGCCTGTTTTTTATTATCCATTATCTTTCCGGGCTCATTCACGTTGATTGGTGGACGTTCGGCGACTTTACCCCCAAACAGCGCGAGCGCGTCCAGCCCTTATTGCAAGACGCGGCAGCGGCGATGGGCTTAATCTGGTCTCTGTATTTCGCTGCGCACATCCATTTGCTGATCCAACAGGCGCTGGCCGTGCGCCCTCGCGGAGTGGCGAAGCGAATCGTCGCTTATTCCCCGTGGCTGACGGGAGGACTGCTGGTCGGCGTAACCGTCGTCATCGTTTACTACTTATCATCTCAGGCTCAACGCGGAAGCCACCAAGGATGCCGGTTCGATTCGGAACCACGGCCTTGCATCGACCCTCAGGACCTAGCACGGCAGGGCTAATTTGGACAAGAGTGAGTCGCGAATATGAATCTCGTTGTGGCCTGCGGATCTCCAACCCTCCCCAATCAAGGCTAACCTGGCATTTTCAACTGGGAACTTCAAGAACCATCTGCAACAGGAAGGTCCCGCTCGCGAACGGCTTCCGGTGCTTCCCGAACATCCTCGATACCCGCTAAACCGCTCCGCGCCATTCCCCAATACTGCGAATCGCTTTTCCAGATCATCAATTCGCCGTCTGATGCGCTATTCTAGCGGGGGAAACAAGCGCGGCAATTATGATTATAGACACGGATACGTCCGATCGCGGCGGGGCAGACGCGCTCCGCCGGTACGAACTCAATAGCGCTTACGACGAGATGTTTCGCGCCGTGGATCATCCGCGAAAACAATATCGTCAACTTTACAACTTGCTTTTGAGCCTGGCTCCGGGCGAGCTGCGACGCAGCAAACACGAGGCTGACCAGTCGTTCTTCAACCAGGGGATCACTTTTACCGTTTATGGAAACGACAAAGGCACGGAGCGGATTTTTCCTCACGATCTGCTGCCCAGGATTATCACAGCGACGGAATGGGAACGGATCGAGCGCGGATTAACGCAACGGATCACGGCGCTGAATCTCTTCCTCAAAGATGTATATCATGAGGAAAAAATCATTGAAGACGGCGTCGTGCCCGCTACGATTGTTTACACCTGCAAACATTACCGTCGGCAGATGCGCGGTATCAAAGTGCCGCGCGACATCTACATCACGGTGGTCGGTACGGATTTGATACGAGGCCCGGAGGGGAACTTTGTGGTTTTGGAGGATAATCTCCGCGTCCCCAGTGGGGTCTCCTACATGCTCACCAGCCGCAGAGTAATGAAGCAAATATTCCCCGGGCTGTTTCAAAAATGCCGGGTGCGGCCGATTGAACAATACAGCCAGGCGCTACTCTCGACTCTGCGATTCCTGGCCCCCGAAGGCCGCTCCGAGCCAACCGTCGTCTTACTGACTCCGGGTGCCTACAACTCTGCCTACTTCGAACATACTTATCTGGCACGGCAGATGGGCATTGAACTCGTCGAGGGGCGAGATTTGGTGGTCCACGATAATGTCGTTTATATGCGAACCACGTTCGGCCCGCGACGCGTCGATGTGATCTATCGGCGAATCGACGACGATTATCTCGACCCCCTGGTATTCGAAAGGGGTTCCGCGCTCGGTGCTGTGGGTCTCTTCAATGCCTATCGGGCCGGAAATATAGCCTTCGCAAATGCTCTGGGGACGGGAGTCGCCGACGACAAGGCTATCTATTCCTATGTGCCCAAAATCATTCGCTACTATCTCGACCAAGACCCGATTCTGGAAAGCGTCGAAACCCTGTTGATGTCCGATCCAGCGCAACGTGACCACGTCTGCCACCGGTTGGATGAATACGTGGTAAAAGCTGTGGGCGAGTCGGGTGGCTACGGCATGTTGATCGGTCCGCACAGCACAGAACAACAGCGCTCGGAATTTCGAGAAAGGATTAACGCGGAGCCGCGAAACTATATCGCGCAACCGACAATCAATCTTTCGACCGCGCCATGTTTTGTGGACGGAACCATCGAGCCCCGTCACGTTGATCTCCGACCTTACGTGCTCTACGGCGAAAAAATCACCATTACTCCCGGTGGCCTCACGCGAGTGGCGTTGCGAAAGGGCTCCCTAGTGGTCAATTCGTCGCAAGGCGGGGGATCGAAAGACACGTGGGTCTTGCAGAATTGAGAGTTTGAGGAATTGGGTGACCAAAACGCCATGCTGTCCTGCGTAGCCGACGGTCTCTACTGGATGAGCCGCTATTTCGAGAGGGCGGACAATGCCTCGCGTGTGCTGAAGACGACGTACGGCCTGACTCTGAATCCGGCAAAGTTTTCCACGGAAGGGCGTTGGTTTCGCGCCGTTTCCTCCCTCGCCCCCGGGCGCGGCCGCGAGCACCTCGACCCGCAGCGTCCTCTGTTTTTCTTGGTCGCGGATCCGGAAGGAGCTTTTTCGATCGTGAAATGCATTAGCGGGGCCCGCGAAAATGCCCGGCAAGTTCGCGAGGAAATCAGCTCGGAGATGGGGGAGCACCCAAATACCCTTTTCCATGACGCAAGTGGCCTTGAGCTGCAACCCGATGAGGATGATGATGCAGATGCAATGCGAGTGGGAAAAGCGGACACGCAGCTCCCAGTGCGAGTTCGGGTCACCCCGTCCCATGCCTTGCTCCCTCGCAACGAGGAGTTCGCGTCGGACCAAGAGTGGTCCCAATTTCTTGACGAGACCCAGCAATTGCAGTTGGTCACTGCGCAGCCATCGCAGTAGCGTAGTGAGAACGAACCAGAAATTTCAGGCTTGGGCCGCATGAGGGTGGATGAGCATAAAGGTTGCTCTCAATCATTGGACACGGTACCGCTACGACAAAGCGGTCTCAGTCGGTCCACAGGTTATACGGCTGCGTCCGGCGCCGCATTGTCGAACGCCAATCCTCAGCTACTCACTTCGGGTCACTCCCGCCGGGCACCTTCTCAACTGGCAGCTCGACGCCCACAACAATCATCTGGCGCGCCTTCTTTTTCCGGACAAGACCCCGGAGTTTGTGGTTGAGGTGGACCTGGTCGCGGAGCTTTCCTCCTTCAATCCGTTCGATTTTTTTCTGGAACCAGGAGTTGAAGACTACCCTTTCGAGTACGCCCCGGAGCTGGCTAAGGATCTTGCAACCTATCGTTCGGTCGAGCCGACCGGCCCCCTACTTCAGGCTTTTCTTGAGAAGCTTCCCCGCGAGGCGCGAGGAACGATCAGCTTCTTGGTTGACTTGAATCGGAGGGTGCGAAACGAAATTGGATATGTGACGCGGCTGGATCCGGGCGTCCAGACATGCGAGCAGACCCTTGAAAAGTGCACCGGATCCTGTCGTGACTCCGCATGGCTGCTGGTGCAGATTCTCCGACATTTGGGAATCGCGGCCCGCTTCGTCTCCGGGTATCTGATTCAGTTGGCGGCGGACGAGAGAGCGTCGGAAGGTCCGAGCGGTCCGCAAACCGACTCGGCGGATTTCCATGCCTGGGCAGAAGTGTTTTTGCCGGGTGCGGGCTGGATTGGCATGGATCCGACCTCGGGACTGTTCGCCGGCGAGGGTCACATCCCGTTCGTCTGTACCCCGAACGCATCCACGGCAGCGCCCATCGAGGGCACGGTCGAGCTGGCCAACGTGGACTTCAGTTACTCCATGTCCATTCGCCGCTTGAATGACGCACCGCGGCCGTCCAAGCCCTTCACCGAGGAGGCTTGGCTGCAGGTCGAACAGGTGGCGCATCGCGTCGATGCGGACCTGGAAGCGCAGGATGTGCGCCTGACGATGGGCGGCGAGCCTACGTTCGTCGGCATCGACGAGCCCGAGAACCCGCAATGGAACATCGATGCTCTGGGACCAATGAAGCGAACCCGCGGCTTGGCTCTCATAAAGTGCCTCCGCGAGAAAGTGGCGCCCGGCGGACTGCTCCACTACGGACAAGGCAAATGGTACCCGGGCGAGCCGTTGCCGCGTTGGGCGCTGAGCTGCTGCTGGCGCGCCGACCGCGTCCCCGTTTGGGAGAATATCGATCGCATCGCTCACGAAGATCAGGACTACGGCTTCGGCGCGGCCGATGCTTTCAAGTTCATAGAAGCGCTCACGCGTCGCCTTCAGGTGAGCTTCGAAAACATACTGCCCGCCTACAACGGCGAATCTGAGTCGAAGGAGCCGGCCGGCTACATTTTGCCCATTCGCCGCCGTCAACCGGCGGGCCGATTGTGCTGGTCGAGCCAGTTGTGGTTCCCTCGCCCGCAACGTCTGATATTGTCGCCAGGCGATTCCCCCATCGGCTACCGCATAGCGACCGAGTCGATGCCCTGGGTGGCGCCTGATGAACTCGAATACGACTACGAAGCTGCGCCGTTCGCCGATCGGATCAAGCTTCCATCAGGCCCGATCCGGCGGATGGATCTCTTCGAGAGAAATCCTGCGGCCGACCCTCTGCCCGCTGTCTCGGCCACCGCGGAGACTGCGCCGGAACTGATCCGGCCAGCGCTGTGCCTGCAGGCTCGAGAAAGCCGCCTGCACGTGTTCTTGCCGTATGCGTCCAAGCTTGCGGACTATCTCGATCTGGTCGCTGCCGTCGAGGATACGTGCCAGTATCTGCAGATGCCGGTGTGGCTGGAGGGCTACGCTCCGCCTTCCGATCCGCGGTTGCGATCCTTCAGCCTCACTCCCGATCCCGGCGTTCTGGAAGTAAACCTGTCGCCCGCGAGCAATTGGGACGAACTCGAACAGATCAACACCGTGCTCTTTGAGGAAGCGCGCCATAATCGGCTGACCGCTGAAAAATTCGCCGATGACGGCAGCCATCTTGCTACCGGCGGCGGCGGCCATATCGTGATCGGAGGAGCGACTGTGTTGGACAGCCCTTTCCTGCGCCGTCCCGATCTGCTGCGCAGCATGCTTTCATTCTGGCAGAACCATCCCTCGCTCTCGTATCTGTTTTCCGGCATGTATGTGGGCCCGACAAGCCAGTCTCCCCGCGTAGACGAAGCGCGCATGGATACCTTGTACGAACTGGAGATCGCTTTTGGCAATTTGCCTGCGAACGGCTGCCCGCCGGTCATGGTGGATGGACTGTTCCACAACCTGCTCGTCGACGTCACGGGAAACGCGCATCGCGCCGAGTTCTGCATCGACAAACTCTATCCCCCGGAGGGTCTCGGGTTGCGGCGTGGCTTGCTCGAATTGCGTGCCTTTGAAATGGCTCCGCATGTCAGAATGGGTCTTATCGAGATGCTGCTCATCCGCGCGTTGGTCTGCATGTTTTGGAAACATCCATTCGAAGGCGACCTGGTCCGTTGGGGCACCGCGCTGCATGACCGCTTTATGCTGCCGCATTTTGTCAGGCGCGACTTTTTCGATGTGCTCACCTACTTGCGCGGGTCTGGCTACTCCTTGGAGGAGAAGTGGTTTGCTGCGCAGTTGGAGTTTCGCTTTCCGAAGATCGGGTCGATCGCTGTGGATGGACTCGAACTCGAACTGCGTCACGCCCTCGAGCCTTGGAACGTGCTCGCGGAAGACACTACTTCCGGTCGAACGGTTCGCGCCGTGGACTCATCGTTCGAGCGGATTCAGGTAAAGGTGTCTGGGTTCGCCAACGAATCCCGCTATGCAATTGCATGCAACGGTCGCAGGGTGCCACTCTATTCTACTGGCGAGCCGGGAGAGACTCTCGCTGGTGTACGATATCGCGCTCGCCAGCTCTCGGCGGAGTTACATCCAACAATTCCCGTGCATGCGCCCTTGATCTTCGACATTGTTGACCGCTGGAAAGAGCGTTCAATCGGCCGATGCGCCTACCATGTGGGATCACCCGACGGTCGCGCCTATACAGCCCGCCCCGCGAACGCAACCGAGGCCGAGGACCGCTGTCGGCAGCGCTTTCAAATATCCAGCCCCCCGCCCGGGTTGATCGCAGTGCCGGAGGAAGAGACCAACCCGATCTTTCCTATGACTCTGGACCTGCGCTTTCCTCCGCCCGGAAAACAGACCCACATCGAGAAGCCGGGGCTTGTCCCATGACTGTGGATTTATATCAACCCCCGCTCCGCTATGGAACTGCCTACGACGAAATGTCGGCCGATGGCGTGACTCCTCGGCCGCACTGGACACACCTGATGGAGTCACTTCGGGCGATCGGCCACGAGGAACTCGGACGACGCTGGGCCCGTGCCGAACGGCGCATTCGCGAGAACGGGATCACGTACAACATTTACGGCGATCCACTCGGGGCAAGTCGGGCTTGGCAGATCGATATCGTTCCGCTACTGATTCCGGCGGACGAGTGGCGCTTCCTCGAAGCGGGCATCATTCAGCGCGCCCAGTTGCTAAATCTGCTTCTTGAGGATCTCTACGGGGCGCAGGACCTGGTGGCGCAGGGCCACTTTCCTGCCGCACTTCTCTACGCCAACCCCGCATTTCTACGGCCGCTCGTGGGCGTGCGCGTTCCCGCGCACAGCTATCTGCACATGCTGGCCGTCGATCTTGCCCGTTCGCCCGACGGCCAGTGGTGGGTGCTGGCCGATCGCACGCAAGCGCCTTCGGGCAGCGGCTACGCGCTAGAGAACCGTACCATCGTCTCCGATGTTCTACCCGATTTCTTCCGTAACTCGAACGTTTTGCGCCTCGCTCCGTTTTTCCGTGCGCAACGCGAAGCGCTCACCAAACTCACCCAGCGGGACAATCCGCGAATCGTATTGCTGACCCCCGGACCCCTCAACGAGACTTACTTCGAACAATCCTATATCGCACGCTATCTGGGATTCACTCTAGTCCAGGGAGCGGACCTGACGGTGCGCAAACGCCGCGTGTACCTCAAGACCGTCGACGGACTGGAGCAAGTCGATGTGATCTTGCGCCGTGTGGACGATATCTTTTGCGATCCTCTCGAACTGCGGGGCGATTCCCTTCTGGGCGTGCCCGGCCTCGTCGACGCTATCGTCGCTGGAAATGTGAAGGTGGCAAACGCACTCGGAAGCGGTCTGATTGAGACGGCCGCGATCATGCCCTTTCTTTCCGGCCTCTCTACACAATTGCTGGGCGAGAAGCTTAAACTGCCCTCCGTCGCTACCTGGTGGTGCGGTCAGCCGTACGCGCTCGATTGGGTGCTCGACCATCTCGATTCGGTGGTGGTGAAACCGGCTTTTCCCTCCAGCGGTATGGAGCCGGTCTTTGGGGCCGAACTCCCGCACGCCGAGAAAGACAAGTTTGCCGAGCGATTGCGGTCCCGCTCGCACGAGTATGTGGCGCAGGAGCAGGTCGCTTTGTCCACTGCGCCCGTGTGGGATAACGGATGTCTCAACTCCCGCAGCGTGGTGCTGCGCACTTACGTGCTCAATACCGGCAGCGGGTGGATTGCGCTTCCGGGAGGACTGGTACGGGTTGCCGAGGCGGAAGGATCGGTCGTCTCGATGCAGCGCGGCGGTCACAGCAAGGACGCCTGGATCCTGTGGGACAGCCCCGTCGACACCTTCAGTATGCTGCGCCCTCGGAATGAGCCGGTGGAGTTGCGCCGAGTCTCGCGGGTTGTACCGAGCAGTGTCGCGGACAATGCCTTCTGGTTGGGCCGATATGTCGAACGAGCGGAAAACATTGCTCGGATCCTACGCGCCATGATTCCTCGCGTACGACGCGCAGAGGAAGCGGAGCTCGGCTGCCTGATCCGCCTACACACGTGCCTGGAATCGAGGCACAGCAAGTTGCCGAAAGCTAAACACCGACGGCCGACCTCGGTTGAACTTGAACAGGAAATGACCTCTCTGTTGACGGATGCCAAGCGGCCTGACAGTCTGGCGTGCACTCTGATCGAGGTATACCGGATCGGCGGCACGATTCGCGAGCGCTTGTCGGCCGATATGATGTTCCTCATCGGCCAGCTGCGGGACTCGGTTCGGATCGGGCATGGCACACCGTTTCTCGAGTATCCGGGGATGTTGACCGATTGTTTGGAATTGCTTTCTGCATTTTCCGGAATGGAGCGGGAAAACATCAACCGCGGATTGGGCTGGTTGTTCATGACCATTGGCCGGCGTCTGGAGCGCGCGATCTATCTGACCCGGCAACTCCGCGAGATCACTACGCCTCTGACTGTGCAGGATTGGTCGCTTTTGGAATGCCTACTCGAGGTTGCGGATAGCTCGATGACCTATCGGACTCGGTACTACACGACCCTGCAGCCCTTAGCCGTGCTGGATGTGCTCTTGGCGGATGAGACCAATCCCCGCTCTTTGGACTTTCAACTGAGCCACCTCGCCGATCTCTATCAAAAGCTTCCTCGTCACCTCCCGGTTGACTTAAAGGCGATGCAGGCTGCGCTGGCATTGTTACGCAGTTTCGATTTGCGAAAGTTAAAGTACCCATTGCCGGGTGCCGCGGCGACGAATGGGTCCGATGGGCTCTCCCGGCTTGCAAGTTTCCTCCGGGAGCTGGAAGGATTGCTGCCTTCCTGGTCGAATAACCTATCGAGCAGATACTTTAGTCATGCCCGCACCTTGCCCATCACCATAGGCCAATGATCTATAGAATCGTTCACCGGACCACGTACAAATACAAATATCCCGTCTCGGCTGGAACCCACGTGGCGTGCCTGAAGCCGCGCGCGTTGCCGCACCACCAGGTGGCGCAGAGCGAGCTGCGTATCCAGCCGCGCCCGGCAACGCGCACCGAACGTGTGGACTTTTTTGGGAACCTTCTCTGCTTTTTCACCATTCAGGAGCCGCACCGGGAGTTGGTGGTCGAGGCGCGGAGCGAAGTGATCATGAAGGCGAATGCGACGCCTTGGCCTCAATTGCCGCTGCCTTGGGAAGAGGCAGCCAGATCGCTTCCTGACGATCATAGCGCACCGGGTCTCGAAGCCTACCAGTTCGGATTTGAGTCGCCGCGCATTCGGATACGGCCCCAGTTTGCTGCCTATGCGCTCCAGTCGTTTACGCCCGGGAGGCCAATGCCGGAGGCGCTTCTGGACCTGACCTCACGCATTCACAAGGACTTTCGTTTTGATTCGAAAGTGACCAACGTCCGGACGCCAACCGAAGAGGTCTTCCGGAAACGGCGGGGCGTGTGCCAAGATTTCGCACACTTGCAAATCGCCTGCCTCCGCTCCCTGAATCTCGCGGCACGTTATGTAAGTGGATACCTTCGAACCTACCCACCTCCCGGGCAGCCGAGGCTGGTGGGCACAGATGCATCCCACGCCTGGGTGTCGGCTTATTGTCCGGGAATCGGCTGGCTTGACATGGATCCCACGAACAACATTGTCCCCTCGAACGGCCACGTGACGCTCGCCTGGGGCCGGGACTACGGTGACGTAAGTCCTCTGCGCGGCTTAATCCTGGGCGGTGGAGCTCATACGCTCAAAGTCGCCGTTGACATGGAACCTCTCGATTCCTAGTGCCGTGACCGTGTGATGATGCCAAGCCTGAATATCATGAACGTCGTGACGTGGGCCAGCCAATGCAACTCGAGCTGCCAACTGCCCCGCCAAACGGTCGCGTTCACCACGATTGTCACCGCAGGCCAGGCACCTCGAATGAATTACCAAATCTTAGAAGTCGCGACAGGATTCTGAGTCGGTAACTCGTACCAGAACCTTTTCCCTCCTTTCCCGGTGCTGCGATCACCGCATGTCGCAGCGATTCTGCGAAACAGAGCCACTAAGCGATTTTTGCTAAGCGTTTAAGGGCCAGCAGGTGTCGCTGTGGGTGCTAACGTTCACGCCGAGGCCGGACTGACCGATCCGGCTCTTGGTAGTACCGAAGCAACCGAAACCCGATCCGATCGATGATTGCTGTCCCGTCAGACGTTTTTGAGGCTTGGGGGGCGCTGGCTAATTCCAAGGATTCAACACAGCGTTAAGCACCCGAAAATCCGACACATTGCGAGTCACCAGCGTCAGATGATGAACTTCTGCTGTCGCCGCGAGAAATGCGTCCATTGCGCCGATCGGACGTCCCGTTGCCTCGCTGCGTGCCACCATTTTGCCCCAAGCTTCTGCGACATTTGCGTCGACCTGCAACATTCTGCCCTCGAACCTCAGCGGCAATTCGCGCCCCAGCCATTCCTCGAGCCGGCGCCGACGCGCTCCGCTCGCCACGCGTTCCACGCCATAGCGGACCTCTGCCAGCGTGACGACACTTAGGAAAACCCGATCCTCATCCGTGGATTCCATCCAGCCGATGAGGCCGGGATTCGGTCGCGGTTTGACCCATTCCGAAACTGCATTCGTGTCCAACAGAAAGCTCATAGACTAACCTTCCGAGGGCGTTCTTTGAGGCGATGGGCCTTCAGCCCCGATCCCCGGAGCGGAGATGCGGCAAAAAACTCAGCCAGATTCCCCGCCCGCTGCGTCTTTCGTTGCCATTCCTCCGCCCCAACGACGATGGCCGCTATACGGCCATTTCGAGTGATGGTCTGCGGTCCCTCGGACATGGCTTGCTCGATCACTTCACTAAATTTCGCCTTGGCTTCCGCCACGGTCCATCGTTGTGTACCCATTTAACGCACCTCCGGTGCATAAAGGTCACCATGGTCATTGTAGTCACTAATTAGTTAAAGCACAATCGGGGCGACAAAGATAACGGTATGCCCGCCGGGGCGTCTTTGCCGGTAAAGCAGCGGTGGCAGATTGTTACCTATGTGACGACGATGGGGGTGTCGCAGACTGCGGAGACAACAAGCCCACCGACGCCGCCCGACGTTAGCACGTCGACGTTGACGGCGCCACCGTCGACCTTGCCGTTCACCGACTTCCGCTTCGAGAAGCCGGGAAGATCTCACAAGATTACGGTGAAGGATCTACCCCAACCGCATGCGACGAAATCGGCGTGGAATGGCCCGAAAATGGTGGGCCGCCCCGACAATGTGTGGCCGCAAGCGCCCGCCGGATTCAAGGTGGAGTTGTATGCCGCTGGGCTCGACAATCCCCGTCTACTGCGCACGGCTCCGAATGGCGATGTTTTTCTGGCGGAAAGCGATCCCGGGCGCATCCGAGTGTTCCGCGGGCTGACCTGCGACGGCAAACCCGAGCAGTCAGCGATTTTCGTCAGCGGCCTGAAAGATCCCTATGGGCTAGCCTTCTATCCTCCGGGCCCTGATCCGCAATGGCTCTACGTGGGCAATACCAACGAAGTTGTGCGCTTCGCTTATCACAAGGGCGACTTGAAGGCCAACGGATCGCCGCAACACATCGCCGATTTGCCAGCGAACTGGCTCGGGCACTGGACGCGGGCGGTGGAATTCTCGCAGGACGGCAAGAAAATGTTCGTCGCCGTTGGTTCGGGATCAAATGTGGACGACCCCGACACGCATGGGCGGGGAAAAAATCGTGGCGCCATTCTCTCACCGGTTTCGTCCTGCCGGATGGCAAGGTATGGGGACGCCCGGTGGGCGTGACGGTGGCTCCGGATGGATCGCTGCTGGTGAGCGACGACGGATCAAACTCGGTGTGGAGAGTGAGCTACACCGGAAAGTGACGGAAAACTTCTCCGGAAGTATGGTTCGGGCAAATCGTGGGCGCCCGCGTCCGGGTACTCCCTGCCTACGACGCCTACGACGAGCCTCATTTGTCAATCTGCGCCAGGCGAGGCTTCGATAAAATTTTGGATCAGAGGCGGGACCGCCGCTGGGACCCCATCGTTACGCGACATTTCGAGTAGGCTCTTGCCCCAACCTCAATGTCTATCCCCGGCGGGAGGTCGGTCACCAAAACCTTAACCCTGATGTTCGGACGGGATGCCTGAGCTGAAGGCCACAATCAGCACACCTAGTGCGGTCTGAGGACCTCATGCTTAGCGTTCATCCTATGAGCCTCAGCGACCGGCTCGCCTCGTTGAATCCTTAAGACCCTCGTCTGCCTGTTTGATGTTGGTTCGGCCGGCAAACTTCCTTTCGGCCGTTTCTTGGATTGCGGTCTTTCCACTCACAGGCTTGCCAAAAGGCGGCAGGTAAGAAAACGCATCGTCCGCCATTGGTAGGTTTCCCTATTTGATGTCCGCTTCAGTACTGATCCCTGAGCACAGACGAATATCGTAGACGCGAACATGACCAGCGAAACCAAAATGGAATCGCCTCCTTTTGGCCGCATCATAGTAGCGCCAAAGACCCGCTATGTCGTTACCGGGATAGGTTCTTCAAGTTCGACCGCCAATGAATTGCCGATTTATCAGAAACCCGATAATCGGCGGTGCGAGTCAAACGCGAGCGGCCAAGACCTTCCCGACCCTCGGTGTTCGTGCTCGCAGCGGCTCAGGCTGCAAAAAAATTTCTAAACCCAGATAGCCGCGCAACTGCCGGCTGAGGTCATCTAAGATAGCAAATAGAGTCCGAGTTTCGCGTGGCCCCATCTGCGGTGGCGATAGCGGCTTCGCCGCATCATTTCGAGTACCTGTACGTCGTCCCTTCCACGAGCATGCGAGGGTCGAGGCCCTTCATGGAAATCTATTCCGACGATTGCTTTCGTGGCTCCGCCTCAGCGCTTCGACTTTCGCCGGCTCCGAGTTCTTTTGGTCGGAGGCGGGTTTGACCCCGTGAACATTGAGCCCTTGCTCCAACTGGGTCATCAGACTTCGAAGGTTTTCGTCGTGAGCATCCAAGACCTTCCGTAGTTCCGCACCGGCACTCATAGCTTGCGCGTACACATCCCGAGCTTTGGTAAGAAGTGGAAGTTTTTTGATAAACGCCCTATTGAACTTGGCGAACTCGTTCACTGCTTCCGTGTACGTCATCATGTTTGGTAACGACGAGGGCTGATGGTAGTCTTCCCCCATAACCTTCTGCGAACCTGCGGAATTCTCTCTTTTGTACTGGCTTTCAAGTAGGGACTTAACCAGCGCGTCGCCGAGCGAGGCCAAGTCTGGCGTTTGATTTGAGGCGAACTCAGGATGTGTGCGCACGGCATCATCCTGCCTTTTAAACCCGCGAGGCACGGTGGATTCAGGCGACAATTCTCCTGCAGCTTTGTGAATTCGCCGCTCGCTGGTCGCCCATTCTTCTTCGGTACACTGCTGCCTACGGCAGTCATCTTCGCACAACTCGTCCGCCTCCGGTACGTCCTGCGCGATCTGATCTTTCAACAGTTGCCGAAACTTTCTTTGAAGTGTCTGGACCGTTTCGAGGTACATGGACAATTTCCTCCCGCTCCTCGTTTAAGCCAGGGCCCCAAGGATGCGGATTATGCGCTCGCTCAATATGGAAAGCAAGCCGTTTTTCCCTCAAGAACGACCCTCCGGTGATAGCACAGTGTTTTTGATTTGGTGGAACTGCGAGGGCTGAGCTGTGAGTCCAGTACGAGCTTATGGCAGTCTACCGATTGCACGAAGTTTAAATAGTGAGGCATCTTGCAAGCCAGAATGATTGAAGCTCCGACGGCCGCAGCCTCGTGAATCTCCGGCACGGGCGAGCCGTTGGAACCTCCCGGCTCGAGATTCTGCGTTACACTCGACCCGCTGCATCTCCGAATACCGTCTTAGTCGCGAGTACCCGCGAGGACACCCCAGGCATTCAGTCTTCTACGAAGGACTTTAGTCTTGACAATGCCTGGTCCCACTGTTCGGAGACGAAATCGAGGTACTGCTTGAGTCCTTCAATTGGCTGGGGATCGAATTTGAATCGGCTCTCGCGACCTGTACGGACACTGTGCACGATTCCGGCACTCTCCAATACTCGGAGATGTTTGGTGATCGCCTGCCGCGTCAGCCTAGAACCCTGCGTCACCTGAGAGATCGAATGTCGCCCAGAGCTGCAAAAACGAGTGCATGCCTCCGTCGCTTCGCAGCCACACTGCTATGGCTTCTGCGTGACATAGTTCTCGATGTTCTTCACTTGTTCTGTCCAACCGCCATCGTTTCTTCGGAACGCTTCGAGACGGCGGTCACCGGGAAGTGCATCGAAGCCGGACTCGGTGAGCACCAGTAACGTGCCACCGGCGGTCTTCTCGAGCCTGAATTCGACGAGCGTGGACGGTTCCTCTAAGTAGTTCACTGGGTTCTCCTCTTTGCGAAAGGACTTGGGATGGGGCCATGTGAAGGAAAGAGCCGGCTCGTGCTCCATTTTCTGCACGACCGCTTCCCATTTGACGTGCTCATAGCCGGGATAAGCAATCTGGCCGCGCGAGACTTGACCCGGTAGAAAGGGTCCGTCTAGTTTCACACAAAACCATTCGCCAAATTCCGCTCTACACGAGAAACCGACGGGACCCTTGATTTTACTGGGGTTTGGCTTTTTGAGGCTTTGGGGGTTCAGTTCTGGGGTAAAAGGAATCCAGCCGTTGTCGTCGCTGTGGGAATGTGGGAA
>Ga0187875_10000784_pt1 | contig 25616 bp, 25 predicted proteins | sample June2016WEW_17_1_2_FD_132978 | JGI IMG/M metagenome (GOLD analysis project Ga0187875, IMG submission 132978) | Peatland microbial communities from SPRUCE experiment site at the Marcell Experimental Forest, Minnesota, USA - June2016WEW_17_10 | ecosystem: Environmental > Terrestrial > Soil >...
GGGATGAATGCGGCACACCTCCGGAACATGTTCATGCCCCTTAGAGGGCGTAGAGATGACTGGGAACGACCCCAGCGATTCGCCGGAGTTGCCAATTGACAGTCGCGCTTTCAGAGATGACACAAGGGCAAAACAACGGAGAAGAATGGAGCGGGCGATGGGAATCGAACCCACGTCCGAAGCTTGGGAAGCTTCTATACTGCCATTGTACGACGCCCGCTCGATATCGAGCCAAGGCTATCATCGGTCGCGCGCGGCTGCAAGATGCGGTTGAACTGCGCGGAGCGTGCTAGAGTTCTGCGGCGAGGATTCGCGGGCGAGATGCGAACGGAGAGCATGACGCTTACAATGGCACTCGCGTTCCTGCAACGATTGCTGCTGCCTGCGGTGGTGATTGCAATGATGAGTTTTTCTGGATTCGCGCAAGATCGCGGACAAGGCCGCTCGATGGTGATTTCGCAGTACGGCGTGGTGGCCGCGGAATCTCCATTGGCGGCGCAGGCGGGCGTTGCCATCCTGGAGCGTGGCGGGAGCGCCGCGGATGCGGCGGTGGCGGCAAACGCGGTAATGGGCGTTGTCGCGCCGATGTCCAACGGGATCGGCGGAGATCTCTTCGCCATCGTTTACGACGCGAAGAGCGGGAAATATTACGGGCTGAACGCCAGCGGCTGGGCACCGGCGGGATTGACGATCGAGCATCTGAAGGCGAAGGGGCTGCGGGAGATGCCGGAGCAGGGCATCGACTCGGTGACGGTGCCGGGCGCCGTCGATGGCTGGCAGAAGCTGCTGGATCGCTTCGGACGAAAGAAAATGCCGGAGGTGCTGGACCCCGCGATTCGCATCGCCGAAAACGGTTTCCCGGTGACGGAGTGGGTGAGTCTGATCTGGGCGCCGGAAGAGGATCTGCTGCGCTCCAGCGATTCCGCGGCGCAAACATTTTTAATTGGAGACAGGACCCCGCGCGTCGGCGAAATCTTTCGCAATCCCGATCTGGCGCGCTCGCTGCGGCAAATTGTGCAGGGCGGGCGCGATGCATTCTACAAAGGCGAAATCGCGCAGCGCATTGTCGAGCTTTCGCGGCAACACGGCGGCACGATGACCGCCGACGATCTGGCCAACTATTCCAGCGAATGGACCGACGTGCTTTCGACCAGCTATCGCGGCTGGACCGTGTACGAGATGCCGCCGAACGGGCAGGGAATTGCCGCGCTGGAAATGCTGAACATCATGGAGAAATACCCGCTGGGGGATTACGGATTGAATTCCACGCGCGCGCTGCACGTGATGATCGAAGCCAAGAAACTGGCCTATGCCGATCTTGCGCGTTACATCGGCGATCCCGCCTCGGGTGCGCTGCCCGTCGCGGGGCTGCTCTCGAAAGACTACGCGGCCACGCGCGCCGCGCTGATCGATACGGATCACGCGAATTGCAGCGTCGCCGCGGGCGCGCCGGCGATGCCGGCGGGCGGCGACACGATCTATCTTTCTGTTGTCGATCGCGATGGCAACATGGTTTCGCTGATTCAGAGCAACTATCAGAATTTCGGCTCTGGCCTGGTCCCGCAGGGCGCGGGATTCGCGTTGCAGGATCGCGGCGCGCTCTTCAGTATGGATCCCGCTTCGCCGAACGCGCTGGCCGGGCACAAGCGGCCGCTGCACACCATCATTCCCGCTTTTCTGGAGAACGACAAGACGCGCATCGCCTTCGGCATCATGGGCGGATGGAATCAGGCGCAGGCCCACGCGCAGTTCGTCTCGCACGTCGTGGATTTCCACCAGAATATTCAGGCCGCGATCGAGACCGCGCGCTTCACCAAGCCGACGTTCGATGGCTGCGACGTGCTGCTGGAAAATCGCATCCCCGGCGGAGTGCGGCAGGAGCTGGAAGCCAAAGGGCACAAGCTCGAAATGCACAATGGATTTTCAAATTTGTTCGGCGGCGGGCAGGCCGTGATGCGCGATCTCGCCGCCGGCGTCAATTATGGCGCCTCCGATTCGCGCAAGGATGGCGAGGCCGTGGCGGAATTGCCGCCGCAGTTGCCGGTGAATTGAGGCATGGCGGCGCTGCGCGAGGCTAGCCGCTGTTCGCGAATGGAACACCGGATTCGGGCACGTGGCCCACTTTGATACGGCAGCGGATCCTCTGGAAATCTTTTGCAAAATGGCATAGTGCAACTCGTTTCGATTCAACATTTTTCACTTCGCGCCGCCGCGCCATTGAATCGCCGCTGTGGCCTTGTGCGTGCCTCTTACCTATGCGTTGGGCAGTGAGCAATGACGCTGGCCGCGAGGTGCACGATGTACCAAGCGATTCAGAACATTCCGGCAAGTGAGTCGGCAACGGAAACGCGACTGTGGCTCGCCGTGGTTACCGCCGCGGTCGAGGAGTGGATGCACGGCCCGCTGCGCATGCGCCGCGAAGCCGCGATGTATCTGTTCGAGGATCAGCGCGATTTTCCCGATGTCTGCGCGCGCGCCGGGCTTGACGCGTCGCTGCTGCGCATGAAGCTGACGCGCGTCCGCGCCCGCGCCGCGGCGTAGAGCTGCTCGCGCTTCGCGCGCGCTCCACTAAGTTTGACGCTCCATCGGCTTTCCGCTAAGATCAATTCGCGGGGTGGAGCAGTCTGGTAGCTCGTCGGGCTCATAACCCGAAGGTCGTTGGTTCAAATCCAACCCCCGCAACCAATCCAATTTCCGTGGGCCGGACGCCAGATGTCCGGCCCCTTTTGTTTCTGTGGTGGCATGAGCCCGACAGATCGGGCTGTCGTTTTTGTGGCGGCCCGATTGCATCGGGCCGGGGCCGAAGGTCGTTGATTCGAATCCAACCCCCGCAACCAATCGAATCTTTTCGGGCCGGAGGCCAGACTCCGGCCCGTTCCTTTCTGTGGCCACACGAGCACCACAGATCGGGCTGTCGTTTTTGTGGCGGCCCGATTACGTCGGGCCGGGGCCGAAGGTCGTTCCCGGTTCAAATCCAACCCCCGCAACCAATCGAATCTTTTAGGGCCGGAGGCCAGACTCCGGCCCGTTCCTTTCTGTGGCCACACGAGCCGGACAGATCGGGCTGTCGTTTTTGTGGCGGCCCGATTACGTCGGGCCGGGGCCGAAGGTCGTTCCCAGTTCAAACCCAACCCCCGCAACCAATCCAATTTCCGTGGGCCGGACGCCAGATGTCCGGGCCGTTTGTTTCTGTGGCGACGCGAGGACTGCAGAACGGGCTGTCATTTTGGTGGCGGACCGGTTGCATCGGGCCGGGGCCGAAGGTCGTTAACCGGTTCAAATCCAACCCCCGCAACCAATCGAATACTTCTGGGCCGGAGACCAGACTCCGACCCTTTGCATCTTTGGTGGCATGAGCCCGAAAGATCGGCTGCCGATTTTGTGGCGGGCCGATCGTGTCGAGCGGCTTCAGATTGGTGGACGAGTGCAAAGTCCTAGGGCCACGATTTAGGGCGTCGCAGATCACGGAATCGGGTGACGAGCGTCACAGAAATGCGTCGGGAGAAGGGCGACGATGAGCGCGTTCAGCCGCTGCCTAGAGTCGGGACGTCGGATCCGGCGGGGAGGGGAACATGGCGATCGGAATTGTTGCTGTCATTGCGTTGGCCGCCATTGCAGCCGCGTATGTGGTCTGGCGAGTTTGGGAGGCGCTGAGGTTTCGCGGCGAAATGCTGGTTCGCTGCCCGGAAACGCATGAGCCGGCAGCCGTGAAGGTGGACGTCGCTCGCGCCGCGGTGAATTCGTTGGCCGGGCGACACGAGCGCGAGCTGCGCGATTGTTCGCGCTGGCCGGAGCGGGGCGAATGCGATCAGGATTGTCTGGAACAGGTGGAGCGGGATCCGGAGAATCACCGCGTATGGACGATCGCCGCTCATTGGTTCGCGGGGAAGAAATGCGTGTATTGCGGCAAGCCAATCGAGACGCTGAGCCATTTCGATCGCAGTCCGGCGCTGCTCGATCAGGAAAGTAAAACTGCGGAGTGGAATGAAGTTCCCGCGGAAAACCTGCCGGGAGAATTCTCACACGATATGCCCGTGTGCTGGAACTGCCATATCGCACAGACGTTTTTGCGCACGCATCCGGACCTTGTGGTTCATCGGCCGGGGAAGGAGCGCGGGCCGCAAGGGGAATACATTCCGGAGGACGCAACTCCGAGAGGCGTGAAGATTTCGGGCGGGGAATAGATAAGCGGTCTCCGCTTCGCAATGGCGTGGCGGCGCTGTGATGGCGCAACGCACATCGCGTCCGCACACCGCGTTTTTAGCGTTCCTTCAGTAGGCCTGCACGAAACTACCACCAATGAGGACGGATTCTTGCGCGAGTCTTTCTGCGCTTTCTGGATCGTGAGACGGCAGGTAAACGAGGGGGCGCTGCTTTCCGAGCGCGAGGATGTTGCTTATAGTGCGGCGCGAAATTTCCTGATTGGGGCTTATGCCGTCCACTTTTCCGGCGAGCAGCAGAGCCTGGTTGTAACTTGTGTCGCCGGCGATGAAGAAAGACGGGTCGCCGCAGACTACCACTGACACGTGATCGGGGGTGTGCCCCGGTGTGGGCACTATGAGTACGTCACCCTTCGTTGTGAGAGACATGCTCTGCTGAAACGGACCGAACGGCTGATTGTCGATGCGAATGGGTTCCGGCTGCCACCACTTTGGCCAGCGATGCGGTAGGTATCCTTGAAGTTTTCCGCCGAGGCCACTGGCTCTTTTCAGCTCGCCGCCCGCCACCCACGTTTTGACGCCCGTCAGATGGACGAGTCCGCCGGCGTGATCCGTGTGAAGATGCGTGAGCACAACGTGACGGACATCTCGCGCGCCGATTCCGAGGGCGCGGAGCTGCGGACCAATCTCCTCCTCGGGATGGACGGAAAAGCGTGTCGCGCGGCGAAAAAACGGATGCCACGAAGGATGGTATCCGCGTTCGTGCACGCGCGAGGTTTCGCCGGTATCCACGACGATGATTCCTTCTTGGTGCTCGATCACCCAGGCATAGATCGGCAGCCAGTCCGACCAACCATCGTCGAACAGCACGTGGGCCACTCGAGCGAGTCCCTTGCCGCGCGACGCCATCTGAGCGAGTTTCACCTTCACCAAGCCGGTGCGAATGGCGTGGATCTTTGTCACTGACATTTCCTTTCGTCTGAAGCGCTCTGTGCCAACCAGTTCGGGGCAGCTGGCGACTGCTCGCCTCTAGGGCAAAGCTTTATCGCTTCACCATCCGCGTCAGCAGAAGGTCCAACGCAGTTGCGATCTTGTGTGACGGCTGCGAGAACTCGCCGAAATACTGCGCGCGGGCGAACTGCTGCAGAGTGCCCATCCATGCGGCGGTGAGCAGACCGAGATCGATCTTGGCGGTGACGACGCCTTCGCGGCGCCCGGCGGAGAGCATCGCGCGCACCTCACCCAAGATGGAGTGTTTGCGCACTGCGGCGGGCATGCGCGGCCAGAAATGGCGCAGATTGTCCTGCATGAAGAGAACGGCGTCGCGATCTCGATCGAGCGCGGACATGTACGCGGCAATGAGTGCGCGCTGGCGGGCGGCGAACGTCGTGCCGGATTGAATAGCGCGGACGGTAAGTTGAAACATTTCGATGTAGCAGCGTTCAAATAAATAGAGAGCTAACGCGTCCTTGGTAGGGAAGTGTTTGAACAGCGCGGGATTGGTGAAGCCCGAGACGCGGGCGATATCGCGGACGCTGGTTTCGCAGAGACCGTCGCGCACGAACAAATGCAGCGCGGCGACGAGGATTTTCTGTTTGGCCGGGGCGTCGGCAGCCGATACGTAGAAAGGTTTGGGTGGCGCTGGCATTGGGGCTCGCTGCCTATGCGAACGACCACAGGTTAGCGCACGCTAACTATCCTGTCAAGGCAAATTGTGTGGAAGCCTCTGACTGGCTTCGGGGCATGCCGCGTGCTGCAACATATGTGCTTGAACATATCGCCGCGCCGTGTTTCTATTCTGCGACGCGTAACGGCCGAAATCAGGGGGCGAGCGATGAATGAGGGGAAGAATCGACCGGTGCAGGGCAACACGAGAACGCGGCGCCAAATGATTGCCGGCGCGGCGGTGGCGCTTGGGGGCCTGGCGGCGAGCTCGGCAATTTGGGGGCAGACGACGCAGCCGACGATGACGGAGACGCCGAGCACGGCGGCAAATCAGTCGCGTACGTCGCTGCATCAGGAAATCGAGTTGAAGGCCAGCCCCGAGCGCATCTACGGCGTGCTGCTGGACTCGAAGCAGTTCGCGGCGTTCACCGGGATGGCCGCTACGATCGATTCTTCCGAGGGCGGGGCGTTCAATATGTTTGGCGGATTGATCGTGGGGCGAAACGTCGAGCTGATCGCGGCGCAGCGAATCGTGCAGGCGTGGCGCCCGACGCATTGGGATTCCGGCGTATATTCGATCGTGAGATTTGAATTGAAGGTGCAAGGCGCGGAGACGTTGCTGGTCCTGGATCACACAGGCTTTCCGGAAGGCGAATTCGATCACCTTGATTCGGGCTGGTACGCGAGATACTGGGATCCGCTCGAGAAATTCCTGACAAGCTAAGCGAAGCCGATGCAGGGACGAATTGTGGACGGTTCGAGGAGGCGTAAATTGAAGAAGCAATGGATTCTCGCGTGTGTGGTGGCTTGCGCTATCGCAGTTGCCACGATACCGGGAGTGGGCGCTCGCGGCGCACACGGGAACAACACTCAGTGGGTCGGGACGTGGGCGTCATCGCCACAGTTGGGAGATGCAGGGAATGCGGCTCCCGCGCCGGGGCTTGCGGATAGCACACTGCGGCAGATCGTGCATGTGTCGATTGGCGGCGCGCAAATTCGCGTGCGATTTTCAAACGCGTTCGGCACCACGCCGCTAGTGATTTCTTCGGCGCACGTGGCGTTGAGCGCGGGCGGCGGCGCGATCAAGCCGGAAAGCGACAAGGCGCTGGCGTTCGCGGGACAGGCGTCGGTCGCGATTCCGGCGGGGGCGCTGGTGTATTCAGACCCACTGGATTTCGCATTGGCGCCGCTATCCGATCTGGCCGTGACGATGCATTTGACGGGCGGGCCGATTGGGATCACGACGCATCCGGGATCGAGAGAGACATCCTATTTGGTGGCGGGGGATTCCGTTTCGGCTGCCGACCTATCGAAGGCGGTGCAAACCGAGCACTGGTATTTTCTGAATGGCGTGGACGTCCTGTCGAAAGCGTCCGCAGCGAGCGTGGTGGCGTTTGGCGATTCGATCACCGACGGCCATGGGACCACGACGAATGGAAACACGCGCTGGCCGGACGATTTGGCGAAGCGCCTGGCGGCGAATAAAGCCACGGCGAACATTGCGGTGCTGAACGAAGGAATTGGAGGCAACCGGCTGGTGCACGACATGACGGGACCGAACGCGTTGGCGCGTTTCGATCGCGATGTACTGGCGCAGGACGGCGTGCGCTGGATCATCGTGCTCGAAGGCATCAACGATATCGGCACGGCGCCATCCGCGGCGAAGCGCAACGAGCAGCCGGCCACAGCGCAAGACCTCATCGCGGCGTACCAGCAAATTATTCTTCGCGCACACGCGCACAATATCCGCGTGTTTGGCGCGACGATTGTGCCTTTTGAGGGAGCGTTCTATTTTAGCAAGGATGGCGAGACCGAACGCGAGGCCGTGAACACCTGGATTCGCAGCAGCGGACAATTCGACGCCGTAATCGATTTCGACGCGGCGGTGCGCGATCCGAAAAATCCGAGGCATCTACTGGCCGCCGCGGATAGCGGAGATCATCTGCATCCGGGGAACGCGGGCTATCAGGCGATGGCGGACGCGATCGATCTCACCCTGTTCGGGAAGTGAGACGAGACGGCGGGATGGCTGATGCGCGCCGGCGAAACGCAAAGATTACGTGGGCTGCTCGCAGTTGATCATCCACGGGATGCCGAATCGGTCGACGACCAAGCCAAAACCCGGGGTCCAAAACGTTGGCTGGAACGCGTACTGTACGGTTCCGTTTTCTGAGAGCGCGTTGAAGACGCGTTTGCCCGCTTGCACGTCCTTGAATTGGACCGCCACGTGGAAGCCTTGTGGCTTCAGATACTGTTCCGGCAGAACGTCGGCGGCGTTCAGTTCGTTTCCCTCCAAAATCAAGCGCGCGTGAAGGACTTTGTCGCGCCAGTCTTGCGGCACAGTTTCTGCCGCTGGGGTGCCCCCGTATCGGAATACTGTGTCGATCTTGGCGCCGAGAGTGCGTTCGTAGAACTTGAATGCTTCTTCGCATTGCCCGTTGAAGTAGAGGTAGGGAGTCAATTGCAATGCGACCTCCTGGGAGATTTAGTTTTGCCAATTACCGTTTGGTGTGCTGCGAAACGGAAAGAATATTGCCGTCCGGATCTTTGAACCACGCCACGCGATCGCCGCCGGGCGTCGTCCAAACTCCGAACTCTTTATCTTGCGCGAATGGATATTTTTCCAGAACGACGCCGCGGTCTCGCAGCCAGGTGACCACCGGAACGATGTCGTCCACTTCCCAACCCAGGACCGTCGCTTGAACCGGCGTGACCGTTGGCATTTTGGCGATGCGAATCTGGTGGCCGCCGACGCTCATGACTAAGGCGTATTGATCGAGGCTCACGAAGGCGAGTCCAAGTTTGCCCTCGTAGAAGGCGCGGGCCTTGTCGTAGTCCGTGGTGAGAACGAAGCCAACTAACTTTCCCGAAGCCAACATGTTTGCGTCCTTGGCCATTTTGACGATCGATTGGCTGATGCTCAATCCCCTTGATTTTATGAGGCCCGAGTCTTGCAAGCGCGACGGAAAGAACTCCACGACCCCGATCGCCGCCCCGCAACCCATGCATAAGCATCGCCGCGAACGGCCAAGCAGGGCGCAGCGTCCGTGGGACCAGGGCCTGGCCGCTACTGATGAGCCTGGGCAATCAGCTGGGCGACTTTGGAATTGGGACCCACGGTTTCCACAAACAAAACCGCGTTTGGATTCAGATACATAAGCTCCGGCGCGTGTGGCTCCTTGCCACGTTTGACGAGGACGCTGGTGACTTGCTTGGTGTCCGGATTCGTTTGGCTCACGATGTAGTACACGTCCGCCAGCGTCGGGTTGGACGAACCGTAGCCGTGCAATTGGCCGAAGTATACCGCGCCGTTGGTTAGCAACACCGCCTGGTAAGGCGTCGAAAACTTCAGGCCCCTTTCGGTTCTATAGTAGTTCAGGATGTGCCATCCCACCGCTATGATCACCAGCAGCCCCGCCACCAGCCATACCTGTTGCAGCAACGCGAAACCACGCTGTCTGTGCATTTTGGGAATCCTTATCGAGCTTAGTCGGTGTTCCAGACTGTTCGCTCGAGCCGACCTTGCATCATCTGCCGAGCGAAGCTATCACGCGTTCCTTGCCCCGGCAAGTGCAATCACAGTGTTCTCTTGCCCCTAAATGAACCGCCCGGACACGAAAGCGGCGAACCAACCTTCGGTTCGCCGCTTCCCGTGAGGTTTTTCGAGATGACTAGCGCTCCGCCGCGACTCTCTTGATCTTTGCGGAGAACGCGCCCAGCGCCAGCAGCCCGATCGCCAGCATTGGCAATTCGCCCGGCTCCGGCACACCCGTTGGCCCGGTCGATATGGCCGTCCCGACAGTCAGAACCACCGCAGGATCAGCGGCTTCGGCGCCGTCATAGGTGCTGATGTACCAATTGAAGCCGTCCGCCACGATGTCGCTTCCATTCGAGAACGTGCCCGACAAAGTGCCATCGTAGTCCAAGATATCGAACGTTTCGCCTGTCTCCAGAGTGACTCCGCTCGCATTGATGTTCAACACGCCGTCGTCCAGCGTCACGTTCCCGGAAACGTCGAGCACGCCGTAGCCCGCCGCGCTGATGATCTCGTCAAAAGCGCCGCCGTTCGACTGCGTGAAGTTACCTGTTATAGAGAGGGTGCCGGGAGTGCTGGTGGCGGAATATCCCGGGGTGATCGTGCCGCCGCTGAGCGTGAAGGTGCCGCCGGCGCCGCTGGCAGCATTAATGGTGCCGGTGCCGTCAACGATGCCGCCGGTGATCGTCGACGAATTGCCATTGAGCACCACAATCGAGCTGGCGCCCGCTTCGATCTTTCCACCCGTGTTGTTAATGGACGCAGCCGTATCGTTGAAAGTTAGGGTGCCGCCGTTGCTAGCTTCCATCAAGCCCGCGTTCACCACGCTTCCGTTACCGCCAAACCCGTCCACGAGCAACGTCTGCCCGGAAACGTTGGCATTGACCGTTCCTCCGGTCTGATTGTCGAACTCCACTAAGTGGGCGACGCTAATCGTGCCAACCCCTTGAATCGTATTGTTGACATTCGTCAGGGTATATAAGTCCGGAGTTCCAGTAGGCACAATCGCGGCCTGTGGCCCGGACAGCGTCACGGTGCCGCCGCCTTGCAGCGTGGTGTTGCCGGCGACGCCCAGATTCGCGTTGTTGCCGCTGGAGCTGACGAAGTTCATGGCATTGTTATTGTTGATCGTTCCAAGAAGGTTCGTGGTCGCGCCCGCAGTATCCGTAAACGTACCGTTGATGGTGACCGCTCCGTAGGTTGCGTTACTTCCGTCCAGGTAGAGCCCCACTCCACCCGATAGCGCTTCCAGAGTTCCGCTGTTCGTCTGATTCAGCGTTCCGCCTTGGATGGTTTCACCGCTGAGTGCAACGGTTCCGCCATTCGCCGTGATGTTTCCTCCGGCATTGATCACATCCGGGGACACGTTGGATATCAACAGCGTGCCGCCGTTTGTGGCTTCCATCAAGCCGGAGTTGGTTACGCCCGCCGCCGCCCCGAAGCCGTTGACGTTCAATACCTCGGTGCCCTGCGACACGTTGGCATCAATTGTTCCGGCAGCCTCATTGATCAGCTCTATGTGGCTTACGTTTATCTGACCAATGCCTTGAATCGTGTTGTCGACGTTCGTCAATGTGACGTTCGAAGTTGCGCCATCGGAGATAGCGGCCCAAGGTCCGGGCGAGGGGTTCGTGGTGTAAGCCAACGTTATTTTGCCGCCGTCTGAGAGTGTTTCGCTGCTATTGAGGACCAGGTTCGCTGGCTCGCCGCTCGCTCCGTTGAGATCGATATTGCCGCTGTTATTGATCTGAGACCCGTTCAGATTAAGGCTAAAGCCCGGTGCGATATCCAGGACATCGGTCGCGCCAATCGTCAGATTGGCAGCGCTAGGGTTGATGTCGAGAGTCACGGTGGTAGCAGTCGACTGGGTGATGCACACGTCTATCGAGTTGTTCGCGCCGCCAAAACCGTTAGCGGGTCCCGGGGTCCAATTCGCGCTACTCCAATTGCCATTGCCGCCGTTCCAAGTATTGCACTGGGCACTGGCAGGGCGGGCGCCGAGCGAGAGCAGGAGGCCCAGGATCACTAGCGACATAGCCGCCGTGCTGGCGGTGCTTCCGATGCGGCGGGCACCCAATGCGAGTAGGACCTTCAGAATACTTGTGATTCGGCCCACGTTGTCCATGTGTCTCCCTGGCTCTCGGACGCACTCCAAATGTAAACGCCCGATAAAATGCCAAGATGAGCAACGCACTTCGAGGCCCGTCCAGAATCGCAGGACCGTCTAGTTAACTGGTTTAGTTATCGATGGTTAGGGATCAGACGAGAAACACGACGTCGTGGGTATGCAACTTTGTGCAGATACGGGCGAAAAGAGGTTCGGGATTAGCCGGCGAGACAACTAGCCACCAGCAAGGGCGCCGACGATCAAGTAAGGCTCTTCGCCCGCCGCGACTTGATCGGGCAGCGGCGCGTCCGGTGATTCGTGAGATAGATCTTCCTGGCATGCGAAAAAGCGCAGGAACGGGCGGCGTTCCTGCGTGACGTGATCGCGGATCGTGCCGCGCAGCATGGGGTAGCGAGCCTCGAGCGCGTCAAGCACGGAACACTGCGTGACCGCGCCTGTGACTTCGAGCGCCACCTCGTCGCCGACGCGCGCGAGCGTCCGCAGATGCGGCGGCAGCGCAACGTGGATCGTCTTCGTCGTTTGCGCGGATAGCGTCACGGCAACGTTTGCACCTCGACCGACAGCACGGCTGGTAGATCGCGCACGATCGGCGCCCAGTTCTCTCCGGCATCAGGCGAAGCGTAAACCTGTCCGCCGGTGGTGCCGAAATAGATGCCGCAGGAATCCAGTTCATCGACGGCCATCGCATCGCGCAGGACGTTGACGTAACAATCGCTTTGCGGCAGGCCGCGCGTGAGCGGTTCCCATTCATTCCCGCCGGTGCGGCTGCGATAGACGCGCAGTTTGCCGTCGGGCACGAAATGTTCGGAGTCGCTCTTGATCGGGACGACGTAGACGGTGTCCGGCTCGTGCGCGTGCACGTCGATCGCGAAACCGAAATCGGTGGGCAGATTGCCGCTGACTTCCTGCCACATTTCGCCGGCGTCGTCGCTGCGCATGACGTCCCAGTGCTTCTGCATAAAAAGCACATTGGGGCGCGCGCGATGCATGGCGATGTGATGAACGCAGTGGCCGACTTCGGCGTTCGGATCGGGAATGTATTGGGAGTGCAGACCCTTGTTGACGGGATGCCAATTCTTGCCGGCGTCGTCGCTGCGAAACGCGCCCGCGGACGAAATGGCGATGACGATTCGGCCCGGCGCGCTGGGATCGAGAATGATTGTGTGCAAGCACATTCCGCCGGCGCCCGGTTGCCAATGCGGACCGGTGCCGTGGCCGCGCAGCCCTGACAGCTCCTGCCAATTTTGCCCGCCGTCGGTGGAATGAAACAGCGCGGCGTCTTCGATGCCGGCGTAAACCGAATCCGGGTCAGTGAGCGACGGTTCAAGATGCCAGACGCGCTTGAATTCCCAGGGATGCGGCGTGCCGTCGTACCACTGGTGCGTGCCGGGGACTCCGTCGTAGGCGAACTTATTGCCGACGGCTTCCCACGTCTTGCCACCATCATTCGAGCGCTGAATCAATTGGCCGAACCAACTGGTGGATTGCGACAAATAGATGCGATTCGGGTCAACGGGCGAACCCTTGAGGTGATAGATTTCCCAACCGGCGAAGTGCGGGCCGCTGATGTCCCAGCGTTGGCGCTTGCCGTCGGCCGTCATGATGAACGCGCCTTTGCGCGTTCCAACCAGCACTCGTACGTTGCTCATGCCTGGCTCCTTCAGGGGTCAGAGTATCCGGCAAACTATCAAGATAATCTGCGCGCTGCAAGTGATAGCGAGTCCGCAGGGTTACGGGATAAGCAAGCGCCGCCAGCAGGACCATCGACAGCAGCGTGCAAGTGTGCCAAAAGCGATAAGCGGAGATTCTTGTCCCAGGAGCATAGCGGATCGATGTCGTCGCGCACCCAAATCGCGATTCAGATCGTTCTAACCTGCCTACTGGTGGTTGTGGCTCTGGTTGTCGGGCTGAGCATGAAGTTCTTTGTAATCGCCATCCTAGGGGAGTTTTTCGCTTTGGGGTTGGCCAGCACCGTGATCGTCCATTTTAGGGTGCGCCCGAGCCGCGAAGATGCGCTGTTCGTGCTCTTGTTCGCGGCATTGCTCGCCGTGATCGTCTTCTGGACTCTCGAGTTGGCGCTGAACTTCAAGGTCGCAATGGCCATCGTCGGCCTTGCGAGCCTTACCGTTCTGGGCATACGGGTCGTCTGGGCTCGCGGCGAAGAGCGTGCGCTGCTGTGGTGGGCCTATCTGCCCGCGCTGCTTTTTGTGGGCGCTTTGTGGCTGGCGCCTCCGTTGCTGGATCTCACGCAGACGATTCTCCCCAAGACTCTGGATCTTTATCTGTATTCCTTCGATTGCAGTCTGCATATACAACCGAGTTTTCTGGTCGGCCAGTTATTCTGGAAATTGCCGTGGCTGAAAACCATCAGCATCTATTTCTATCTGAGCCTATCCGTGATTATCGCGCTGACTTATGTAGAGAGCTTGCTGCAGCAGGGAAAAAAAGCGCTCCCGGTATTTCTTGCGCTTCTGTATCTCGGGCCGATCGGCTGGATTTTTTACAATTTCTTTCCGGCAACCGGCCCCGTCCATTTGTTTCCCGCGACTTTTCCGCTGCATCCACTTTCCATTGCAGAAGCGATGCGGCTTTCGCTGCATCCGGTGGTAGTGGAGAGCGCGCGCAACGCCATTCCATCGTTGCATATGTCCTGGGTTCTGCTGGCGTGGTGGTACGCCAAGAAGTTTTCGCCGTGGGCAAAAGTTGTTTCGCTCGCGTTTGTGATCTTCACGGTGCTGGCGACGCTGGGCACGGGAGAGCATTATTTCGTCGATCTCGTAGTGGCCTGGCCGTTCACGCTGATGATTTATTCGCTTTTCTGCTTCGCGTTGCCATGGAACAACAAGGAACGAGCGACCGGTTTCCTGGGCGGGTTGCTGGGAGTTTTTCTCTGGTTTGCGCTGCTACGCTGCGCCAATCCCATGTTTTGGATTTCGCCGCTGATTCCGTGGAGCTTCGTGGTCGCGACGATCACCCTGGCTCAAGCGCAGAAAAACCGCATTCTTGCCGCCGCGAGCGTTCCGGCGCGTGCGCCAGCCGAGCGCGCCGCGAGTGCGCGGCCTGCCGTGGATGACGCCGTGTCCGTCGCAGGCGATTGAGATACGCCGGGCGGGCGAGCGCAGTCGTAACGGCGCGACAACTTCTGACCGCACCCTTCCTGAATCAAAAATGGCGGCGAGCGCGCCGCGGAGATTTGCGGCGCGCCCGGCTGTGCATTGCGTTTACTTATCTGTTGTCGTCGGCGTTGGCATCGTTGGGTTGTACTTGATGCCTAGGTCGGGCGTCGATTCGACGTCTGTCGGGTTCTCCGCTTTTGCGACTTCCACCGCGAAGACGTAGCTTGGACCGAACATGTTGCTGGTGAAAAAGACCAGCTTTTTGTCCGGCGAGAAGCGGACGTTCGGCTCTAAGCGATAGTTGTGGTGGGCCATGTTCACGAGGTGCTCGGACTCGAACACGCCGGGCTGCCAGAACGCGTCGTCGTTGAGCGCGGGCGCGCCTTCCTCTTTATCGATCATCATCTGCGGGCGAAACAGCTCGATCCAAGTTCCGTCGGGTGCGCGCGCAACTTGGCCCGAATCGCCGCCGTCACCGGTGAATAGATCGAGGTCCTGCGTGAGATTGAAGTGAATCGACCACTCGTCGCGCTCCATGTGATAGGCGGTGCGCTTGTGGGTGGTGAGATCGTAGCTGGCAAGGAAGAAGACCTGGCCCTTGGGATACTGCCAGTCATACCAAATGGTTCTGCCGTCGAGTCCCCAGAATTCGTGTCCGGCGATTTCCATGTACATCGTGCGCTTGTGGATCAGAATATTTCCGGTGCCATCGGCATGAATCATCCAAATGCGATCGACTTTTTGCCACATGCCTTCATGGCAATACATGATCAGATTTGGATCGGTCGGCGAGAACAGCATGTGTCCGATCCAATCGGTGGTGCGGACCAGCGTCTTCATGTCGCCGGGCTTTTCGCCGTTCGGGCCGGGCTCGAGGCGAATCACAAACAACGCCACGGGAACGCGCGCTGCCAGGCGGCGCTCCATCATTTGGCCTTTTTGGTCCGACTGTACCAAGCCTCCTGCAGTGGGCGCTGAAGTACCGGGGGCCATGGCTTGCGGCGGGGTTGGCGGTGCGATGGAGCCCGGAGTGGGCCCTTCGTTGTACGTGCCGACGCCGAGCGTTTCATCGGCGTTCACGCTGGCGACCATTACGCCCGCGGGAAGATCGATCAGCTTGCGCACCTCGCCAGTATTCGTATCGGCCTTATAGACGGCGGTGAGATGCGCATCGGGATCCAGCTTGGTGAAGAACACGCTGTCGGTTTTGTGTCCTACGACGATGGCGTGGACGCCGTTCATGAATCGCGCGCGCGGCGATGCGTCGGCATCGGCGGGCGGCGGCGGGTTGGGCACAAGCAAGCGCGTCTTCATCGTGGCCAGATCGAGCACGTGGATGCCGTCGAGAGCGGTGTAAACCATCTGCTTGTGATCGTGCGTATAGGCGTTGACGTTGAAGTAGAAGCCGCTCGAGTAGGGCTCGTCCGTGACGCGCCAGATTCGGTGGCCGGTGTCCTTATCGACCCATGTTTTCGGCGGGACCTCGCCGGTGGCGGATGGTTTCGACATATCGCGCATCGGCGCGGCGGCCGGCGCGGCGGCCTGCTGCGCGCCCATCGCCTGTGGCTGCGCCGCAAACGCGGCCGTGCCTGCGCTCACTAGCAACAGCAATGCCGCAACTGCGCACAAAATCCGGTCTGCGCGGACCGTCGTGCTTAGCAAAATCGAAAGGCGACTCGGCCTCATCAGGATTTCCTCCTAGCGAACGCCTGCTCCGCTGCAACCGGTCGAATCCCGATTCGCGGGATTCGCTCACCGGGCACACCTTGGGCGCGGTCCGGTGCTTGGGCGTGGCGTCTCGTGGCATCTCGATAGACGGCGCGGAGTGCCATCGCGTTTCCGCGCGACGGGCGCCGATCGGCTGAAGTGTGATTGTGGTCACACGGGGGAGTGATTGATAGCATAGCCATGGCGGCCGTTCCTGCGCACAATTGAAATCGATTCGATGAAATTCGCTTGGTGAGTTTCCGGAGGAGAGCAAGAAAATGCGAAAAGCCGTTTCAGTGCTGGTGGTTTGTGGTTTGGCGCTATTGCCTTTGATTCTGATTGCGGGCCCGAATTTCGATGGCACTTGGCAAACAACGCTCACTTGTCCACCAAAAGGGAGCACAGATGGCTACACCTGGAAGTTTCCCAGCGTCGTCCAGGGCAACACCCTTCACGGAGAGCGCGGCACGGCGGGGCAGCCCGGATATTTTGCAATCGACGGAAAGATCGCGGACGATGGCAACGCCAAACTGACTGCCACAGGCATAGTTGTCTCCAGGGAATATGCCCGCGGAGTGCTCGCCCACCAGGGCGAAAACTATAGCTACAACATCAAGGCCCAATTTAAAGACACAGAGGGCACAGGCGTCAGGGACGAAGGACTTGGTGTTGTGGGTCGCCCGTGCACATTCGATTTCGTGAAGCAGCAGGCCGCAAGCCAGCCTGCTGGACACTAGAGCAATCCGCGAAATTCGCGGTCGGTTCCAATAGCGTCTTCAGCCAGATTCGCTAACGGCGAGGAAGGCTATGGCTGCCGGGGCTTGTCGACGGTCTGGTTGGTCTGCACGGAAAACAACAAAAAATTCGCGAATGTATGGGTGACGACGACGCGACGATTCGCGCTTTGCGTAAAGGTTTCGGCGCTTTGCGGGAGCCAAAGTTGTGTGTCCTGGGAGTGGAAGTCCACGGGCGCGTAACTGATCGACACGGCATCGGCGCTGAGCCCAAGGAAGGGAATAGGCTCAACCAAGTTCGTCTCGATGTGCAACACCTGGTAAGAATCCTGCGCAATCCACGCGCGACCCTTCAGTCGTAACGAAATTTCTCCTTGCGGCGTATCGATTGCCCGCGTACGGCTGGGCTTGTCTTTGCGCTGGACGAAATGGATCACCCACGCCGGGGTTCCGTTCCAATCGGCGGTTCCTTCGCACTTCATGTCGTAATCGCCTTGATAGTACGGGTGGAAAATCAGCGCGAGAGACGGCAGGCCCCGGTCAGGCGGTCCGCCGCTCAGGCCCTTTCCGCCGGCGGAAACGTTGCGCGTTTCGTCGACCGAAAATCCGCCGGACCGCTGCTGAAAGCTCACGCCGTAATCGTAGCTGGCGGTTTCGCTGACCTTCAGCATTCCGAAGGAATCGAATTGGTCGTATTGAACGATTTCGTTCGCGGCGAACCTCTGAAGGTTATCGACGATGTCTTGCGCACGTGCGCCGGTGTGCGCCAGAACATCTGGAAGCGAGCAGGTTTGCGCGGTTGAAAGCGATGCCAGCCGCGCATCGACGTTGGGCGGTGACCACAGCCGCTCAGCCTTCGGCTTTGGCTGGCTCTGAGCGGAAGAGGAGCCATTCGGCGATTGGGCGGCCAGAGGAGCAAAACTGCACGCCATGAGCGTCGCCATCAGCAGCGCTGTTCTGCGCAGCGCGAGCTGTCGCGCGGGCTGCTCGCGAGTTTCTAGACTCATCAATTTCGTCAAAGTGGGGCTCGATTCTTTGCCGCCGCCGGAGATCAGGCGGACGGTCCATGAAGCGTGGTTTCGATCTAGACGGCTGTACCGCGCATCGTACGCTTCGGTTGCGCTCGACACAACGACCTTGCCACCCGAGCGGAGTGCCGTGATATCAGCGCCGATCCGGTGCGGACGTCAACTGGTGCGTGGCGGCGTCGCGATGTGCGATGGCGAGGGAGAACGAGCGCTCGAGCAATTGGATGGCGCGATCTACGTCGGCGTCCGTGCGCAGGAATAGACTCACCCAGCCCGTGTTCGGCAGGATGTGGTGGGGCTCAGCTTCTCCGGCGGCGATGATTTCGTCGCGCACGCGCTTGGGGAAGGGGATATCCACGAGGCTATCGCCGTGAAGGTGGCCCAGTTCGCGCCGGCCGAGACGAAACTCCACGCCACCGAAGCGGTGCGGCGCGATCTGCACGCCTTCCAAGCGGCTTGCGGCTTCGCGGATTCGGCGATTGGCTCCTAAGACCGGCATGGGCGCCTCCGTGTTCATACCTATGGATGCGCGAGGCGGGAGAACGGATTCTGCGTGAGTGGTGGCCAAGCCGGAGCGTGTTGCATCACTCACACAAATACTGTACTAGCTAACTCATGAGCAGCTCGCCAGCCACTTTTCCGCCTTTGCCTCCGGGTCTTGATCCCCCTGGTCCTTCCCGGCCCAAAACCTGGTTTGAGAAAAACTGGAAGTGGTTCGTGCCTTCCTTGGTCACGTGGTTCGTTCTTATGATCGGATTGTTCGTCTTCGCGCTACTCTCGCTCGTCCACGCAGTATTTGTCTCGTCCGATCCTTACAAAGAAGCCCTCGCTAGAGCCAACGGATCGGCTGTAGTGGTAGCGGAGATTGGGACGCCTATGCGCGTAGGATGGCTCATCACAGGCAGCATCAACACTGCGGGTTCGTCTGGAGATGCAAGCTTTGACATCCCCGTGTCAGGGCCTAAAGGAAAGGGCACGATTTTCGTCGTCGCCAAGGAGCGCGCGAACCGCTGGGAACTTGAATCGCTCGAAGTCGATGTCGAGGGGCTGATCTATCCGATTGAACTTGAGCCGCCGACGAACGTGCAGCCCGCGCCGTCTCCCGACAACACCATCTGAAGGCGACAAACCAGAATCGATCTCGCGCAGGGCGGCGCGCGATTTTGAGCGAATCGTTGCGCCACCTGAAGCAATCCAATATTCACCTTCCTAACTGGCTCAGCACCGTCGGCCGCTCGGTTGACACTCGGCGCAGCGCTCGGTAGCCTGTTAATGTCGGATATTTTCCGCATCGCGAAATTGATCGTGTGGCGATGCCTCGCGTGACTTGGAGACGAGCGAAGTGAAGGCCTCAAACGCACTGTGGGCGGAACGCCTAACCGGCAAATTGCCGGAAAGTTTGGCGCGCGAAATCGATGCCTTCGAGATCGAAATCGAATTGCGCAAGCAAGGGAAGGTCGAAGAGCGCGTATTCGCAGAGACGCGGCTGCGCCGCGGCGCGTATGGACAGCGCTGTGACAACGGTCAACGGCACAACGGGAAAAACGTCCAGCAAATTACATATCCCTCCGGCTCACTGACGAAAGGCCCGAACACGATGTGGGATGCGCCGGGCATGCAGCGCATCAAGATTCCCGCCGGCGGATTGAACGCGGAGCAGCTCGAGACGCTGGCCGAACTGGCCGAAGAATACTCCGACGGCATCGCGCATATCACCACGCGCCAGGATTTTCAGCTGCACTACGTGCAGATCGACGACGCGCCGAGCATTATGCGGCGTCTTGCGGCCGCGAATATCACCACGCGTGAGGCGTGCGGAAATTCCGTGCGCAATGTTACGTCGTGCCCCTATTCCGGCGTATGCCCGGACGAAACATTCGATGTGACGCCGTACGCTCGGGCGCTTTCGAAATTTCTGCTGGGGCATCCCGATTGCCAGAATTTCGGCAGAAAATTCAAACCGTCGTTCAGCGGTTGCTCGCAGCACGCCTGCGGTCTGGCGAGTCTGCACGATTTGGGATTGATCGCCGCGACGCGCAATGAGAACGGCAAGGAGGTGCGCGGCTTTGAAATGTATGTCGGTGGCGGGTTGGGCGCAGTGCCGTACCACGCGAAATTGTTCGATTCGTTTGTGCCGGTGGAGGAATTGTTTCCGCTGGCGCAAGCCATCGCGCGCGTGTTTGCCCGGCTCGGCGAGAAAAAGAATCGCAGCCGCGCGCGGATCAAGTTTCTGATTCAGGATCTGGGTATCGAGAAATTCAAGGAGATCGTGCTGGAAGAGCGCAAGACGCTGCCGTTCGATCCTCGATGGACCGAATACATTAAGGATGCCGAGCAATTCGCGGAAGCGCCGCTGAAGCCGGGCGGGGAATTGCCGCTGATCGCGCCGGTCGGATTCGAGCGCTGGCGCAAGAGCAATACGCGGGCGCAGAAGCAAGCGGGCTACGTGGTCGTCACGGTGACGCTGCCGCTGGGCGATATCACCGCGAATCAATTGCGTTCGCTGGCGGATATCGTGCGCCGATTCACGAAGGAAACTGTGCGCACGACCGTCGAGCAGAATTTTGTGATTCGCTGGGTGAGCCTGAACGATTTGCCGGAGCTTTACAAAGCGCTCGAGGCTGTCGGCTTGGGCGATCCCGGCGCCGGCGCGATCGTTGACATCGTCGCGTGCCCCGGCACCGATACGTGCAAACTTGGAATTTCATCTTCGCGTGGACTCGCCGCGGAATTGCGCAAGCGATTGGACGAGAAAAGTGTGGAGATCGACGAGTCCGTCGAGAAGCTGCACATCAAGATCAGCGGCTGCTTCAATAGCTGCGGCCACCATCACGTGGCCGATCTAGGATTTTACGGCGTCAGCCGCAAGATCGCAGGCTACGCTGTGCCGCACTTCCAAGTGGTTTTGGGCGGCGAATGGGAGCATAACGGCGGGTCTTACGGGCTGGCGGTGGTCGCCATTCCATCGAAGCACATTCCGGAAGTGGTCGAGCGGCTGACGGCGAAGTACGTCGCGAATCGGACGAAGGGTGAGACGTTCAAGGATTTCGTCACGCGCATTGGCAAAGTTGAATTGAAAGCCGCGCTCGAGGATTTGGCGCGTCCGCCTGCCGATCCCACCGATCGTACTCTCTTCAGCGACTGGGGCGATCCCCGCGAATACACGTTGGGAGATATGGGCACGGGAGAGTGCGCCGGAGAGGTGGTGTCCGCCGTGGAATTCGAGCTGGCCGCGGCCGAGCGCGAAGTTTTTGAGGCGGAGGTCGCATTCGAGAAGGGCGCGGCGCAGCAGGCCGGCGCGACGGCCTATCGCGCGATGCTCGATGGCGCGAAAGCCCTGGTGAAGCTGGCCAATCCGAATATCACGGACGATCCCGACCGCATCGTCGCGGAATTTCGCGCGCTGTACTACGACACGCAGAAATTCTGGGATCCATTCGCGGGCGGGAAATTCGCAAACTATTTGTTCGACGCTCACGCGAAATCGAATCAGCCGTACACTTCCGATGCCAGCCGGTACTTGATCGATGAAGCCCAGCTCTTCATTGACGCTGCGCACAGTTGCTACAATCGCCTGGGCACGTCGGTAAGCGTCTAGACCGATTTGTACGATCTGAGTGCGCGCGATTTCCGGCGCGTGGATTTGTGTAAACGTCTAACGAGGTTGCCCAGCGCGATGGAACTTCAGCACATCAACGTCAAACTGATCGCCAGGAATCCCGGCGATGTGGATTTCGACCGGCTGATCCCGGTGTTTCACGAATGGATCGCCGGCCAAATCTTTCCGGGTTTGCTGCTGGATATCGCCGATTACCGGCACGTGCACGCAGGTCCGGGCGTGATTCTGATCGGCCACGAAGGCGATTACAGCGTGGACAACACCGACGGGAGCCTGGGGGTTCGCTACAATCGCAAAGCCGTCTTGGCCGGCAGCAATCAGGATCGCTTGAAGCAGGCCGCGCGCGCCGCGCTTTCCGCCTTCGAGCGTTTGGAAGCGGAATCGCGATTGGAGGGAGAGCTGCGCTTCAACGGACAAGAGATTGAAGTGTTCGTCAACGATCGGCTGCTCGCGCCGAATTCAGAGGCGACTCGCACGGCGGCGGAGCCGGAATTCCGCGCGTTCTTCGAGCGATTATTTCGCAGCCGTGAATTTGCATTGTCACACAACAGCGAACCGCGCAGACTTTTCGGCGCATCCGCGAAGTCCGTTCATCCATTTAGCGTGGCGCAGCTGCTGGCGAACCTGGATTCCTGACCGGCACAAACTGCGTTTCCGGGTCGAACACAAATCAATCACGGACCGAAATAGTAGCTATTCCGAGCCAGAACGACGTAATCCTTTCCCTTGGTTCCGAACGAGCGCGTAAGGCGCACATCCAGCTTGTGCGGCTTGCCGCTGGCTCCGTTGGCTGACGTGTAGTACCCCAGCGTGTAACGCGTCCTGATACGTTGGAGCAGCGCGCTGAAAACCGCGCTGAGGTGCGCGGTGTCCTGAACGTCGAAGATTTCTCCGCCTGTCGCTTCCACGACTTTGCCAATGTTCACCAATCCCGGAATCGAAGCCGCGTAGGCCTTGGTTGCCGGCGGGTTGTAACCGGGAATCTTTAGATTGTAGACCGAGGTGTCCGCCGCGATGGTTTCGGTGACGATGTCGTGTGTGCCTTGCGCGCCGGCATCGGTGCCGACGTCGTCGCTGATCAGGATGATCACGCGCCGTCCCTTCGGCGCGGTCATCAGGAAATTGTGCGCGGCGACGAAAATGCCGTCGTTGATGTTGGTCGCGCCGCCGGCGTGGAGCGAACCGATCTGCGCAGCGATTTCAGTTGCATCATGCGTCAGTTGGACGCGCATTTCGGCTTCCGTGGAAAAAGTGAATAGCGCCACCTGATCGACGGGCTTCAGCGACGCCAGCGCCGTGCTCGCCGCGTCGCGCAACGGTTCCAAGAACGGGCCGATCGAATCGCTCAGGTCCAGCACGAGAGCTACGTTCAGCGGCAATTCGTCGCGGCTGAAAAGGTCAATTTTCTGTTCGACGCCGTCCTCGCGAACCTGGAAATCCTGTTGCTTCAGATTGTCCATGATCTGCCCGGTTTTATTTTTCACCGTGGCGTCAAGCATCACCAGATTCGTGCTCACATGAATGGTGGAGGCGTCGTCTTGCGCTCGAAGAGGAACTCGAGGGCAGCACACCAGCAACGCGGCAACGCACACGGCGACGAAGATGAAAGCCGCCGGGCTCCTGCGACGCGCGTTGTGTAACCGAAATTTAGTCATTTTGCATGCTCGATATCCGCAGCGATGCCGCGGACTGATTGTTTTGCTCAACCATAGTGTGGCATCCCTCGGCGCGGGATGGAATCCCCCCGGCGCGTGAATCATTTCGCGCTGCGGCCTCGAAGTTCAATTCGGGGAAGGCCGTCTAGGGATGGCTGGCGCTGTGTGCGAGAATGATTGGCGTCTTCACGACAACATGCTGATCAGCCAGATCATCGCCGCCGCCGCGCCGACGACGAGCCGCGCTCTAAGACGCTGGGTCTTTGGCCTGGGCGGCTTGGGATTTATTCCGCTTGGCCTCGTCGATAGCTCGATCATCCCGGTTCCTGGAAGCATGGACGTGCTGACGATCGTCCTGTCGGCGCGAAATTCCGATTTGTGGGTTTATTACGCCGTGATGGCCACCGTGGGATCTGTGATCGGTGCGTACGTCACATATCGGCTCGCGCGCAGAGGAGGGAAGGCGACCCTCGGGCGCAAGGTTTCGCCCCGCAAGTTGGAGCGGGCGCAAAAACTATTTGGCCGTTGGGGATTTGGCGCGCTGGCCATCGCTGCCGTGCTGCCGCCGCCCGTGCCGATCGTTCCGGTGATCTTGGCCGCGGGCGCCATGCACTATTCGTCGACCAAGTTCTTGAGCGCGCTCACGATGGGGCGAATTGTCAGGTATTCGATTCTCGGATACCTCGGCGCGCGTTATGGGCGGCACACCATGATTTTAATGCTGCGGCATCTGCACTACACGCTGATCGCCGCGATCGCGCTGGTTGCCATCTCGGTGATGGTTGGCATCGTGTTTCTGGTGAGCGAACGCAAGAACAAGAAATCGGCAGCCGCGTAGGGATTTCTCCGCGCACGGCCGGCGACGCCGAACCGGCCGGCAATATTGCGCGACAGCGAACGCGGGTGTAAATTGCAGTACGGCCGGCAGGGAATTGGCAAATCCGGCATCCACAGGTGTCCTGACAGAATCCGGCAGGACCAGATAGGAAACGATGTTAAAACTCTCCAAATATTCGCTGGGTGTGGGTGATCGCTTCGCGCAAGAAGCCGAAGCGCAATTGCAGGCCTGCATAAAGGCCGCGACACTGGGCACGATTGTCGTTCCGGTGTGGAACAAATCCAATCGCGAACATTTGATCGTGGGCTCCGAGCCCGCCAGCGTGCGCGCGGCGGCAGAAGCCGCGGTGAAAAAGCGCGACTGGAATTATCCGTGGCACGTCGATGCCGACCACATTCGGCTGGACACCGTCGATCGGTTCGTGCCCACGTCGGATTTCTTCACGATCGACGTCGCGGATTCGATCGGCAAGCCGGCCGCGGCGGAGGCGGTTCGAGCGCTCGCGGACCGGCACCCGAAGCTGATCGGGAAGATCGAGATCCCCGGAGTGGAAGGAACTATCGAGACAACGAAATCCGAGATCGAGCGCATCGCGAACAAGTTCCTTTTCGCCGTGCAAGAAGCCGGAACGATTTATCGCCACGTGGCGAAGCTAAAGGGTGAGGGCAACTTCATCGCCGAAGTTTCAATGGACGAGACCGATTCGCCGCAAACGCCGGTCGAACTGCTGGTAATTTTGGTCGCACTCGCGGATGAGAAGGTGCCGCTGCAAACCGTGGCCCCGAAATTCACCGGGCGATTCAACAAAGGCGTGGATTACGTCGGCAACCTTGTGCAATTTGAGAAAGAGTTCGGCGACGACATTTCGGTGATCGCTTACGCAGTGAAAAATTATGGCCTGCCCGAAAATCTGAAGCTCAGCGTGCATTCCGGAAGCGACAAATTTTCGATTTACGCGCCGATCCGGCGGGCAATCCAGAAACACAACGCGGGCCTGCACCTGAAAACTGCGGGAACTACCTGGCTGGAAGAGATCATCGGCCTTGCGGAAGCGGGCGGCGCGGGCCTGGTGCTGGCGAGGCAGATCTACACCGAAGCGCTGGAGCACGTCGATGAATTGTGCGCGCCGTACGCCGCGGTGATCGATATCGATCGCGCGAAGTTGCCGTCCGCCGCGACGGTTTCGCAGTGGACCAGCGCGCAGTACGTGGCCGCGCTGAGGCACGATCCGAAAAACAAGGATTTCAATCCGAGCTTGCGGCAATTGCTGCACGTGGGCTATAAGATCGCCGCGAAAAAGGGCGACGCTTATTTGGAGCTGGTTCGCTCCTGCCATGCGACGATCGGCCGCAACGTCACGCACAATCTATTTGATCGGCACATCAAGCCGGTTTTTCTGGGCGCGTAGCGCGGATGGATGTACAATTTACA
>Ga0187875_10000785_pt1 | contig 25613 bp, 18 predicted proteins | sample June2016WEW_17_1_2_FD_132978 | JGI IMG/M metagenome (GOLD analysis project Ga0187875, IMG submission 132978) | Peatland microbial communities from SPRUCE experiment site at the Marcell Experimental Forest, Minnesota, USA - June2016WEW_17_10 | ecosystem: Environmental > Terrestrial > Soil >...
GCAACAAGCATTGTCGGCCTAACGAGTTGAAGGTCGCCAACTATCGTTGCGGGACCCTCCGCAAAGCCCGTGCTTCCGCCAAGCCTCAAGAGCGTGTTAAGCTCGGCTGTCTGCCCGTATGAATGCGCCCAGGGAAGGAACGACAGTGATCTCGTTTTTTCATCAAGCATGTAAAATGCTTTCCTCAGGGCATGGACCTGGCTGGTGAAGTTTCCATGTGAAAGTAATACACCTTTGGGATCGCCCGTTGTCCCTGACGTGTAGATCAATCCGGCAATATCGCCTGCTGTCGGTCTTATTGCCGGAATAATTTTCTTAAAGCCGATATTCATGAGTTCCTGGTAGCTCTTTGGACCTTTTTCATCGATGATGAAGATGTGCTTTAAAGAATCAATTTCATTCATCCAGGTCAGTGCTTTTTCATAAAATTCTTTTTTAGAGACAAACAACACTTTCACGCCGCTGTCCTTGATGATATACTTCTGAATCTTTTCCAGCTCTGCTTCGTACATGGGTACAAACAGCGCTCCTGCGCCATATGATGCATAGCAGCAAACAGCCCATTCGGTACGGTTGCCCGCGATGATCCCCACCGCATCGCCCTTTTTAATTCCGAGACCTACAAGCCCGCTTCTTATTCCGTCAACCATACGGCTGACATCGGAATAGGTTGCCCATTCATAAGTACCACTGCTGTTCTTTGTTCCGAAAAGGGGGTTGTTTGCATATTTATTTACACTGTCTTCAAAAATCTCAACAAGATTGTCCGGTTTATCTAATTCGTACATAGTTCTCCCTTCATTTATTGGTACTGTCAGTTGAAATTTGTCTACTCAAAGCAAAGTGAACTCTACGCCGCTGTAAGGGTGATGGCTGCTGATTGCGGCTTAACATAATCATGTCGGCATCGCCTGCAAGTAACCTTTCTAAAGGGACCATGATCAAACCTCCTTTCTCAGAACCTTCTTGTCGATCTTGCCTACATTGGTGAGGGGAAGTTCTTTTCTGATCACCAGAATTTTGGGTACCTCATAAGGCGCCAGTTTCTCCTTGGCAAAATCAATGATGGTCATTTTCAGGACTTCCATATCCCCTGTAACAGGGTAGCCGGGATTCAGGATCACATAGGCCTTCACGAGCTCCGAACCGGACCTATCGGGATTGTTGCTTCCAATGATTGCAGATGTATTGACTGCCGGGTGTCGATTCAAAACATCTTCCACTTTTCGGGAAAACACTTTGAATCCACCGATGTTAATCATGTCTTTTGTGCGATCCACGAGGCGCAGGTATCCGTCTTCATCCTGAATGGCTACGTCGCCAGTGTGCATATATCCATCCGCATCAATGGCTTGACTGGTCTCTTCGGGTCTGTTGAAATAACCCACCATGACATGAGGTCCCTTGATGCAGATCTCTCCCGGTTGCCCCACTTCGACTTCTTTTCCGGTTGCCGGTTCAATGAGCCGGACGTCTGTATTCAGGAGCGGCAATCCGATGGTGCCGGTCTTTCGCTGCCCTTTCATGGGATTGAAAATCGTCAAAGGCGATGTCTCGGTCATACCGTAACCTTCCAGGATTTTCCCGGTTCCTACGATGGCCTCGAATTCCCGTTGCGCCTCTTCCGGATACGGAGCGGCAGCACAGACACAGACCTCCAATTTTGAATGGTCCAGCGTCTTGAACCTGGGATTCGCCGCAAGCAGCATATAAAATGGCGGGACATTTGCCATCATTGCAGGTTTGTACCTGTCCAATTCTTTACAGATATGATCGGTATCCCGCGGGTTCGGAATCAGAATCTGGGTCCAGCCCAAAAAAATGAAATTAGCATTGGTAAACACGCCGGCGATATGGAAAAAAGGAAAGCCTGTGAGTCCAACACCTTTGCCCGCCTCCAAACCAAGCCATGCCTGGAAGATCAGGAGGTCGGCAACGGCATTTCGATGGCTCAGCATTGCGCCCTTTGGCACCCCGGTAGTGCCGCCGGTATACTGGAGATAGGCAATGTCATCGGGAGTGAGATCCACATTCGGGTATTCTGCGGAAAATTGTCCGGGTTCCATCATTTTATTAAAGAGGTAGACGGTCTTACCGTCCAATGGGGTTACTTTCCCCTTGGGGATCTTGCCCAGAATTTTACCGAGAATTTTTTTAATTCCCGGGAGGAATCCGCCAACGCTTGTAGCAACAATGGCTTGGAGATCAGTCAGATGGGATGCAATCGGCGCTAGCTTTTTTTCAAACAATGCATCGAGGGTTACCAGCACTTTGGCTTGAGAGTCTTTAAGCTGGTATTCCAGTTCTTCAGATGAAAGGAGCGGCGAAACGCCTGAAACAACGCAGCCCGCCCGCAATGTTCCCAACCAGGCGATAACATATTCCGGAATATTGGGGAGATTGATTCCCACGACGGCCCCTTTTTTCAATCCGAGAGACAAGAGCATATTGGCGAATTGGTTTGCGTATCGATCCAACTGGGCATAGGTGATGTGGACTCCCATGAAGGCCAGGGCTATTTTGTCCGGATAGTTGAGAAATGTGCGCCGGCAGATCTCCGGACAGGTGTTTTCCCAATTGGCAGGATTGATATCCTTAAGGTTTGAATCATATGATTTTTCCCAGAATAAATCTCCTCCCATAATGCCGCCTCCTCTTTATAAGGATAGGTACCAGGGGTACCTTATTTCAGAACAAGTGCATCAATAAGAAGCGTTTCTGCAATACGCAGCGTGGATTTTAAATATTTGTTGGATTGTGATTGTTTTGTAGATTTCATATCCATCACCTGAGTAAGGCCGAGAAAGAGCGCCCAGATAATGTCGGAAAGGGCATAGCTGTCAATATTCTTAATCAGCCTTTGTGCTTTTGCTGATTCAAACACCTCTCTGGCCAGTTCGAAGTCGTATTTACCTTTACGGCTGATGACCGAACGGGTTTCGGGGCTGAGCTCATTGATGAGATCCTGTTGCTGGAAAAAGATGTTGGCGACCCGGAGAGAGTCCGGCGCCTTTTCATAACTGCGGACAAATATTTTAATTAAGTCTTTTACCAGATCATTGCCGGACACATATTTTTTGTTGACCAGTTTTTTTTCTATCCGTCCCATCTGAGCGCCGAACTCTTCCAGAAACGGCAGCATGAGCGAAGAGTAGAGCTCTTCCTTTGCGTTGAAGTACTGATAAATGGTCGGTTTGCTGATCTGGGCTTCGAAGGCGATCTCGTCCATGGTTGTCTTCAGATAGCCCTTGGAAAAAAAGACTTTCCTGGCCGCCTCCAGAATGCTCTGAACGCGCTGATCCTTCTCCCTTGATTTTCTTTCGCGTATGACCTGCTGGTGCTTTAACATAATCACCCTTTATTGCGCGGGAAATATTGTGTAAAACCGCGCGTAAAATTTAATACTATGGGTAGTTCTTATACCATTGGTAAAAAAATAGTCAAGAGAAAGCTTTTTTTATTGACAAAATATTTAACTAGTGTTTAAAAATATACTAACAGTAGCATATTTAACTCCTCGTTAATCCGTTTCGTCTGAAATAACATCAGGCGGGTATGACGGCAAGAAGCGTTTGTGTGACGATCGCTCCATAACAGGAACGAAACATCACCATGACAACTTATTAATGACAGATGATGCGCAAATACGCACAGGAGGTGTCTATGGATTTTTCCCTCTCGCAAGAACAACGCATGTTCAGGGAAACCGTGTACCGCTATGGCAGAGATGAGATTGCGCCTCTCTGCGAAGAGGCGGATCTGAAAGGTGAGTTCAGCTTTGAGATCTGGCGAAAGCTTGCTTCCTTCGGGATACTGGGTTTGCCCTTACCCGAGGAATTCGGAGGATCGGCGGCCAGCATCCTTAACTGTTGTCTGGCCGGAGAGGCTCTGGGGCACGCGGGTGTAGACGGCGGCAGCCTGCTTGCCTGGGGCGCCCACACCTATCTGTGCGCCCATAATATCCATGCCTTCGGGTCCGAGAACCAAAAACGGAAGTATGTGCCGAAGCTTGCATCGGGCGAATGGATCGGATGCATGGGCCTCACCGAGCCGGGCTCCGGATCGGATGCCGCCTCCATTTCGACCACAGCGGTGAAGAAGGGTGACCGTTATCTTCTCAACGGGTCCAAGACCTTCATTACCAATGCCCCTGTGGCCGATGTCTTTGTTGTGTTTGCCAATGTAAATAAGGCCCTAAAGCACGAGGGGATTACCGCCTTCATCATCGAAAAAGGCACCCCCGGGCTCACGACGGGTAAACCATTCCACAAGATGGGGTGCAAGTGCTCATCCACATCGGAGGTATTTCTTGCGGACTGCGAAGTCCCGGAGGAAAATATTCTGGGCGGTGAAGGAAAGGGCTGGTTTATCGCTCTTAGCGGCGTCGAATGGGATCGTTGCACACTGCTGTCCCCGATGCTTGGCGCGGCCCTCAACAATCTCGATTCGTGCGCCCGCTATGCCAATGAGCGTCAACAGTTCAAACGCCCGATCAGGAGTTTCCAGGCTATTCAACATCGGATCGCCGATATGAAGGTTTTTGTTGAGGCTGTCAGACTCGCGATTTACCGGGTTGCCTCAGCCAAGGATAATGGCCAGATGCTAAACCCTCTGCAGGCGGCAGTCAGCAAAGTATATGCCGGCGACAGAGGATTCGAGATGGCGTCGGAGGCCGTGCAGATTTTCGGCGGTTACGGGTTTATGCACGAATACCCCGTGGAAAGAAATTTTCGTGATTCGAAACTGGCAGCCATCGGCGGAGGCACGTCGGATATCATGCGTATGATCGTATCCAGGATAATGATGATGTAATTCTGAGGGAGGTAAACAGATGGATTATCAACTTTCTCCACTAGAAGTGAAAATGCAGAAGGAACTGGCCGATTTCTGCAGGACTGAGATAGCGCCCAGGGCAAAGATGCTCGACAGCAGTTCACGCCCGGAGGCAGGCGCATACATGAAGGAAAATCTTAAGATACTTTCCCGGGGAGGATGTCTGGAGCCGGGTCACATCGGCGATGTCATCGATCTGATCGCCGTTTATCTTGCCGGTGAAGAGATTGCCAAAGCTTGTCCGGCGACATTTCTGAGCGCCCGCGCGAGCACCTTCCTGTGTGCCGGCGCATTGAGGTTGTTTGGCGCGCCTGATCAGAAGCAGCGATATATTCCCGATCTCATGAAGGCCGAACGGGTAGGCGCTTTTGCCTATTCTGAAGAACAAGCCGGCTCGGACATGGCGGCGATCACTACTGTCGCGCGCAGGGATGGCAAAACGTGGCGGCTCAACGGCGATAAAAATGTTGTGGTCAATGCCCCGATCGCGGATGTTTTCCTTGTTCTTGCCTATACTGACAAAGATGCCGGTGCTGAAAGCGGCATGAGCATCTTCATCTGTGATAAAGGCGCCAGGGGTTTAAGAATAGGAAGACCCGTTGAGACCATGGGTCTGCGGGGAGTTCCTCTGGCGGGCATCTACTTGGATGATTGTGTTGCAGCCGGGATTCTGGGGGGCACTCCCGGAAAAGGTTATGAACAAGCAACCCGAATTCTGACCATGGGCAAAGTTGGTATCGCGGCGCTGTGCGTCGGAATAGGGAATGCCTGCATGGAGATTTCGGTCAAACATTCGAAAGAAAGGAAAGCGTTCGGCAAACCGATCGGGCTGTATCAGGATGTCGGCTTCCGGTTGGCAGATATGTTTAGCATCAACGATCTGGGGCGCATGCTTGCCTTGAGAGCGGCATGGGCAATCAATACCGGTGAGTATGAGGCTGATATCATGGCTGCGTGCGCAAAACTCTTTGCCAGTGAAGCGGTAACAAAGATCGCCAATTGGGGGATGCAGATTTTTGCCGGGCATGGATACGTTGCCGGTAGTGATATTGAAAGGTTGTATCGCGATGCCAAGTTCGGGGAAATCTGTGAGGGCGCATCGGAAATTCAGCGCTCTTTTATAGCCCGAAGCGAATTGGACAAGTTTCTGCCGAGGTAGGGAATTATCACTGCCGTATATCAGATGGATGATTTCCGATGGATGCCGTTATCGATGATGCAAAAGACTATGTGAGCCAGAAGAGGTGAAATGCGATGGATATCATAGAATCAAAAATTGATACCAACTCCGGGGATTACAAGAAAAAATATAAGGTTATGGAATCCCTGGTGGCGGATCTCAAAAATGAACTAAAAAAAGCCAGGGAGGAAAGACCCCAGAAGGACACCGATCGTCTGGCTTCGCAGGGCAAAATGCCCGTGCGCAAAAAGCTCGATCTGCTCCTTGACAGAAATACCCCGTTTCTGGAAATTGCCCCGCTTGCGGCCAGAGGCATGTATGACGGCAAAGTTCACGCTGCCGGATTGGTTGCCGGTATCGGTATCGTAGAGGGTCGGGAGGCATTGGTTGTTGCCAGTGATGCCACGATTAAGGGCGGCGCTGTCTATCCCATGGGAGTCAAGAAGAACCTGCGGTGTCAGACAATCTGCATGGAAAATCGTTTGCCTATGATTAACCTTCTGGATTCCGCCGGGGCATATCTGCCCATGCAATCGGAAATATTTCCGGACATTGATGATGGCGGCAGGATCTTTTATAATCAGGCCGTTATCTCCAAGATGGGAATTCCGCAGATAACGGCGGTGATGGGCCTGTGTACGGCAGGGGGCGCCTATGTGCCTGCCATGTCCGACGAGGTGGTGCACGTGAAGGGCACGGGGGCCATCTTCCTCGGCGGACCGCCTCTTGTAAAGGCGGCGACGGGTGAAGAAGTGACTGCCGATCAGCTCGGCGGCGCCGAAGTGCATTGTATCGAATCCGGTGTTTCAGACTATTTTGCCGAGGATGATGCCCACGCCATTGCCATTGTCCGTAAGATTGTCGGGACGTTGCCGAAAAACGAGAAGCCAAGACTGACCATGCGTGAGCCCAAACCGCCCGCTTACAACCCCAAAGAAATCTATGGAATCGTGAGCGAGGATCTGAAGATCCCCTATGACTGCAGGGAGGTCATTGCGCGCATCGTTGACGGCAGTGAATTTCTGGAGTTCAAGGAGCTTTACGGACCTACACTTGTGTGCGGATTTGCCTACATCCACGGCTACCCCGTCGGGATCCTGGGGAATAACGGCATTTTATTTTCAAATAGCGCCCTGAAAGCCACCCAGTTCATCCAGATCTGCGACCGGCGCAAGATCCCCCTTGTCTTTCTGCAGAACATCAACGGTTACATCATCGGCAGGCAGTATGAGCGCCTCGGAATCACCAAGGACGGACACAAGATGGTGAATGCCGTCTCCACCTGCACGGTTCCAAAATTTACAGTCATTATCGGAGCATCTTTCGGGGCGGGCAACTACGGGATGTGCGGCCGGGCTTATTCGCCGCGTTTTCTGTGGATGTGGCCCAACGCCCAGATCGGCGTCATGGGCGGTGAACAGGCGGCCGGGGTGCTGATTACCCTGAAGAACGACCAGAATGCCAAGGCGGGCTTGCCTCCCATGACCGCGGAAGAAGAGGCGTTCATCAGGATGCCCATCGCGGAAGCGGCCAAGAAGGAGGGCGATGCCTACTATAGCACGGCCAATATCTGGGATGACGGAATAATCGATCCCGTCGATACGCGCAATATTCTGGGGTTGGCTATTTCCGCAGCGCTGAATGCGCCCATTCGTGATGATGTAACAGGATTCGGCATCTTCAGGATGTAAGGGGGTTATACCATGTTCGACAAGATACTTATCGCCAATCGAGGCGAAATCGTAGTCCGTATCATTGCCACCTGCCGGGAAATGGGCATCAAGACGGTGGCCGTCTATTCCGAGGCGGATAGGTCTGCCCTGCATGTTCTTGAGGCCGATCAGGCTGTCTGTCTCGGAACCTCAGCGCCCGCTGAAAGTTATCTCAACATGGACAAGATCATAGCGGCAGCCAAACAAACCGGAGCGCAGGCCATTCACCCCGGCTACGGTTTCCTGGCGGAAAATCCCCTGTTCGTTCAGCGGTGCCGGGAGGAAGGGATTGTCTTTATTGGTCCCACGGCCCGGGCCGTCCGGGACCTTGGAGACAAAACCGTGGCGCGTCGAACCATGATCAACAGTGGTGTTCCTGTCATTCCGGGCATGATGCAGGCCGAGGCGGACCCCGATGTGCTGATGAAAGAAGCGGAGTCGATAGGCTATCCGGTTCTAATAAAGGCAGCTGCCGGGGGCGGTGGCAAGGGAATGCGAATTGTGCATTCCGCGGGAGATCTCCGGGAGGCGACGGAATCCGCGTCGAGGGAGGCCAAAAGCGCCTTCGGCAACGGAGCAATCTACCTGGAAAAATATCTCCATCAACCCCGCCACGTTGAATTTCAGATTTTGGCGGATTCCCATGGGAATGTGATCCACCTTCTGGAAAGAGAATGTTCCATTCAGAGAAGACATCAGAAGATCATCGAAGAAACTCCCTCCACGGCGCTCACACCGAAGCTCAGAGAGGAGATGGGGAAAGCGGCCGTTGCCGCGGCCAGAGCTTCAGGTTACGTGAATGCCGGGACTGTCGAGTTCCTTGTCGATCATGATAGTAAATTTTATTTTCTGGAGGTCAACACCCGTCTTCAGGTAGAGCATCCCATTACCGAAATGATCACCGGCATCGACCTGGTGCGCCAACAGATTGAAATTGCGGCAGGGAACACCCTGAAGTTTTCCCAGTCGGATATCGTTGGTCGCGGTCATGCCATTGAATGCCGCATTTACGCGGAAGATCCCTTGAGCGCCTTTCTGCCGTCATCGGGGAAAATCGCGTTCGTCAGAGAGCCCCGTGGGCCGGGCATCCGGAATGACAGCGGCGTCTATTCCGGCTACACGGTCCCGATGGAGTATGACCCTATCCTGTCGAAGCTGATCACTCATGCGGAAAGCAGACAGGAGTGCATTGACAGGATGAGCAGAGCATTGAAGGACTATATCGTCCTTGGCGTCCTGACGCCCATTCCCTTCCTCATGGATATTCTGTCCTCAGAGGCATTCATCAAGGGGGAAACATACACGGACTTCATCGACACTCATTTTGCCGACTGGCGTCCCGCCATGGAAGGCGTCGAGCTCGCATGTGTCGCATATATTGTCGATGACATGTCAAACCACAGGACAAAGAGCAACTTTATTCCAACGAATGGTGAGATGTATTCGCCATGGCAGACGCTGGGAAATTTCCGGCCATAGTCGAATGCCGGGACAATAACGGAGATATGAAATGGACTATAACTTGAAAATTGGCAGCCAGACCCTCCCCGTGGAAGCCGACCTCAAAGATGACGGAACACTCCTTGCCAAGATCGGAGAGAAGATTTTTGCCACTCGTTACCAGATTATTTCAGAAAACCAGATTCACATGGAAGTTGAAGGCATCGGCAGGAACATCTATCTGGCAGATAACGGCGATGGCAAGCTCATCAATATCAACGGCACCACCTATCTGGTTCAGGATGCGGATACCCTTGCCAGGAATAGCACAAGAAAGCGCAGCAGCAAAGAACTTCCCCGGGAGATTACGCCACCCATGCCATCAGTGGTGGAGTGTATCATGATCGCTGAAGGTGACTTGGTGGAAAAGGGACAGAATGTTATAGTGGTGTCTGCCATGAAAATGGAAACGACACTTCAGGCGCCTTTCAAAGGAAAAGTCTTGAAGATCAATGTTGCCCAAGGAGATAAGGTCATGCCAGGCCAGATCCTCGCGGACATCGAACGGGAAGAGGAAGGCCAAAGCAAGCCTTAAGGAAGAAATTACGCGGGAAAAGGAGAAAATATGATGTCTGAAGATCACCTGCTCTATTCTGTGAAAGATCATGTAGCCAATATCCGGATCAATCGTGAACAGCAGAGGAATGCCATCACGCCGGAGGCCATCGTTCTTTTTCTTAAGTACCTCGATATGGCGGAAAAGGATAAGGATGTACAAGTGGTATTGATTACCGGAGCAGGCGACAAGGCCTTTTGTACCGGCGCTCAACTTGGAGAAGGCATGTCTGCCGACGGTCAGAAGGTGTTCCATAACTATGCGCAGCTCTTAAAGCGCATTGCCTTGTTCCCTAAACCCACGGTTGCACGGATAAAGGGATACTGTCTTGCAGGCGGCATGGGATTCATGCTTGCCTGCGACATCGCGATCGCCAGTGACGACTCTCAGTTCGGCACGCCGGAGGTCAATGTAGGACTGTGGCCCATGATGATCGGGGCGCTGATTTTTCGTAACGTGCCGCAAAAGAAAGCCATGGAGATGATCCTTTTGGGAGAGCGGTTAAGCGCAACGGAAGCGCTGGCGATGGGTTTGATCACCCGGGTGACGCCCAAGGAGGAATTGGATAACACTGTATTTAATATTGTGAAATGCCTGGTTACCAAGAGCCCCATCGGCATCAAGATAGGCAAGGATGCTTACCATGAAGCCGACAACATGTCTCTGCAAGACGCGCTGGATTTCCTTTCCCTGAAGCTCATGGAAGTGGCGTCAACAGAAGATGCCCGGGAGGGCATTACGGCATTCATTGAAAAGAGATCACCGATTTTTAAAGGAAAGTGAAGGGGGATATCTATGAAAGTTGATAATTCAAGGAAAAACACAAAGGTTATTATTGCAAATTGCAGTGGCTTTTTCGGCGACCGCCTCAGCGCCGCCAGGGAAATGGTGCAGGGAGGTCCCATTGATTTTCTCACCGGTGATTATCTTGCCGAGTTGACCATGGCCATCCTCTTTAGGACCAAGATGAAAGATCCCAATGGTGGGTATGTGTCGACCTTTCTGAAACAGATGGAACAGGTGATGGGTGAGTGCCTTGATAAAAAAATCCGTGTTGTTGCCAATGCCGGCGGCCTCAACCCGAAGGGTTTGGCTGCGGAACTGGCGCGCATTGCGGAAACATTGGGGCTTCACCCTAAGATTGCTTATATTGAAGGCGACGATCTCATGGGCCGCCTTGGAGAACTTCAGGCTATGGGAGAGGACTTCATCCACATGGACAAGGGAATCGCCCTGAAGGATTCCCAGGCGATGACGATCTCCGCTAACGCCTACCTGGGGTGCTGGGGGATCGTGAAGGCTCTGGATGAGGGCGCCGACATCGTGGTTGGCGGACGCCTTGCGGACGCATCGCTTGTGGTTGGTCCCGCTGCCTGGTGGCATGGTTGGAGACAGGATGATTGGGATAAGCTTGCCGGCGCAACAACTGCAGGGCACATCATCGAATGCGGCGCACAGGCCACGGGCGGGAACTATTCCTTCATCGATGAAGTTCCGAGCTTCAGGCGGGTCGGCTTTCCCATCGCCGAGATCAGTGAAGACGGCTCTTTCATCATCACCAAGCACCCCGGTACGGGCGGTCTTGTCTCCGTAGACACAGTCAAAGCGCAGCTGCTTTATGAGATTACCGATCCGCGCTATCTTACACCGGACCTGATAGCGCGTTTCGATACCATCGGAATTTCCCAGAATGGACAGGATCGTGTCCTTGTGAAAGGCGTGAAGGGCGAACCGCCCACGCCGACGGCAAAAGTTTGCATTAATACCCTGAGTGGCTATCGTAACTCCATGACTGTTATACTCACCGGTCTCGATATCGAGAAGAAAGCCCGAATTCTGGAAGATGTCCTCTTCGACGCCTTAGGAGGCAAAGAGCAGTTCCAGCAGGCGAGGGTTCAGCTCATCCGCTCCGATAAAGAAGATCCGGCGACCAATGAAGAGGCCTTTGCCTATTTACGCATCACCGTCATCGACCCGGATCAGAAAAAAGTGAACAAAGTATCGTCGAAGGTCGTGGAACTTGCTCTTGCCAATATTGCCGGTTTTACCGGTACCGCTCCACCCGCTAAAGGGACTCCCGCAATTGTTTGTTGGCCGGCCCTGGTATCCAATAAGCACATTCATCAGAAGGTGGTGATCGGTGAAAAGGATTTTATCATAGAGTGCGTACAGTCCGGACAGTCGCACCCGGCGCCGGTGCCGCTTATGGCCGATTTGCCCGCCGCGCCCGGTGGCAAAACGGTGCGGATGCCTTTTGGCCGGCTGTTCGCAACCCGCTCCGGTGACAAGGGAGGCAATGCCAATCTCGGAGTATGGGCAAAGACGCCTATGGCATTTGCTTACCTCAGAGAATTCCTGACCACAGAAAAACTGCGGGATTTACTTAAGGACTTGAAGGATTATGATATCGAGCGCTGTGAACTACCCAACCTGCTGGCGGTGAACTTCTACATCCGGGGTATTCTGGGCGAAGGAGCCGCCGCATCTTTTCGCCTCGACCCTCAGGCCAAGACCCTGGGTGAGTACCTGCGGGCCAGGATTGTGGAAGTACCGGAGTCGCTTACGTCAAATTGATGCTGCCGATCTTATTGAACGGGAGATAAACAGGTTTAGGTGCGCGATAAATGATCATAGAGTGGGAAAAAGATGAAACGGTCGCGATAATAACCCTGAACAACGGGGAAAACAGGCACAATCCTCAGTTTACCAGGGCAATCCTTGATGCCTTTGCCGAGATTGAAAAAGATGAGTCCATCTATGCCGTCGTCATCACCTCCAGTGATGAGAAGAACTGGTCCCAGGGACTAGACCTGTCCTGGATCATGGATGTTATCACTAAAAGAGACTTCCGGACGATCAAGGATTTCTTTTTCAGTTTAAATGCGATGTTCAAAAAGATTCTTCTTTTTCCCATGCCCGTCATCGCCTCGATCAATGGTCATGCTGCCGGAAACGGGGCAATACTTGCCTGCTGCTGCGATTTCCGATTCATGAAGGCGGACAGAGGTTATTTCTTTTTTCCCGGAGTGGATATCAACATCTCGTATCCGTCAGGGATTCAGGAAATGATTAAAAAAGCCTTTCCTTATTACAAGCTTGAAGAAGCAATTCTGACCGGAAAGCGTTATGATGCAAAAGAGCTGGAAAAGCATCATGTAATCATAAAGGCATGTGATAACGTCGAGGCTCTCCGGCAGGAATCCATTGCTTTTGCGAAGACATTCAAAAAGAAGCGCAGTATCTTTGAAGAAATAAAAAAGCATTTCAACGATCACATAATCACTCTTATTGACAATGAAGACTCTGCATATATAGAAGGGCTGGATATATTAAAACAATAGAGGCAAAAGGCGTTTGGACATAAAAGAGTATGCCAGTGGATTTATTAATATCCTGATAAAAGTGATTAAGTAAGATATAAAAAAGGGATTCTCAATGATTGAGGAATCTTTGTTGGCAAAAACAATAGAAGGGCAGTGCTTTAATAACTTGGGATAGGAGGCATTACATTTTTTTTCCATCAAATTGCTTCACTTAATGATAAGGAGATTAAAGATGCTTTTCATGATTATTTACACATGGGAACCCGGACAGAGAGATGCATTAATTAAAAGACGTATAGAGAAGAAAGGCTCCTCTCTCGCGGATGGAGTGCAAAAGATTCATGAATGGTTTGATGCTGGCGGAGGCAGAGGTTTTGTGGTTTTTGAGACAAATGACCCCAGAGTCATAATGACATCCATAATGACATGGGATGATCTCCTGAAAGCGGAAGTTGTTTCATTACTTGATGTGACAGAAATATTTCCGAAAGAAAAAAACGAAAACGAATAAAATAATCTGTCGGGTTTTATAATTTTTCTTTAAAGGCAAAGGCAGTAACAGCTCTGCCCTTTTTATATAAATATTTCAATCAATGATCATTGTCATTCAGGGACACCTCGGAATACAGCCGCATTAGTGTAACAAACAATTATGCCTGTTCGTAAATCGGAATTTTATTTGTTTCTTTCTGGAAGCGAGTTCCGGATAATTTTTAAATTCTTACTTTCTTTCAAACAATGTTTTTTAATGTCTTTTTTCTTTACGTTAGGAAAATTATCTTTACTATACCGACTTGGCATTTTCGGCGATAAAGACCAAAAGCCAAGTGTCAAAATTTCATCATGTTTGATTTTATGAGGATATTTCTCTTTTTGTTTTATCTTAAATAGAGCACGATTAAGAAGGTCTTTTGTTAATTTAGTTCGCAAGAAATAATAATATTTAACATTCAGGAATTGTTTTAAAATAAGCAATCATGGTTGCGTATTTTGATGTAATGTAATATGTACTTTCCAGTTTAAGGAGATGTAAAGATTGTCCAGACGAATTGTCATTCTATCCGAAGAAATAGCCAATAAAATTGCTGCAGGCGAGGTCGTGGAAAGGCCGGCTTCTATTGTCAAGGAATTGGTGGAAAACTCCATCGATGCCGGGGCTACCGATATCAGGGTGGAGTTGGAAAAGGGCGGATGCCAGTCAATCAAAGTAATTGATAACGGTTCGGGAATAGAACATGAAGATGTGGCGCTGGTATTTGAAAGGCATGCCACCAGCAAAATTCATAAATTTGATGATATTTATTCAGTCGCTTCTTTTGGCTTTCGCGGCGAAGCAATGCCAAGCATCGCTTCCGTGGCGCACGTGGAGTTATTAACGCGGCGCAAGGATGATTTAGAAGGAACGAAAGCTATTCTGGAAGCAGGCGCGATAAAGGAAATAACGCCTGCCGGCTGTCCTGACGGCACGCAAATATCGGTAACAAAAATATTTGCCAAAGTTCCAGCCCGCAGGAAATTTCTAAAAACGGAAGCTACGGAGCAGGGGTTATGTCTGGACGCGATTACGAGGCTGGCTTTGGCGCATCCGGAGATTCGCTTTAAAGTATTGGTCAATGGCAAGGAATCTTTCTCCGCGCCTGAAGCCTTAGATGAATCCAGGCGAATTTCCATGGTTTTGGGCGATGATTTTTCCGCTCATTGCATTTCTGTGAACGCGCAGAAAGACAACGTCAGTTTAACGGGATTTATTTCGCGCCCGGAATTCACAAAATCGAATTCCAAAAACATATATTTGTTCGTCAATAAACGCTTTGTGCGCGATAACAGTATCACGCATGCCGTATTATCGGCGTATAGACAGGTTATTGAGCCAAGACGGTACCCCGCGGCCGTGCTGTTTCTTGATGTGCCGCCACAGGATGTCGATGTTAATGTTCATCCCGCCAAGATGGAAGTCCGCTTTAAGGATTCACACGGTATTTATCAACTGGTATCCAGATCAATAGCCGAAAATCTTGCCGGCGCCGAGGCGTCGAAGAGCAGTTTTGTTTATCGTCTGTCGCCCGCGGCAGAGCCTAATAAAGTGGATTTGTTATTACGGCGAAAAAATAAGAAGAATTCTTCTTCGGAGGCGATACCTTCGCGGGACAGAGTTGCGCCCAGGCCTTTCGGTTTGTTCTCCAGGCAGAATTTACAGCAGGTCATCAGTGAAGATCTGTTAAAACGCATCCCGGTCGCGGAAAACCCGGAAGCTCCCTATCAAAACGATAATGCTCCGGCAAAAGAAAAAATAAATTTCCTGGAGCTTTCCTATCTCGGACAATTTGCAAACACCTATCTTGTTTTTGCCGGTGAGGAAGGTCTGGTTTTGCTTGATCAGCACGCCGCCCATGAACGGATCATTCTGGAGAAATTAAAAAAGTCAACGCCAAAACAGGTTGTCAGTCAATCGCTTCTTATTCTGGAAATCATAAGCCTGACTCCGGCGCAAATTGCATTGTTTTCCGAATGCATCGATTTTTTACGCGAAATCGGTCTGGAAATTGAAATTTTCGGCAAGGATGCGATTGTCGTTAAGGCGATTCCTGCAACGTTATCAGACATTAAAATCAGCGAAATGATTTCTGATATTGCCGATCAGTTAAAAGAACAGAATCAGATGCCCTCTTTAGAGGAAAAGAAAGAAAAAATATTGGCTTCGCTTGCTTGCCGCGCGGCAATCAAAGCCAATAATATCCTTTCTGAAGAAGAGGCCGAAGCTCTTTGCAATCAATTGGAAGAAACACCTTATAATCTTACCTGCCCTCACGGACGTCCAATCACTATTAGTTTTTCCTTAAGCGAAATCGAAAGAATGTTCAAAAGGAAGTAATAAAATAGAAATGGGAAAATTGCCGCTGGTAATAATCAATTCGCCCACCGCTACGGGAAAAACGCAATTGGCCGTAAATCTGGCCTTGGAAACAGGTGGCGAAATTATCAGCGCCGATTCTCTGCAGGTATACCGCTATCTGGATATCGGCACGGCAAAACCATCAATGGAACAAAGAAGAGGAATCAAACATCACTTAATAGATGTTGTAAATCCTGATGAGGAATTTAATGCGTCTGTTTTTACTGAAAAGGCGCGAATGATCATATCCGATCTGGCGGAGAAGGGGAAACCCGTCTTTATTGCCGGAGGAACTGGACTTTATATCCGGGCGCTTCTTCACGGAATCATCGATACGCCGGACGTGGATGAAAACATCAGAAATTATTACCGCCGGTTGCGGGATAGTCACGGAAAAAAATATATCTATGAAATGCTTTTGCAAAGAGATGCCGGCGCGGCCAGCCGGATAAATCAAAATGATTCGGTAAGGGTAATACGGGCACTGGAAGTTCTGGATCAGACCGGGGAATCAATATTAGAAAAACAAAAAAAACATTTGTTTGCCGATTGTCCCTACAAGACTTACAAAATCGGCGTTCAATTGGATCGCAAAGAATTAAAGAAGAGAATTATACAACGAACGGAGAAAATGATCGCGGATGGATTGCTGGATGAAGTTAAAAGCGTTTTAGACCGGGGCTACAATGAAAATCTAAAACCGCTGCAATCGCTGGGCTATAAACAAATGATAGGATTTTTACGTAATCAGTATAATTGGGAAAATTCAATAGATTTAATCAAGCGTGATACCTGGCATTACGCAAAGCGACAGATAACGTGGTTTGCCGCCGATAAGGAAATAAACTGGTTTGTCTGTGATTCCCCGGACGAAATCGTAAAGAATGTGAAAAAATTTTTGCAGGAAAATAGTGTTATTTGAAAAAACATCATATGTTTTATATATTCATTATACGGCCGTGTTTTTATTGAAAGAAAATATTAAAAAGATTTTAAGAGAAAACATACGTTTGTTATAGTTTGTTTTCATTCTTATGTGATAAAGGAATAGCCATGAACTTTAATGAAATCATTGAAATCTCAAAGAAACGATCAGAAGCGGGCCTCAAAGAGATCAGTGATCAACTATCACTCCCTTTTTTTAAAATAAAGGGTCAACCTGTCTGGGACACAACGCCAAAGAATATTGCCGTTATCGGCAGCGGGATTGGCGGGATGGCCTCAGGGGCTCTTTTTGCCAAAGCCGGTCACAAGGTAAGTGTTCTGGAAATGAATAAAGAACATATAGGCGGTCACGGCAGATGCCTTACCTTTGGGGAGATGACCTATTCAATGGGACCGCAGTACGTATGGGAATTCGGAGATGGCAATCTTGGAGACCGTTTTTTAAAGTTTCTGGATATCAAAGAAACAGATCCTTTTATACCGATGAAACCTGATGGTTTTGAGAGGTTTTTCATCGGCGGTAAAAACGATAAGAGTAACTATTGTGTTGCAAATTTCAAAGTTCCCCTGGGATTGGGAAATTTTCACAGAGATTTAAAGGTCCTGTTTCCGGAGGAGGGTGATTCTCTGGATGCGCTTTTTAATGAAATGATCTCTATTTATGATACGTATAAATCTTTTTTCAAAGAGAATTCTTCCACGGAAGGCAGATTTTTACTGGCGACAAAATTTCTGGTAACCAGCAAAATACCGATGACCATGAAACTGAAGATCGGACGCTGTATAACGATGTCTGTTAAAGAGTTTTTCGATGAATTCCGTATCAATAATCTGCTCAGACGCATCCTTTACGGTCACGGCGGAATATTCGCTGAAAACGAATCGGAAATGTCCGCGATTGCATACATTGTCGGAACAGGAAATTATCACATGGGCGCATGGTATCCCCAAAAAGGTTTTTCGCACTTTTTTGATTCGCTGTCGTCCGTGATAAAGAAAGCCGGCGGTTCCGTAGAAACGGGGAAAAAAGTTATTTCTCTGGAGACACAGGGCAACTTTGTAACCAGGGTTATATGCGAAGATGGTTCCTTTTACGAATGTGATTTTGTATTCAGCGATATCTCTCCGAGATTAACGTATTCACTTCTGGGGAGGCGGGCGGAATATTTTGACTACACGCCATCGCACAGCATTCCGACATGTTGCATAGGCATTAAGGGGGGATTGCAAAACATTGCCGACATGAAAGGCCGTAATTACTGGTGGCAGGACGGCAATGAGGTGGATTATAATAATCCGGATATTACCGCGCCGCCGAAAATGCTCTTCATAGGATCGCCATCAGCCAACGGGTACGGCAAAAGAGGGGATAACGAAAATGATGCCCTGGTCGTCTATTGTCCCGGAAATTATCAGCAGGAAAAGATGATTTATGAAAGGGGGGCAAAAGCCATTGAAAAATTCAAGAAAAAACTTGCCGGCGATATAATGGATATTCTTGAAATGAATGTTTTCCCGGGAATTAAATCAAAGCTGCTCTTTGCTGAAATCATTTCTTCAATGGATATACAGAGGGATACGGATGGAGAATCGGGAAATGCCTATGGACGAAGACTGACGGTAAAAGAGCTTCTTAAAGGGGCGATTGATGAGAAAGATTGCCCTCAGAATCTTTATAATGTATCCGCGACAAAAAACAGTCCCGGAATTGCCGCGGGCATTTTTACAGCGGAATTAATATTGAATGAATTAACAGGAATCGAGTTTTAGAAAAATAACCGGCGCAAGCGGTCTTTGGCGAATTCATTCCGGCAAAATAAATAAATCGAAGATTCCAAAAGAACAAACATTGCTTAGTATTGGATCGCCTGCCCTGCAGCAGGCGAAGGTTTTTGCGCTTGCCATCGAATTGGAGAAAAGAAAGGATTGTATGACTGGAGCAGATTTGCCATGGTTCAAAGAATACAGCATTCTGGGAATACCTGAAACATTCAAACCCTATCCCGATCAACCGGCATACGACATTCTATACAAGAGTGCCCGGATGTATAAAAATCAGGGTCTTATTCAAATGGATTATATGATGACGTATCCGGATGTTAAGGATCACGTTGATCGTCTGGCTACGGCGCTGTTTAGTATGGGACTTAAAAAAGGCGATCGGGTCGCTACTCTTCTGCCGACTTCAATCCAGTTTATTATTGCGGATTATGCTATTTCAAGAGCCGGTCTGGTGCATATTCCCGGCAGTTCCCTGGAACCGGCTGAGCACCTTCAGCATAAATTCAAAGAAGGGTCACCCCATGCTCTGATATGTCTGGATGAATATTTAGACGTCGTTGAAAATATAATACAGAACATTGCGTTAAAAAATATTATCGTGTCAAAATTAGCTGATTATTCGCTTAATAAACCGCAAAGCTATGAGCGGCTAGGAATACAGGATGCCGTATGGTGGGCGGAACTGATTTCTAAAACCTCTCCCGATCCTCCTGATATTACCTTCGATGTTGAGAAAGATTTGGAATTGATCCTTTTCACCGGCGGCACAACAGGGCTTCCAAAGGGGTGCATGTTGACGCACCGCAATGTGTATGCCAACGCCATACAAAACGCAAATTCATTCGGGTGCGCGCACCTTTTAGTAAAGGGCGTTCTTACTGTATTAATGGGATTGCCCCTCTTTCATTCGTATGGACACAGCACCATGCATTGCATGACCCTTGAGGGCTTTAATCAGATACTGATTCCGGATGCCAGGGATACGGCGGGCATGGTAAGCATGATAAAAGAATATCATCCATTTATACAAATTGGGGTTCCAACCCAATTCCTTAAATTATCGCAGCAGGAATTGAAGGATGTTAATCTTCTGGGAATTTCCGGCTCCGCCCCGCTGTCGCGGTCGGTTCAGGAGGAATTTGAAAAAAAAGGCGGGGGAGGCGGCATCATGGAAGGATACGGTCTTTCTGAAATGTCACCGGTCACACATCTGAATCCTTCATTTATGCTCCGTATCTTAGGCGGCAGAACCGCCGTTAAAATTAATAACAAATTTATTCAATTGCCCGGTGTGGCTGCCGTCATACGGGCCTTATTAAGCGCTGTGGGCAGTAAAAATGTCGGATATCTATTAAGCAAGAGCATGGGCTTTTTATCGAGATCCAGCGCCGGGAAACCCTCAAAGACAAAGCTGGAAAAAAGAGGAACCATAGGCATCCCCATGCCTGATACTGAAATAAAAATCGTGGATGTGGATACGGGAGCCGTTCTTTCATGGGATGAAATTCTCAGCGGCAGGACAGGGGAGATGTGCCTGCGGGGTTCGCAGAGAATGTCGGGATACTGGCCCCAGAAGGGAAGCGGTCTGGATGATGAAGGCTATGTACGTACGGGCGATGTCGTAAGAGTTGATAAAGACGGTTACTTCTATATTGTTGACAGAACCAAGGATATGATCATTGTTTCAGGGTTCAAAGTATATTCCAGAGAGATTGACGATATCCTGCATGATTATCCCGGTGTCGCAAGAGTTGCGACAATAGGCATTCCCGATCCCGAGAGGCAGGGCAGTGAACGGGTTTGTGTATTTATCGAGCCGAAAAAAGGATTTGAGCAGTCCATCACCGAAGAGATTATTATTAATTATTTAAAATTAAAAGTGGCAAAATACGCCGTACCGAAGATTGTTCGGATAGTTGATACGATACCCCTTACGGAAATGCAGAAGGTAAATAAGAATCTGCTGCGCAAGCAGATATCTGAAGAAGAAATTAAGTCTTCAACCGGTAAATCCTCAAGTTAGATCGAGCCGAAAACGGTCCACTGCCCAATATTTATTAACAAAAACTCTTTTAAATGACTGCTCAGATGAATTTTATCTGGGCAACAGGATGGAAAAACGCGGCAAAATGGTTGAACTATCTGAAAGTTTTGCTTTTGAGCCGTTGTGCATCAAAATATAAATTCAATTTGATGTAATTTGCCGGATATATGCTATAATAAAATCGGCATTGCACGAAGGATGCGAAAAAAGATTTAAAAGCGAGGGATTATGATAAAATACACCGAAAAACAAATCGAAGAACTGGATAAATTTTACAAACACCCGCGAAATCTCGTTGATTTATTTGAAGATACGGCGGCTAAATGGGGTGATCGAAACGCTATTGGAACAAAAAATATTCAAACCAGACAGTACGAATGGATCACGTACAAATATCTTGCTCAGAGAATAAATAATGCCAGGAGCGGTATTAACCAACTGGACATCAATAAGGGTGATGCTGTGGGAGTTATCATCGGCAACTCTGTCGAATGGTACGTATTGGAAAACGCGGCGCACGGACTGGGCGCGATCTTTGTGCCCATGTACGAAAAAGAATTACAAAATACCTGGGAATACATCATAAAAGACAGCGGGATAAAATATCTTTTTGTTAAGGACGAAAAAATCTTCGAACAGATAAAGCATTTTAAAAATGAAATAGAAAGTTTACAGGAAATATTCATCATCTACGGAGAAGGCAAAAACAGCCTCCAGTCGCTCGAAGATGCCGGAGCTAAAAATCCGGTTAAATCCTATAAGCCTCATTGGTGGGAGCCTGCGGAATTGATTTACACGTCAGGAACTACCGGAGAACCCAAGGGGGTTTTGCTTTCTCACGGCAACCTGACCTCCTGCTCTCAGGGCGGATATCACATATTCCCCGATCTTAATGAAAATTCAGTTTCTCTGGCTATACTTCCCTGGGCGCACAGTTACGGGCTGAGCGGGGAATTGCACAATTTCATGCAGTTCGGCGGAGCTATCGCGCTTATGGAATCAGTCAATACCCTCGGTGAGGATTTTTTCAAGGTCAGGCCTACTTATCTCATAGCGGTTCCAAAGGTTTTTAATAAAATCTACGATGGAATTCAGGCAAAAATGCATGAAGAGGGCGGAATCAAGAAAATGCTGTTTGATATGACGTGCAGGGAAGCGGCAAAATGCAGGGGTAAGGCGAAAAAATCCCTGAAATTGAAAATACTTGATAAAATCGTGTTTTCAAAAATCAGGGAAAGGTTCGGCGGCCGGCTTTCAGGCGTTCTTACGGCAAGCGCGGTCATGAATCCTGAAATAGCAATGTTCTTCGCCGATCTCGGCATACCCACTTATGACGCGTACGGGTTAACCGAAACCTCACCCGCAATTACCATGAATTCTCCGCTTCTGGGAAACAGATACGGATCCGTCGGCAAATGCGTGGAGAATATGCATGTAGTCATTGACAAGTCCCGGACAGGGGACGATAGCGATGATGGCGAAATTATTGTTTACGGAGCTAATGTGATGATGGGATATCACAATAAGCCTCAGCAGACCGCGGAAATTATGATGCAGGATAATTGGAAAGGATTTCCCGGAATACGCACCGGTGATCAGGGCCGCATGACCGCTGACGGATTTCTCTATATTACGGGCAGATTTAAAGATGAATACAAACTTTCCAACGGTAAATACGTTCACCCCGAGTCCATAGAAACCGACATTAAACTGGTTCACAATATTGCCAATGCCTTTGTCTGGGGCGATGGCAGAGAATACAACATTGCGATAATAGTTCCGGATTTTGAAACGATGAAAAAGGATGATCGAATCGCCAAATGGGCTCAGGGCACTCCCGCGGAAGTCGTAGAAAATAAAAATATTCAGGATTTTTTATCCGACGAGATTAGACGGCATCTGAAAAAAACATATGGAGGATATGAGATACCTCAGCGGTATATATTTGTCAGTGAAGATTTCACGATGGAAAACGGATTAGTTACCCAGACCATGAAACTTAAGCGTAACGCGGCTCTGAAATATTATTCAAAAGAAATAGAAAAAGTATACTGACACCATTATGTTAAACTCTTTTGAAGATATACAGATCACAACACAAGAGGTCTTGCATTATGAAAAAAAAGAAGCCATCGACTACTGCCGGGAGACACAAGACAGTTGAAGAAAGGCTGAAAAAAAGCGAAGAAATGTACCGTCTATTGGCAAACCGGTATGAAAGACTGACGAAATCGTTTGGCGTTACCATTAATATTCTGGTGGCAGCTCTGGAGATGAGGGACCCCTATACGGCCGGTCATCAGCAACGATCCGCGAATGTGGCCTGTGCCATCGCTCAGGAGATGGGATTGGCCAAGGACATGATTGAAGGAATAAACATAGCCAGCACCATTCACGATATCGGCAATTTATCCATACCGGTGGAGCTATTGATCAAGCCTTCTAAGCTCACAGGCAAAGAATATTCAAAGGTTAAAGAACACGCCCGGTACGGGTTCGAGATGTTTAAAGAAGTGGAATTACCCTGGCCGCTGGCGGAAATAATTTATCAACACCACGAACGAATGAATGGCTCCGGTTATCCCAGAAAACTCAAAAGGGATAAAATTCTCATGGAAGCCCGCGTTCTTGCAGTTGCCGACGTTGTGGATGCCATGTCTTCACAGCGTCCTTACCGGGCGTCATTGGGTCTTGACGCGGCCATTGAAGAAATTGAGAAAAACAGGGGTATTCTTTATGACGATGCTGTATCCGATGCCTGCCTGAGGCTGTTTCGCGGGAAAAGCTACCGCATTACATGAGATGGAAATTATGGCTAAGCTGACATTGGATGAGTGGATCGCACGCTTAAAAAAAAATAACAGTTTCAATAAAAACGCTGCCGCGGTCGTTGAAATTCCCGCTAGAGTTGGCGATTGGGAAGATTACCCCTTATGGGTGAATCCCCGGCTGCTTTCGGTTTTGCAAAAGCGCGGAATGAATAAGCTATACAGACATCAGGCGCAGGCGGTGCGCTTCATCCGCAAAGGCCAGGATGTTGTCCTGGTGACGCCCACGGCCAGCGGCAAGACGCTGTGTTATAATCTGCCGGTGCTGCAAAGCATTCTGGATGAACCCCAAACACGCGCCCTGTATCTTTTCCCCACCAAGGCGCTTGCCCAGGATCAGATGCATGAAGTCCACAGTCTTATCACCGGCCTTCAAGCCGATATCAAAACCTTCACCTATGACGGCGACACACCCGACGACGCGCGTCAGGCTATCCGCAGGCAGGGGCATATTGTGGTAACGAATCCCGATATGCTGCACGCCGGTATTTTGCCTCATCATACCAAGTGGCAAAAGCTCTTTATGAATTTAAAATACATTGTAATTGATGAACTGCATATTTACCGCGGAATCTTCGGATCGCATTTTGCCAACGTCATCCGCAGACTGGTGCGGATCTGCCGTTTTTACGGCGCCAATCCAGTGTTTGTGTGCTGCTCGGCCACTGTTGCCAATCCGCGCGAACATGCCGAAAAAATTCTGGAGCGTCCCGTGGCGCTGCTGGATAAGAGCGGAGCGCCCACCGCAGCCAAAACATTTGTTCTTTACAATCCGCCTATCGTCAACCGCGAACTGGGCATTCGCCAGAGCGCTCTGACGCCCGCGCGCAAAATAGCTACGGACCTGATCGATAACAATATTCAAACCATTGTTTTTGCCACCAGCCGCCTGAATGTGGAAGTGCTGACCAAATACCTGAAAGATAAATTTGTCAAAACAAAGCCGATGGATGATCATTTTGTGACCGGTTACCGCGGGGGCTATCTTCCGAATCTGCGCCGTGAAATAGAAAGCGGCCTGCGCTCGCGTGAAGTGATGGGTGTGATCAGCACCAATGCTCTGGAACTGGGCATTGATATCGGCAATCTGGAAGCCTGCATCATGGCCGGCTATCCCGGTTCAATTGCCAGCACCTGGCAGCAGGCCGGGCGCGCGGGCAGGCGTACAGGGCATTCTTTGGCAATTCTTATTGCGCGGAGTAATCCGCTGGATCAGTTCATCATGGAAAACCCCGATTACTTCTTTGCGCTATCCCCGGAGCATTGCCGCATCAATCCCGACAATCTGCTCATCCTGCTGCATCACATTAAAAGCGCGGCTTTTGAACTGCCTTTTGAAAAAGGGGAAAAATTCGGCGGCGAGAATCTGGAAGAATTTCTAATGTATCTGGAGGAAAAAGGGGTCCTGCACCAGACAAATGACCGCTGGCACTGGGCGGCGGAGAGTTACCCGGCCGACGAAGTAAGTCTGCGCGCGATTAATCCCGAAAATGTCGTAGTGGTCGATACCACCAGCGCGGGCGACCATAAGGTCATTGCCGAAGTCGATTGGGACAGCGCCTTTACCGCCGTGCACGATGAAGCTATTTATATGCTGGCATCCGAGCAGTATCATGTTGACAAGCTTGATCTGGAAAGAAAGAAAGCTTACGTCCACAAGGTCGATACGGACTATTACACCGACGCCATGACCTATACAAACGTGCGCGTAATTGACTCTTTTGAAAATCATCGGGATGCCGGAGCCATTGTGGAGCACGGAGAAGTGCAGGTCGTGCGCAAGGTGGTGGGATATAAAAAAATAAAATTTTACACCTCGGAGAATCTTGGTTACGGCGATGTAAGTCTGCCGGAAAAAGATATGCACACAACAAGTTACTGGTTTACCATTCCGCGTAACCGCCTGCGCGAACTCCATTTTACCGCGGCGGAAATTATTGACGGTCTTTCAGCGCTGGCCTACACGCTGCAGCATTTGTCGGCCATGTATCTCATGGCGGACACGCATGACATTGAC
>Ga0187875_10000787_pt1 | contig 25564 bp, 15 predicted proteins | sample June2016WEW_17_1_2_FD_132978 | JGI IMG/M metagenome (GOLD analysis project Ga0187875, IMG submission 132978) | Peatland microbial communities from SPRUCE experiment site at the Marcell Experimental Forest, Minnesota, USA - June2016WEW_17_10 | ecosystem: Environmental > Terrestrial > Soil >...
ACTCGCCGAGGCCGTCGAGATTTCCAAGAAGCAGGCCAAGGCATTTGTGGACAAGTACGCCGAATTGGCGATCCGCGAGACCAAGAAGAACGGCTTGTTCGTTCTGCCTGGCATCGGCCGGCTTGTGCGCCAGGAGCGCAAAGCGCGCATCGGACGCAACCCCGCCACCGGCGAAAAAATCAAGATCGCGGCCAAGAAGGTCGTCAAGTTCCGTGTCGCCAAGACCGTGAAGGACGCCATCGTTCCTGCCAAGAAGCCGAAGGTCTAGAGCCCTTCCTTCATTCGCCTGATTTGGGAGCTGAAAATGCGAAGCCCCGCAGCCTGCGCCGCGGGGCTTTTTGATTACTTGCGGGAGCGGAACGGTGCGAAAACTCAGACCTTAATCAGGATTTCTTGCCCGGATCCGGCTTGGAAGACGTGTCTTCGTCGCCCTTAAAAACGTCCTTAAAGCTCTTAATTCCTTCGCCCAGGCCCTTGCCCAGATCGGGAATCTTCTTTGAACCGAACACGATCAACAGGATGATGACGATGACAACCCACTTCATCCGACAAGTCCTATAGCGTGACCGGCGAGAGCCATGAAAATCAATCCTGGTCCATTTTCAGTGTAGGGTGCCCCACGCCGCGCGTCAAGCAATCCTTTTGCCGCCGGACACTTACACCCTGCCATTGGCCCACATTCTCCGCCGCAGCAGCCTGCTCACGCGCATTGATCCGGGAGCACCCTGTGTCACCCGCGTTTTCGCCCTAGATCGAAGCAGCCCGCTTCCTCCCTGACAGGAATGGAGGTCAGAGAAACACGGGCCGCGCCCGCTACTCCTCCTATTGGGCCATGCGCGACCCTCTTATACTGCCTTTCTTCGCCTTCGCAGCTGGAATAGTTGCCGCGCGCTTTGGCGGAGTCTCCCCGCGCGAGGCCGCGTGGGCTTGCGCGGCGTTCGCGCTGCTCGCATGCCTCAGCCGTTTCTACTGCCCGCGCCGCTTCCTGCTGCTTCCGATTCTGTCTGTCCTGGCCGCCCTCGGCGCCCTCGACATGGGGCTGCAAACGCACTCCCCGCCCGTGCCCGCGCCGCTTGAGCCCGGTGGCGTGCAGGCCGTTCAGGGCTGTCTGATAGAAAACGGCGACTATCGCGACGGCCTGCTGCGGTTGAAACTGAAGCTCCAGCCCGGCGCCGGCGTCTACGCCACCGTCGCGCCCGAGCGCGAGACGGCGCTGCCGCCGATCCCCGTGGCCGGAACCCTCGTCGCCCTTGCCGGCAAGGTCCACGCACCCCGCGCCTACCGCAATCCCGGCTCCTTCGACTTCGGCGCCTATCTGGCGCGCGACGACATCTTCTGGACCCTTTCGGCCAAGGCCTCGACCTACCGCGTGTTGCCGGGCGCCTGCGGCCCGGCCTGGCGCGCCGTGCTGGGGCGTGTGCGGCAGAGCGGGCTGGACTCGCTCGACCGCGTGTACTCGGGCGACGACTACGCCCGCGGTATGATGCGCGGCCTGCTGCTCGGCGACGGCTCGGGCATCCGCGACGTCTGGACGCGCGACTGGCGCCGCACCGGCACCTATCACGCCCTGGTGATCTCGGGCTCCCAGATCACCTTCGTCACCATGCTGGCCGTGCTGTGGCTGCGTTTCGCCCGGGCCGGAGAACGCCCACTGCTGATCTGCGCCGTCGCGCTGGGCTGGACCTACGCCCTGCTGTGCGGCGGCCACGTGCCCGTGCTGCGCGCTGCCGCCGGCTTCACGCTCTACGCCTGCGCGCGCCTGCTCTACCGCCGCACGCGGCTGGTGAATCTGCTGGCCGCCGCGGCGCTCGCGTTTCTGGCCTGCGCGCCGGAAGAACTATTTGACGCCAGCTTTCAGCTCACATTCCTGTCGGTGGCGGCCGTCGGCGCCCTGGCCATGCCGTTGACACTGCGCTGGCTCGCGCCCTGGCGCGCCGCCCTATCGAGTCTCGCCACGAAGAACGTCGAGCCGTACCTGGATCCGCGCGCGGCTTCCATTCGCACCGAACTGCTGCTCGTGGCCGAGACCATCTCGGCCGTGTTCCGCTGTCGCGTTTCATGGGCCACGATGGCCCTGCGGGCGCTCGGCAGCCCGGTTTACTACTGCCTTCGGATGATCCTGCTCTCGGCCTGCGTGCAGCTGATGCTCGCGATCCCGATGATCATCTATTTCCATCGCCTGTCGATCTCCGGATTGACGGCCAATCTGATCGTCATTCCGCTCGTCTTTTCGGCCATCCCATTCGGCTTCGCCGCCATCGCCACGCACTGGCATTTGCCGGCCGCGATCGCGCTGGGGCTGCTCCGCGGCGCGCAATGGACCGCGTCGGCGCACGCCCGCTGGGAGCCAAAACTGCGCGTCCCGGACCCGCCGCTGGCCGCGCTGGTCGTGTTCTTCCTGCTCTTGGCCTGCTTCTGCGCCGCCTTGAAGCGCCAGTCGCGCTGGACTCTGCCCGCGGCCCTGGCCGCGCTGGCCGTGCTGGCGCTGATCGTGGTGCATCCCTTCCCTTCCGACCTCCGGCCAGGCGTGCTCGAAGTGGCCATGATCGATGTCGGCCAGGGCGAAAGCATTTTGCTTGGGCTGCCTTCGGGCGGTGCCGCGCTGGTCGACACCGGCGGCATCCTGAGCTTCGGGAAACCACGGCCGCGCGACTCCGGCTTCGACATCGGCGAGGATGTCGTTTCGCCCTACTTGTGGCGCCGCGGCCTGCGCCGCCTGGACGTGCTAATGATCTCTCACGCCCACGCCGATCACGCCGGCGGCGCCCCGGCTATTCTCGAGAACTTCCACCCGCGCGAGGTCTGGGGCGCCTTCGACCTGGACGATCCGAAATGGCGCCGCCTGGCGGGGCTGGCGCGCGCCGCCGGCTGCCGCGTCCGCAGCCTGCATCGCGGCGACGTCTTCGACTCGGGCGGCCTGCGCTGGGAGGTTTTCGCTCCTTTGCCCGACATGCGCAAGCGCGACGTCAACGAGGCTTCGCTCGTCGTGCGCGCCACCTACGGCCGCCACTCCCTGTTGCTCACCGGCGACATGGACCGCCGCACCGAAGCGCTGCTGCTCGAGGCCGGCTTCCACCAGCGCGTGGACATTCTCAAAGTCGCCCACCACGGCAGCAAGAACGCCTCGCTGCCCCGCTTCTTAGACATGCTGAAACCCGCGCTGGCTATGGTCTCGGCGGGTTTTGAGAATAACTACGGCCACCCCAATCCAGTGACGCTTAACTCGCTCGGCGAGCGGCATGTCCAATTGCTGCGGACCGACTTGCAAGGCCTCGTCGTGGCCCGCTCGAACGCCCGCTATCTGGAAGTCGAAGGCCACCCCGGCGGCTACGGCCTGCCGCCCGCCTGGGACGACTACTAATACAAACCCGGGTGCCAAGACACGCAGGTCAATGCGACTAAGTCCTTTAGAAAACCATAGATACGTGGTGGCGTTCGGATCAACTTGTCTAAGTCCTTTAGAACACGGCAGTTACATGGTGGCCCGCGCGACCGCAAAAATGACAAATGCGGGAATTTGTGGTGGAATTCGACTAAGTCCTTTAGAAAACCATAGATACGGGTTTGCGCAAAAAGCCCGCGCAAACATGGTGTTTTCCACGCGCAGCCATGGTGTTTTCCACGCGCAAACATGGTGATTTCCCGGCGCAAACATGGTGTTTTGACGGTGAAATCGCGCGCCGCACGGCGCAATCAGGGTCGAATTCCGAATCCATGCCAGCCGCCAAAGAAATGGTCGCGGGTCGTCACAACGCGAAGTCACAACGCAAAGCAACGACGCGGAGAACAGCTCCCCGTGGTCGTGGCTCGGCAACGGAGGCGGCGCGGGCTTAGGCTGTCTTGACGGGCTTGGCGGGCTTCTGGCCCGGCTTGCCCATCTTCTCGATCTCGTTGAAGGCCACCATGCGGGCCTCGTCCAACGCGATGTTGGACAGGATCACGGCGATCGAATCGTTGAGCCCGACCTCAAGGTCGGCCTTGGGCCGTTTCAGCGTATGGCAGGCGTCGAAGAAGCTCTCCAGCTCCGTGTCCACGGGGTTCTTGTCTTCCAGCGGCACCATGACGCCCTTCATGTACAGCCACTGCCGGGCGAACTTCATCTCCTTCTCGAGGAAACTTTCGTTGCCCTTCATGAGATCCTTGTCGAGCAGGATTGGCAGCGGCCGCGAGCCGGCGGCGGAGACCATGGTCGCGCCGGCCTTCACTTCTTCCTTCTTCTTGTTCTTGGCGTCTTCCACCTTGGACGGCGGCGTGGGCTCGCGGAACCACATGCCGATGGGCTTGTTGATGTCATCGCCGAGGGTGATCTCAATACTGCCCTGAGTGCCGCAGATGATCTCGCCCATCTCGGTGCGTTGGCCGCCGACGCCGGCCCAGTGCGAGCTGGTCGAGATGCCGGTCCAGACCAGCCGGCGGCCTTTCGGATACTTGTAGATCAACTGGACGTTGTCCAGGATGTCGCGGCCGTCCATCATGAAATCGTGCGTGCCGAGGCCTAGCACGGCCTCGGGCGTCATGCCGAGCATCCAATCGGCGACGTCGATCTGGTGGGACGCGAGCTCCGCGACCAGGCCGCCCGACCACTTGCGGAACAATCGCCAGTTGCCGAGCTCCGGCACGTCCTTCTTCATCTTCCAGCCGGGATCGCGATGCCACTGCGCCTGAACGTAGTCGACTTCGCCCAGCAGGCCCTTCTCGATCATCTGCCGCGCCGCCTGGTACATGGCGCTGTAGCGTCGCTGCAGGCCCGTCTGCAGCAGTTGTTTAGGCTTCGAGGCGACGAGCGCGCGCAGCGCGTGCACCTCCTCGGGCTTGAAGACCAGGCTCTTTTCGCAGAAGACGTGCTTGCCGGCCTCCAGTGCGTCCTTGGTGAACGGGAAGTGGAGGAACAGCGGCACGGTGACGAACACCGCCTCGACGTTCTTGTCCGCCAGCAATTCGCGATAGTCCTTGTAGCGCTTGGGATTGCCGCCGTAGGTCTGTTGGGCTTTGTTCAGCGCCGCCTCTTCGATGTCGCAGATGGCGACGCATTGTCCAGTGTCGATCCCCTTCAGGTGTTTCAGCAGGTAGCTGCCGCGGCTGCCGGTGCCGATCATGCCGAAGGGCACGGAGTTGGTGGCGGCGCGCGCCTTCAGGATGGCCGGAGCTCCTTCCACCAGACTGGCGGCGGCACTGGCCAGCGCGGCGGCGCCGACGGCGGTCATGACCGCCTCGCGCCGGGTCATATCCTGCGCGGCGCTGCGCGGCAGGCTGCTCGCGGGCTGGCCCTGCGAGGGCTTCACGTTTTCTGGGTTTTCGGCCATTTCCATACAACCTCTCAGTTGAATCGTTCTCGGAATTGCGTCTATTCTATCCGATTCTCCCGGCTGGGCCCGGGGTTACAAGAGCTTCCAGCGGCACGGCGGCCGGGGTGGCAGGCTCGCTGTCGGCGGCCGCAGCCTCAGCCGCGCGCGCCCGCCGCGCGGACCAGTCGGCGCCGGCCAGGACGATCAGGCCCGCGAAGAAGCTCCAGGTGAGGATCGTGATGGAGTTTCGGAAGACGCCGTATTCGCGCTGAAACTTCGCGAACAGCCACGGCCAGGCGAACCAGTTAATCCATTTCAACATTTCCAACAGGAGTCCGATCACCACGGCGCGCGGCAGCACCTGCAACGCCGGCACTTTGGTGTTGGGCAGCTTCCAATAAACCAGGAACAGGATCAGGATGGTGAACGGGATCGACGCCAGCTTGAACAGCCCATAGGCGAGGAAGCCTTTGCTCAGCACGACGGGCACATCTGCGTTGGCGCCGAAAATTGCCAGCCACAGCGCCGGCGCCGACGCCGTAATCACCGCCGACATGAGCGCCAACACTCCGCAGACGAAGATCAGCCCCGTGCTGACCAACTGATTCATCACCAGGTTGCGGCCCTTGGTCACGCCCCAGGCGCGGTTCAGGGCAACTTCCAGAGGCAGGAAGACGCCGTTAGCCAGCAGTAGCAACATCAGCACGGAAAACCATTCCATGTGCCGGACGCTCTTGAGACTGCGGGAGAGGTTGTCGACGAGAAACGCGCCCGTCCCACCGGGGAAGTAGTCCTGAATGGCGACGAAGATCGCCTCAATCGCCGGGGTGGAGTGGAAGACGTGCTTGCAGATGGACAGCATCACCAGGAGGAATGGGTAGAAGGCCAGCAGCACGGTGGCGGCTATCGAAAACGCGAAGACGTGGGTTTCGGGCTGGACCAGGTAGCGAACGACCGCGCGCCAGTCGAGCAGGAACTCCAGCGCCGCGCCGCGCACGCTGCGCCAGATGCGCAGCAGGAGCCCGCTCCCAGCGGAGCGCATTCTTCCGGGGAGCGACGGGGCGGGGCTCGGCTGGGGGACTAGCGGGGAAAGTGATTGCGAAGGTTGCACGGCTGCTACTGGTTCCAGTTTAGCGGCAGCGCGCTTGCGCAGTCGCGCATCTAACGCCGATACTGGCGGTTGCCGCTGCAATCGTTACAACCGCATCAGAGCAAGGAGAAGACTCATGCTGCGCCGCCGCGACTTTCTGACTAGCGCCGCGCTCGCGCCCCTGGCAGCGCGGGCCGCTGCCGCAGACGAAGCTGGATTCACGTTCATCCATTTCACCGATACGCACCTCCAGCCGGAACTGCGCGCGGCTGCAGGCACGGCCCAGGCGTTCCGGGCCATTTCGCAGATTGAGCACGATTTCGCGCTGGCCGGCGGGGATCTGGTGATGGACGTCTTCGAGCAGGGGCCGGCGCGCGTCAAGCAGCTCTTCGACCTCTACGCCGCCACGGCCCGAGAGCTGCCCAAGCCCGTGCACTCGATCATCGGCAACCACGATATTTACGGAATCTCCAATAAGTCCGGCGTGCCGGCCACCGATCCGCTGTACGGCAAGAAGCTGTTCGAGGACCGCATGGGCCAGCCGCGCCATCAATCTTTCGACCATAAGGGTTGGCATTTCATCCTGCTGGATTCGGTGCAGATCGGCACGGATGGGAGCTGGTATGGAATGATCGACGCGGCGCAGCTCGACTGGCTGGCCGCGGATCTTTCGAAGACGGGCCGGACGACGCCGCTGGTCGTTCTGACGCACATGCCGCTGGCCTCGGCCACCGGCCAGCTCTGGGGCGCCAGACCTGATGGTCTGAAGACGCTGCTGATCACCAATCCGGGCGCGGTATTCGACCTTTTCTCGGGCTACAAGCTCAAGGCCGTGCTGCAGGGCCACACCCACGTGCGCGAGGTCGTTGAGTACGGCGGCTGCCGCTACATCACGCCGGGCGCGGTCTGCGGCAACTGGTGGAAGGGCGCATTCAAGGGCAGCCCCGAAGGCTTCGCCGTGCTGAGAGTGCGCGGCGAGGAGATCGCGTGCGAATTCCGGAGCTACGGCTGGCAGGCCGCTTGACGGGAGAGCACGACGCGCAATTCCGCGGTCCCGGGCGCTTCCGATCGTGGCATCATAGTTGCGGAGGCGCGGGTATGAATAGAACTCATAGCATCGAATTGCTGAACGTGGCCGTGGGCGACGAACTGCAGGCCGTCCATCAATACATGTACTTTCATTTCCATCTCACCGACCAGGGATTCGAGCCGCTGGCGAAGCAGTTCAAGCGCACGGCCATCGAGGAGATGGGCCATGTCGAAGCGCTGGCGGAACGGATTCTGTTCCTGAAAGGCGACGTCAAAATGCAGGCCGCCGGCCCCGTCGAGACCATCACCGACCCTGAGGCGATGCTGGTGAAGGCGATGGCGATGGAAGCGCAGAGCGGCATCGACTACAACAAAGCGGCGCTGGAATGTTCCGCCCAGCAGGACGCCGCTTCCAAGCAGATTTTCGAACATCTGGTGGGCGACGAAGAGCGGCATTACGACCAGTACGAGAAGCAGCACGACAATATCAAGCGCTTCGGGCAGAACTATCTGGCGCTGCAGTCCTTCCGCGGCGGGGCGCCGGAAGCCGGCCCCGGGGCAGCCGAATAGCGCGCGGCTTCCAGCCATGCTGGCGCGTCCGCTCTCGCAGGACGCACCGTTTTATTGGTTCTCCCCTTGCAGGAAGGCCAGCGCCAGACGGGTGATTTCTCCGCTTGTAAACAGCTTGGGCGTAATCGCAGGCGAGCCGCCGACGGCGATATCTACGGCTTCGAGACGCGACTGAACGAGCTCGAAAACGCGCTCGTTGAATCCGAAGTTCTGAGATTGCTGCACTGCGAAGACGAAGTACTTGCCCGGCGCCAGATTGTCGTACGACAGGTCGGTCCCGCTGGCGCCCATCAGCATCGGCATGCCGGCACCCGGCCAAAAGCTCCTCCCCGCCGGGGCCAGGAACACGGTCCACACGGTGGTCTTCCCGGGAGATGAGTCCTCCGGCAGGTGGATCTGCACGCGCGCGCCTTTGGCGCCTAAGACGATCCGCAGCAGGCCGGGCGCGCCGGCGGCGATTTCGATTTCGTCGCGCTCGAGCCGCGTCGCCCCGTATTGCATCGAATCGACGAAGGCCGCCGTGGTTGCCGACTGATAGCGCACGCGGTAGCGTCCCGGCCCCAGCCCCTTGACCTCAAAACTCCCGTCCTGGTGGACGTCGCCCTGGCGGTAGCCGCCGGGGGAGTTGGGCGTCTCCGGCATGACTTGAACCCATCCCTTGGGCGGCTCAGCCTGCGGCTGCTGGGGCTGGCGCCCCGTACCCAGTTGCCGAATGCGCGGCCTGATCACCGTCTGCTGATCCGCTCCCGTTCCGGCGTCTGGAACCGTGCCGGCCGGGTCCTCCACCACGCCTTTCAGCGCCGGCGCGGATTGCAGTTGCAGGAGCACGGGCTCCGGGCTGGCCGTGCCTGTCGTGAGGCGCAGCTCCGCGAGGGCCATCGTGTCGGGCTGCCCCGACATGCTCGAAGCCACCAACCGGTACGAGCCTGGCGACACGAAATCGATGCGGAACGTGCCGTCCTTCTGATCGTAGGCACCACCAAGCGGCTGGGACGTATCGCCCGTGGCGGCGTCTGGAAAGAGCTGCACGTTCAGGTTCTGGCCCGGCGTGGACATGAGGCTGCCTCGCACGGTGACCACCGGCGTCGTTTTCAGTCTGAATTCGATGTTCTGCAGTTCGGTACCGGGCATTACGCTCAGCACGGTCGCACCGGAGGCGGCCGGGCTATCCGGATAGAACACCGGCAGCCACGACTCGCGGGGCTCCTCCGGCCGCGAACCGGAGGGTCCGAGCAGGCGCTCGACGGGCAACGATTCCTGGCATTGCGCGTGGACCAGATAACGGTCCGCAGTCAGGCCCGCGAGGCGGAACTCGCCTTGGTCGTCGGTCTGCACGCCGCTGCGCTGCTGCAGGCTGGAGGCGTCCCCGAGGTGCAGCGGCGAATAGGCTTGGATGAAGCAGCCCTCGACCGGCTCGCCGTCGTCGTTCACTACGCGGCCGCCGATCACGCCTCCGGGCATGAGTTTCACCTGAACGCCGGACGTCTCGTTGCCCGAGCTGATCTCGGCCGTCGCCGCGGGTTGTCCCAGCCCCATGATGCCGGTGTACTCGCGGTGGTTCGCAGTGATCGTGCAACTGCCGGGCCCCAGCCCGGCCGCGTTAAACATCCCGCCGCGGTCCGAGACCGCCTGGCTGTAGCCGGAATTGCGGCTGGCGCATTGCACCATCACGCGCGCGCCGCTGACCGGCTCGCCAGTCAGCGCGTTGACCACCTGCCCGCTCAGCGACCCCGGCGGCACGTCCGGCTCCTGCGGTGTCGGAGAGTTCTGAAAAACGGCCAACTGCGCGGCCAGAAGGAAGACGGGCATCACGTTCATCGGCGCACCTCACTCCTTCGCGCCCGCGCCGGCGTTGTGGATCAGCGGCACGGTCACGGCCGCGTTCGGGCCTTCCTGCAACTCCACCGCGGTTCCCTGCTCCGCGAACGGCGTCAGGAAATTCGGATCCATCCACGCGCCCTGCTCCATGTCGTCGAAGGCGTACAGCTTGTAGACGCCGGGCGTCAGCCCGCGGAAGTGAAAGGCGCCCTTCTCATCCACGCCGGCCACGGCATAGAAGCTCAGCACGGCCGCATTGTCGCCTTGCGGAGCCAGCAGAACCGTCGTCGCCCCACTGCCATCCACCTGTCCGCTCAGCTCGGCGCCGGCCGCGCTCAGCACGATCGCCAGCCGCGCCGAGGTCGGGGCGGTGATCACCATGTCCTTGCGCAGGACATCTTCGTCGCCCAGCGTCATCGACTTCAGATACCCGCCCTTGGGCAGCGGCTCCACGCCGATATCCCACAATCCCGGATGCACGTTCGGCAGAACGAATGTTCCGTCCGGCTGCACCTGCGCACTCGCGCCGGCATGAACGCTGTTCTCGCCCGACACCAGGAACACGCGGTGATCCGCGGCCGCGCCCGTACCCGCGCCCTCCAGCCTCAAACTGCCGCGAAGTTCGAAGGCCGGCGCGAATGGCAGCGTCACTTCCAGCTCGCCCCCGCTCAGATCGACCTCCTGCCGCGCTACGTACATGCGGCCGTCGATGGTCACCTCCCCGCTCAGCACGTATTTTCCTGGCTGCAGATTCGGGTAATCGAAGCGTCCTCCGACCGGAAATCCGCCTCCCCAGTGGGTCATCGTGTCGGAGCTACCCGGCACATCCGCCAGATGGATTTGAACGAAGGGCTGATTCCGCGGCTGAGGCGGGGGCGCCGGCTCGAGCGAAGTTTCACCCGTTTCCGGCTGGGGAAGCTGCACCGGCAATTGCGCCTGCACGCCCAGCTTGACCGGCCGAATCAGCAGCATGGCGATCTCCACGCCCTCCAGCGATTGGCCCGGCTGCAACACGATCTCCCGCGCCTCGTGGCGCAGCGGCGTGCCTGGGGCGTAGGTCGTGGTGTACGCCAGGCGGTTGTTTTGCTCCGCCGCTGGATCGCCCGGATTCGACGGTGGGATGGTTTCGAACTGCTTGCTGGCCGAAACCAGGTACCGTCCCGGCATGACGCCGGACAGCCGGAAGCCGCCCTTGTCGTCGGTCTGCGCTCCGTTCCATTGTGCCCAGTCCAGCTTGCCTCGCGCGAACTGGCGCCGCAGCGCTTGCACCCAGGCCTGCGCCAGCGGTTCGCCGTCCGCGCCCGTTACCGTTCCGGTAATCACGCCCAGCCGCGGCAGGCCGATCGTCAGGTCCGTGATGTGCTCGCCCGCGCCGAGCGCGATGACCCGCCCTTCGGCATACGGGCGGCGCGCGCCGTAGGCCATGGCGCCATAACCTCGGCGCGAGACTTCGATGCGGTACTGGCCCGCCGGAAGCGCGCGCAGCCGAAACCGTCCGTCGCCATCCGACGGCGCCAGGCCCCGAATGTCGGTGTGTCCTTCGACATGGATTTCGACGCGCGCCCGGTGCAGCGGCGCGCCGCTGGTCGCGTCCACCACCCGTCCGGCGATCGAGCCGGAGCCGCCGCTTTGCGCGCGCACGGCCGCCAGCAGAAGCAGCACCATCGCGGATGTGAATAAGAGGCGACGCATATCCCTGGGCACCTACAAGGATCTCCCATTCCGGCCCGCTCCTCCGGCTGGCGCTGGTCGTGGCGCACGCCCGGCAGGCCTCGTCTGCATGCGTTTAGACACCATCTTTGGTATCGCGGATCCTCTGCGCCGCCGCCTGGGTCGACAGGCAGACATCACGTCCAGAACACTGGACGCATCCCGCGCGCGTTGGTTGCGGACGGCGGAGACAACTCTGGCGAGGCTCAGTCGGGTGGCGGCGCAGCGCGCCCGGGCCGGAACTGCCGTGGCGCGCCCGCCGGCGGCTTCTTCAGCCGCCGGTTACAACTGGGAATAGCCGGAGAAGGGCCGCATCCGGCCCTCTCCCCGGCCGCGAGTCTAGCCCTTCTTGGCCTGACAGCCATCCAGCACGTGCTTGTGATCGCCGTAGCACTTGCCGACGTCGTTCAGATCTTTCTTGCCTGCCGTGACGTGGCAGGTGGTGCATTTCGTGCCCTTTTCCTTCTTCTGATACTCCGGTTTGGCGAACGAAAGATTGCTTGCCACGAACAGGCCGGCCATCAGAACGGCGGCGGGAATCATCAGTCTCAAAGCGCGCATGATCAACTCCAATCGGGCGGTGAAAATCGGTCTCGCGGTCATCCCACAATATGGAGACGATATCACGTTTTCACATGTTGCCGGGCCAGCGCCTCGCGGGACGCCAAATGGCACTAGGGAATCAGCCTGAAACAGGCTAGTGTACGCCGAGAACCTGCTCTGTCTCGACGGCAAGACGCCGGGCTACACGCTCATGCGGTAGTCAGGCGCCGAGCGCCCAGGCAGTGAGCCGCGCCACCCCCCACTCAGCCTCGCCGGACACATCCAGGTTGCCCGCCGTGGCCGCCGAGACGCACGCCCGGCGCACCGCTTCATCGCTGAGCGCGTTCCCCCTGCCATCCACCGCGCCGGCCAGCAGCACGCGGCGCGGCGCCAGCTTCGCCAGCAGTTCGGGCAAGTCGGTGCAGTTCAGAAACTGCGGCACGAAGTTCGAAAACGGATGGCTGTAGTTTTCCGTCTCCACAATGCTGGCAAAGGACACCAGTCCGCCCGCGAGATAGAGCGCCTCGATGTGGGGATCGAGCGCCGCGGCGCACAGCGCCGCCACCGTCAGTTTCCGCGATGCGGCAACCCGAATGGGGCGTTTTTCCAATCCCCGATGCCGCCGCAGCGCCGCTATCAGTGCGAGAATGTCCGTCACGCGCTGTCCTAGAAGCGGTTTGCCCAGGATCAGCGAACCCCACGCGTAGTTTTCTTCGTCCTGGTGCCAGCGCGTGTATTCCACCGCACCGGGAGAGAATTCCGGCTCCAGCGAGCCGACTCCGCGCACGTCGGCCGCACAGACGATTGGAGATCTCGCGGGCAGCACCCGATCGATTTCGTTTTGGAACCAGAGCGCCTCCCGGTTGGACGCATCGAGCGTCACAAGAACCGGCGTTGACGGGTCCTGCTCCGCCGGATACATCAGCCAGGCAGGCACCCACACACCCGGCGCTGACCCAACTTCGAGCGCCTCCACCCGAACGTTGCGAGAAAGCGCGCGGCCCAGAACGTTCGCGCGCAAGCCCTCCGCGGGACGGTCGACCACCAGCACTGTTTCGAGGCCGAACGGCTGGCGTTCTCGCACGCCTTTCTTGAGCAAGCTGAATGGCGTTTCGCTGTGCAGCGAAACCACTGTGCTGCCTTTGTCTGTAACCCACAGCGTGCGCTCCGGCTCCGGGTTCACCGGCGGCTCGCTGGTGACCGGCGCCGTGTCGCCTTTCAGCGACCGGCCGAACCAGTTGTAGATTTGCATGCGGCATTCGTAAGCGAGGGCGTGCGGCAGCATCGTGTCAGCCCACGCGATATCACTCCCGTGGCCCAGAGCAGCGTAAATGGTGCGGAGTCGCTTGAACTCCTGCCAGCCGTTCGAAATGTACTCCGGCGAGTACGTGGTGGAAGAATCCTGATCGCTGAGGGTGATAAGCAATGGCTTCGGCGCGAACGGGTACAGCAGATCCCAGCGGTCGAAGCCGACCGGGCCTGAGGCGATGAGGTTCTGCTCGGCATCGTCGGTGGAGCCGGGAGCATGGAAGGGTCGGCACGCGACATTTTCTGTGTTGCCCATGCAGACCGCGGCGGCTGCGAGGCGCTCATCGGCGGCAATGAGAAGCATCGTCAACGTACCGCCTCCCGAGTGTCCGGTCGAGGCCAGCCGCTTGGGATCCACCATCGGATGCGACGCCAAATAGTCCAGGCTGCGAATGGCATCCCACACCTGAAGTCGCGTCGCCGTTTCTCCGTACAGCAGCATCTGCCTGCCCGGCGTCGTGTGTTCCGAATCGGGATTATGCAGCCGCGATCGTTGCTTCGTCGAATCCGGATAATAGAACCGCTCGCCCTGACCCATCGGGTCGAACGCAAGCACCAGATATCCGAGTTGCACAAGCCCCTGGCAACAGCGTTGGTAGCTGTCGTTGGCCTTGCCGTTCGCGTAATGCCCCATCTGGAAAAGGACTCCCGGCAGCGGCCCGTCCGAGTGCTTCGGGATATACAGGTTCGCCGTAATGTGAAAGTTGGGCCGGCTCTCGTAGATGACTTTCTCGACGCGATATGCCGGCCTCTCGAACGCTCCGACTGTGCGCGCATTCAGCGGCGTGCGTTCGGGCACGCCCCCTGCGAGCCGCCAGAACGTCTCACGAGCCCAGCGCTGCCGGCCTGCAATCGCATCTTTCGTGGCCAGCCCGGCGAGTGCGAGGTCGCGCTTCCGGGCCGCCGCCTCCGCCAGCACACCCAAGTAATCCGGCAGACAGCGCGAGTATGGGCGGTAACGCGTACCGGGAAAGGCGGTGCGATTCGCGCTCGGCGTGGGACCGTACACGGCAGCACCCAGCGCCGGCAGCGAGAGAAATCCTCGACGGGTCATACGACTAAGAATACAGTCTCAAGAGAAGCACTCGAAGGCCGTGAAGCGTCGGAAGAACTTGAAGCTGGTGAAGCCGCATGCGGCGGCGTAACACCACGTTGGGGGTCAGCCCTCGTCGGTACAATAATTCTTGCGGTCCAGGCCCAAACGCACGCGTCGGTCCCACGCCTCATCCTCCTGGCGTTCGCGTTTTTCGGCGTCCGGCCGCGCCGTCAATCGCTCCCGAAGCCCCGACCGATTCCGGATATAGTTCTGCAGGGTGGTGCGCGCATCCCGCGCCAGGTGATCGAGTTCGAGGTATTCCGCGTAATCCACAGTGAAGCGCACCTGGCGTTGGTCGAGGGCGTGTATGGCGATTCACAATATCACGCCGACCGCACGCCCACATGGCGCACGGGGAGTTCTGGTAGTGAGTCAATTCGTCGGTCGGGCGCGACTACGGTTCGATGCTGCGGCCGGGCGACGCCATTTGTTCGGAAATGCTTTTCAGCCACGGACGTCGTTGCGTTCTACGCCGTCGGATACCCCATCACATGCAGGTCAAAGGAGCCCGAGCCGGAACCGCGCTGCATTCCCGAGCTGCGCGTGTTCCGGCAGAGTGACAAGTGCGCCGGGCGGGGGCAAAGACGCCTCCCGGAAAGAGAATGCAACTCGCAGGATCATAGGATGCCGGCTGGGTGTATGCTGAATCAGGAGTCGGGAGTCCGAAATGAAAATTTCGGTTCAGGCCCGTTTATCGGAAACGGAGGGCAGCACAAGTGAAAACCGATAGCTCTCGGCGCAACTTCCTGGCTGTCGGCCTGGCTTTGCCGGTCGCCGGTCTGGCATCAACCACATCCAGTCCCACGCCTCCCGCTCCGGTTGCTCAGCAGGCGGCGGCGCCCACGCCGGGTAAGATCACCTACCGCATTCTGGGCAGGACGCACTTGAAGGTCTGCACCGTCGGCTACGGCTGCATGATCACGTCCGACCCGGCGGTGATCACCCGGGCCGTTGACATGGGCATCAACTATTTCGATACCTGCCGCAGCTACCAAAGCGGCCAAAACGAGCGCATGGTGGGAGCGGCGTTGGGAGCGAAGCGGAAGGACGTTTTCGTTTCAAGCAAGTGCGATCAGAAGACCGGCGCAGGCATTCTGACGGAGCTTGATACCAGCCTCAGGGAACTCAACACCGACTACCTGGACGTATGGCTGCTGCACGGCCTGGGCAACCCGGCGCAGATCTCCGACGAACTGGTGGACGCGCAGCGCAAGGCCAAGCAGCAGGGCAAGGTGCGATTCATCGGCGTCAGCACGCATACGCTGCCAGCCATTGTCGATCGCGTCATCGAAGCCAAGTTGGAGGTGGTTCAGGCGCAGTACAACTTCGCCTCCGCCGCGGAGTGGGGTCCGGCCCTCGAGAAGCTGAACCAGGCGGGCGTGGGTCTGGTGGCGATGAAGGTGATGGCTAGGGCGAGAGGCCGTGGCAGGGACACCGCGGCGCCGCCGAGGACGGCCAATTTCGCGCCCGCCGCGCTGAAGTGGGCGCTCAAGAATCCCGCCATCGCCACCACGGTTCCGAGCATGACGGACCTCGACCAACTGGAGCAGAACTTCAGCGTGATGGCACAGCAGTTCACGGACGCCGACCAGAAGATCCTGGGCGCCCGGTTAGAAGAAATCAGTCCGTACTTCTGCCGCATGTGCGGCCAGTGCGACGGGCAGTGCCCCAAGGGTCTGCCGGTGGGTGACATGGTGCGCTTCGTCATGTACGCGGACGGCTACGGCCAATTCCCACTGGGCCGGGAACACTACCTGCGCCTGTCCGCCGAGCACCAGGCAGTGCGGTGCGGCCAATGCCCGACCTGCGTAGTCCAGTGTCCGCATGGGGTGACGGTAGCGGAGCGGATGATGAGGGCGCAGGAACTGTTCGCATAATCCCGAGACGGCTCCAGACTTCTTCCAGCCCGTCGAAGAGGCTGTCTTGTTCATTGTTCGTGGCAGATGAGCTGCGGATCCAAAGTTTCCCAGCCCAGATTCACAGCCCAACCTGGCAGCACATGCCTTCACGGCGTGGCGTGGCCGATGGTTTTCACGCCGCGATGCGCGTCCGTGGGGTTGCCGGCGAGCGGGCGTGCGCGTGCGCGGAGGGTGTCTCCGTGATACGTTGCGAAGTAGAATCAGGAGCGGTGCGCTGCGATTTCCCGGGGCGCAGAGTGCAACACAGTCAACACCCCGCGCCGCGGCGAAGGGCTGCTCTGGAAAGAAATCGCCTGGAGGATCGATCTGCAATGGGACGACTACTGATTCTGTCCGCAATCGCGTTGCAACTAACGGCCGCTGCGCTGCCGGCGGCCAAGCCCGAAGAGGTCGGGCTGTCTTCGCAGCGGTTGCAGCGAATTCACGAGATGGTGATGCGCCACGTCGAAGCGGGCGACATCTCGGGCGCCGTCACGATCGTGGCGCGGCGCGGGCGCGTAGTCCACTTCGAAGCTCACGGATTAATGGACATCGAAGCGAAAAGGCCGATGACCAAAGGCGCACTCTTCCGCCTGGCGTCCTCAAGCAAGCCGATCACCGCGGCCGCGATTCTCATGCTGCTGGAAGAAGGCAAGCTGAAGCTGACCGACCCGGTGGCCAAATTCATTCCGGAGTTTAAGAACTCCAAGGTTGCGATGGAATCCGTGCGAGGCGCCGTCCCCATGTCCGATCAGGCGGCCGCCGGCGGCGAACGCTATTACGTGGTCCCGGCGAATCACGATATCACCATCATCGACCTGCTGACGCACACATCCGGTCTGGCCACCGGCGGCGTCACCAACGCGGATTTTCAGAGCATTCTGAAGGCCCGGAAGCCGACCGATACCCTGGCCGACTTCATCCCGCGCATCGGCGCCCTTCCGCTCGATTACCAACCCGGCACCCAATGGCGCTACAGCGGCTTGGCCGGTTTCGACACGCTGGGCCGCATCGTCGAGATTGCTTCCGGCTTGACGTTCGACCAGTTTCTGCGGCAGCGGCTCTTTGAGCCCCTGGCGATAAACGACACGTGGTTCAATGTCGCGGAAAAGGACGCGGCTCGCGTGGCGAATATCTATCGCAAGACGCCGAACGGATTGGAGAAAGGCGCGCCACTCGCCATCGGCACGCGGGTCTACTTTTCGGGCGCGGGCGGCCTCACCTGCACCGCCGAGGACTACCTGCAATTCGCGCAGATGCTCGCCAACGGCGGGCAACTGAACGGCACACGCATCTTAAGCCCATGGACCGTCGATACCATGTTGAGCAACAACGTCGGCGATCTGTTCAACGGACAGATCGGCCGGCCGCCGAAAGGGGTTGGATTCGGGCTGGGAGGCGAGGTGGTGGTGAGCGCGGTGGAGGCGCGGCTTCGCAAGCCGGACGGCAGCTACGGCTGGGATGGCGCCTACGGCACCTATTGGTGGGTGAACCGAAAAGAACAGATGGTGGTGATCATGTTCGTGCAGACGCCCGGCAGGTCTCTGCAATACGACTTCGACAACGCAGTTTCGCAAGCGGTCATCGATTAGCGAGGAGAGCCAGGCGGTTCCGCCCGCGCTCACATGTTCAGTCCTTCCTATGGGCAGTTCGTGACCATGGGCGGGAGGCGCACGATCGGGCCGGTAGCTCCGGCTGTGTTGTCGATGAGTTGCCGAGTTCGCCGTTGCAAACGGGTGCCGGAATCACCAGATATCGCCGCGCCGAGGCCGCATCCAACTGCCGGTGCAAAGGCTGACAACGTGACCGCAAAAAAGCCGCCACCCTTGCAGATGGCGGCGTGAAGAGCGGCGCGCTTACGTCGCGATCCGGCAGGCCGGGTAGCCGAACGGCCGCCACGGCGCGCATGGCGGCAGTAGAATTGTCTCGGCTCCTGAAGGCCTATCTATGAGCAATAGATTCGGTTCTCTCCTGCGAATCGCGTGCTTTGCCGCCGGTATTCCGGCGTTGCTGCAGGCACAGTCAACCGTGTGGCGGCTGGGGGTCTTCGATCACTCCGCGCAAGAGTTTCAGGGACGCGAAGACAAAGATTCGCCGGCAGTCGAAGTCAACGCCGCCGATGCCGCGGCGCACTGGCCCGCATCGCAAGCCGGGTCGCTGAACGCAAACGCCGGTTCCAAGGCCCACCCGCGCACGATCCAGTTCCGGCTCGACGCCGTCCCCCACGGTGTCTACGCCCTCGATCTGGCGGTGCTGCTCGGCAACGCCAGAGTCCCGCATCTCGTGCTCGAATTGAACGGCACGCCCGCCAGCGTGTGGCTCCATCGGCAGTTGAGCTATCACGCCGAAGGGCGCATGGATTCGCCCATCAACGGCGAAGCGCGCGAGCAGATTCCGATCCCGGCGGCGCTGCTGCGGCAGGGCGAGAACACGCTGCGGATCACAGCGGTCGATGACGCGCCGGACGAGAACGGCGATTCCGAAATCGCGTGGGACGCGTTGCAGTTGCTCAACACCAGCGCACAGGGCGACGCGCCGAAACCGGAGTTGCGGGTGGAACCGACGTACTTCTACAGCGGTGCAAACGGCGGTTTGCGGGAGATTGTGGAAGTCAGCGTCCGGGCGGCCGCCGCGGTGGGCGAGGGCTCCTTGGTGTTCCACGCCAATGGAAAGGATTTTTCGGCTGCGCTCACGGCGGGCCGATTCGGCGACCAGCGCTTCGAGTTCGCCGTGCCCGAGTTCGGCCCAGGCACGCAGGCGCGAGTGACGTTGACGCTGGACGGACAGACGACGCAAACGGCGGTCGTGCTCGCGCCGAAACGAAAATTCACGGTCTACATAGTGCCGCACAATCATCTCGATATCGGCTTTACCGACTTTCAACCCAAGATCGAGGAGCTGCAAAACCGCAATCTCGACATGTTGCTGGCCGAAATGCGCGGCGATCCCGATATGCGCTTCTCGCCCGATGGGGTGTGGCTGGTGGAACAGTTTCTGCGCACTCGCACGGAGGAGGCGCGGAAGGAATTCCTGGGGCGTGTCGCAGACGGCCGCATCTCGATCCCCGCGCAATACGCCAACCTGATGGCCGGCGGCGCGGGACTCGAAACGTTGATCCGCTCGACCTACGCGGGTCACGCGCTGAATCGCAAGACCGGGCGGAGCGCCGACTATGCCAACATTACCGACGTGCCGGCCTATCCTTGGGCCTACGCATCCGTGTTGCACGCCGCAGGCGTGAAGTACTTCGCCGCCGGCGCCAACGACGATCGCGGGCCGCAGCCGCTATACGGCCGCTGGCAGACTCGCTCGCCGTTCTGGTGGGAGGGACCCGACGGCGCCAGAGTGTTGATGGCCTATACGCGACAGTACTCGCAACTGTGGTTCGTTTGCGGCTTGCCGGCGCGCGAAGTGGCGTGCCGCGAGAGCTTGCCGACGCTATTCCAGACTTACGAGTCGTCGCTGCCCGATGCGATTCTTATGTTCGGCAGCCAGCTCGAGAACACCGACCTGATTCCGGGCGAGGGTGAGTTCGTGCGCCGATGGAACGCCAGGTATTCCTGGCCCCATCTGCAGCTCGCCACCTTCCGCGACTACTTTCAGCACATCGACGAGACGTACGGCTCCAGGCTGGCGACGGTGCGCGGCGACTTCGGGCCGTATTGGGAAGACGGTATCGGCACGGATGCGCAGTTTGCCGCGACCTATCGCCAGACCGAGAGTCGCGCGGCAGCAGTCGAGACGCTATCCTCTCTCGCTGCATTGCAAGACCCCGCCTGGGCGCCTCCGCTCGACAGGCTGCGGCGATTGTGGCAGGATCTGATCCTGTACGCGGAACACACCTACACCTCGTGGGGCGGCTACTCGCGGCCCGAGAGCGAGCAGAGCGTGCGCCAGATCGAGACCAAGCATTTCGACGTGGTCGATGCCCGCGAGTCGGCCCATTGGATCGCGCAGGAGTCGATGAGCCGGCTGCTCGACCGCATCCGGATCGGCGCTCCGGCGATTGTAGTGTTCAATTCGCTCGCGCATGAGCGTGATGGCCTCGTCGAGGTCGATCTCTCCAATGGGACGGAACTGGTGGACGCGGTAACGAAGGAGCCCGTGGCAATCGAAGTTCTCAGCTCCGGCGACGATTACCGGCGCGTGCGATTTCTCGCCGGGCGCGTCCCCGCGTTGGGCTATCGCGTGTATGCGATCAATGCCGTGGGAGAGCGGGCAGGCCAGACGGGCAGCCAACCGAGGACAGGGAACACGATCGAGAACAGGTTCTATCGCCTGACGGTCGATCCGCATCGCGGCGCGGTGACCGGCATCTTCGACAAGCAACTCGGCCGCGAGCTGGTAGATCCGAAGAGTCCGTATCTGCTCAACCAATATGTCTATGTTTCCGGCGGCGAAGGCACGCGCATCGTTCACATGCGCGACACTCTGCCGAACGCGAGGCTGCGGCTCGCGCCGGCCTCTGTCGAGGTCGTGCCTAACATACGCGCGGAGCCTTGGGGAGAGGCGATGACGTACACGACGCATGGCCTTCACGCGCCGCGGATCGCGGTTGAGATTCGCCTCTTCCATGACGAAAAGAAGATCGAGTTCGTCAACCGCGTGAGCAAGGACCCTGTGGAAGAGAAGGAAGCGATCTACTTCGCGTTTCCCTTCGCGGCGGCAAATCCGCGATTCGAATACGAAGGCCAGGCCGGCACGGTTCAGCCGTCGCGCGACGAGTTACCGGGAGGCAATCGCGAGTGGTACACCGTCGGGCATTGGGCCAGTGTGAGCGGCGGCGGCGTGAGTGCTGCCGTCATCCCGCTCGACGGTCCGCTGATGACGTTCGGCGACATCAATCGCGGTCTCTGGCCGGAAAAATTCGAGCCGCGCTCGGCGGCGCTGTTCGGCTACGCCTTGAACAATTACTGGCACACCAATTTCCCGAAAGTGCAGAGCGGCGAGTTCACGTTCCGCTATGTCGTCACCAGCGGAGCCGATCTGAGCGCCGCAGCGTTGAGCCGCCTGGGCCGCGAAGCGATGACGCCGCTCGAAGTGGGCGAGTTGACGCACAATGACAAAGTCGACGCGACGCGCGGCTCACTGCCCATGGAGCCGTCCGGCTTCCTCGGCGTCGCCGGAGACGGATTCGAGATGGAGACGCTAAAGCCCGCCGAGGATGGCAACGGCAATGTCATCCGCCTGCTCGAGACCGCGGGTCGCGGCGGTAGCGTGCGCATTTCGTCGAAGCTCGTGCGGATCGAGCGCGCGTGGCTGTGCAACGCGGCCGAAGATAACGAACGCGAAATTCCCCTGGCAGGGAATGCGATCGAGGTCGCATTGAAACCGTACTCCATCGTTACCGTGCGCGCCCTGTTGCGCCCGGTTCAATGACGCCGCAATCAACGGCCAAGTGCACGGAATAAGGGGCGCGACGGCATCGTTGACCGTGCCCAAGCTGCCCATTTGAGCCCTGACCGCGGCATCCGCGGACGCAGAAGTTTGAAGGTGCCGAGGCGCTAACCCGGATGTTTCACAGGCGCTCTGATTTCGTCGTCCTCGGTGTTCCCGTGCGGTTCGGAGGGCGCTGCGGCGGCGTTCGGGCTGGCAGCGGGCCGGGATGCGGTGATCGAGGAGGCCTTGTGGCGTCCGACAGCCCCTCAAAAAACGCAATTCGGGCGCAGTTCGGCCGATCTGAAAAATGCGAAATCGGGAAATCGTTTGTTTGCCGCGCCGAATTTCGGCTCAGCAGCGCAGTGCAGCCCACCCCTGCCCAAACACCTGCTGCCAGGGGTGGCCGCTGCTCATCGACACCAGCACGCGCCGCGCGCTGAAACGAATCCGCGCGCCGATCTTGAGCAGTCGCAGCCGAATCGTGTGGACCTGGGCCTCGGCCAGCGCCGTGCCTCTCAGCGTTAGCCGCCGCAGCGCCTCCGCCTGGTGTCTCTCCCACTTCGGAATGGAGTTCTGACCGACGATATGCGACCTCGCCGTTGGCATCCAAAGACCTGAGAAGGGCGACCGCAATTGCCTTGCACGGGGAGTTGGCGCCTCGGGTGGCGGACAATCCCATTACATGCAGTCGTGTCCGGAAGACGTTAGTGCTGTATCGGGGGCGGCCCGGCGCGATTGCCTCTCAGGGATGGACGAGCGTGAATCGCCGGGTCGCTTTCGATACAGCCGTTTGAAGGAAGCTGCTCTGGAGGGGACGCGCTTAATTGGCATTGAATCGAGTTTGTAATGCGCGCTGTGAAAATCGTGCTACGAGTGCATGGAGGAGAACGGTGCGCACCACGGTTGCCCCAGCAAGGATAACACGCGAAGCGTCTGTGGACGAAGCCGAAGGCGAGGCCACTTCGTTCAAACGGCGTTTCCGGACACTGGGAGCCAGCGGTGCGGCACTGCGGCGCAATTGTCCGTAAACGCCACTTAGCGGGCACGATCTGGGTCTCCGACGACACATCCTCCCCTCGTCCAGCGCGCTTCCGCTACTCTCGGCTGAACCCACCTCCGGGCTGCATGCCTCGGCAGAGGAGCGCTGGGCTGCAGAGGAATAACCGCGGTTTTGCAAGACCGGAAAGCCGCGATTGCGCCGTTCCCGCGGCGGTGATAGTTGAGAGCTAAGACCCCTCCGTGCTGCGACGCCTGGCCGACAACCTACCAATCCACATCGATGCGGTACACCTCGCTTGTCGACAGGTCGGACAAGACAACGGCTTCCTCATCCGGAGTCCATGAAACTCCTGGAAAGATGTTCCCGGCCAGGCGAAACTCCTTGATGATACGAGTTTCCTCCACCTTGCGCGCGGCCACATCCAATCGAATCAAACTATTGGATGTACTCCTGAACCCGTACACGTATCTGCTGTCCTTGGACCAGATGGGGAATCCAAATTCCCTTCCGTTCGAGTCGACGTCTGCCCAGCGCTTGGTTTCGAAATCATAGAGTACAAGCAGGTTCCCCGCCAGTCTGAGCGCCACGAGACGCTTCCCATCGGGGGACCAGCGCGGCGAAAACATCTCCTCCGAACCGGGCACCATTTCCACTGTGCCGGTTTCGAGATCCACGATGAAGACGTGGCGGTCCTGATTCGAAAGCCGCGCCGGCGGGCCATAAGGTGCGAAAACCAGCTTCTTACCGTCCGGAGACCAGTTGGGATCGAAGCCGAAACCGTTCACTCCTTTCACCGGTTCGGCCTTGCCGCCGTTCGGGTCAATGGTGTAGATCTGGTGCGGCTCGCCGGCTGCGCTTTTTCTGACCGCCGCGAACGCCAGGCGTTTGCCGTCCGGCGACCAACGGGGCATGTATGTGTTCATACCGTCTTCCAGAAGCACCTTGTCGCTGCCGTTGCGCCGGCATTTCCACAACTCCCGCCCCGGATAGCTCACGTACGCGATCCACTGCCCGTCGGGCGAATAGTCCAGGCAGTCGGCGGAAAGCCCGTCCAGGTAGGGCTCGAAGACGCCCGTCCGCCGGTTGAGTCTCATCAACCGCCCGTCGAGATCCGATCCCACTGCGTAGATCGCATGCGGATCCGCCGGGTCCTCCATGGGAACCTGGTAGGCCACCGAGCCGGCGGTCAGGCGCTGCGGCTGCGGTCTTCTCATCCAGCCCAGCCAGCGCCGGCTCCATTGCAGGTAAAGCTCCCCTTGGGAGACGAAGTACAACCGCTCCCCGTCAGGTGACCAACTGGGGTCGTATTGCTCGGCCGCAAAGCCGGGCAGCAGGAGCCGCAGCCCGGTTCCGTCGATCTTCACCTGCCACAGCTTCGGCGAACCGTCTTTGAGAACCACGAAACCGATTCGTTCGCCCGCAGGATGCCAGGCCAGCGTCTCCGGAGCGTGCAGCCAATCGATCCGCGCCACCAACCGCTCCGGCCCGCCTTCCAGTGGACGCACGAACAAGCCCTGCTCGCCGGCTCTTAACAGCGTTTTCAGGTCCGGGGAGACGGAATAGGTGTTGTCTACAACCCAATCGCCGCTGCGTTGCGGCTTGCTTCCGTCGAAACCGGCAATCCACAGTGCTCCCTCCGGCGCGGCCGGGATGCGAGTTCCTATCAGGATAACGCCCTGGCGGGGATCGGCTTGCATCAACCAGGCGTGACTCTGTGGGTCGAGGAAGGCCATTCTCTCGGGCCGCGGCTCGCCGCCTTGCGTGGAAATAGACCAGAATTGGGTCGCGAACGGATGATCCGGCGGTGGCTTTGCCGTAGTGTACAGAACCCTCCCAGCGTGCACAGCAGCTGATTCGACACCCCGCTGGCCCCCGCGCGTCAGCCGGGTAACCCGCGCCCTGGGCGCCGGCACGGGCCACAATCCGGTGACGAGGATGCCCGCCATCAGCACGCCCGCGGCCCACCACAGCCGCGCTAGCGCACGCGCCGGCTTCTCCGCCGCCGCGGGCCGCCCCGATTCCGATTCCGCTTTCACGTCCTCCAGCGCCACCTTGACTTCCGCCATGCTCTGCCACCGGCGCGCCGGATCCTTGCGCAGGCAGCGGGCGACGATGCGCTCCAGATCCTGCGGAACCTCGTCCCCCAGCGGCGCCGGGTCGCTGTGCAGAATCGCCGCCAGCGTCGAAACAACGGAATCGCCCTTGAACGCCCTGCGGCCGCACAGCATCTCATACAGCACTGAGCCGAAACTGAACACGTCCGAGCGCGCGTCCACCGGTTTGCCTTCGGCCTGCTCGGGCGACATGTAGGACGCCGTTCCCATCACCATCCCCGGCTCGGTTCGCTCGCTGAGCATCTCCGGAGTAGCTTCGTCGCCGGTTTGTCCCGCACGGACCTGGGCCAGGCCGAAGTCCACAATCTTCACCCGGCCGTCGCGGGTGAGCAGAATGTTGTCCGGCTTCAGATCCCGATGGACAATCCCGGCCTCGTGCACCGCCGCCAGGCCGCCCGCGATTTGGACGGCGATATCCAGCGTCTTGCGCAGCCCGAACCTGGTCTTGCACAGCGGTTCGCCATCCACCAGTTCGCTGACGATGTAACAGAAGCTTTCTTCCGTGCCCACATCGAATACCGCCACGATGTTGGGGTGGTTCAACGCCGCCACCGCTCGCGCTTCCTTTTCGAAGCGCTGTCGTCGCGAGGCGTCGCCGACGACCTCCGCCGGCAGGATCTTCAGCGCCACGTCGCGGCCCAGGCGCGAATCGCGTGCCTTGTAAACCACGCCCATGCCGCCTTCGCCGATGCGCCCCAGCACTTTGTACGGCCCGACGATCCTC
>Ga0187875_10000788_pt1 | contig 25548 bp, 21 predicted proteins | sample June2016WEW_17_1_2_FD_132978 | JGI IMG/M metagenome (GOLD analysis project Ga0187875, IMG submission 132978) | Peatland microbial communities from SPRUCE experiment site at the Marcell Experimental Forest, Minnesota, USA - June2016WEW_17_10 | ecosystem: Environmental > Terrestrial > Soil >...
CATGGGCGGCGGCGAACATCTTCTCGACCTCAGCGCTGGAACAGGCGAGTGGCTTCTCGCACAACACGTGTTTGCCCGCTTCGAGCGCGCGCACGGTCCATTCGCAATGCAGCCCGTTGTGCAGTGCGTTGATAATGACGTCGATTCCGGGATCGCCGATCAGGGACTCGTAACCCGCGTGCGCCCGTGGCACACCATGCCTCGCGCCGGCGGCTCGGGCGCGTTCGGCATCTCGGCTGGCGACCGCCACGAGCAACGCTTCGTCAATCAACCGAAATGCGTCGGCCAACTTGCCGAAGATCAGTCCGGTTCCCAAGATGCCGTAGCGGAGTTTCCGTCCCGTCGACATGTTGCCCAGACTAATCAGTCCGGGGCGGCGCTGCAAGTTCAGGCTGAAGGCCGCAGATCACGTCAACGGTGTTTTTGACCTTGGCGGGCTTGGACGAGACTGATACGCTGCGATGGCGATGACCCAATGGGTGAAATGGTTGTATGTGCTGACATTGGCGGTGTGGATCGGCAGCATCGTATTTTTTAGTTCCGCGGTGGCCCCGACGGTATTCAAGACGCTCAAACCAGAAGACGCCGCGACGCTGATTCGGCGGATTTTTTCCAAGTACTATTTGATCGGCATCGTGTGCGCAGCGGTCGGGATCGTGTGCGTCGGGCTGCTGCTGGCGGATCGGTCGTTTGCCAAGTGGCCGGCGATTCTGACATTGTTGTTGCTGGCGGGGATGGGCGGGACGGATCTCTGGTTGCGTCAGGGTGTCATGCCGCACATGAACGCGCTTCGCGAACGCCGCGCGGCGGCGGAATCTTCGGGAAAGCCGCTCGATGAAGAATTGGAGACGGAATGGAAAGCGCTCCATCGTCTCAGCGTCCGGATGAACGGCGTAGTCTTGGTCTGCGGGCTGGTGTTGGTGTTTCTGATCGTGTACTCTCGCGTTGTCTGAGCGGGACACGGACTTGAAGGAATCCACAGTGAACGAACCAATCGTTGCGATACGGCGACTTGCTAAACCGTTTTCGCGGACGCGATCCCGTGTCTTGTTGCCGATCCTGGCTGCGGTTCTGGCCTCCTGCGGGCGGGTTCCCGGCGAACACGAGACAAGGTTCCTGCCGCAACCGCAGCCGAGGGGCGCTGTCGTAGCGACCGTGGACATCACGCCGCCGCCTGGAAACGCCAGCCGAAAAATACTGGCGGGCCTCAAGCGCGAAGGACGGGTCGTCGCGCGAGGCCAGGCCATCGTGCCCAACAACGGCGCCGTGCAGGTGATCATTCAAGCCATGGACGCTTCCCGGCCCGTGGCGGATGGCGAATACGAGCTTTGGCTGACCATCAGCCGAGACGCGCTGGAATCGTGTTACCCGAGTTACGGCGATTGGTTCGTGAATCAGAAATGGACTTTGGAACGGATGTCGCGCACGAAAGTGTTGTCGGATCCATCCATTTGGAAAAAGCGCACGCTGTCCAAGCCCGGGAATCTGGTCACCATCCATTATCACCGCTACGACGAAGACTACGACAACGTCAGTATCTGGACATGGGACGCCTCCTTCAAGCGTTCGCCGGAGCAGAACGAGATTTTCGAGATCGGTCGCGATACCTATGGGTCGATCCTGCAACTGGATCGCGGTGACTACGGCCTGAAGGGCGACTCGGACAAGATCGGTCTGTTGCCGCGCCTGAGAGGTGATTGGAACCGCAAGGACGGAGAAGACAAATTCTGGAGGGCAGACATGGGTAATGAGGTTTATTTGATCGGTGGCAAGGACAAGATGTGGGCACAGCCGCCCAACACGAGCCCGCAGGTGGTGGCCGCCTACATGGACACGCCGAATCGCCTGGTGGTCGAGATGTCGCGTTTGGTGAAGCCGGACGAAGTCACGGCGGACCGTTTCACGGTCACCGACAGCCAAACGAAGCGGCAAACACCCGTCTCCGCTCGGATTCTGTTCCACGACAAGAAACTGACATCCAACGAAATCGAGTTGATCCTCGGCGCGCCGTTGGACATAGCGGGGCGGGTGTATGAGGTCAGTGTCGAAGGCTTTGGCGGCTCGGCCCGCGTGCTTCCCCGAGGTGTGCTGGATGATACGAACGAGTTTTATGACGCGGAGGCCGTGCTCGGCGCCACGTACCGTCCCGAAGCGACGACGTTTCGGGTGTTTGCGCCGACGGCGCGCACAGTGCAGGTGGTGATCTACGACGCCGCCACCGGTGACAAGGGCCGCATGCTGCACGACCTGCACCCGGCAGGCAAGGGCATTTGGGAGGGGAAGGTCGACGGCGACCTCGAGGGCAGGTTCTATCTGTACAAGCTCGATGATCGGGACCGCGAGGTGCTCGATATCTATTGCGTCAACGCCGTCGACAGCAGCCGTCGGGCGCGCATTACCAACCTGTCGAAAACCAACCCGCCGAACTGGGACACGGCAAAGATCGGGCCGCCGCTCGGGTCACCCGTGGACATGGTGGTTTATGAGATGCATGTGCGCGATTTCACTATCGCGGCCAATTCCGGCGTCGAGTACAAGGGGAAATACCTCGGCTTCGCGCAGGCGGGCGCCCACCTGCCGGAGGATGACGCGATCAAGACGGGCCTCGATAACCTCGCTGAGTTGGGCATCACGCACGTGCAGTTGCTGCCGATCCAGGACTTCGACAACGACGAGACGAGCACGAATTACAACTGGGGCTACGTGACGATGGATTACAACTCGCCCGAGGGTTGGTACGCCACGAACATCGACAACGAGAGCCGCGTCCGCGAATTGAAACAGCTCGTCGCGGCCCTGCACCAGCGCGGTATCGGCGTGATCATGGACGTGGTGTACAACCACACCGCCAACAACGCGCCGTTCCATTCGCTGGTTCCGCGCTACTATTTTCGGTTTCTGCCCGACGGCAGCTATTCGAACGGCTCGGGCTGCGGCAACGATTTCCGCAGCGAAGCGCCGATGGGCCGCAAGTACATCATCGACACGCTGAAACATTGGGTGCAGGAATACGGCATCGACGGGTTCCGGTTCGACCTGATGGCGTTGATCGACCTCGACACGATGAAGGATGTCGAGCGCGAGTTGCGCGCGATCAAGCCGAACATCGTCCTCTACGGCGAACCGTGGGGCGGCGGCGGCAAACAGGCGCCCGTAAAGCCGACGAACAAGCAGACCATCCGCGGCACGCGCATCGGCGCGTTCAACGACAATATCCGCAACGCGCTCATCGGCTCGCCCTTCGACAAGAACCACGCCGGGTTCATTCAGAACGGCTCGAACCTCGACAACGTCCAGCGCGGCATTGAGGGAAGCTGGCGCGACTGGGTGCCCACGCCCGCGCAGGCCATCAATTTCCTCAGTTGCCACGACAACTGGGTTGTCTGGGACAAACTCAAGCTCTCCAAGCCGGGCGCGTCGGACCGCGAGCTCAAAGACATGATGAAGCTCGGCTACCTGCTGCTGTTCACCTCGCAGGGCGTGCCGTTCCTCCACGGCGGCGAAGAGTTCGCCCGCACCAAGTTCGGCCACGAGAACAGCTACAACGCGCCCGACAGCGTCAACGAGGTCGATTGGTCGCTGAAAAAGAAACACTACGATCTGTTCGCCTATACGCGCGACATCATCGCGCTGCGCAAAGCGCATCCGGTCTTCCGCCTGCGCTCCAAGGAACAAATCGCCGCGTGGCTGAAGTTTCACGACCAGCCCAATCCCGGCTCCCTCATGTTCACCATCGACCCCGACGGAGGTTTGCCGAGCGAGACATGGAGACACGCCTGCGTCATCGCCAACAGTGCGGACGAACTCAGCTATGACTTCGCCCTGCCCATCGGCCCCTGGCACGTCGCCTTCGATGGCAGCGGCGCCGTCACCGGCGACCGCATCGTCGAAGGCACCGTCCGCGTCCGCTACAAGTCGGGGATGATTCTCTACCAGCAGTGAGATAATTCACCACGAAGGCCACGTGACGCTAGAGGCGAACGCCGGCTATGCCACGAGGCCACCGGACGGTCAATCAATCGGCCCGCGGTCGATCGTCCGGTACTTGACCCACACGGCATACGCCTCGTCGAAGTCACTGAGGAATTTTTCAACGGTCGCTTTCTGTTGGGCGGCGCCCACTCCCTTCGCGGACACGCTTACTTCCACCATGTCATCGGGCCGTTCGATCATGGTCGCCTTCAACAGCGCATCTCCCGTTATGATGGAGGAAACGGTGGCCGTGACCTCGCCCATATTGGGATCGGTGCGGACCTGGCCATCGGGAAATTCCCGATAGACGCACTGCTTCACCAATCCGAAAATTTCACGGGGAGGGCCCGTCACCATTCGCGAACGCAAACCGTCATTGGTGGCGGCACGATCCGTTTGAACTGTCGTGCAGCCGCCCGACAGCAACCCCAGGACACACCACGCCGCTGCGAGACAGATGCTCGTCGCCCAAAACCTTCGTTGAAATCGTCGAATGTTCACAGAAAATCCTATTATAGCAGAATACCGGCGATGATGCGCCGTCTTCCCGTCTTCGTCCCTGCCTTGCACCTCCGCCAGACCGCTCCTGATCGACAGCAGGCTTTCTTGCTCTCGGATTTGTGGTAGGATGAGTAAATGGCGAAATGGGGGATGAACAAGAAGGCTGTCGGATGTCAGCCTTGAGTGGTTGGCTATCCCTTTACGCCAGAGATGACTTCTGCCATACTGCGCTGGATGATTTCCCGATTACAACAGTTCTTGGCGTGTGCCGCGGCCGCGGTCGCCGTGATCGCTTCGCCGATCACCGCTCGGTCCTTTGCCGCCGACGCCATCGAACCCGTCGATCCCGTGCGCCGCGAGATTGATGAAGCCGTGGCGCGCGTCAAGCCGTCCCTGGTCCGCATCAAAGTCGTCGCCACGCAGTATTATCAGGGCCGCGAAGTGAAATTCGAGGGCAGCGGCAGCGGTGTGATCATCAGCAAGGAAGGCCATGTGATCACCAATCATCATGTTGCCGGCCACGCCACCCGCCTCGTCGTGATCCTGCCGAGCAACGAGGAAATCCCCGCCGACCTCGTGGGCACCGACCCGCTGGCCGACATTTCGGTGCTGAAATTGCGGTCCGACGGCAAACGCGAGTTCCCGACCGTCGAATTTGGCGATTCGGACGCGGCGCGGGTCGGCGATACGGTGCTGGCGATGGGCAGCCCGCTGGCCATGTCGCAATCCGTCACGCTCGGCATCGTCAGCAACATGAAAATGGTCATGCCGGAAGCATTTTCGTCATCGCGGTTCACGCTCGATGGCGAGGACGTCGGCTCGCTGGTGCGGTGGATCGGCCACGACGCGGACATCTATCCCGGCAACTCGGGCGGGCCGCTCGTGAACCTTAAGGGCCAGGTCATCGGCATCAACGAAATCAGCTTCGGCCTCAGCGGCGCCATCCCGGGCAACCTCGCCCAGCGCGTCGCCCACCAGTTGATCGAGAAGGGAAAGGTTAGTCGCAGTTGGCTCGGTGTCGAAATCCAACCGTTGCTCAAGGAAGACAAGGGAAACCGCGGCGTGTTGATTTCCAACGTGCTGGATGATTCACCCGCGGGCAAGGCGGGCATTCATTCCGGCGACATCCTGGTGAAAATCGCCGGCCGCGACGTGCTCGTCCGTTACACCGAGGAAATCCCGCTCCTGAACCAGATGGTGGCGAATTTGCCCGCGGGCCACGAGATCGAAGTTGTTGTCGAACGCGACGGCCAGGAGAAGACCTTGAAACTGGTCACCGCTGAACGCGAACAACCCCAACGCCAACAATTTGAGCTCAAACAATGGGGTATGACCGCCCGCGATATTTCAGCGTTGGCCGCCCGCGAACTGAAATTGAAGAGCCTCGACGGCGTGATCGTGACTTCCATCCGGCCCGGCGGCCCGTGCGACGATGCCAAACCGCCCGTCCTGTCCGGCGACGTGCTCACGGAAATCAACGGCACGCCCGTCCGCAACGTCGCCGAGATGCAGAACATCACCGACAAGGTCACCGCCGGCAAATCGAAGCCGGTGCCCACGACCCTCGGGTTTCGGCGCAAGACCGAGCAGTTGCTCACGGTCGTCAGGGTCGGCATCAAGGAGTTGGAAGATCCCGGGCTCGAAGCCCAAAAGGCCTGGTTGCCCGTCGCCACCCAGGCCATCCCGCGGGATTTGGCCGGGCAGCTCGGCATCCCGGGCCAGACCGGCGTCCGCATCACGCAGGTCTATCCCGATAGCACGGCTGAGAAAGCCGGGCTGAAGGTCGGCGACCTGATCCTCGCACTCGATGGCAGCCCCATCGAAGCCTCGCAGCCCGGAGACGAGGAAGTTCTCGACACCATGGTGCGGCAATACAAAATCGGCACCACCGCCACACTGGCCGTCCGCCGCGGCGCGGACAAACTGAGTATTCCCGTCGAATTGGTCCGCTCGCCGAAGCTCGAACGCGAAATGAAGAAATACCGCGATGAAGACTTTGAATTCACCGCGCGCGACACGACGTTTATCGACAAAGTCCAGGAACAATGGTCGCAGGAGCAACCGGGCGTGTTGGTCACCGAGGTCAAAGAGGGTGGCTGGGCCGCCCTCGGGAGACTGGCCATTGGCGACCTGATTACGGTGGTCGAGGGCAACCCGGTGACGGACGTGGCCTCGCTCAAACAGATCATGAAGCACGTGGCCGCTGAGAAGCGGAAAACCATCGTCCTGCGCGTCATTCGCGGGATTCACACGGTCTTCCTCGAGTTGGAACCCAACTGGGACAAAAGCCGCCAGGTCGCGAAAGGAAACCTCTAACATGAGAAAACACCTTACACTGATTTCATCGCTCGCCATCGTGGCGGCGACCGCCATGATAGCGTCCACCGCCCGGGCCGACGACCTCGCCAGATCCGGCCGCGACATCTTGGCCAAGAACCAGGGCGCCGTCATCGCCGTGAAGCTCGCGATCAAACAGAGCGTCTCCATGGGCGGGCGTGAAAACAAGTCCGAGACCAAGACCGAGACCACGGGGACCGTGATCGATCCGTCGGGGTTGACCGTCGTCTCGCTCGCGACCACCGACCCCAGCAGCACGGTGAAGGACGCTTACGCCCGCGCGATTGCCGCTCGCGGCGGCGACATGTCGCAGTTCAAGTTTGACAGCGAATTGAACGACGTGAAGATCGTTCTGGCCGACGGCACGGAGATTCCCGCGGATGTTGTCCTGCGAGACAAGGATCTGGACCTTGCCTACCTGCGCCCATCCGACAAGCCGGCCAAGCCGCTGGCCTGCCTCGACCTGACAAAGGACGCCAAGGCACAGGTTCTGGACGAAGTGATCGTGATCAACCGTCTTAGCCAGGCAGCCAATCGCGCTCCCGCAGTTTCGATTGGCCGCATCGAAGGCATTATTGACAAACCGCGCACGTTCTATCTGCTGGGTCAATCGATGTGGGCGTACTCGCTCGGCGCGCCGGTGTTCTCGACCGATGGCAAACTCGTCGGCATCGTGTTGCTGCGAAGCGCCAAGACCCAGACGGACCAGGACAGTGGCTTCATCTTCAGCAACCTTAACCAGTGGGGCATGATGCCCGTTATCCTGCCGGCCTCGGACATCGTCGATGGCGCGAAGCAGGCCCTCGAAGCCAAGACACCCGCTGCCGAGGAGAAACCGACGACGGAAGACAAACCACGCGCCAGCGAGAAGGCCAGCCCCGCCACGCCGCCAGCGAAATCTCCGTAGCTACCGCTTGATTTCGGACAGGTCGATTCTGGCGCGGTCAGATTGGCCGAGGCCGTCCTTGCCGGCAGTAGCGATGTGGGTTGCGTGCGGCGCGGCCAGCGTAACTCTAGCTTCCCGCCGTTTGGCATCAATCGCCTCCAGGCAGAGCGCATCGATGGCCACGGGGTCGACGCTCATATACAGCGCCCCATAGCCCCACGAGTATTGCGGTTTGAATTCCGGTCCGCCCGCGTAGCCGGCAATCAATCCATCCATAACGTTGAGCGCCAGTTTCTCGCGCAACAACGGCATGGCGCACATCTCCGTGATCATGGGATCGCCGCGCTGCCCCAGCGTTTCAAACCGGCGCGTATTGTCCACCATGCCGAGCGAAAGATTGTACAGACAACCCGCTAGGCCGCACGCGTCGTGGTCCTGCAGCACGGGCACGTTGATGAGCTTGGTGATGGTTCCCGTCACGAGTTTCGGGAGATGGGAGCGCTTGCTCAAGAGATCGTCGTCCTTACCGAAAAGCAAATCGCCCCAGATCAGTTTTCCCGCGAGGTTGTTCTGGAAGTAGGCGTTGGGGTCCCAGCCGGTTCCGTCGATGATGCTCACAATGCGAAATCCATTGGCTCCGCCGTTCGTCGGACGATAACCGGCCGCCTGCATCTGAATCGGGTCACGGTCGAAAACGTAAATGTTCGCGCCCGACACACCGGCCGCGCGCAACCCGCGCGCAATGGCCTCCACCACCGCACGCCGGGTCGACTGAAGCGGGCCGGATTGCGTGCTGATCTTGATACCGACCGCATCGTTGCTGGAAACGAAATGCCGCCACGCCGCCCCCTCGTCGCCTTCGCCCGTGAGCGATTTGATGCCGGCCGCGACCATCGCTTGCGCTTTGGTGGCGTCTACGCTGTAACTGCTGACGGCGCTCGGATCGCACACGAGCACCACCCGGCTTTTCACACCACCAGCAGGCGTGGAGTTCGTGTCCTGAGCCCGGAGGCACGGACAGAGAAAACAGGCAAACAAGACCGTGGCCAGATTGCGAAAAGAAAGTCTGCGCTGCATAGGCACATGCTGCCCGCGCTCAGAATTTCATCGACAGCAGGAATTCCGCGTTGGAGCGGGTCTTCTTGAGTTTCTCGACGATCAGTTCCATGGCCTCGACGGGAGGCACGCCCGCCAGCGCCTTGCGCAGGATATAAATCCGCTCGAGTTCGTCCGGGTGATACAACAACTCCTCCTTACGGGTGCCGCTCCGCTCGATGTTGATTGCCGGGAAAATGCGTTTCTCGACCAAGTGACGGTCGAGGCACAATTCCATGTTGCCCGTCCCCTTGAACTCTTCAAAAATAACTTCGTCCATGCGCGAGCCCGTCTCCACCAGCGCCGTGGCAATGATGGTCAGCGAGCCGCCTTCCTCCACGTTACGCGCTGCGCCAAAGAAACGTTTCGGCTTGTGCAGCGCATTGGCATCGACGCCGCCCGACAGAATCTTGCCGGAGTGCGGCTGCAACGTGTTATAGGCGCGCGCCAAACGCGTGATCGAGTCGAGCAGGATCACCACGTCCTTCTTGTGTTCGACGAGGCGCTTGGCTTTTTCCAGCACCATCTCCGCCACCTGCGCGTGGCGCTCGGGCGCTTCGTCAAACGTCGAGCTGATGACTTCGGCTTTCACTGTGCGCTTGAAGTCGGTCACTTCCTCGGGACGCTCGTCGATCAACAACACGATGAGGATCGCTTCGGGAGAGTTGGTCAGGACAGCGTTGGCGATTTTCTGCAGCAAGATCGTCTTACCCGTGCGCGGTGGCGCGACGATCAACCCGCGCTGGCCTTTGCCAATCGGCGTGAACAGATCCATGACGCGCGAATTGATCTCTTCGGATTTCGTTTCGAGAATGAATCGGCTCGTCGGGAAGTAAGGCGTGAGATTATCGAACATGATCTTCTCTTTCGCCTTCTCGGGATTGTCCCGATTCACCGCCTCGACCTTCAACAGCGCGAAGAATCGCTCCTTGTCCTTGGGCGGACGCACCTGGCCGGCCACGAGATCGCCCGTCTGCAGTTCAAACCGCCGAATCTGCGAGGGTGAAACATAAATATCTTCGGGGCAGGGGAGGTAGTTGTACGCCGGCGAGCGCAGGAAGCCGAAACCATCCGGCAGAATTTCCAGCACGCCCTCGCCAAACATCGCGCCGTTGCGTTCGGCGTTCTTCTTCAGGATTTCAAAAATAATTTCGTATTTCTTGAGGACGGCCACGGCTTCCACGCCGCCATCGCGCGCCATCTTTTGGAGCAGCGGCATGGACATCGCCTGAAGATCGGCAAGGTTCAGCGTCTCACCGGGCGGCAACTGATTGCGCGGGGCGGGTGCCTCTTCCTTTTCGGCTGTAGCCACGACAACGCCGCCATTCTTCTCGGCGTCATCCATTTTCGTTTCCGTCTCGGCCGGGGCGCCCGACTCGGGTGCCTTTGGTTCATCCTGCTTGCTGGTTTTTGCTCGGGGCATGGTAGGTCTCCTTGATGGTTGCCCAAATGATCTCGGCCTGCTGGTGTAGCCCCGCCAGCGTGCCATCGTTCCAAATCACAAAATCCGCCCGATCCATTTTCGTTGGCAGCGGCCACTGCGCGCCAATCCGCGCGCGGGCCTGGGCGTCGCTCAACCCTTTGCGGTTGCAGCGCGCCAACTGCGTCGGCCCGCTGCAACCGACAACGACTACGCAGTCAAATTGGGATTCCACCGCAACTTCGTATAACAACGGTATCGCGAGGACGACAAATTCCGCCCGGCCTTCGCGCTTCAGCCGCTCGACGGCTTCCCTCCACATCCGGTCCACCGCCGGGTGGATGATGCGGTTCAGTGCCTCGCGCTTTCCAGCATCGGCAAAAACGATGTCGCCAAGTATGGCGCGGTTCACCGTCCTGTCCGCATTCAATATTCCTTTGCCAAACGTGCGCACAACTTCTTCCCACGTAGGCGTGTCTGGTGTCAGTGCCCGATGTGCCAACTCGTCGGCATCGATCACGGCAGCTCCGGCTTCGCGCCAGTGTTCCAGAGTCGTCGATTTCCCCGTGCCAATGCCTCCGGTAAGCCCAACTTTGATGAGCCGTTTCATGACCCAGTATTCCCAGTCAGATTCATGGGAGATGGTGAACCGATCGAGTGCTAGTGATTTAGGATTGCCTAACGACCAAGGGGCCAAACAACTCTGCTTACAGTCTGAGAAAATACCCGCAACGGCTCGCTTCGTCAAGTGTCGAGATTGTCTTTTTTTGGTCTGCCTTGGTAGCGCAGGTGTCCCCGCCGGCGATGCGAAGTCCACCCGCTTTCGGCCGAAAGCCTGCTGTCGTCTAGGGCCTTGGCCGCCGAAGACGTGACGGAGGAGGCTTGCCGAAGGGGTCTCTATCGTTCCAGGAATGCACGTGACCTCGGGCTGGCATGCCCCATAAATCATTGGCGTCGATTCACTCATCCAGGATCCCCGACGGGCCCTGCGCGTTCGAGGCCAGCTTTTGCTTTTCACTCAGCCGTCGATCAACTAAGGTTCTACAAACATGCGTTCGATGCAGCAGGATTTGGAAGAGGTCCTCTTGTCGGAAGAGCAGATTCAACATCGGCTCGACGAGTTGGCCGCAGGGATCCAGCGCGACTACGCAAACAGAGACCTCACCCTGGTCGCGATCCTTACCGGCAGTGTGATGTTCATCGCCGACCTCTTGCGGCGCCTGCCCATGCAGTTGCGTCTCGATTACATCGGCGTCTCCAGCTACCGCGGCAAGGCGCGTTCCTCGGGTGAATTGGTGGTGACCAAAGCGTTGAAACTCGACGTCCGCGACCGCGACGTGCTCGTCGTGGACGACATCCTCGACACGGGCCTCACGCTCGTCAAGATTCGCGAGATGATCGTGAAACTCCAACCGCGCAACGTCCGATTCTGCACGCTGTTGGAGAAGGACGTCCCCCACTGCGAAAACTTTCACGCCGATTACGTCGCCTTCCGTATCCCCAACAAATTCGTCGTCGGGTACGGCCTGGATTATCAAGAGCGTTATCGCAATCTTCCGTACGTCGGCACGCTACGAACCGAAGCCATCGCCGCCAGGTTGTGAAGATCAACGTTCAGTTTTTCAGTTATCTCCGTCAATGGGGCGGACAGGACGAGTATGTGCTCGACCTGCCGAATGACGCGGATGTCGCCGAGGCCCTTGCCGAACTGTACGCGAAATTCCCGCGACTCAGGGAAGTGGACAAATCCATCCTGACAGCCATCGGCCTCGAGTTCGCCACACGCGCCACCAAACTCCGTGAGGGCGATGTGTTGTCGCTGATGCCGCCGTTACAGGGTGGCGCAGGACCCGCCGTTGACGACGAATTGCTTCTTACCGACAAGCCAATCGACGAGGCCGAAGCCGAGCTGGCCAAATTCAGCGGCGACGTCGGTGGTGTCGTCACGTTTTGGGGAGTCGTGCGCGACCTGGAGAACGGCCAACGCATTCGCGCCCTCGAGTACACCGCCTACCGCGAAATGGCTGGCCACCAATTCCGCAAGCTGCTCGCCGAGGCCCACCAGAAATGGCCGCTGAAGCGCATCCGCATCGTTCACCGACTGGGCCGAATCCCCGTGGCTGAACCGTCCTTGCTGGTCCGCGTCGAAGCGGCCCATCGCAGCGAGGCCTTCGCCGCGGCGCAGTTCATCATCGACGAGTTGAAAGAGAGAGTGCCGATTTGGAAGACGGCGGTGCCGTAGCCGCCCCAGCGCGTCCCCGCTCCCTCATAAGCGATCACGGGTCGCGGACCCGGCCGAAATACGGTTGCTCGGTCCCGCCATTGAAGTTCACCGTCGCCAGCACCGATGACGACATCAAATGCCGGCAAATCCGTAATATCTTCACGGAATTCCCGGAAACGAGAGGACACGTTCATCGAATCGTTCGCCGCGTTTCCGCGACCCTTACCGCACGACGTTTTTCGCGGTGCCAGCCGCAAATGCGGCAATATTGTCCGCCGTCGTGTCGAGGATGCGCTCCAACGCCTCCTGGCTGTTGAACGCGTTGTGCGGCGTGAAGACCACGTTTGGCTTCTTCAGAATCACATGGTTTTGGATCGCCGTGCGGAGCTTCTCGGGGTTCGTCGCGTCTCCCAGCAATGCACTTTCCTCATAGATCGTCTCCTCGCCCTCCAGCACGTCCAGCCCCGCGCCCGCCAGGATCCCATCATCCAGCGCCTTCAACAATGCGTCGGTATTCACCAACCCGCCTCGCGCGGTGTTGATCAGGATCGCGCCGCGCTTGATCTGGTGGATATTGTCGCGGTTGATCAAGTGATGCGTGTGTCGATTGTAGGGCGCATGCAACGTGATGATGTCCGAGCGCCCGAGCAGATCGTTCAACTCCGCGTACTCAAATCCAAGCACCTCCGCCCAGAAGTTGTCACGCTTGACGTCGAACGCCAATACTTTCATGCCAAAGCCGCGCGCAATGCGTATCACATGCAGTCCGATCCGCCCCGCGCCGATGACGCCAATCGTCTTGTCCTTGAGATCGAACCCGCGCAACCCATCCAGCGAGAAATTTCCAGCGCGCACGCGCACGAATGCCTCGTGCACTTTCCTCGACAACGCCAGGATCAAGGCGAATGTGTGTTCCGCCACGGTGTTCTCGCCGTAAGACGGCACGTTGCACACCGTAACGCCCCGTTTGCCAGCCTCCGCCATGTCGATGTGGTCAAACCCCGTCGACCGCGTCGCGATCATCTTCAGCTTCGGCAGCCTCGCCAGTCGTTCCGCCGTCAACCTCGAGTAAATGAACGGCGACACAACCTCTGCATCAGCAATTTCGGCAAGGTGCTCGTCGTCGAGCACCTCGTGCGACGCCACAATCTCGTGCTTGCCGTCCACCCGCCCGCGCAAATACTTCTCCTCCCATGGCTGGAGTTCGAAGAATGCGATCTTCATTTCTTCGTTCCTTCGGAATCGAAACCGACCCTCTGGCACCACTCCCGATACGCGAATGGCGAAATCTCACTGGGCTTGATCTCACTGCGTCCTCCCCAGAAGACGTTCGTGTAGGATACCGGGATGCCCGCTTCCGTCAGATGCCGGTCGATGGCCGCTTTGTGGCCGAGAAGCACTTGTTTATCCGTCCCGTGCGCAACACCCATGACGTTCACGTTGTGAAACTCCGGTCCGCCCTCCCGCCAGTAGGCGTGCGTCATAATATGATGGCGGCCCACCTCGCGCCCCGTGTCGATCTCGCGGCCCGGCGACACCGCCCAGTGGAACAGTGCGTTGTAGCGCGTCACCTGTTCGCCACCGGCAGCAGGCTTGACGTGCTCCAGAAACGTCGAGAAGCGTCCAATGATCTTGCGCCGATTCAACTCCGCGGCAACCTCGAGGAACTGTTCGAGCGCGGCGCTGGCTTCTTTCGCTCGCGCCACCCAGATATCCGGCGTGACTTCCTCGGGGGCGAATTCCCGCTTGAGCGCCACCAACACGCGCCATTCCAAATCGCTAAGTTCGGTCACGGAAACATCCGTCACCTCGGCCAACACTTCCGCGCGGCTGCCGGGTCGGAGTCCACGCCGCCTCACATGGCCGACACCAAGCGCAAACAGTTTCTTCGCCGGCAGGAGAATGAATTTCTCGGCGCCGGTTTGCCGACCCAAAAACTCGCAGTGCCGGCTCATCGAGAATCCTTGCGGCACCTTCAGCGTGGTCCACAACCGGTATTTGGAGCCGACAGTAACAGTGTCCGTGGTGCGGATGACAACGTGTCCGCTGAACGGGTCGCACTGGAACATATAATCGAAAGCGGCCTCGAGTTTGTCCTCGGGTACCTGCCACGCCACAAGGGCGCCTTGCGCGAGGTTCGTGGCCAGCAGCGTCTGCCGCACGCGCCGAATCGTCCCCGCCCGCAACATCGCCTGAATCCGCTCGATAACGACCGGCAACTCGACGCCCGACTGTCGCGCGATTTCGCCGAGCGGATCGCGTTGAAAGCCCTGAAGACAATCTTCCGAGACCGCGAGGATCTTCGCGTTGATCGGGTCAGTCGTTGAGATCGGGACGTCGGCCAGCTTCATAAATCCATTCGACGGTTGCCTTTCGGCTCATCACCACGTCCAGAATGACAAATCAGGAAGAAGGTTGCAATGCCTTCCCCACGAGGGCGCGACATTCGGGCGTCATTGGAATCGTGAGCGCAATCTGCTGCGCTTGCGGCGTCATTTTCCGCCACGATTTCTGTAAAATCCCGATCATCTTCTCGTCACCAGTCTTTGCCGTCGTCTCGGCAAATTGCGTCTCCAGAAAAATCAGGCACAGCGCGTCCTCAAGGACGCGGCCATCGGGCACCCGCGGGAAATTGCGTTTGCGTATCAAGTCCTGTACTCGCGACACCGTGGCCTCATCGTAACCGACCTCCCGCAAGATCTCTCCGGCCTTCTGCGCATGGAATTGTTTCAAATCCTCTCGCCATTTGAGGTAACCGATCCGCCCCGCCGGGTACGATTCGCGCGGGATGATCCACCGACAAACATGCTGCGCGCGCGCCGCCAGCCGCAATTCTTCCGACGCATTCGGGGCCAGCCGCTCGACCCATCCGCTCAGCCGTTTCGCATACGGCAACTCGATGCTGTGGGGGTCTTTCGCATTGGCCGCGTCAATCCGGCCAATCGCGTCTTGAAAGCGGTTCGAATTCATGCAACAAGAATAGATGTTTCGGGAGGAGAACACAAATAAATGAGCGAGTGGATCAAAGTGGCGGAAACCGGCGACCTGCACCCCGGCGAGTGTAAAACGGTGTCGGTCGGGGAACGCGAACTGGCCCTGTTCAACGTGGGCGGGAAATTTTATGCGACCGACAACGTCTGCCCGCACCGCGGCGGACCGTTGGGCGAGGGGACACTCGATGGCAGTGTGGTCACCTGTCCGTGGCACGGCTGGCGGTTCGATGTGTGCACGGGGCAGTCGCCCGTGATTCCCACGGCGAAAGTTGAGAAGTTCGAGTGCGTGGTCGAAGGCAACGACGTAAAGGTAAAACTCAATGACGCTTAAATCATCCTGGGAACTGGCGCTCGAACGCACGGGCGGCAAGTCGACGACGAAGCTGACGAACGAGCAGAAGGCCAAACTCGCCGAGATCGACCGTGTTTACACCGCCAAGATCGCTGAACGCGAACTGGAATTGAAACCGAAGATCGCCGCGGCCCAGTCCGCTGGGAAGGTCGAGGACGCGCAAAAATTCGACGAGATCCTCCGCAGCGAAATCGCCAGACTTCGCGCCAAACTCGAAGCCGAGAAAGAGAAGGTTCGACAGAGCAAGTGAAGCGCTCCGTCTGCGCGTTGGTCAGCAGCGGCCTCGACAGTTGCGTGATGCTGGCCTCGCTCGCACGGCGGTACCGCGAAGTTTACCCCGTGTTCATTCGACAGGGTCTCGTCTGGGAAACCGCCGAGAATCGCGCACTCTGCTCCTATCTTCGGACTACCCACATTCGCCATGAACCCCTGACCATCCTCGATTTGCCTTCGAATGACCTCTACGGCAAACACTGGAGCACCACCGGCAAGGGCGTCCCCGGCGCCAAAACCACCGACGAAGCCGTCTACCTTCCCGGTCGGAATTTGCTGTTGCTCTCCAAAGCCGCCGTGTTCTGTGCGCTGCACCAAATCGACACCATCGCCGTCGGCTCGCTCGGCCACAACCCGTTTCGCGACGCCACGCCGAAATTCTTTCGCGACTTCGCCGCCGCCGCGGGGTGCGCATTGAATTCCCGAATCAAGATCATCGCCCCGTTTCGCGCGCTCACCAAAGAACAGGTCATCCGTCGCGGTCTTCGACTCAAACTACCGCTCCACCTCAGCTTCTCCTGTATCGCCCCGAAAAACGGCCTCCCCTGTGGCCGCTGCAACAAATGCGCCGAACGACAAAAGGCGTTTCGCACCGCCGGAATACCAGATCGCACGAAGTACGCTGGCCACTAGGGCGCGACTGTGTTATTTGTTGCGCCATGGCCTACGATTCCTTGCGCGACTTTGTGCAGAAGTTGGATGCCGCCGGCGAATTGAAACGGATTTCGGTCGAGGTAAATCCCGTCCTCGAAATCGCAGAAATCGCCGATCGTGAAATGAAATTGCCGGGCGGCGGCAAGGCGTTGCTCTTCGAGAAATGCAAAGGCTCCCAGTTTCCGCTGCTGATCAACGCCTACGGCTCGACGAAACGCATGGCGATGGCACTCAGCGTAAACGACGTCGAAGACATCGCCCGCGAACTCGAAGGGTTGCTCAAGGCGAAGCCCCCGACCTCTTTCAAGGAAGCCATCTCACTGTTGGGGACAGCGTTCGAGCTGCGCCACGCGAAACCCAAAAGCGTCAATTCCGGCACCTGTAAGCAAATTGTTCAGCAGAGACCGAACGTCAACACGCTCCCCATTCAAAAATGCTGGCCACACGACGCCGGGCGATTCGTTTGCATGCCGCTGGTGATCACGCGCGATCCCGACAACGGTACACGCAACGTCGGCACCTATCGCATGCAGATCATCGACGGGCAAACGACGTTCATGCACTGGCAACTGCACAAGACCGGCGCGCGTCACTGGCGACGCTACATGGAATTGAAACAGCGCATGCCCGTTGCCGTCGCACTCGGCGGCGACCCGGTGTATGCCTTTGCGGCCACCGCACCACTGCCCGATGGCATCGACGAGATGATGCTGGCGGGTTTCCTCCGTAAGAAATCGGTTGAGATGGTGAAATGCGACACCAACGACCTCGAAGTGCCCGCCGATTGCGATTTTGTCTTGGAAGGCTACGTCGGGCCGGAAGAGAAACTCGACCTCGAAGGTCCGTTCGGTGATCACACGGGTTACTACACTCTGCCGGAACCGTATCCCAAGTTCCACATCGAACGCATCACGTATCGACGCGACGCGATCTATCCCAGCACCATCGTTGGCGTGCCCCCCATGGAGGATTTTTACATGGGCACGTCGAGCGTGCGGATTTTCCTGCCCGTGATCAAAGCCAACTTCAACGAAATCGTCGATATGGCCCTGCCCGCCGAAGGCGTGTTCCATAATCTGGTCATCGTCTCGATCAAGAAACAGTTCCCGTATCACGCGATGAAAGTGATGCACGGGTTGTGGGGCATGGGACAGATGATGTTCACCAAAATCATCGTCGTGGTTGACGAAGACGTAAACGTCCACGACACGAACGAGGTTCTGTTCCGTCTCACGGCGAACATCGACCCCGAGCGCGATATCATCCTCACCAAGGGCCCCGCCGACGTGCTCGATCACGCCACGCCCGTCATGGGGTTCGGCAGCAAGATCGGCATCGATGCCACGCACAAGATGAAAGGGGAGGCAAACACACGCCCCTGGCCGCCGATTATCAAGATGGACGATACCGTGAAGAAACGCGTCGACGAGCTGTTGCGCCATGCCCCGCGATGAGTTTATCTGTCCGAACTGCGGTGCGGAAGTCCCGGCGAACGCCAAGGCGTGTCCCGAGTGTGGCTCCGATGAGAAAACGGGCTGGTCGGACGATACGATTTACGACGGCACCGACATCGAGGACCCGGAAGAATTTGACTACGATGATTGGAAACGTCGTGAGGTCGAAGGACGCGGTCCGCGGCGTACCGGGAAGCGGTGGTTTTGGTGGATCGTGACATTGTTGATTCTGGCGGTGGTGCTCTGGCTGATCGTAGCCCGACTGTGGTGTGCAATTCCGTAGGCAGTCATTCCCTTTGGAGACTGAATCTGCAATGTTGAAGAACGACGGCAAACGGTCGCTCACTTGGCTGAGTGTCGTGCTTCTGGCGGCGCTGGGGCTTCGGTTGTTTCACCTCCACGAGCGCGTGCTGTGGTTGGATGAAGCCGATTCGTTGCTGATTGCCAGAGCGGGTCCCGCTGAGATTATCGATGCCGTTCGCGATGATATTCACAGCCCGTTTTATTACCTGATCTTGCATTACTGGCAGTTCGTGGTCGGTGGCGAAGCCGGGGCACGGCTGCTGTCAGTGCTCGCCGGGGTCGCAACGGTCGCCGTGGTGTATGCGATGGGTCGCGCTCTGGCAGGGCGTGGCGCGGGGTTGTTGGCCGCGGCGTTTCTGGCTGTGTGTCCTCTCCATGTCTGGTACTCCCAGGAAACCAGGATGTATGCGGTGCAGACGTTGCTCGTGACCTTGTCGTTCCTGTTCATGGTATTGGCGTTGCGGCAAGATCGGGGCTTGGTCTGGGTGGGGTACTCGATCGTCACCGCGCTGAGTCTGTACGCGCAGTACGCTTCGCTCTACGCTGTCGTTGCTCAGAATGTCTTTGTCCTTGCCTATAACCGTCGGGATCGTCAGAAACAGCATTACTGGTTGGCATCGCAATGCGTCGTGATGGTCCTGTTTGCACCCTGGTTGCCAGTTTTCGTCTCCCAAACGAGGATGGGCATGGGCAGTTCGTGGATGGAGCCGCTGGAGTTCAAGCGGGTATTGGCCTTCTTCTCACTCTTCAGTGGCGCATATCTCGGAGACCCGCATGGGCGTTCTGTGTCCGTGGCGATCACAATGGCGGCGTTGATCGTTCCGACAGCGATTTTGTTCCGCCGCCGGGAGTCCCGTCAATTCGCCGCGCTGCTGGCTCTCTGGTTTGTTGTGCCGGTGGTTCTCCTGGCGATGCAGTCATTGAATCAAAACCGCTTCCTGCCGCGTGCGTTGCTGTGCACGACACCGTCGCTCGCCTTGTTGCTGGGCTGCGCCGTGATCCAGCCGGGCAAAATGGCTACCCGCACCGTGTTGGTTCTCACGGGGATCGCCCTGCTGGTTGCCAATGTCTATACCTTGCGAAATTACTATTTTCTGGAGAATCGATGGGTGAAATCCGATTTGCGTGAGGCTGCCAGCAAACTCGCAAAAGAATTCCAAGCCGGTGACATCGTTGTCCACATCACGGAATCTTCGTTCCGACCATTTCAGTACTACCTGGGAGTTGGGGTCGTGCAGGGCATAATCGACCCACCTGCGTACCTGCCGCATAAGTTCCGTGTAATAGGAGATGAGCGCCTGCCACAATCCATCGCCGGCTTCAAACGGATTTGGCTCGTTCTGTATCCCGATCAATTCCATCGCGACCTCGCGGAAACGGCCCGCGACTGGATGAATCACCATCACCATTTCGTAAGGGCGTTGCACGACTCCAGCACCGTTTTCGTTGGCCTTTACGAACGTCAGGACTCGCAACTGGTGCCGACCGCGAAGCAAACTCCCCAGAAGTCTTGATTGCCATCGTTGTCACACTTACAGTGGCGGGAGCGAGGCACGACAGTTTTAATGAAGCATTCGGATTTTGTTCACCTGCATTTGCACACGGAGTACAGCTTGCTCGACGGGGCGTGCCGCATATCGGACGTCGTCGACAAGGCGCACGCGTGCAAAATGCCAGCGGTGGCGATGACCGATCATGGCAACATGTTCGGCGCCGTCGAGTTTTACAAGACCGCCCAGGAGAAGGGGCTCAAGCCGATTATCGGCTGCGAGACCTACATCGCGCCGGGCTCACGTCTGGACAGGAAATCCACCAATGCTCGCGACGCCGCCTATCACCTCATCCTCCTAGCCAGGGACGACGTCGGCTACAAGAATCTCGTGAAACTCGTTTCGTTGGCGCATCTCGAAGGCTTCTATTACAAGCCGCGCATCGACAAGGAAATCCTCGCCCAACACTCCAAAGGACTCATCGGGTTGACGTCCTGCCTCAAGGGCGAGGTGCCGAACAAAATCAAGGAAGACCAGATGGATCTGGCGAAGACCGCGTTGGACGAGTATCGCCACATTTTCGAGCCGGGTGATTTCTACGTGGAGCTGCAGAACCACGGTATCGAAGAACAGCGCACGGTCAACCGGACGCTGATACAGTGGGCGAAGGAATTCCAGCTCCCGATGGTCGCCACCAACGATGTGCATTACGTCGAGCGCAAGCACTGGGAAGCGCACGACTGCCTGATTTGCCTGCAGACGCAATCACTCCTCTCGGATGAAAAGCGCATGCGGTACGTGTCCGAACAATTCTACCTGCGCACGACGGAAGAGATGCACGCGTTGTTCGCCGAAGTCCCCGAAGCGCTGCAGAACACGCTGGCCGTCGCTGAGAAATGCAATCTGCTGCTGGAGTTCGGCAAACTGCGGTTTCCGGTCTACGAGCCGCCCGCTGGATTCACGCGCGAACAGTACCTGCGGCATTTGTGCGAACAAGGGTTGCGCGACCGCTATGGCATCGAGTGGAAGAAGCCGAAGAACGCGCAGGAACAGCAGATCGTCGACCGTGTGGAGTTTGAGTTGAAGATCGTGGAGAAGACGGGCTTTGTCAGTTACTTCCTGATCGTTTGGGATTTCGTCCACTTCGCGCGGAGCCACAACATTCCTGTCGGTCCGGGGCGCGGCAGCGCCGCCGGCAGCGTGGTGGCGTACATCTTGAAAATCACGGACATCGATCCGTTGCGCTACAACCTGCTGTTCGAGCGGTTCCTCAATCCCGAGCGTATCTCGCCGCCTGATATCGACATGGACTTCTGTTACAACCGCCGCCCGGAAGTCATCGATTACGTGCGCAGGAAGTACGGCGACGATCACGTCGCACAGATCATCACCTTCGGCACGCTCGGCGCGAAAATGGTCGTGCGCGACGTCGGTCGCGTGATGGGGCTTTCCTACGGTGAATGCGACCGCATCGCCAAGATGATCCCACCCGACATTGGGATGACGCTCCAGAAAGCGCTGGAGATCAATCCCGAACTGAAAACCGCCTACCACAACGAGGCAACGGTCAAACGAGTCATCGATTACGGGTTTACCCTCGAAGGTCTTTCGCGCAACGCCTCGACGCACGCCGCGGGCGTCGTCATTGGCGCCGAGCCGCTCACGAACGTTGTCCCACTTACCACCGGGACGAACTCGAACGAAATTGTCACTCAGTACTCGATGAATCCGCTCGGCGATCTCGGCTTGCTGAAAATGGACTTCCTCGGGCTCAAGACGCTGACGGTCATCCAGGACGCCCTCGATCTTGTCGAGCAAACCACCGGAAAGCGTCTCGATATCGACAAGTTTCCGCTCGATGACCAGAAGACCTTCGAGATGCTCGCCAAGGCCAATACCATCGGCGTGTTCCAGCTTGAATCTCAGGGCATGCGCGATCTGTGCCGGCGGATCGGCGTCGATTCCGTCGACGTGATCATCGCGCTCATCGCGTTGTTCCGCCCCGGGCCGATGAACATGCTCGACGACTACGTCAACCGCAAGCATGGCAAGATCAAAGTCGAGTACGACCATCCACTGCTCGAACCCATTCTCAAGGAGACATTCGGCGTATTTGTGTATCAGGAGCAGGTGATGCAGGCCGCCAACGTCCTCGCCGGCTACTCCCTGGGCGGCGCCGACATGTTGCGGCGCGCGATGGGCAAGAAGAAGCCCGAGGAAATGGAGAAGCAGCGCGAAATCTTCATCAAGGGCTGCCACGAAAAGAACAAGATCCCGCGCCCCAGGGCCAACCAGATTTTCGACACGCTCGCCAAATTTGCCGGGTACGGTTTCAACAAGTCGCACAGCGCGGCCTACGGGGTCGTTTCCTACCAGACCGCGTGGTTGAAGGCGAATTACCCCGTGGAGTACATGGCCGCCGTGTTGTCCAACGAACTGGCCAACACCGACAAGATCCAACTCTTCATCAACGAATGCAAACGCATGAGCATCGAGGTGCTGGCGCCCGATGTTAACGAGAGCGGCGTACGCTTCACTGTGCGCGACGGCAAGATTCGCTTTGGTCTCGCGGCGATCAAGAACGTCGGTGAAATCGCCGTGGAAAATGTCATTCAGGTGCGTGACGCGGGCGGCCGGTTCAAGTCCTTCGAAGATTTCTGCACGCGCGTCGATTTGCGGATCGTGAACCGGAAAGTCCTGGAATGCCTGGTCAAATGCGGGGCGTTCGATTCCCTGGGCGAACCGCGGGCCCAGGTGTTCGCCGCGATCGAGTATCAGATGAACCGCGCCTCGAGCCTCCAGCGTGACCGCGAACGCGGGCAGACGGCGCTCTTCGATGTCGAGCCGGTCAACGCCCCAAGAAACGCCACGGGCCAGGCCCCATCCGTGGAGTGGTCGCAGAGCGAGATGCTCGCCTTCGAGAAAGAGCTTCTCGGATTCTACGTCACCGGGCATCCATTGACCCAGTATGCCGAAGTGCTGCGGCGTTACGAACTCGCGTCGTCAGGTCAACTGGCACAACTCCAGGACGGGCAGACGACCCGTATCGGCGGGATCATCAGCAAATTAACCCCGAAAACGACGAAGCAGGGCAAACCGATGGCGATCATGACCCTGGAAGACCTCGACGGATCCGTGGAAGTATTGGTCTTTCCCGAGTCATATGCCCGGTACGCGTCGAGCCTGAAAGCGGACGCGGCAATCTTCGTCTGCGGCAGGGCCAACCTGCGCGATGACAAGCCGAAGATTGTTGCCGAACAAATTTTTCCCCTGGACGATGTGCCGAAGAAGTTCACGAAGGCGGTGCACATCCGTCTGTCCGCGGGAACAACCGAAGATTCGACTCTCACGCGTATTCACGACGTCATGCGCACACACCAGGGTAACGTGCCCGTCCTGTTCTGCTTCATTTATCCCGACGGCAAATTGGTTTTCCTCGAAGCTCACGAGCATTTCTCCGTCGCGCCGACGCAGCAGTTCGTCCACGACGTGGAAGCCATCCTCGGTGAAGACAGCGTCTGGCTCAAGGTCGATGCTGAGAAACTGGCTGCCAATAACGGCTCTCGCCGGGAGCGGCGGGGCCGGGCAGACTAAGGCTCTCTCCCTGCGTTGAGGGTGAGCCTGCTTCCGCACGTCACTTCGATGGGATGACGAGTTTCTGGCCGACCTTCAACGAATCACTGGTCAGGTTGTTGGCTTTTCTCAACCCGGCGACGGTGACGCCGCTGTTCTTGGCGATCGATGACAGCGTGTCGCCCTTTTGAACGGTGTACTCATTACCGCTCACCGCGCCAGACGACTGGGTTGCCGCGGCGCCGCGCGAACCGCTCATGGCAGCCAGTTCCTTCGCGAGTTGATCGATAATGGCCTTCTTGTCTGTTTCACGAGCCGCATCCAACGCCTTCACGCGCGCCTCCAATGCTTGCAGATCATTGACCGAGGCGCTCGGCCCGGATTGACGGGCTTCCGCCAGTTGCGTCTGGAGTTGCTTGATGTCCTGCTGGATTTGCTGCTGGTTGAACTGCAGCGCATCGACGTCCGCTCGCAGTTTGCTCAGCCGCTCGTCGAGGATGGATACCTGCTGGCCAATGGTCTGGTCCTCGGCCGCCGCGGTAAGTGCACCGGCGACACCGAGCACGAGCGATATGGCAAAAATGAGAAGCTCCTTGTGTTTCATGGCCGCAGTCTAGAAACCGTGTGGAAACGTTGCAAGTCCCGAATCTGCGCATCCGTAAACACCGTCCAGAGGGCCGTTAATGACTGGCCTGAATCGTGCTCCCCATCAGGACGGAACTGTATGGAATGAGCGCAGCCGATCTTCAACATCCGGAAGAAGTCGCGGTTGATGCAGAGTTGGGAGGCCCCGTCACGCCCGAAATCCCCACGGATTCGGTGGCCCCGCTCTTCACCAATCCCGCCGACTGGTTCGTCCCGCCCTTTCCCGAGAAGTTGGAAGATCTGGACGTCAGCCCCGGCTTTCTGGCTGATCTCGCGCTCAAGACCGTGCCTCTGGATCCCGACTGCAGCACCACCACGATTGCCGCCCGCATGCACCTCGGCATAATGATCACCGAAGCGCTCCTCCAGAGGCTGTGCCACGACAAGTTCGTCGAAATCAAAGGTGTGGTCGGCCTCCACAATCATCGCTACGCGATGCTCGACCACGGCTGGCAGGAGTTGCAACGTCTGACGAGTTTTTGCAGTTACGCCGGCCCGGCCCCGGTCTCGCTCAAATCCTACACCGAAATGACCACCCAGCAGGTACGCAACCGTCCCCCCGCCTCCCGCCAGGCCCTCGATCAGGCAATGTCGAACCTGATCCTCTCCGATTACGCCAAGGAAATCATCGGCCTGGTCATCAGCTCGGGACGCAGCCTGTTCCTCACCGGTCCCTCCGGCAACGGCAAGACCGCCACCGCCCGGGCCCTCGTCGATGCGCTCCCCGGCGAAATCTGGATCCCCTATGCCATCGAAGTGGACGGCCAGGTGATCCGCGTCTTCGACACCCACAACCATTTGCCCATCCCTCACGCTACCGACAATTACGATCGCCGCTGGGTGCGCGTCCGTCCGCCCCTCGTGGTCGTGGGCGGTGAACTGACGCTCGACAGTCTCGATCTCTCGTTCACCGACACCCAGCGCTTTTACGAAGCGCCGCTGCACGTGAAGTCCAACGGCGGCGTGTTGGTGGTCGACGACCTGGGCCGACAGCGCTGCTCCGCCACGGAATTGTTGAACCGCTGGATTGTGCCCCTCGAGTACCGCGTCGATTACCTCACGTTGAGCACCGGCAAGAAGATCCAGGTGCCCTTCGAGCAAATCGTCGTGTTCGCCACCAACCTGGCCGAATCCGACCTCGAAGACGAGGCGTTCATGCGCCGCATGGGCTATCGACTCCACGTCGAGCCCCCCAGTCCGGAGACCTACACCGAAATCTTCCTCCGCTATGCCCGCGCCCGCGGCTTGTTCGCCGATGAAAACCTCGTCACGCAGTTGTTGCGAAAATACCAGCTCGAAGGCCGCGTCCCCAAAGCCTGCGACCCCCGCGATTTGATCGACCGCTCCATCGACCGCTGCCGACTGCTTCGCCAACC
>Ga0187875_10000790_pt1 | contig 25502 bp, 36 predicted proteins | sample June2016WEW_17_1_2_FD_132978 | JGI IMG/M metagenome (GOLD analysis project Ga0187875, IMG submission 132978) | Peatland microbial communities from SPRUCE experiment site at the Marcell Experimental Forest, Minnesota, USA - June2016WEW_17_10 | ecosystem: Environmental > Terrestrial > Soil >...
CCTCCTTACGCGGCACGACAGTGCGGGTAACATCCAGCATTCACGAGGTGCCGCGCGCCACAACGGGCGCATTCGCGGTGTCCTGCGCTCGTAGCTCAATTGGATAGAGCATCTGACTACGGACAAGTTCGAGTTGAGCGCTGCGCCGAACAGGCTTTGAGCTGCTTAGAGCTGAGCGAAGGTGGCCGAATTAGATTCTGTACCTCACGAACACGGAAGGCCCATTTACGGGTGTTATCCGATTACGAATGACCTCAACCCTGTACGACGCTTGCCTGGGGCCCCAAACCGATTGCAGCTGTTGATGATGGGGGTCTTGCCGGACGAGAGGTCCGATTGTTCGTCATAGCACCGCTGGATCGGTCGCGGCGGAGCCATGAATGACGACGACGCACATAGATCGGCCTAATAGTCGGGGACTTCCGCTGTGACTCGTAAGGGCCGACCCGGTTGCCGCACGATCAGAACATCGCAAGTGAGCTGGAAGCCTTCGGCATTGGCTTTCTCGACGTAGGTGTAGGTGCCTCCAGGAAGGGACCCGACGGGCTGCCCGTCCAGAAGCAGGCGCCAGGTGTTCTCAACTTGAAGAAGCTCACCCACGCGCCGGACCCGCTTGTTCTTGGCTTTGCTATTCAGGGAGGCGTCGATCCGTTCCGCTTCTCCTGGATCTAGGGAAACGTCGATCTCACCTAACCCACTGAAGAAGGCCCCATGAGTATCGGACAACCCGAGCTTGTTCGGAACCCAAATATCTAGCCACTCGCCGTCGTCCTCGATTGCAATGCGGCAGGTCGCCGGAAGTCCCTGGGTATTTGCTTCCCGGACAATCTCACGGAAGGGCTCGGCGTCCTCGTGTGGGATGCTCGCCACGATGTCGTCACCGACCCACAACCGAACCGCCCCGGCGTACTGACCCGAGGTTTCCAAACGGAGTTCTGCCATTAGGAGCGGGCCCCACTGAGCTATGAGCGCCCGCGTCGTGTCCTGGTAGAACATTGAGCCCGCTGCTCGACATCCCGGCAACTTCGACTGGGCGTCTGGCGCCAACGTTGGCCACTGACACCAGGACGGGGAGGTATCGCGTGCTCCGCTTCGCGAAAGCTTCACGGCGTGGAATCTAGGACGCCGACCTACCCATTGTGAACGTAGGCCCCCAGCCTCGACAGAGGTGTCCTCGCCCGACAGGCCTGCGCGATTTCCGCGCTACGAGTCGGAGCCGCGCAGCCGATTGATCGCTTCTGTATCGCGGGACGGCAACGTGCTAAGGAATCGTCGTTTCGGGGGATCCACTTCCAGCGCTCCCGCAGCTGCCCGCATTATCAGCCGAGTTGGCCGCGTTGTACGCGGCTGTCACGTCAGCGTTGGCGTCATCTATGTACTGGTTTGCCTTCTTCACTGCCGAGGCCTGAGCATTGTTCGCGGCTGCGATCGCGGAGTTCACGGAATGTTGGGTCGGCGCTTGAGCGACGGAGTATCCAGGCACAGTAGAGAGGTCTTGCTGGAAGCTCTGGAAGTCGGACGTGAGACCGGATTCGTCGTCGCTGATCGTGTTCTCTTGGTCTTCGATCTGGTAAGCGTCGTCTTCGACCTGGTAAGCATCGTCTCCGACCTGGTAACCATCGTCTCCTACCTGGTAAGCATCGTCGCAAACCTGCCCATCGTTCCCCCCCGGAGACTGCTTTGCCTCAGTTTCGACCTGCCCTGCTGCTGTCTGAGTCGAGGCTAGGTCTGTCGCCGTTGTTTGGACGTCGCTCTTCATCGTGGCCAGATCGCCGGCAAACCCGCCCGCGTCGCTCTCCAGGCCGCTGATATCGCCGGCAACTGTCCCGGCTTGGCCGCTAGCCGTTTGCTCGGCCTGCTGTCTCGCCGCTGCAGCTGCCGCCTGTTGCTGAGCCTGCGCCTGTGCGTTGCTTGCCTGCGTGGCTTGACCACTGAGAGCCGCCACGTCGCTGTCGTACTGCGCCGCTGTGGCAGCAACGAATGAGACCGGAACTAATGCTCCTGACTGACTGGGAATTGTTAGAACGAATCCCGAGCCCTGCAAGGTCCCGCTCAGATCAGAGGTTCCGTACAACCCGTCTGGCGTCACACTCAAAGTGAGGTTTGAGCCCTGGATCGATCCAGTGACGGTTTCGTGCTCAGGACTCGTCGCGGTGCCGCTGTCGCTCAGGTAGACGGCCTCGGCGGAACCGGTGACCTGCCCGTTTGATTCTGTCCACTGAATGAAGATGACTGCGTTACTGAGGCTAGCGAGGTAGCCGTTTACTTCAGCGGAACCCGCTGGTACTTGTGTTGTTGAGGTCGCCGCGGCTGGCCCGTTGGACTGAGGATTCGACGTGGTCGCAAGTAGGACTCCCGCCGTCCCTCCCGCTATTAGTAGGACAGCGATGGGAACAAACAAGAGACGGCGGCCACGCAGAGCTGAGGCCTTCGGAACGTCCGTCATCACAGAGCCCGTCGCTTGCTGACACGAAAAGTGCACTCGATATTACGGCCAACCGGAGTGATGTGCTTGTCCCACTCCTTGAGGGGCACAGGGATCTCGACGCAGAGGGCCGCCAGGTGTTCATCAGAGGTGTTATCCGATTACGGATGACCTCAGGCGTGTACGACCCTTGCCTGGGGCCCCAAATCGATTTCGGCCGCTAATGATGGGGGCCTTGCCGGTCGACGAGGACAGGCTGAACTACTACCTGTGCGATCGTCACCTGGCGAAGATGAGAGCCGAAAAGGAAGGGCCAGAGGTTGAGTTGCTGTTGCCTGGTGTCCTCTCGTTCGAGATGCTGATCGAACCTTTGGTCGGGGACGCGTCAAGCGTTACCGCTTTGACGGGCTTGGACTCTATGGGCCAGGCGGTCCCAACGAGACGTAGACGACTTCCGGTTCAAGGTCCACGGTGTCCCCGTTCTCCGCCTGGTAGCTCCCGCCCGAGTAGTCCATCACGCAAGGCACATTGCCGTTCGTCGGCTCAGTGAAGGTGACCTCGAAATAGTTCGCATAGCACTGCGGCCAGGCGAGGTTCAGGTTGAGTGTCCCATCGGGATACGAAACCGGGTTCTGCGGGAACGAGAAGGTCAGCGTGCCGAGACCAGTGGCAGGGCACCCCTTTGTCTCTGGCAGACCAGAGACATCCCAATTGATGTCGAAATAGATCTCAGTCGCCGACGAGAGGATCGGTACTTCCGTTGCCGTCAGTATCGGAGTGAATGATTCCGTTGCCGTGGTGGTCGTTGCCGTGGTGGTCGTTGCCGTAGTGGTCGTTGTCGTAGTGGTCGTGACCGACTTCCCAGCCTCGACAACTTTCAGGTGATCGACGGTCGTTGTCTTGCCTCTGACCGCCAACGTCAGCGTGTAGTGCTCCGCCTTGGTCGACGTGTTCGCCTTGAACTTGGCGGAGCGCTCGACCTTTCCCGTCCTGCACTCCACGGTCGTGTCGAATCCCGCGACCTTCGGCGACGACGACCATGTGCAGGTCTTCGCGTTCTTTACCGTCTCCGAGAATTTGACGACGCCGCCCTTGGCGGTGAGGTGACGAGTCGGAACGTTGGTCGCGGCCGAAGTGATCTCGAACGGCACGCTGACGCCGAGCGCGAGCACCATCGCAGCGATCACGCCAGGTTTGCCCACAGTGGTCATTATCTCGCAACGTCGACCGGTGGGCCCCTAACACCAGGACCGACCAAAACCGCCCAGGACGGCCGCAAACGACCGGCGAGGTACAGGAAACCGGCCTACTTGCTTAGTCCGAACGCCTTCAGGAACCGACGCGTCGTCCCCATCGACTTCGAGTAGGTCTTCCTGCGCGCCACGCGCTTGACGTAGGCCCCGGGGCCACGTGAGGCGGCGCGGAGGTTGTTCGAGAACCGTGCGGCCCGGTAGAGCTGACTCGTGAGGCTACGGAGTTTGGGCATTAGTCGTACAGGTGGTCCATGAAAGCCCGTTCATTCGTGAGCGCTCGCTTCGAAGCGGCGATCATGGCATTCACTGCTCCGTTGAGGCAATCGTCGGCCACGGCCGTGTAGTCGGCTAGGACCTTCTGCCAGCCCGCGTTGGCCGCAGCGGTAGGTGCCTCGGGAACGCCATCTGCCCGGGAGACAGCCAAGGTCAACGGCTTACAAATCGAGGCATTTGAAACATCACTGTTAGTACTTTCAGCAGCTTCAATGTTCGCGACGACTTGAGTGCCCGCATTGGCGACGGCGAGAAATACCGGATGGACATCATTCATGAACCAGAGATATGCGGCTGTCAGTTCAGACGTGGTACCTACGGTGGTCGACGTCGTCGCCTTGGTGGCTGTGGAAGCACCTCCGCACGCTGCAATGCCCACGGCAACGACAAGCACCGCGGCAATACGAATCGCTTTCGCCGACCAGTTCCGTTGTTCTCGGTAGAGCTGGCTGGCGAGGCTACGGCGTCGTGGCATCGTCGCTACGCGGCGATGGGCGTGCCTTCGGGCGGATTCCCGAACTGATCCCACACCTTGTTGAGCTGCGACTGGATGTAAACGCAGGCAAACAGCGAACACAGGTATGCGAGCAGGAGTGAGCAACGCTTCCTGCTTCCCGCCAGCTTTTGTGCTTTCTGAATGCGGCTCGTTGTGTGAGCCCACGAAATGGTAGGTGGAATGAAGATCAGCACGACTCCTAGGGTTATCGCCAAGACGGAAAGACCCGGCTGCACGTCAATGGAGGCATCGAAGTCGCGCAGCTCCCTGTTGATCTTGAAGTACCAAATGAGCGGATAGATGACCGTGAAACCCAAGAGCCAAACGCCCCACGGGTGCCGTGTCTTGCCGACGACGCGGGAGGGCCCTGTTCCTTGACGGACCGCCATGACCGGAGCTGATGGCGACATAGAAGTAGCCGGCTCGGTTGGCACCTGTGGTGACACGGGCATTTGTGATTCGTCGGAAATTGTCATCTCCACCTCCAGGTCGCCCCGATCATAGGCAGCCACGTCACACCTCGCTCCTGGTGGCGCATGCCGGGCGCGGCGGCGAATGGGTCGCTTACTCTATAAGTTCGATCTTTTTGGACTGCGCGCCACCGGCGCGGACAAGGGCTCAGTCAACAGTCCAAGATCTTCACGTCGCTCGACTTGATGTACTGCGCGTCTCCGTTGTTGACACCGATGTCCTGGTAGAGATTCTGGGACTGGCCGGGTTTGAGGGAGCCATTCGTGCTGGTCGAGTTGACCTCGATGTTCACGTTGTCGCCAAACTGGTTGTAGACGGTCGTATTGAGGATGCAGGATCCGGACCCCGCAGCCTTCCCGGTGTTCGTCCAGATGATGTAGATGCGGAGCGTGTTCCCGTTTAGCGCCAACACATTGGTTACTTTGCCCGTGACCTTGGCCGAGGGACCGCCGCCAGTTACTGCGCCGATGATCCCGCCGATGGCAGCCAAAACCACCACAAAGACAACGAAGATCAGAAAACCGCGCTGGGTGGAGTTCATGTGCTTTTTGACCGGGGCATTGGGTGTCGCGGCCTGTGGTGAAGACGGCGTAGCCGTCGCTAGGGGTGGAGCGGACCGCGTTGAGCGGGCCGGAGGCGTCGCAGTTAGCCAGTGCGATTGGACCGCGCCACAGGTTCGGCAGTCGAGCGGGTAGACGCCCTGCTGCCCCTTGATGATTGTCCCGCATGTTTTGCACTTGAGCAAGACGCCGGAAATGAACTTGATCCCGCAGTGCTCGCAAGTCGCCTTATAACTCCGATCACCGACCTTGACCATCCGGAGGATGCGGATCGGCTTCTTGCAAGTAGCACATGTCTTGCCTGTCGCCATCGCGACCCCCTGATTGGGCCGCGGAAATGGTACTTCGTGGGGTTCGGGGTGGCGACCTAGCTCCTCTTGAGCGATTTGCCGCGACCCAGATGGGGCTGCCTCCGGTAGCGGGCTAGTTCGACCACGAAACACCTCGGCTTGCGGTATTCCCTATCGGTAGGGTGTTTGCGTGAAAGATGACAACCGGCCAACGTGGATGGAGTGTCGGCCCCAGCCGCCGGACGGCGGAAGACCGACTGTGGATCCGATATGGGTGCTGCACCTTGTCGATGACGCGCACGCGATGACGTTTTGCAAGCTTCCGGTACCGCAGGGCCAGATCGGTCAGGCTGGCGAGGGTAGCCGGAGAGCGCTTGGCCGCGGTGGGTGAGCAGGTGCTCCGATTTTCGATCAGCGTCTTACAGCTCCGATTTCGGCTCCCCGCCCTTACCCATGCCCGAGAGTTGTGGCAAATAGCTGCATGATGCGAGGACGCGTCGGCGACGACCGATCGCAACTCCTGTGCGCAGAAGCGGACTGTCCACGCAACGACTGGATTGCAATGCGACAATCTCTCCTATGACTGCATCTCCTTCTGCGACTTACTATCAACAGCCCGCCAATGAAGACACTGGCCCGATGTTTGTGGGTGGCGTGTTCGTCCTCCTGGCGCTGACAACGCTGGGACTCGGGCTATTCACCGCATACCGCGTCCACCAAGACCTTCTGACCAATGCCCTTGTGTCGGGTTCAAGCCGCGCTTTCATTACCCTTAGCGTTGTTGCTGGGACCATTGTGATCGCGTCGCTGTTTGCATTCTTCGGTTACGTTTTGATCCTCCTATGTGGTATTCGACGCAACACTGAAGCCAGGACTCCACCTCAGTCCTCTTCAACGGCCCGACACACGGAATAACCCGGCACGTTGGCAGTGCGCGGGCACTACGTGCTAATGGTGAGCTTCCCGCCTGGCACAAGCCCGCGGCCCGAGCTTCAACCCGTCAGGCAGCGATTCGCGCAGCGTCTGCTGCGATCGTTCCGCAGTAAGCCTTTTCCTGGGCAGCTAAGTAGAACCTTTTCGAGTGCCGGGCGGGTGGCGCTTGCCAGCCGAGCGGAGCGAGCGCCAAGACCGAGACGAACCGCTTTCAACCTCGATCTGAATTGGATCAAGAGTGTCGCCGACTAGTTCAGCGAGCAGATGTTGCCTCCACGGGTTGTGACATAGCTGTTGTAGTTGTGCCAGTTGGCGACGGTGGCGACTGGGGGCGGAGGGTTACCAGCGTCGACGTAGACCTGGCCCGGCGTCAGGCCGGTGAAGCCGGTCAGGGCCGTCTCGACACCAGAGGTGCTGATGTAGTCGATCGTGGTAGCCGAAACGGCGAGTCCCACGTAGTAGTAGGAGTTGTTGCTCGGCCAGCTCAGGAGGGGTGCGTTGGCGCCGTTGGGGCCGGACGTCAGCATGGACGAGATCGACGGCGGTGGGACCGCGGTCGGGTCGATGGTGGCGTCCGTCTCGTACGCTTGGACGCCGATCTCGACGGTCTTCGCGTCGGTGTTGCACGCGGCCACGGCGTTTGTACCAGTCACCCCGAGATCGGCGTTCAAGGTCGCGATAGCGCTCGACTGAGCAGACTCTGCCGCCTTGAGCTTGCTTTCCCACCCAGACACTGAAGCCTTTGCTCCGAGCTTCTTGAACGCACTGAGATCTGATTGCACGGCGCTTTCACGTGAAATCAAGGTACTTACGTCGGAACCCGTCTTGAGCGGAAGCGAACCCTTCGTAACGTGAACTACCGCCGCGGCAGCGAGTGACGCGAACAATATGACGGCGAATATCCCGATCCCGAGGGACAGCCGAGTCGATCTCATGTCGCACCCCCTGAGGTTCAGTCAGCTAACGATAGATACGCGATGTCGCGATCGCGCAGGAGCGCGACCACGTGGTTTGAATGTCTCTAGCGAAACGAACCCACTACCCGCGAAAGGGGAGCCGAGCAGGGCAGACGCCTGCGCTTACCGTCCCCTGCCTCGGCTGCCCTAATCATGCGGTCCCGGCGTCGCGAGGCGCAGATGGTCCCTAAGGCTAAGAGGAGCCCGTCCTCGACGGCGGCGTGCCAGCGGGCGCCCTCGCGGGCGAACTGAGCGAACTTGGCCGGTTACAAATCGACGATCGCCGTGCCGACCGAATCGAGCGCGACGACGAGTCCGCTCGTGGGTACTCCGAGCGCGTCAGCCCGTATCCGTCGGCGGCGCGTGCTGTCTGGTGTCAATTGCAAGCGGACTAGCAATCTCCTGCCTGCTGCGCTCCATACGTGGCCTGAGCGACTGTGAACTGGCTACCGTCCGGTGAGTCCAGTTGCTGGATCAGGTCGTTGCATGAGAAGGGCTCCATCGAGAGATACTCCTTGGCCGATCGCACGGCCTCGGAGTTCCAATTCACCGTGAGGCTGTCAACGGCGACAGTCGCATCGTTGACCGAATATCCACCACCGTCCGGCGAGTCCAGTTGGGCAATGAGACCCTGTTGCGAAAAGGCCTCCATGCCCAGGTACTGTTTGGCTTGCTCTGCTGCGCTCCGCTGCTGCTGCGTCAGGGTGGGGCCGGCCGGTGCCTTGTAGACGCAGGCGATGTACGACACCGTCTTGCCCTTGACCTTGTGCGTGAGGATCTTCTTCCCGTAGTGGGCCTTGCAGGACCGAGCCGAACCAAGTGGGTACGTCGGGTGCGCCGTCGTTGCTCCCGTGCTCGTCATCGGGACCAGGAACCCGAATAAGACCACAATGACTCCTACCAACGCCAGTCTGCTCAGCACGATGCGTCTCATCCTCGCCCCTTTATCGGCCACGCTCCAGGTCGCCCTGATCATAGGTAGCCACGTCGCACCTCGCTCCTGGCGGCGCATGCCGGGCTCGCGGCTGGTGGCAGCGAGACGGACGCGATGCGTCTTTTCGGGTGGAAGAGCCGTCAGATGCTCAATCGCTACGGAGCGTCAAATGCCGACGAGCGTGCCAGAGAGGCATGTCGGCGCTTGCTGCCGGGGGACCGGTTGTAATTAGCCCCACCGCTGTCGCGGGCGTAGGGATCTCGCCGAAGAGGACCGCCAGCTGTCGCTCAGGGGTGTTATCCGATTACGGATGACCTCAACCCCGTCCGACCCTTGCCTGGGGCCCTGAACCGATTTCAGCTGCTAATGACGGGAAATCAGGTCACTTGTCCTCAGCCAGCCAGGCGTCGATGGTCGACTTCCACGACTCGATCGCCCGCTTGCTCGGCGGGCAGCCACGTTCGAACCTCGATGAAGTCGCCGCAGCGGTTGTCCTTGACCAGCTGCTTGACTCGGGGGACGGCTCCCGACCGGTAGCCTTGAAGGCGCGATGAAACAGCCCACCAAGCGCGGCGGTATGAACCAGCGCATGTGGGCGGTCGCCCAGCGGGCCGCGGGGCTAGACGACTCGCCTGTCAATGACGAGAAGGCGGTCGAGTGCGGGCGGTTCGGCGGGATCTCCAGGGCGAAGGCACTATCGCCCGCGAAGCGCGTCGAGATCGCTGAGGCAGCTCGAAGCAGCTCGCTCGAACTCGAAAGCGGCTCGGAAGGCCGCACCTCGCAAGGTCGCTCGCAAGCGCCCTTAGTCAGGTCAAGCTAGCCAAATGCCGAGCAGCGGTCGTCCTGCGGGCAAGTACGGGCACAACATCGACAAGGACCGCTGCGCGGTTTGCGGTGGGACCGTGGTGCTCGTCGACGGCCCAGTGCGCCGGTGGGATCAGTGGTGGGATGCTGGCGACTGGATTCACTGTGAGCGTCGCGACACTGGGCATAAGGCTGTCCCAACAAGGGTTGCTAACCAGTTCGGCTATATGCCTAGTTCAAACTAGCCCACTACCGAACTGTTGCTAGTGGCCTAGATTGAACTGCCTTGGCCGAATCCGACGGTGGTGTCCTTGACGACGTGCCCGAAGAATCGCTCAGTGACGAGATCAGCGGTTCGGCCGAGCTGGTCCCGAGGGTGATAGATGAGATTCAGAACGTAGTTGTTCTTGAAGATCAGCTGCATCTCGCGAGTGAGCAGCCATCTCCGTCCCACTCCAGCCAGGTCAGAGAACTCCATCTGGAATACGTCTTTGTCTCGGCCTGAGAGCAATAGGTACATGCTCAGGTCGGTAACCACGAAGACAGGCGGACGACTGAGATTCGGGAACTCTCTGCAACCGCCCAAGAGATCGCTAGCCAGGATGGATTCCCCTGGCTGCAAGATGTCCCTCAAGCGGCTGTACTCCGCTCGAAACGCCACGAGGCGCAGTCTTGCACCCTTGCGGATCGCCCACTCAGCGGTCGATCTTCTCGCGCTCGGATCGCTCCGCGGCCCGGGCTACGTGTCGGGCGGAGTGTGATCTTGTTGGCGGGCGACGGTGAGCGCCGCCTGGAACGTGTCGGCGAACGGACTCCCCTCGCGCTGGGCAGCGTTGGCGAACAGCCTGAGCTGAAACAGGATCGCATCGAGTATTCGACTGACGGGCCAGAGCGGAGGCCCCGCGGTCGTGCGCGCTAGCGAGAGGTGCACGACATGCTTGTCCGCGAGGTCGAGGTACTGGTCGAGGCTCACTCCCGCGCTGGGCTGCCACTCGGTCAAGAAGTCTGTGGGTTGGATGTCCTTGGGGCTCCAACTCCGCTGAACTGGATTCGATCTGTCCGGCCGTCCGGCCACGAATTCGATCAGGAGGCGAGCATGCACCAGCGCTGCTTCAAGCAAGGCGTTGCTGACCAGTGAGGAACGCTCCCTGTCTCGCCGCACAATCTCCGCGCACAGAGCGGCGAACATCGTGATCTCGTACGAAAGGTGCCCGGATGCGGTTTCTTTCTCGGAATCGTTCACGAGGGCGGAGCCTACGTCTCAAGTGCTTCACGCACTCCCGACGTAGGCTGTGCGCATGTCTACAGAAGAGGAAGACAGCGTCGCGGATGCCATCCGCGAGATGTTCATCAATTGGCGCGAAGACAACCGATTCGGTCGGTGGCAGACGGACCTAGAGGCCGACAAAACGGTGGCGCCCCTCCAAATGGATCTCACCGACCCTGTCGTTACCGAAGAATTCGTTAACTTCGTAATAGTCGAACTCCGCGCCCTGCACGAAGCGGCCGTCATTCTCGCTGGCCTTATTGACGATTTGTGAAGTGAACTGGATCGGCCGCGGCGGCGAGAGCTGCGCGGACCGCGATCACCTGCGCACCCAGCCGAGCCTGTTCGGTGCCGTCGCGTCGGACTCGACGGTGTGGCGCACCTTCCACGAGATCACGCCAGTGACCCGCGACGCGCTGAAGGCAGCACTCGCCACATAATCGACCCGAGACAGATCGCTGCGGTAGACGAGGGCGACAGGCGCGGCTGACCACCCAGGCGTCCTGGTGTGCTCGCTCTGACCGCCACTCCACTGAGAACTCAAATCGTGGGGCCTTCTGAGGCTCTAGAAGTTCCTTCCGGCTGGTAGGTACCGGCCCATCCCGGTGCGATTAGTAGACAAATTCCTAGAGCCCTCTCAGTAAATTCCTCATTCCCTATCGATCGCAGCAGACGCTCCTTTTCCGGTAGTTTGACCCGGGGCGAGGGCGCGGTGGCGTCTTAGTGGTGTTATCCGAGTTCACATGACCTCTACCCAATTCGGCGCTTGCCTGGGGCCCCAAATCGATCTCAGCCGTTAATGATGGGGGGGTCCGAGCACAAGAGGTGTTGCTGATCACCCGAACGAGATGGCTCTCAGCCACGGAGCGACCAACGGCCTCGAGCGGCAGGTCCGACCCGTCGTCGAGCGTCTCGTCACAGGGCTACCAAAGCAGACGACTCCAGAATTCATGCGAATGCAGCTAAGCGCTCCACTTCGTCTGGAGTGAGACCGGTCGGCTGACTCTCGAGCCACGCCCTGATGTCTCGCCACTGCACCACCGCCACGTTCAGAGGCTGGGCTTTGATTTTGATGCGATCGCGATCGGCGATTACGACTATCACCGGCTCCACCTTGAACTGGACGTCCGACCCGGCGAGCCGCTTGGTCACTTCTCGCGCTTCCCACTGAGCCTTGCGCAAATAGTCAGTCGGCTTTCCGTTCACGCAAAACGCTTGCTCCGCAACCCACACCCGGCCAGACAGGTTCTTCGCGTTAAGAGAGAACACGCCACCCGGTCCGATCACGAGGTGGTCCACGTTGTGGCCCTTTTCATTAAGGGAAATGTCGTTGATCACTCGCCAGGAGTCCGGTAGCCACGCCAGCTCGGCGCCCACCATCTCCTCGCCCTTTGCGCCCTGGCGCCACGCCCACTCCGTCGTGTGCGCGCCCAACAGCCTTCCTAGAGACGAGCGAAGAGGGGCAGCTTCTGGGGCCTCGCGAGCCATTCGCCACGCGCTCTGCCCCGCCGGAGTTCGGACATCGCTCATCGATCCTCTCTAACGGCGAGATGGCCTGGCGGATTGAGCGGCCGGTCCAGTCACCGGCGCTCGAAGAGGGGGGCAACCGCCGATGAACATGACTACCCCCGCCGAGGGCCAATTGTTACGGCCCCGACCAGCACCTTCTTTATACCCTCTGAGCTCGACTGATACAGCATTGGACTAAAGTTATGTTCATGAAGGCTGCGTTGTGGATTCGAGTCAGTACCGGTCACCAGACGGGTGAAAATCAGCTGCCTGAGCTGGAGAAATTCGCCGAGCACCACGGCTACGAGCTGGTGGAACGCTACCAAGTTGCCGAATCGGCCTGGAACGGGGGCAAGGACGCCGGCGAGTACCAGAAGACGCTTCAGAAGGCCTTAGATGACGCCTGGCAGGGCAAATTCAGCGTCCTCATTATCTGGGCGTTGGACCGAATCACCCGCGAGGGGGCCGAGGGTGCCCTGCGAATCCTCCGGAAGTTCCGAGAGCGGAACTGCTCAGTGGTTTCGGTCACGGAGAGCTGGTTGAACGGTAGCTCAGAGGTCCAGGACGTCCTCGTGGCCTTCGCCGGGTGGATGGCAGCGCAGGAGTCGAACAGACGCTCAGAGCGGATCCGGGCCGGACTTGCTCGACGGAAGGCCGAGGGGAAGCCCGTCGGCGGCAGAGTTCGCGGGAGCAAGGACAAAGCACCCCGGAGGACAGAGGGGTACAAGCAGGCATGGGCAGTGAGGAAGGCCAAGGCTGCGGTGTGAGCACGCCTAATTAAGGGACTGACATACTTCACACACCCAGCCCCTAAATAACAAGGGTGTATTTCCCCTGCTAAAAGGCCAATTGATACAGCCCTTTGCGACAATAGGGGCATGTCAGCGAGTCGGGAACCAAGGAATCTTCTAGAAGCCATCCGTTATTTCTCGGATGAGCAAGTCGCCTTTGATTTCGTCGTCAAGCTGCGTTGGCCTACGGGCGAGCCGACTTGCCCGCGGTGTGGATGCCTCGATAACTACTACTTGAGCACCCGTCGCATCTGGAAGTGCTCAGGTTGCAAGCGTCAGTTCAGCGTGCGTGTTGGAACGATCTTCGAGGATTCGCCGCTTCCATTCTCTGTGTGGCTTCCCGCCTTCTGGCTGCTCGCCAACTCAAAGAACGGCGTCAGCTCGCACGAGCTGGGCCGTGCACTCGGCATTACGCAGAAGTCCGCGTGGTTCGTCCTGAACCGCATCCGTCTTGCGATGCAGACGGGCAGCTTCGAGAAAATGACCGGCGAAGTCGAGGTTGACGAAACGTTCGTCGGCGGTCTCGCCAAGTTCATGCACAAGGCTCAGCGGGCGAAGCTCACTGGCACTGGTCCCATCGACAAGACCATCGTGGTTGGCACGCTTGAGCGCACCACCGAGGACAAGGCTTCCCGTGTTCACGCCGAGGTGACCCCCGACAGGACCGCCCCCACCCTTCACGCGGTCATTGTGGCCAACGTCGAACCCGGCAGCGCCGTCTACACGGATGCTCACGTCGGCTACAACCACCTGTCGGACAGGAACTACGCACACGCGGTCATCGACCACGCGATTGCCTACGTCGATGGTCGGGTTCACACCGAGGGCATCGAAAGCTTCTGGAACCTGGTGAAGCGGTCGCTCAAGGGGACGTACACGCACGTAGCGCCCGAGCACCTTGGCCGCTACTTGGATGAGCGTTGCTTCACGTTCAATGAGCGCGAGACCAGCGACTCGGGGCGAGTGATCGCCGCGGTCGCTGGTGCCAGTGGGCGACGCTTGACCTACGCGGAACTAACGGGCAGGCACTAGAAGTCAGGGGCACTTACGATGTTCGGATGGACCCGAAAGAGCAAGCCACGAAGGTCAAGGAATGGATCGACAGCCATTGGAGGGGGCGCGGCCGTTGCCCGCGCTGTGGTGAAGGCAACTGGACCGTCAAGTACGTCGTTTCTCTCCCGCTTACGGCAGTCCCTGCGGACTGGACCCGCACTGACCATCCTGTCTTCCCCGTCGCACCAGTCGTTTGCGGGAAGTGCGGATATGTCATCTTCCTCGACGCCATCGCGATAGGCGTTCAACGCGCCGCGGAAGGTTAGTCCAACACCGTGACCGCCGGAAACGTCCTCTACTACGGCGACAACCTCGACGTGCTCCGCGAGCACATCCCCGATGAGTCGGTCGACCTGATCTACCTCGATCCACCGTTCAACTCCAACGCGACGTACAACGTGCTGTTCAAGACTCACGCGGGCGACGAGTCGCGCGCGCAGATCCAAGCGTTCGATGACACCTGGCACTGGGGACCTCAGGCTGAGGATGAATACGACGAGCTGACCAAGGGCCGCGCGCCAATCGAGACTGCACGCTTCATCGAGGCGATGCGCACTGTGCTCGGCGCCAACGACATGCTGGCGTATCTCGTGATGATGGCCCCGCGCCTGATCGAACTACGTCGGGCGATGAAGCCAACCGCAACCATCTATCTGCACTGTGATCCAACATCGAGCCATTACCTCAAGCTGCTCATGGACACCGTGTTTGGTAAGCAAGGCTTCATCAACGAGATTATTTGGCACTACCAGACAGGTGGGGGCAGTAAGCGTCATTTCTCAAAGAAACACGACACTCTGCTCTTTTACTGCAAGACAGCTCAGTACCTCTTCTATCCACAAAACGTCAAGATCCCGCGCACGGAGAAGTCGCTGGCACGAGCACGAAATCCGAAGGGTGCTCGAATCTCGGTGGACGACACAGAGAAGCTGCCCGAGGACGTGTTCGACATCCAGGCGCTCAACCCGATGTCTAGAGAACGACTTGGCTACCCAACCCAAAAGCCGCTAGAGCTTCTTGAGCGCGTCATCGCCGCGAGTTCCAGCCCAGATGACGTTGTTCTTGATCCATTCTGCGGGTGCGGGACGGCCGTCGACGCAGCCCAACAACTCAAGCGAAGTTGGATTGGCATTGACATCACCTATATCGCGGTTGACCTGATCATCAAGCGCCTTCAACATCGCTACGGCAACGACATCTTGGCAACGTTCACAACCAATGGCATTCCCACCGACATCGAAGGCGCAGAAGCACTGTTCGCTCGGAATCCGTTTGATTTCGAGCGGTGGGCGGTCTCGTTCGTCAGCGGTCAGCCGAACGAGAAGCAGGTGGGCGACAAGGGCATTGACGGGCGCATCCGATTCCACCGCGGAGGCGACGTGGCGGGACTTGCTGCCGTGTCGGTCAAGGGTGGGAGACAACTAAACCCGGCAATGGTCCACCAACTCATCGGGGCGATGGGGGACGAGCGCGCCGAAATGGGCGTGCTCATCACCTTGCATCGACCTACGGCGGGGATGCTCGAAACGGCAAGTCGCGTCGGAACCTACGAACACGCGCCCACCGGTAACCGCTACCCGCGCGTTCAGATCGTCACGATTCCCGAGTTGTTCGATGGCGAGCGTCCGAACATGCCAACCGCGATCCTGCCCTACATCAAGGCGAGTCCACGTCCTCAGTCTGAGGCGGTGTCGCTGTTCGATGATGAGTCCGGCTAGATCGCTGCTCGCGTTCTCGCTTGGCTGACTCGTCGTCAATCTCATGCTTCGGCACCGCGATCAGCTTGCGGGCGAAGTCCTCGAACCGCTGGAACGCTGACCGTTCATCCTGGTCGGCGGCGGTTTTTTCGTCGTCAGGCATCACGCACAGACTACAGCGAAATGTCGGGGCATCACGCGGCCTGATGGCGAAGACGCCGACGCTTCAGAATCTGATGACGGCGTGGACCCAGCGTCCACGACTGCAAACCGGCAGACCTGAGTTCCCCCGTCTCGACTAGTCGCTTGAACGCCTCCGGCATCGCGGGTGTTAACACTTGCTCATAGAGTCGATTGGTTCTAAATCGCGTAAGTCGGTTCAGTGTCGCCTCTAACTCCATGTAACTGAACGGATTCGCCTGAAAGTCCCAGCCAGACCTCCGCATTGCAGAAAGCACCTGCCGGAGCTGCGCGAGTTGATATTTCAACGGCGCGGGCAATTTCGGACCAGCCGGTACGTGGCCATCGCCAGTCGGCACGTACGTGACACCATCGAAACTCTCCAGGGCAAGAAGGACGACCGCGCAGACGCCCATACCAATGAGGCACACGGTCACAAAGTTCGCGACAAAGAAGTGGGCGATCACAGCGACCGCGAACGCAGCGAAGAGCGCCCAGGCGAAGTTCCGAAGCAATCGAAGCCCCACGGAACGCCCGAACACGGACGTTTATCATTCCCCCACAGAAAAGGGGGGGCAAACCCGGCAAAGGGTCTACCAATTGCCACGTTGCCGTCATTGGCGTGGTGCGTCAAGTATGTCAGTCCCCTAATTAAGCAACCCCTGCCGGTGGCCGACGATAACAGTCTGGCCGAGGAGGCCGACGTAGTTCGTGGCCGTGATGATGTGGTTGAGAAAGACGTGGCGAGTGAGGAGCAGGCCCACGGGGTCCAAGCGTTGGAGTCGTTCTCGCTGGCGCTTGTCGTTGTGGAAGTACTCGCCGTTAATCCAGAGGTCCAGGGCGTCGGCTGGGGTGATGTGGTCCTCGTCGATCACGAGTCGAAGTGGACCAGCGCGAGCAGATTCAAGCCACCGCTTGCGCGCCGCCAGGAGATGACCGCGCAGCTCGTCCGAGTCCAGCTCCCTCAAGAGGACGTTGGCGATGAGATTGACGAAGATGGGCTCACCGTCACTAACGAATTGGCGAAAGGTATTGAGGAACGACGAAAGGGACTCCTCTGACGGCTCCTTGCTCGACGCAGTCAGCCCCTGGCCCGGCCGGAACGACAGGCTCAGGCTGATGCTAAGTGAGCCAGAGCGCACAGCCTCTTTATCAAGCAGCTCGTTGACGCGCCTTAGAAAGAGCTCCAGTCGCTCAGTCGTCGTGTAGCCGTCGGTCCGCACGCGTCTTTTCTAACCGCCAGCTGACCTGGAGGGTGTGAGCTTTGCCGGGACGTGACCTGTCCACGCCCGGACGATGATTTCCGACTCCGACCACGACGGCCCCAAAGCCGCGCTTTCAGAGCTGAGCGTCCATCTGCCCGAATTCGACGACCGAATTCGACGACGAGGACGAGGCGTCCCGGAGGTCGTAGACGGAACCCGGCCGGCTACATCCGCTCGTGCCTCGGACGACCGAGCGGTTCAAGACTCTGTATCAACAGCGTGGAGCGTTGAGCGTGATCTCGGCTACCTCAAGCACGAGGGGGCGTTGCTTCCGTTGAGGGTGCGTCGTATTCACCGCGTGAAGCTGCACGTAGACCTGACGATCCTCAGACGGCTTGCGGTCGCCCTCGAAAAGGCTCACGGCGCGTCCTCGCAGGTCGCGGCGTAATCTTCGTCATTTTGACGGACTACGTAAGCGTCGACGCCAAGTTCGCTCGGGCGGTGGAGCACCTGGGACGCCAAGAGGCTGTTCCCGTGATTCGGGCCCTGTCATGAGCGGCTTCCACCCGGGCCCAGATAAACGGCTACCCCCGTTGCTTGAGGCGATCCAGAAAGAGGCGCGATGGACGCGGCGACTGACAATTGCCCTGTTCTTTGTGACCCTCGCGATCTTGGCTCTGACCTGCGTGTTGGTGGCTCGGTAGGACCACCATGCATCCGAGTTTCGCTAGCCCCTCCGAGGCTGATTCACACCAATACGCGGGACGTAGCCTCGAGTCCGGTGGTCGTGCAATGACTTGCCAGTCCTGTGCCCTCTTAACTAACCGTGACTTGCTGCCCCGGTGTCCTCCGTCGGGCTCACGTCAAGAGAAGGGTCACTCCCAGTCTCAGTTGAAAGTCGCACCCACGGTGTTCGGGTGACAACCTCAAGGAAGTTTAGAAGCGGCTCAGCCGGTCCAAGATGGTTGAAACTTCGGCTAGCTATCTGAATCCGGAACACATTACCTTGATTGTCCTTATATATAGATACTGGCACTTGATTATCGCTATAAGCACTAGCCGAGGATCGACCGGTGTCAGTACACCAGGTCATCTTGATCCGCTCCCTATACACGAGGATAAGCGATGCCTGCCCTTTCTCATTTGAAGCGAACAGCCAAGCCCAGAGCCCTCCCCGCTCAGTCTCCTGCTCGATAGCGGACTTGAGCTGTACTGAGCGAGGATGGGGCTCAACCGCCGCCGCCGTCAAGGCGTTTGTCCATTGCTGGCTCGGCGGAGGTGGCGTCCGGGCCGATCCGGCAGGTCCCTTGTGCTGGGCGGCATTCGGCCAGACTATTGCCCGAGGGCCGGCATACGGCGCCCTTGCAGATTGGCCGCTGCCTGGACCCGAAGGCCGACGCTCCTGTCCCGCCGAGTTCTTGCTAACCGCAAAGAAGACTCCCCCGATCACTCCGAGCCCAATAAAGATCCCACCGATTGGCTGCAAGAATTGGCCCAGGGTGAAGAGGCTTTCACTTCCTGTGCAGGTCCCTACGGGTCCACCAAAGGTATTGCACACAGCAGCATTCAACTGAAAATGACTCTTTAGGCTCGATCCAACGACAAGAAGAACGATGCCAGCTCCGATCACTCCTAAGACCGCGAGAAGTGCCTGTCCAGCCGTCGCTTGCTTGTGGACCATTTTCTCCCCCTCGGTGTCCGGGCCAATTCCGGAATTGCTACGGTCGGCTAAGATGGCGGAGGGCCGCAGTTCGTTAGCGTATATTGATTGACAGCATTGATGGCCGTTTGACTAGCGCCACCCTGGACAAGAGCGGTTATGAACATGCTGGCGATGTTTCCACTGTCGAGACTATTTGCTTCTGCCTGAAAAGCCTGCTCGATTTCTGCGACATCCGGCTCGATCTGGGACGGCGCGACTGCATCAAGCTGACCGAACAAATTGGCGAGCTCCTGAGGCGCAGCCATTAAGTTCGCCATGGCTTCCAGCGGGTCATTCGAGTTGGTCGCAGAATATTGCGATCTAATCTGCTGGCCCTGGCCGTAGAAGACGTGGCAGTACGCCTGCACCGAACGGTCCTGATGCAAATGGTGATACAGGTAAACGCCACCAACGGTCGCCCCAGCAATGATGAGTAACGTCAGGAAGGCTCTGCTCATATCTCGGCCCGTCCGTCCTCACCGCTTGGTGATTGTGGGGGTCCGATTAGGCTCAGACCCGAGTCGAGGAGACCGAAGTCAGCGAATCCCCTGGTCATACTTGGCATATTCCTGTCTCGGCGGCACCGCCCTGAGGCTCGATCCGCTGGCTGATGATAGCTAGCACGAGGGCCCAGCGCGATTGCGTTCCACGTGCGGCTTAAATAGGTCGCGGCGCAGGCTCGGATAGGGCCTATACGGCGGCTGTGATGATGTCGTCGGGCTCGGCCCCGGGCTGATCACCGAGGAGCTCGCGCCGGAGATCCTGGAGGCCCCGGAGCGCTTTCGGTGTCATCGTCATCCCACGCCATCCGCGGCTCTTGTGATCGAGCACCGCGAACACGAGCGCAACGCGGGTGCGCTCACCGGGAAGGCGCCAGATGACCTTCGCGCGCCGTCTCGTCTCCTTCTTGACTGATCAGACACGCCCTATGAGTTCGTCATCACGACGGACCTCGTAGCCGCGGCTACGGATCGTTGAGACGATCCGCGACTCGAGCTCAGGACTTATCTGCAGAGTCGGCGCGAACGGGAAGTGTTCGACCTGCTCACCGATGTCGTCCAGGTGCTCGGGCATCTCCTCAAGAGCAACCGTGGCAGCTGCTGGCGGCCACTCGTACTCCGGCCATTGCGCCAGGAAGGCGGCGGCGTCATAGGGTTCGTCGTCGGCGGGACGCTCCGCGAAGTAGTCCGCCCAGTCGTCGACACCCGGCGCGTAGTTACCGGCTTTTGGTTTGAAGCGAAATGCCTCGCCAAAGGTCTTCAAGGCGAAGATCGCCTCGCGATCCGAGGCGTAGGCAGCGGCGACCTCCTCGGGAAGGATGACAAGGTTGTCGTCGAGGACGCCGTAGACAAGCTTTTTCATTCTTGACCTCTCACCCATTCAAGACCTCTCGGTCCCTTTCATCATCGGGTCGATCATGTGCGGCCGAACTTCCTGCGCTTCCACGCCTACGGTCGCCCCTTGTGAAGATGAGTTCCCGCGGCAAGGTGGCTACCGGTCAGTCAGGTTCAGCCTCGGTGAACCAATCCCGCAGTACGTCAGCTATTTCCGCGGAACAGTCTTCAACGTCGTCTTCACCGTCCACGGTTTGAGACAGTTGCGGGAACCACGAGTTGATGATCCCCATGACGATCTCGATGATCGGCGAGTCGTCCTCAGTCGGCTCCGGGCTCACGGCTGACCTCTCAGCGCCCTAAGTGCTGAAGGCTGGCAACTGATGGTTCCTGGCTTCTGATCGAGATCATCTCTGCCCGATGTGAAACAGCTGCCAATGTCCAACGCCTGGCTTCTGATGGGGATGACGTCAGCCACAAATCCGTCATCGGGCGTAGCAACAACACTCATCACGGTGTTCTCCTTATCGCACCTAGCGGGGCCACCGTGCTCGTGGAGTCGGTTGGCTGGGGGTCAGCGAGCTAGGTCTCTCGCCCCAATCTGGATAAGTGAGAACACATTACTGCGACGTGAAAGATGTGTTGCTGACTTCTCAACCCCAACCTGCGTTGGTCCCGAGTCAATTTGGACGACAGGATTACGGCATGAAGCAAGCAGGCGGGAGGAGAGTACGGGTTCGAGTCAACGGCCACGTCGTCGAGTGCGTCACGATCGGGGGATTAGCGGCGGTGTTCAACCGGACACCGCACACCCTGCGTTGTTGGCAGCGCTCAGGGCTGATTCCACCGGCACCTTTCCTCTTGCGTTCCGACGATTACCGGGCCGTGCGGCGCCTCTACCCGATTGAACTGGTTGATGCACTCGTACCCGTCGTTGAGAGCGGACGATTTGGGCGCAGACGTCGCTCCGGCCGGTACCTTCCACAGCATGCGCAGATCATGGAAGTGTGGAACGCAGCGGTGAGATCTCTTCGGCCCGAGAACACTGGTGTTATCAGATCGGGTCAAAGCTGAGACGTAAGACGAGGGGGTGGGCAGGCGCTGAGTTGTCCGTAGCGCCTAATGACAGCTGCCTGCGACCTTGCTGCCAACTCCTCGTTTAGTGAAGCGTGTGCAATGGACAACTGACCTCCACGTGTTTTGATTGTCACAAGCCGATGAGGTGGCAGCTGTCACAGCTCCGACTTCGGTCTGACAACTCAACACGATTACCCGTCGAGTATTACGAGGACTCAAATCCTGAGCCCTCTTGAAGCCCTGAAATACCCATCCGGCTGGTAGGTGCCGGGCCATCCCGGTCCGAATAGCAGAATAACTTCTAGGGCTCTCTCAGTAGATTCCTCATGCCCGGTCCTTGGCAGAACACGCTCCTCCTTCTCCGCCCACCGCGGCTTTAGGCACGACTAGCTCGAGTGCTGCTTACGGAACGTAACCACCAGAGACGAGCGACGGATGAAGTTCTCCATCGACGGCGAGTACAACGTCAGCCAGCGCTCCAAGGGCAGGTTTGACGTGTAGATGGTTGCCAGACCCTGGTTGTGCCTTGTCCGCGCAAGGTTTTCGAAGGTCGAGACGGCAAAGCCTGATGCGGTTCGATACTCCTTTCCAACGTCGTCAATCACCAGGTATTTGACTCGCCCCCGCAGATCGGTCAGCAAACGGTCGATGTCTTGCCACTCATCAAGGCGTTCCTCGCCCTTTGTCGCCAAGTCAAATAACTTGATCGATTGAATCTCTAGCTGGATTAGTTCCGCGAGGGTGATGAAGTAGACAGGCACTCGCTGCTGTCGGAGCACCTGCTGAGAGTCCGCGGGAACGGGCCCACCACCTGCCAACTTGAACCGCAAGCCAGCCTGCTGCTCGTTAAGTTCAGCGCAGGCGAGCATCGTCTTTGCGACGCCGGGCGGACCGACAAGAGCGAGAGATGGCCGTTCAAGACTCGGTTTCCACTTCTCCAAACTCTCAAGGATCCTTGGATCGCCCCGAGCGGTGTCGTAGTCACTCAGCCTGACCCCCCTGAATTGCTCGGGGATGTTCGTGTCCGACATGAGTGGCCTAATCATCGTCGTTTCCGCCGACGTGCTTGCCGAACAGGGTTCCGTATCGCTCCTGGAAGTCGTCGTCCCAGGAGTGCTGATCTACAAAGCGCTCCTCAACCGATTTCAAAATGGCGCTCCGTTTGCCGACGAAGGCCCTCCACGGAGCCGTGCCGTTGGGGCAGTATGCATCTCCCTTGTCCACGAACTCCTCAATCATCATCTGGATGACTTCGCCTGTAACGCCTTCCTTTCGCCACTCTGAGATGTGTCGAGCCAGCGCAGCGATGTTCCCTGCAGCCAGCGGGTTGGAGGCGGTAACGCGCTCATCAAAGCGGCGTGCGAGGGTATACGACTTGGTGGGCTTGGCCGCCAGGGCGCGAGCATTGTGACGAGGTCGTCCCTCATTGCTTGCGCCGAGATCGAACTCATCGACTCCCGGCTCGTGCAGACCGCGGCGACAAGCCGCGAGCACTTCCAGGTGGGCCGTCCCGAGCCCTCCGTCGCCTGACCGACCACGGCGTCGCTCCATCGCCCTGAGGATGAACCTCGGCGTCGGTGCCGTCAGATTCCCCGCCTTGGCGGCGCGAACGAGGTCGGTGACTGCGAGGCTCGGATTCCTTTCCAGGGTAAGCAAAGCGCCTCGCTGAACATCGAGGCTTGTATACGGAGAGCCCCGGTACCTCAGGCGGCTGCCACTCTCAACAAACCGACGCTGATGCGCCTTCTCAAACCAGAAGACGATCAGCGCCAGCTGGATCTTGAGAAACTCGGCGGGACTGGGATGAAAGTGAAGCTGACCGGGCTTGATGACGAACGTCGTTCGCCCGAGCTTCGCGTCCCAGTCAGAAGACTCAGCCAACCAGATTTCAATTTCACTATCCCAGTAAGGACATTCCTTCGCGCACAAACATCGACCCGGTAGAACCGCCTTCGGCGGCGATACCGACACGGAGTGTATTGGCTGATCTGCTTTCTGAGGCTGTTGTCGTGTTGTTCTTCTCTTGATGTTCTTCTGTAGTGGATGGGCCGCTTTCGTCCCATCGCTGAGGACGGATCTGTCGGCGAGGGGGGCGGACTTGTCCTTACTGGTGGGACGCAAATGTCCCTTAACGTCCTTGGTTCGGGACACATCCGACCTATCAAGAACCGTCACCCGCCAAGGCTGAAGCAAATCGTCGGATCCTTCAACGTCCCACGAGTCGTGCAAGAAGTAAACCGATGAGCGACCCTTTCCCCGTTTCTCGTCAGTCACCAAGAATCCGCTTTCAAGCTCCTCTACGTAACGCCGGATCTGGCGTTGACTGACGTGGTGTCGCTCGGCCAACGTCTTCTGATACGGGGCGACGCGCCCCTTTTTCTCTTTTGCATCAATGTTCTTCAGGTCGGCGTAGAGGATCTTTGCCCCGCTAGAGAGATCAGCTCGCGCCTGGATCCGATCGAGGAGCCGAAGAAAGTTCGGCCCATCGGCGTACACCCGAGCTGCGTTCTGCTCACTCCGGAGACCGGTTCTCACGGAGCTGAACGACGACACCGCATCCCCTACCTTGGTGGCCACTCCTTTGTTCTTCGCCACCGGTGCAACAGGATGAGAAACCTGACGGGCTCTGCCGTCCTGAGGCTTGTAGCCTTGTGTTGAGCCGACTTCAAGCTCTTTGACGACGCCCCTCGGTTCCCGCCGAGGGGTCCGTCGTGTATGGCTCGTCATAACGAGCCGTTACTTTTCGAAATCCGACGAGCGCGGCGGGCTTGACTGCTGCGAAGCGAAAGACGGGCCATGTGTGCCCGTCGCGCCGCTTCTGCTCGGCGAGCACGTTCCTCGGGAGCCAGCTGCCGATCTGGATCAACCTGGTCCTCAAACTTTGCCCTGAACGCTGATCGTGCAGCCCTCGTCGTCTCTCGCACGTCGTACTGGCTGTGCTGTGAGAAGGCGCCGATCTTGCCGAGGATCGTGAGATCGCCTCGGTGCGATATGTCTTTGGACACGAGCACCCGCTTTCGCTATCTCCCCTGACATGGTGGGGTCCACGAAGCTGAGTGCTACGAGTGCCGAAACGACCGTTCGGCGTCTACCACTTACAAGTGCAAAAGCCTCGCCGCTGTGCCGGCGCAATGCAAGGCAGTCATAACCGATCGGCCGGCGACAGCCGCCGGTGGGATTCCCTCGCCCTCTCGTCAGCTACTGAGGCTCCGTACCGACGAAGCATGTCGGCTGAACGCCAACCGGCAAGCCGCATCAGGTCACCCTCGTTTCCGCCACTGGCTAAGAACTGGTGCGCAAAGCCGTGGCGGAACTGGTGGGGGTGGAGATGACCTATCCCGGCTGCCACACCTCGCCTGTGAAGCATTTGGGAAATGCCGGACTCACGAAGCCGACCCCTTCGACCCAGCCACAACCATGGCTCGCTGGAATCTGGATGACGACGACGTTGCCTGACGTAACGATCGATTGCCTTTACGGTCTTCCTGCCGATCGGAACATTCCGAGGACGACTGCCCTTACCCAATACCACGATGATTCCTTGATCCAGATCGACATCACTATCGCCGAGATCAACAGACCACCGCAGGTTTGTGACTTCAGCGAGCCGGCATCCTGTGTCGTAAAGCAGGGTGATAATCGCCGAGTCACGAAGGTCCTCAAACGACGACCCACCAGCTTCCTTCAACATCTTGCGGACGTCCGCTTCCGAAACAACAGCAACAGGTGTTTCGGGGATCCGTGGCGGCTTCATTTTGGACATCGGCGACCCAGGAACCATGCGCTCTTCCTCAGCCCATCGGAAGAACTGCTGAAGACTGCGGTGGCGGACAGCAACGGTGCTCGCAGTCCTGCCGAGCTGAAACAGGTAGACCTCAAAAGCCTCGACGTGCTCACGAACGATCTTCGTGATGTCAGTCGGCATGCCCGCTCCGTGGAGGTACGCCTCGAATTGGAAAACGGACTCCTCGTACGACTGCACGGTGCGGGGGGACTTGTTCTCGGCCCGGAGATGACGTCGCCAGGAGGGAAGGAGGGCAGACACCTCATCTAGACTGCTGGCGTCTTTGGTGACCGTGACCATCGATGCATCATATGCTGTACGACCGCTGTGGCTTCCAGTCAGTCACTCTTGTACGTGTAAACAGGCAGGTAGAGGCGATAAGCAAGCGCTCGTAGCTCAATTGGATAGAGCATCTGACTACGGATCAGAAGGTTGGGGGTTCGAGTCCCTCCGAGCGCGCTGAGCCATTCCCTCGTAGGTCCGCATCGCCACCAGGGTTCGGCCCTTC
>Ga0187875_10000792_pt1 | contig 25421 bp, 20 predicted proteins | sample June2016WEW_17_1_2_FD_132978 | JGI IMG/M metagenome (GOLD analysis project Ga0187875, IMG submission 132978) | Peatland microbial communities from SPRUCE experiment site at the Marcell Experimental Forest, Minnesota, USA - June2016WEW_17_10 | ecosystem: Environmental > Terrestrial > Soil >...
CGGATTTCCTTCGGCGACAGCGGCCGCTCCGCCGAGAACAGCAGCGCCTCAATGATTTGTTTCAGTTCCAGTGTCATGCCACTTTCAATACCCGTATTTCGCCAAACGCTTCGACCTGCACCACCTTCAGCCGCTTCAACCGAATCAACTCCAGCAACGCCAGAAACGTCACCACCACTTCCGCCCGCGAACTGGCGGTCGCAAACAACTCACCGAAAATCATCTCCGATCGGTCCCGCAGAGTATAGAGGATTTCTTCGATTTTGTCGCTGACGGTAAATTTCTCCTCGATGATCTCGCGGAAGTCCTCGCGGGCGCTCGCCTTCTTCAACACCTCGTTGAAAGCGTTGATCAGATCGAAAATGCTCACTTCCGCCAGCGGCGCGTCCTTGTCAACTTCGATACCCGCCTCCGGGCTTCCCCGCGAAAAGATGTTGGCCTGCTGTTCTTCGCGCCGGCCGAGCTGCAACCCCGCGTCCTTGAACTTCTTGTACTCGACCAGTTGCCGGATCAATTCCCAGCGCGGGTCCTCGCCTTCCTCCGTCTCGGTATCGGTTACCTGCTGGTCGGCCGGCAGCAGCATCCGGCTCTTGATGTACATGAGCGTGGCCGCCATCACGAGGAACTCGCCCGCCACCTCCAGATTGAGCATCTGCATGAGGGTCAGGTACTCCATGTACTGGTTCGTGATCCGCTCGATCGGAATATCGTAGATGTCCACCTCCTCCTTCTTGATGAGGTAGAGCAACAAATCGAGAGGGCCCTCGAAGACCTCCAGTTTGACTTTGTAATCCGCTTCCATTCAGGGAATCGTTTCGCTCGTCTCGGCCCGCAGCAGGTCTTCCACCGTCTCCCGCCGCGAGAACATCGTCACGGAACCGTCCTCTTCCAGCATCAATTGCGGCGCCCGGCCCAACGAATTGTAGTTCGAACTCATGGCGAATCCGTATGCCCCCGCGTCGTGCAACAGCAGCAGATCACCCGCGCGCGGCACCGGCAGCCGACGCGGCACCAGCAGCCCTTCTTCGTCCCGGGTGAATACATCGCCCGGCTCGCATAACGGCCCGGCCACCACCACGTCCGCCGACCCGCCGCTCGCCCCGTCGCCCACCACGCTGATGCGGTGGAACGCCCCGTACATTGCCGGCCGCACCAAATCGTTGAACCCTGCGTCCACCATCACAAACGTCTCGCCCTTGCCTTTTTCGTTCGTTTGCGTCCGCTTGACGTCCGTTACCCGGGCCACCAACGTGATCGCCGGAGCGATCAGGTAACGCCCTGGCTCGATTTCCAAGCGCACTTCGCGCCCCGCGGCCCGGCAAATTGCCGCGCGCGACTCCTCGAACACCGTCCGTAGCGGCTCCAGGGAAGGCTGCCTGTTCACACTATGGTAATCGTGCGGGATGCCGCCACCGAAACTGACCGCCTCCACCTCCGAAAACTTCGGGATGAACCGGACAAACTCCGCCGCCAGCCGCTGCATGTTGTCGAGCAATTCCGGAAACTTCGGCCCGCTCCCGATGTGCGCGTGCAACATGACCACCGTCATCCCCAATTTCCCGGCCTCCGTGGCCACCCCGCCCACGTCGCTGAACCAAATCCCGTGCTTGGAACTCGGCCCGCCGGTGTCGCAGGCGTTGACATGACCGTGACCGAAACCCGGATTCACCCGCAGCGAAATCGGCCCGGTGTAACCGGCGGCCCGCAACTCGCGAAGCATCCCCGGCGACCCCAGATTGGGCATCACGCCGTGTTCCCGCAAGACTGTGATTGCGCCGTCGCGAAAGACGTCGCTCGTGTACAAAATCTGCGAGCCGGAAAAGCCCGCCCGCCGCGCCCGCAACACTTCGTTGCCCGATACCGCATCAATCCAAAGGCCGGCCGCCAGCATTTCTTTCAACACCCGGGTCGCGGGACAGGCCTTCATGGCGTAACGCGCCTGCATCCCGGCCCCCCGGGTCAGGTTCCGTACGTCGGCGATCCGCTGCCGCAACACCGGCGCGTCGCAAATCCAGAACGGCGTGCCGACCCTCTCCGCCAGACGCTGGAGTAGACCGTCATTCATCGCAACCCTACAGCTTGTCTCACCTTTGTCATCGTCTCGTCGGCCACGGCGTTGGCGCGTTCCGCGCCCTGACGCAACACGTCGTGAACGTAATCGAGGTTCTTCACCAACTCCTCGCGCTTCTTGCGAAAGGGCGCGAAATAATCCGTGAGGACGGCGACCAATTCCTTCTTCACTTCGCCGTATCCATGCCCGCCAGCCGCGAGTTTCGCCTGCAACTCCGCCGCCTTGTCCGGTGTCGCAACCAATTTGTACATCTGCAACGGAATGTTCTTGTCGAGATCGACCTTCGGCGCCTCCACCGGCTGCGAGTCGGTCACGATGCTCATCACCTTCTTGCGAATCGCCTTCTCGTCCCCGAAAATCTCGAGCGTATTGTTGTAGCTCTTGGACATCTTGCGTCCGTCAACACCGGGCAGCGTCGCAACTTCCGGCCGGATGACCGCCTCGGGAATTACGAACACCTCGCCAAATTGCCGGTTGAACGCCCCCGCAATATCGCGCGCGATTTCGATATGTTGCTTCTGGTCCTTGCCGACCGGCACCCGATCGCCTTGCACGATCAGGATGTCCGCGGCCATCAGCACCGGGTACGTAAACAGACCCGCGTTGGGCTTGTGCCCCTGTGCGATGGCGTCTTTGTACGCGTGCGCATTTTCCAACATCGGCACAGGTGTGAGATTCAACAGAATCGACGTCAACTCCGTCACCTGCGGCACGTCGCTCTGCCGGTAAAACGCCGTCTTGGAGGGATCGAGACCGCAAGCCAGAAAATCCAGGGCGATGTCCAGAGAGTTCTCGCGCAGCTCTTTCGGGTCACTGACCTTTGTCAGCGCGTGGTAATCGGCGATGAAATAGAACGCCTCGCCCCGTTGCGCCAGTTCCAGCGCGGGGCGCATCATCCCGAAGTAGTTGCCAATGTGCAACTTGCCGCTTGGCTTGATACCGGAAAGGATTCGCATGGCCCGGGCAAGATACGAAATGCACGGCGAGCGTTGCGAGGAAAAAATCAGCGGCCCGGGAAGTCGCTCAGTACTTGTACGCAAGCTGACTGGTCAGAAGAACGTCGTTTTCCTTGCGACCAGGGGCAGGGTCATGGTTGAAGCGGTCGTCCAACACCACGCGCAAACTGAAATGGGTGTTCAGGGCCGCTTCCGCGCCGGCCTCGGCGTTGACCAGGTAGTTATGCCAATAGGTCAACTGCGGAAAGTACTCGATGTATTCCCAAACTCTGGCCGTCTTGCTGAATTTGTGTTCGGCATGTTCCCCCAGATGCAATGTGGCATAGCCCACGTTGCCATCGTCGCCGAGCCGTTGTCGAACATACGACGCACCAACGTCCATGTTCAGCTTCGAGGCGTCGCTCTTGATGAAGTAATACCCCAGCGCCGGGCCGAGGATCGCTCGATAGCGGATCAAGGCAACGTCGTCGTGGGTGAGATCCAAGAGCAGATCGCCATAGAACCGGTCCGTAAACAACCTTTTGTAATCGGTGATTCCATGAATCTCTTCCGCCGCCCGGGTTTGGTTGGTCTGACCGTAATTGTTGAGCGAGTAAACACCGTCCGCGCCGAATTTCAGGTCGTTCTTGTCCCAAACATTCTCCGCCGACGCGCTGCCGCTCAACAGAAACGTGTTAGCGTTTCCTCGGGACAACGCCAAACCCAATGCCACATCCCCATGCCACACCGGCGCGTTGGACGGAGCGTTGGTTTGCGCCCACGCGGCGCTACAAGTGACCAGTAACAGGGCCGAAAGCCCTACCGACATGATTCGAGATTGCATGCGTGTTCTCTCCTGTTGAATTCTCCCGTCCCTCACAAAGCGGGCGCACAATGCCCTAGACAAACAAACCGGTCAAGCGCTTTTTAGCGCCCCTGCAGCAGGCTGTTTCCGAGCGATTCCATGGCCTGCGCCGCATCGGCTGGCGCCAGCCGCCCGAGCGCCACCGCGTCGGTCGTCTCGAAAAACGCCTTCTGATTGAACTCGTCCCAAAACGCATACCCCCACGGATTGTCGAGGTGGGAATACTTCAATGCCGCCATCATCGCCGGCGGAAACTGGGCGGTGGCGGCCGCCGCCTTCAACGCCGGGATGGCGTTGCGGCTCTGCGCGGCCATCATCGCGCCTTCCGTCGAATAAAATCGCGCAAACTCCGCCGCCTCCTGCGGATGTTTCGTCCCACTCCACACGCAATTGCCGCCGATGGACAGTCGCGACCAGCGCACCTTCCCCTTCGGGACCGGCGCCACGTCCCACCGGAAATCCGTGATGTGGTCAAACTCCGTCAACATGTACGTACGGCCCACGAGCACCGGCATTTTCCCGTCTCGAAACAGGTTCACCCCGTCGAACGCCTCCACCTCGCCCATCGCGGCCGTTGTCGGCGCCACCCCCCGCGCGACGAGGTCCCGATACATCTGCAGGGCCGCGATTGTCTCCGGCGAGTTCACCGTGCATTTCCCGCCAGCGAACAGGACGCCACCGAACGATTGGACCAGCAGCAACGGCCGCGGCAGGACCGTCGGGATGCGGATCTGACGCTGCGCCGCGAGACGCGCGGCGACAGCGGCGAACTTCGGCCAGTCCCACGATTCGTCCGGCAGTGGCTCTCCGCTCTTCTCAAACCAATCGCGATTGAAGAACAGCACATCCGTGCTGAAATGAAAGGGGACCATGTACAGCTTGCCGTTGACGCGGCACGAGTCGATCACTTCGGGGTAAAACTGGTCGACTAGGGGCGCGATGGTCGCCGTCAGGTCGCTGATCTGACCGCGCTGCGCCAGCGCAGGGAGACGGTCGACAACATAGTAAAATAAATCGGGACCGGCGTTGCCCGCGAGTTGGACGTTCAGTTTTTGAAACTTCGAGGTGTCGTAAATCACCCGCACACGGACCCGGGGATGCGTCTGCTGAAACCGGTCAATAATCTTCTGATGAAGCGCCTGCTGCTCCGGCAGCGTTTCAATGGTCTGGTACGTGATTTCCACCCGGTCGTCCGTCGGTCGGACGCATCCCGCGAGCAGCATCAACACCGCCAGCCACCATCTCATCGCAGGGCCTTCTTCACGTTCCAGCCGCATCGCACCAGTCGCCGGCGCGCGTCATCTTCGGTGCCGCCCCGAAGCGTGGCCACGACGCGGCAGGCCCGGGCGCGCAGCTTGGCGTTTGTCGGTTTCACGTCCACCATCAAGTTGCTGACGACCTTGCCGAGCCGAATCATCGGGATCGTTGTCAGCATGTTGAGCACGAGTTTCGTGGCCGTACCCGCCTTGAGCCGCGTCGAGCCGGTGATCACCTCCGGCTCCGTGCGGAACAACAACGGCCTGTGAGTGGCCGACCGTGGCGGCGAAAAACACAGGAGAAACGTCCCGGCGCCCAATCGTTGCGCCTCGTCCAGCGCCCCGAGCACAAACGGGGTTGAGCCGCTGGCCGCAATGCCGATCACCACGTCCCGTTTACCCACACCACGCATGCCGACCGCCTCTGCGCCCGCCTCCCGATTGTCCTCGGCTCCCTCCACGGCGGCCTGCAGGGCCATTGCGCCGCCGGCGATGATCGCCTGGACCATTTCGGGATCGGTGGAGAACGTGGGAGGACACTCACTGGCATCCAACACGCCCAACCGACCGCTCGTGCCCGCGCCGACATAGAATAATCGTCCTCCCCGCCGGAACGCGCGCACGATCCGGTTGATGGCGTGTTCGAGAGCGGACTTGTTCTTCCGCAACGCGGGAATGATCCGCGCTTCCTCGCGTAACATCGTGTCGATGAGTTGCGACACGGATCGCTTGTCCAAATCCATCGTGCGTGGGTTACGGCTCTCGGTAATTGGCACGGACAAAGCATCGCGATGAGGGGCCGATATCAACCGAGGTGTCGCCAACCCGGCAAGTCTCAGCGCGCCCAGCGCCGAGTCACTCGGCGCACGGATGATCGTCGCTCCCGGCAGCATCGTGCGAACACGGTTGCCAACGAGAATGGCCAGCTTTCGGTTGTGCCGCAACACACCACCGGTCAACGCCACCCGCGGCTTCTCCAGGCCCAACTTTTGCGCGACCGCGTGGCAATCCTGCGCGAGGAACGAAGCGGCCTGCAGCATCAGCCCGGCATCCCCTTCGAGCATGTCTGTTGCCAGCGCCGCCACAGCGTCCTTGTTGGCGCCCTGGATCCAATCGACAAGTTCATCCGGCGAATTCAAACACAAGCGACGGAGCACGCCCCGGAGGCGCTGGTTGGCGCGACCGTGGCGATCATGCTCGCGGATCGCGGCTCTCAACCCCGTCACGGCGATCCAGTAGCCGCTGCCGTGGTCGCCCAACAAATGACCCCAGCCGCCCGCCCGGGCCACCTGCGACCCGTTGCGGCCGCACACACACGAGCCTGTGCCGCTGATGATGGCGATGCCCGAACCGTGTGGACCGAAGGCCGCCGCCAGAGCCGAATCCATGTCGCTGCCCACATGCGCCGGGATCCCGGGCCAGACCCGTTCGGCGAGCGCGCGGGCCCGGGAACGGTCGGCCGTCGTGCGACACCCGGCCAGGCACAGGGCCAAAGACGTGGGACGAGACGCCAGACCCCGTTTGATCTCACGGAGCCGATGGAGAATGACGGCGTCGGATGAGAGTTTGAGGTTGAGGGGACCGGATTCGAGCCGGGAAAGAATCCGGCCACGGCGGCCCGCCAGAAGCGCGACGGTGCGCGTGCCGCCACCCTCGACACCGAGAAAACAAGCGTCTGCTCTGGGTTCCCCGCCCATAAACCAGCGAGGAGGCTACCAGATTCAGGATGCCAGCGGCAAGTAGACGCTGAACGTGCTGCCGTGCCCGACCGTGCTCTGCACATCGATCGCGCCGCCGTAACGGGCGACGAGTTCACAGGCAATGGCCAGGCCCAGGCCAGTGCCTTCCTTTTTGCTGGTGAAGTACGGCTGAAAGATCTTGCCGATGTTCTCGGGCTCGATGCCCGCCCCATTGTCCGCCACGACGAGCTTCGCCAGCGGCCTCTGCGGATCGAATGACTCCGGCCGGAAGGCCAACTCGGACGGCACGGACGTGGCCAGCATGGCGGAAAGCTCCAGGGTCCCTCCCCCGTTCATTGCGTGCAGGGCGTTCACCCCCAGATTGATCAGCACCTGGAGGATCTCCGCGGGATTGACGGTGAACATCGGGTCCGGGTCGCCGGACACGAACTTGATTTCGGCGCTGCGGTTGGCGGGATGCGCCTTGATCAGCGCCGCCGCGTCTTCCAGCAGCTTGTGGCCGCTGACGGTCTCCTGCGCGTCCTGGCGGCCGCGCGAAAAATTCAAAAAGCGGCGAGCGATGTCCTTGCACCGATCGATCTCCCGCTGAATGGACGTCAGCCGTTGATGGACATGCCGCGACGTTTCCTGGTCGGACACGTTGAGCGACGCCAGATCGCGCCCGAGCAGGTCCGCGTACCCGGCAATGATCGCCAGGGGATTGTTCATCTCGTGCACGACGCCGGCCGAGAGCACGCCCGCCTCGACGGCCCGGCTCAGTTGCGCCAGTTCGCCCGAGAGTTGTTCGTTCGTTCGTTCGAGCGTGCGGAAGGTCTCTTCGCTCGCGAGTTTTTCCCGGCGGCGCTTCATGCATTTGTCGAGCACCTCGCGCACGGAAAAGACATCGAACGGCTTGTTGAGGTAGTCCGCCGCGCCGTAACGCACGGCTGCCCGCGCCGTTTCGATGGTCTCGTAGCCCGTCAACATCACGCATTCGATATCCGGATCAATCTCCTTCAACTCGCGTAACACGTCCACGCCGCTGAGGTCCGGCATTTTGATGTCCAACACGGCGGCATCCACCGCATGCGTTCGTGCGTATTCGATACCCTCGCGGCCACACGTGGCGATCATGCAGTTGTAGCGATCCTTGAAAACAATGCGCAGCGATTCGCGCGGGCCCGGCTCGTCATCCACGATCAGCAATGTCGGTCTCTCCGCCGCCGTGACCGCCGGCGGCTCCATTGTCAGCGTCTCCTGTGTTCCCATGTCGAGCCTCTCTTGTTTGCTAGAATTTCACGCCCATCGTGACCATCACCGAATTGTTGCTGATCTGCCACGTGCCGTCCGCGGCGGTGCCGTTGTTCACCGTGCGGTCGGCGGCCACCGTGTACTGGTACATGGCGTCGATCATGAACCGTGTCGTGTCATACCCGAACCCCACGCTGAACACGTGCCGATTGGAGTCCGGCACCGACGGCGAAAAGCTGCTGTTGGGCACGCTATCCTCGGAATAAATATAGCCGCCACGCACCTTCCAGTGCTGGGTCACATCGTATTGCACGCCGAACTCGTACAGGAGACTGTCCATCCAGTTAAAGTGGATCGCGTACTTGTCGACTGGGGATCCCGGCGCGTGCAACACCAAGTTGTTGAGCGTCTGCCAATCGGTCCACTCGACATCGGCTTCCAGCTTCAACCTCGGGACCGGTCGAAACGCGTACCCCGCGGCAACGGTTTGCGGGAAGGGCAACGATGTTTGGGCGGAATTCGATTGTTTGAAAACTGCGGGATAACTCACATCCGCTGAGCCATTGAAGTTGACTGTAAACGGACTGCGATACACGATGCCCACCGTGTGCTGCGGCGTAATCTTGCACATCAACCCCGCCGTAGCGCCCAGCGCCACCCCGGAGCCGTCGAAATGGAAGTGGCCATCCTCCGGCACGGACACAGTTGGGGGTAGATGGCTGTTGAGCGCCGTATACGCATCGTACACGTTCAGCCCGGCTCCGAGCGACAGGTGCTCGTTGAACTTGTAGGCTACGGTCGGCTGGATATTGAATACTTGCAGGGAGGCTTTGGTGGCCAGATATTTGAAGGGGCCACTCTGCGTGTACACCGCCTCGTTGCCAAAGGGAACGTTGACGCCAATGCCGAAGCGCCAGGGCGAATTGGTCATGCCGAAATCAGTCGTGGCATACAGATGCGGAATCAACGAGACTGTATACATGTCCGCGCCGGAAGCGCCCCCCTTCAACCGGTCATCCGGGAAATTCAGGTCGCCGCCGTTGGCGATTTCAGTCCCCTGGATCTGCGTGAGACCGGCCGGATTGTAATAAACCGCCGTGGCGTCGTCCGCCTGGGCGATAAATGCGTTGCCTTGCGCCGTGGCGGCTGCGCCCTGGTCGGGATTCCGAAAACCGAGGGCGAACACCTCCGGCGTACCGGTACCGATAACGATTGCAACCGCTGCCGCGCCAACCATTCTCTGTGTGTATTTGTTCATGGCCACGTCCCCCTGCTTGTCGTGCCGTTCCGCATCTGCGAGCCGACGTTACGGCATACCCATTTAGCAATGCGTATGCCACGGGACGACAACCAAGAGGAGAGATGACCCCGGGTTCCGCCTGAACCAGCAGTTCCCAAAGGTGGGCGTGGACGGAAGCCATTGACTACACTCTCCGGGGCGCAAAATTGGCCAACCCGACAGTTTCGTGCGGACAAGTTTGGATGCGTCACATCGGCGCCGGAGTGCTCTCGTCCAACTCGTCCGGCTCTTCGTCTGGTTCGCCCGTCCGAGCCGACGCAATCTGAAGCTTGTCCATTTTGTAACGCAACATTCGCCGGGTAATGTGCAGCGCGCGCGCGGCCTCCGTGATCACGCCGCCCGTGCGTCGCAACGCTTCCTCGATGGCGCGCCGCTCCAGATCCTCCGTGACCTTCGGCAGATCCAACCCGGTGTCCTTGAATTCCAGCTTCTCGCCCAGATCAACATGCGGGGTGGTCGCCGTCAACCGCGACGTGATTTGCGCGGTCGCCTGTTCGGCCTGCGAAATCACGAACGGCAGGTCTTCCTCGCTGATCTTGTTGGAATCGCACGTGACCAACAGCCGCTCGATGGCGTGCTCCAATTCGCGGACGTTGCCCGGCCACGGGTACGACAACAACAAATCCATCGCCGAGGGCGTGAATTGCGGGACCTCGCGGTTCAATTCCCTGGCAAAGCGTTGTGCGAAATGCGACACCAGTTGGGGGATGTCGTCCCTGCGGTCGCGCAACGCGGGCACCGTGATCGGCACCACGTTGATGCGATAGTACAGGTCCTCGCGAAACGCCCCGCGGCTGATTTCCCGTTCCAAGTCGCGGTTGGTGGCACATACCAGGCGGACATTGATGCTGATCGTTTCCTGGCCGCCCACCCGGCGGATTTCGCGCTCTTGGATGGCCCGCAACAGTTTGCTTTGGGTGCCGAGGGGCATCTCCCCGATCTCGTCGAGGAACAACGTCCCTCCTCCCGCGGCTTCAAACATCCCGATCCGCCGCTGCAACGCCCCCGTAAACGAGCCTTTCTCATGCCCGAACAGCTCGCTTTCCAGCAACTCGCTGGGGATGGCGGCGCAGTGCACGGGAATAAACGGGCCCTCCCGCCGCACGCTGTTGTAATGCAGCGCACGTGCGACAAGTTCCTTGCCCGTGCCCGTCTCCCCCAGCACCAATATGGTCGTTTCCGTGTCCACGACGCGCTGCACGAGGGCATAGACCTTCTGCATCGCCGCGCTCGAACCGACGATATTCTCGAACTTGCTCACCGCTTGGAGTTCCGTGCGCAACCGGACCACCTCGCGTTCGTTCGCCTTCTCCTTGAGGATACGATCGACCACCAGCCGGATCTCGTCCACGTCGAACGGCTTGTTCAGGTAATCCACTGCACCCAGTTTCATTGCCTGGACAGCCGGCTTGGTCTCGGTAATCGCCGTAACCATGACCACCGGTATCCGGGGATGCAACTGCCGCATCCTGGAAAGCACTTCCAGCCCGTCCATGCCCGGCATTTTCATGTCGAGCAGGACGACATCAAAGGGTTCGGCCCGGCTCGTCGCCTCCAACCCACTCGAACCGTTTTCCACCAGCGTTACGTCGTAGCGATCCTTCAAAATAAACCGCAACGACTCGCGCGGACTTTCCTCATCGTCAATGACCAGAATCCTTGCCTTCGACATCTCTCTGCCTCCTCCTTGCGATCTTTCTTGGATCCTCCTTCGATCCTTTCAGTATTCAACGTCATGAAAACAACCGCTGACCGCGCCTCCCCCAGGCGCCCCGTTACGGCTGTTCGCCCCGTCGGCCGGCATCCGCGTCCCAACGTTCCACAACCCGGTCGCGTGCCAGATTGGCTTCGACGGATGCCCCCAGACTGCCCGATGTTTCGGCCTTCAAGTTTTCACTGAGAAGATTATCGTCCGGATGCCGCTGGGCCTTGACCGGCACCACCATCGAGATCGTCGTCCCCCGGCCCAGCATGCTGTCAATGTCCAGCCGGCCCCCGTGCCGCTCCACGATCTTCTTCACAATCGTCAACCCCAACCCGACCCCGACATTGCGCGTGGTCACAAACGGCTCGGTCACACGCTTCAGGTTTTCCAGGGCGATCCCCTCGCCCGTGTCCTGCCAATCGATCCGCACGGCGCCGCCCGCCGGCAGCGTTTCGCCCGGAAAATCCGTCGGCAGCGCATCCAGCGTACTGATCGTGAGCCGGCCGCCGTGTGGCATGGACTGGACGGCGTTGCGCAGCACATGCTCGAACGCCTGCATCAGGCGAATCCGGTCCCCTTCCAACCGCGCAAACTTGTGGGCGAAATTCTTTCTCACGGTGACCACGCAGGACGGAGCCGGTTCGGGCGCTTTGTCGCCCATGACCATGACGTGCGCGATCTGCTTCCGGCTGAATTCCTGTGTAATGTTCCTGACACACGCGTCGATAAGGTCGCCGAGCACGATCTCCTCATTCACCAACAGCAATGGATGAGCGAAGAACGTCAGATTGTTCACCAGCACATCGACACGGTTCACCTCGTTGGCGACGGTGGTGCTGAACTGCTCGCGAAATTCCTTTTCGTCGTGCCGCTCGGGCAGCAATTGCGCGAAGATCTTGATCGATACCAGCGAGTTCTTCAATTCATGCGACAACCGCGCCGCCAGCCGCGTGAAGAACTCCTTGTCGGCCAGTTCGCGGGCGCGGGCCTGCTGCAGGCGGGCCTGCGAGAGATCCTCAATCAGCGCGACCGCGATCAGCCCGTCTCCACCCGCCAGGCCGGTGTCCGCCCCCATGGCGAAACGTGTGGCGCTGATGCCGAGCGGGCGATGTCCCCGGGGCAACACCACTTCCCGCTGGCGGACTTCCTGGCCTGTCTGGAGGACTTCGAACACGACGTCCGCCACCCGGCTGGGCAACCGCCGGATGTCCAGGCCGATCACCGCTTTCTCTTCGATGTCGAGTAATTCACAGGCGCGGTGATTCACGGTGAGAATGCGATTGTTCTGCCCGATCACGACCACGCCGGTCTGGACGTGCGCGAGCACTTCGTTCACAAACCGTTGCTGGCTGGCAATGCGGTCGCGGAGATGAAGATTGCGAATCGCCTGCGCCAGTTGCCCCATCAGGTAGTACACCAGCTCCAATTCCTGGTTGGTCAACGGCTCGCTGGTGATCTTGCCGCTGAACGTCAGCACACCCCACAACTGGTCCTCATCAAAAATCGGCACCGCCACATCGGCCCCCAGCGTATCGAACTCCCGGGCCACTTCCGGATCGTAATCCAATGCCAGCGAATCGGCCCCCGGGGGGCGCAGCAGGATCCGCGCTTCGCGCGACAGGTGGCTGGCAATGCCCGAGTCAACACTCAGCCGGAAGTGCTCGACCAGATGCGGCGCGAGCCCGGTGCTCCGGGCAATCACGAATTGCTCGCCACCAGCCGCGGGCGGTCCGGTAAACAGGTCGCCCTGCAGTCGTCGGGTGAAAATCGCCGCTTTGCCAGTGCCGAGCAACTCGCGGACGAGACGCAGAAATTCCGACACCAACTCGCCCTCGCCAATATGCTGGCTCAGGATTCGCGACAAATCCTTCAATGCGGCGCGGTACCGGTACGCGTCAAACGCGGGCGCGAGCGCCGGCAGGTACGTCGGGGCCGGAATGTGCCGTGCCTCCGGCGCGACCACCGGTGCGGGAGCCACCGCCTGCCGTTGACGGGCGATCACGGCATCGGCCCGCTTCAGTTTGGACTGGGCATCGCGCAATTCGAAAAAGGTGCCGAGCGCCTGCTTCAAGTGGTCGGCGGAATCGGAACCGGAAACGACCAGCCAACTCTCCTGGATGGGATACAGAGATTGCTGGGCCGGCGTGGCCCGCACCACAACCGCCTGGTGTTCCTGCAGACGCGCAGACGCCAGCGATTCCACCGCCCATCGTGTGGTTTCTCCCAACGAGACCGCGTCCAGGATCACGGCATCCACCAGGCGCAACCAGGTGGAAAACAGCGCATCGAACCGCTCCCGGGATGGTTCGGTTGGCAGCGGCAGCAAGACGATGTTTGTCTTCTCACCGAGAATGTCGGTTAGCAGTCGCTGGGTCTCAGCCGAATTTGTCAGGAGCAGGGCCGTTTTCATGCGTTGCTGGCCTCGCTCCCGCCATTTCGGCCGCTGACGTGTCCGTTTCGATACCGCTCGAGCACCAGGGTCGTGTTGCGACCGCCAAACCCGAGCGAATTGCTCACCGCGATGTCAACGCGGCGGTGACGCGCTACGTTCGGGACGTAATCCAAATCGCAGTCGGGATCGGGGAATTCGTAGTTAATGGTGGCCGGGATGACATTGTCACGGATGGCCAGGCAGCAAGCGCCCATCTCGACCGCCCCGCACGCGCCCTGCATGTGCCCCAAGGCCGCCTTGATCGAGCTGATCGGCACATCGTACGCCCGGTCACCAAATGATTTCTTGACGACCGTGGTTTCCGCGCGGTCCCCCAACGGGGTCGACGTGCCGTGGGCATTCAGGTAGTCGACCTGCTCCGGCCGCACACCGGCGCGCGCCAGCGCCGTTTGCACGCAACGCACGGCCTGCGTCCCGTCGGGGTCGGGCTGACACATGTGGTAAGCGTCGCATGTGGACGCCCAGCCGGTCAATTCCCCATAGATACGGGCCTTGCGTTGCAACGCGTGCTCCAATTCCTCGACCACGAGGACACCCGCGCCTTCCGACATGACAAATCCATCGCGTTTCTGGTCGAATGGCCGTGACGCGCGCGCCGGTTCATCATTCCGATCCGTCAACGCACGGCTGGCGCCCAGCGCGGCCACAATGACCGGATGGACGGGCGCGTCCGCTCCCCCGGCAAACATCACGTCCGCGTCGCCCTTGACGATGAGGTCCGCGGCCTGCGCAATCGTGGCGCTGGAACAATCGCAGCCGGTCGCCGTCGTCGCGCTTTGCCCTTGTAGTCCCAAATGGAGTGAAATCTGCCCGCCACACGCCCCGGTGAAGATCGCGATGCCCATGTATGAACTCATGGCTTCCACGCCGCTCTTTTTGTACACCTCGTACTCGCGGGCGGCAAACTCCCAACCGGCGTACGCCGTGCCCATCGCGACGCCGATACGCTGGCGGTTTTCCTTTTCCAATGCCAGGCCGGAGTCTTGCAAGGCCATATAGGAGGCGGACAGCCCAAATTGCGCAAACCGGTCCATGCGTCTGACGTCCTTCCGGCTGATCCAATCCTCAGGATGAAAGTCACGCACCTCGCCGGCCACTGTCCAGGGACAGTCAGATTTCATCAGAACGGGGGAACGATCCGTGCCCGATTTACCGGCGAGAATATTTGACCAAAACACCTCGGTGCCAATCCCCAGCGGCGTCAACAGACCAATGCCTGTAATGACTACACAGCGTCTCTTCATCGACTACATTTGCGCTCCGTGCCGACGACGGGACAAAAACGTCCACCACGCGTCAGCGTACACAACGCGCGCCTCCTTCAAAAAGGTTCCCCACGGGAGAATTATACAGGCATTGCCGATAGTGTAAAGAACTTAATTTGCGGAACCGGACAATTTTGTCCAGCAGGTCCTACTTCACCGGGAGACTGATTTGGAAAGTTGTTCCTTTGCCTTCCACGCTCGACACCGTGATGGCACCGCCATGATCGCGGACAATCTTCTGCGAGATCGACAGACCCAACCCCGTGCCTTCCTTCTTGGTGGTGAAAAACGGGTCGAACAGCCGGCTTCGAACCGCCGCTGGTATGCCGGGGCCATTGTCCGATACCTCGATAACGGCAAAGTTTCGGTTCCCGTTCCCACCAGTACCGATGTCCAACTGGGCCAACCCGGTGGCCACCCGCGCCTTGCCTCCTTCATGGAGCGCGTCGGCGGCGTTGCTCAGCAGATTGACCAGCACCTGCAGAATCTGGTGTTTGTCCACCTTGACGATCGGATTTCCGTGAAACGCGCGGGTCAATTCGATGTGCTTGGCCTTGAGACGCGGCTGGACCAGCAGAACGGCTTCTTCGACAAGTTCGTTGGCGGGCTGTTCCTTGATGCTCACCTGGGCCGGGCGCGCAAAGGCCAGCATGCTCTCGATCACCTTCGTGATCCGGTCCACGTCCTTCAACACGAGCTTGCCAAATTCGTTCCGAAACTCCGGGTCGTCGACACGCTCGGGCATCAATTGTGCGAAGGTCTTGATGGACGCCAATGGATTACGGATCTCGTGGGCGACGCCGGCGGCGATCATACCCAACTCGACGAGGCGGTTCTTGCGGAACGCCTCGTCTTCGATGCGGCGGTACTTCACGGCCAACGCGACTTCGGTGGCGAGCGTCTCCAACAATCGCAGGTCGCTGACAAAGAACATGTCGCGGCTCAGTTTCTCCCCGAGACCAATGACTCCCACTAGGCGACCGTCGAGAACCATGGGGACACACAACGCAACCTGGAGAAGATTCATCTCCGCTTCCAGTCGTTCGCGCTCCCGCTGGGACACGCGCCGCTCCATTTCATCGCGCACCAGTTCGTCCCGTTTCTCCTGAAGCCATTTGATGACGGCGGCGTCTTCATGCAGGGCAAGCACGTCCGTGTCATCCTTGGGCCCCAGGCCGCTTTCCGCCTGCAGCTTGTAGTCGCCCGACAACGGGTCCTGAAGCAGGATCAGCGCGCGCGAGGTCTGCATTTGGGAATGCAAGGTGCTGGCGACCGTGCTCAGCACCTGGTCAATCGTTGGCAGGATGCTCAATTCCCTCACCAGCCCCGACAAGGTGTCCTGGTATCCGTACCGTTTGCCAAACATCCGCTCCTGCATCATCCGTTCCGCGCGCGGCAGAAGCTTGGGCAGGCCAATGGACAGTCCCGCACTCATGGCCATCGACAGCATGAACGCAAACATCAATTGCTCCTGATTCATGAATCCGGGGGCAAACATGGCCAGGCCGCCCAAGAAGACAAGCGCGACCCCTGCGGTCACCGCAATCGTGACGGAATACAGCAGCATCCGCGCAATCACCACGTTGTAATCCGCCAGCCGCCCCTTGCTCATCACATAGGCCAACATCACCAGATTGAACGGCAGAATCAGAAAACCGAACGGCTGAATGTTAATGTTGTACTCCAAGGGCAGAATGGTCAGGTGCACGGTCAGGAAGATAATCAGCCAAACAACAGTAAAATATACCAACTGGGTGCGCTTATACCCAACGGCGCGGCGCGCGCTATAGACCAGGACTCCCGCACCGAGCAATTGCCAGGATAGCAGGTGCCCGCCGAGTGCCAGCTTATAGCGAATGTAGTGATCCATGAACGGGGCGTGCTTGAGGCCGATGATGGCGTGGTCCCACCACAGAAACCAAAGGGCGCACAGGGCACTCACACAGGAAGCGACCACCCACCACCGCATGCGCCGCTCCTTGCCGCACAAGGCGCACAGACCCTGAAGCAAGAGCGGCTGCAGGATGATCGCACAGGTCAGGGTCAGGTGTGCCCACATCATGGCGGCTGCGGAAGGCATCGGCCGGAAATACTGCGCAAAACACCCGAGCCATACCGCCAGAATGACCATGGCCGTGCCCAGCAGCGGCCCGACCCGTACGTGCCGGTTCTTCACGAACACGGTCACCCCGACCGCCGCACAGACCGCAGCGTTCAGGAGAACCAGGTAGTAGTAGAAATGAAGCATCAATTTCTACCCTGGAACAAGACCATCAGCTGACCGCGCCACCCACGGCGCGCCGGGTGCGCGCGGACCGGGGATTGCGGGCGCCGAAGCCGTCAGCGCCAAAGACTCCCTGCCAATCCGCGCAATCATGTTCATTGAATCGCTGTCCGCTCCCCATTTGTGTACCGCGCCGGTCACCGCTTGACTCCTCGAACGAAAAACAATTCGCGGAACGGATCGCACGCGTGGACATGCGCCCGGAATCCCGCCGACTCCAAATCGCGTGCCACTTCCTCCGGCGCCACAAAATCCACCCCGCCACGATCAAACTCAAGAACGGACCAGTTATACTGAATCTGCGCCGCAAACTGTCGCTTCAACCTGGCAATCGGGTCGAACCTCGATTTTGGCCCCTCGCGTAGCGAGTAGTTAAAGTTGAGCGCGCAGATCTCGCCGCCATCGCCGAGGCGTTCCCGCAGCCGGGCGAAGAGTGCGGGACGATTCTTGAAATGGTGTGCCGCGATGTTCGAGATGACGTGTGTAAACGGCTCGCGCGTTAACGATTCGGAAAGCGTGTTCATGTCGCAACATTCCACTTGCACTCCCTCCCGTGCGCCCAGGAACGCGCGGAAGAATACCCACGGCGTCATGTCCACCGCCACGCATCTATTCCCGCGCTCGGCAAACGCGTTGGAATAAATACCGCTACCGCAGCCAAGGTCCAGCACGCGGCAACCGCCGTCACGCAGCCGCGGCGAGAAGCGCCAGTAGGATTCGATGCCGAGGCGCCGCGCCAGCGCGTCGCAGGTTTCCAGCATGAACGGCGGCGGACGGACGATCCAACCCGTCTCCCCGCGTAGCGCCTCGATCTTCAGCAGCACCCCGAGCAAATCGTCCACGCCGTAGTAGCCGTCACCGAACAATTCCAATTCGCGCCGCAGTCGCGCCAATTCGCTCCCGGAAAGCTGCAAACGCCCGCCTTCGTAACGCACGATGCCAAACGCGTCCGCCATCGTGAGAAAATTGTTCCAGTGTGTGCGGGCGGCGTCACGTTTGGCGGGGTCTTTGCCCGGGAAGTTCGGGTCGTACTTCGCGTGCAGCGCGCGCACAAGCGGATTCCAGTCGTGCTCCGCGCCTTTCGGGGCTTCGAACTTTGCCTCCTTCCGCCGTCCTTCCAGCCAACTCGCGCGTTCGATGAGGAACTGGATAAACGCAGCCTTGGTCGGTTTCGCGGCGCCTTTGTAGTACTGCTGGAGCAAATCGATGTCTTCTGCGGAGGCCGGCATCGCGGTCGCGAAGTAGAAATCGACAATCTCATCCAGGTCGGCGGCGTGGCTCGGCCGCAACTCAAGAAAGTTCACAATGCCCGACCGCAGGAAATTGCTCATGACAACAAATTGAGTCGTGCCCAGCAGGCGTTTTGCCCGGCGGGAACGCGCAAGGCTCTGGAACGGCTGTCGAAAGACCCGTGGCCGAGCGGCAACGGTCCGCCCCAACGGCAGGACGGGCCTTTCCTGTTGCTCCAGCACGCTCGCCGAGCGGGCCGTTGCCCTTGGCATGGTGCTTCCTGATGACTTCGTGAACATGTCGCGGCGCCTCCTTGCGTCGCGATAGTGTACGGAAGTTGGTCGCCACAAACAATATCGAAATAATTCTTGTCGCTTATTCCGCCCTGCGCCATCATTACATGGCGTTCACGATGGCCGCGCCATCCCACGCAAACCATGAACCGCACCGAAGCCGGGAAACGTATTGCCGAGTTGCGCGATCAAATCCGCCACCACGACCATCTGTACTACGTCGAGGCGCGGTCCGAGATTTCCGACCGCGAGTACGACCGGCTCTATGCCGAATTAAAAGGGCTGGAGGACCGGTTTCCCGACCTGGTCACGCCCGACTCGCCCACCCAGCGCGCCGGCGGCGAACCGTTGAAGGAATTCAAGAGTGTCCGGCACGCCGTGCCCATGATGTCCCTCGACAATACCTACAGTATCGAGGAATTGCGGGAGTTCGACGCCCGCGTCCGCAAGCTCCTGCCCAACGAGAAGGTCGAATATGTCCTCGAACCGAAAATTGATGGGGTGTCGATCTCTGTTCGCTATGAAAACGGCCAGTTCGTAGTCGGCGCGACCCGCGGCGATGGCACCACGGGCGACGACATCACCGCCAATCTCAAGACCATTCGGGCCATCCCGCTGCAACTAAACGTGAACCATCCTCCCGAACGCCTCGAAGTCCGCGGCGAGGCATTTATGGCAGTCGAGGACTTCAGAAAACTCAACGCGCAACGGGAAAAAGCCGGCGAGCCGCTCTTCCAAAACCCGCGCAACACCACTTCCGGGTCGCTGAAGCAACTCGACCCCGCGCTCGTGGCCCGGCGCCCGTTGCAGGCGATTTTCTACGCGGTCGCCGAGGGCGCGGAATTCAAGACGCAAGCCGACGCGCTCGAAGGACTGAAGAAGTTCGGTCTCCCCACACATCGTCATTGGTGGGTGTGCCGGGACATCGAAGAGGTCATCGCGCGCGCCGCTGAACTGCAGACGCTCGAAGCGAAGCTGCCGTTTGAAATCGACGGTGCGGTGGTAAAGGTCAACAGCTTCGATCAATGGAAACGGCTCGGGGTCACCGCGAAAGCGCCCCGGTACGCCATCGCCTACAAGTACTCGCATGAACAGGCGCAGACGAAACTGAAAGACATCACGATCCAGGTCGGTCGCACGGGCACATTGACACCGGTCGCCGAGTTGGAACCCGTCTTCCTCGCCGGCTCGACGATCTCCCGCGCCACGCTCCACAACGAGGAGGAGATCAAACGCAAGGACATCCGGATCGGGGACACGGTCATCATCGAGAAAGCGGGCGAGGTCATCCCCGCCGTGATCGGGGTCGTGAAGGAGAAGCGGCCGCGTGACGCCAGGGAATTCGATTTCTTCAAACATATCCACGGCAAGTGTCCCGCGTGCGGCGGACCGGTTGCCCGCGACCCGGAATTCGTCGCGTGGCGCTGCGAGAACATCGCCTGCCCCGCGCAATTGAAACGCACCATCGGCCATTTTGCCGGCCGCAACGCGATGGACATCGAAGGATGCGGCGAAGTGCTGGTGAACCAGCTCGTGGACAAGAACCTCGTGCACGACGTGGCCGATCTGTATTCACTCACCGTTGAACAACTTGCCGGCCTCGAACGCATGGGGGAGAAGTCCGCCGCCAACGTCGTCAACGCCATCGCCGAGAGCAAGAACCGCGAACTCTGGCGGCTCATTCACGGCCTCGGCATCCTCCACGTCGGGGAAGGCGCGGCGCGCAAACTCGCCGATCATTTTCACGATCTCGATGCCCTCGCCAGCGCGAGCCTAGACGAGCTGCAGCGGGCTGAAGACGTTGGCCCGGTGATGGCCCAAAGCATTCGCGATTTCTTCGACAACCCGCGCAATCAAGCCGTCATCGAAAAACTGCGCGATGCCCGCGTGAAGATGAAAGAGAAAGCTGTCCCGAAAACAACAGTGACGGGGCCGTTCGCGAGCAAGACTGTCGTTGTTACGGGCACGCTCAGCAAACTCTCCCGAGATGAAGCGAAGGAGGCATTGCGTAAAGCGGGTGCCACCGTCACCGACAGTGTCAGCAAGAAAACCGACTATCTCATCGTCGGCGAAGACGCCGGCTCCAAGCTCGACAAGGCCAACAAACTCGGCGTGAAGACGCTTAACGAGCAGGAATTTCTGAAGATGTTGAAATGAAGCCGCAGATTCACACAGATGAGCATTGATAAATCCGTGGCAATCCGTGCGAATCTGTGGCTAGAATCGCGTCATGTCTGACTGGCGATTGACTCCGCAAAATTCGGCGCTCGTGGTCATCGACGTGCAGGAGAAACTCATGAACGTCATGCCCCGGCGCGCCGAGACGCTGGCGTCGATCCAGAAACTTATCGGTGCGGCGCGCGTGTTGAAATTGCCAACCCTGGTGACCGCGCAATACATCAAAGGCCTCGGACCGGTCTGCGCGGAGATCGTCGAGGCGACGCCGGGCATCACGCCAATTGAGAAGATGGCATTCTCGTGCTGTGGTTCCGAGGAATTTACGCGCGCGGTGAAAGGCCTGGGGCGTCAACGAATCATTCTCTGCGGCATCGAGGCGCACGTGTGCGTCCAGCAAACCGCCATCGACTTGATGAAAGATTACTTCATGTACGTCGCCACCGACGCGATCGGCTCGCGGCACCGGCACGATCACAAGGTCGCCGTCGAACGGATGCGCGATTGCGGCGCGGTCATCACCACCGTCGAATCCGCCGTCTTCGAACTCCTCCGCGACTCCGGCGCCGAGCCATTCAAACAAATCCTGCCGTTATTCAAATGAGGGAGGGCGAGGCTCCTGCCGAGCCGAACCGTCGCACCATCCAGAATGGCTCGCCGGGAGGCTCGCCCTCCCACCCGTCCTAGTGATGATGTTTGCCGCCGGCGCAACCGCAGCCGCCGGGACGCCCGCAGCTCTGGGGAGCAGGCGCGGATGCCGTTGAACCGCCACCCTGCGCGGCAAACACCGACAGCTTCTTCGTCAGTTTCTTCGATCCGCAATGCGGACACGCAACCGAGCCCTCCCAGTTGCTCGAACGCACGAGTGACTCGAAATCCTTCTCGCACTTGGCGCAGACAAATTCATACAGCGGCATATGTGTTCTCCTGAAACCTATTGCGGCGCGGCATCCAACAACTGTTGCATCTCCGGGCTGGTCTGTTTGCGCGGGGCTTGCGTCTGCCGAATGCCGGCCTGTGTGACGTTCTCATGACAGGGAATACCCAGGATGCGCTGGACGTAATCCACCTTGATGGTCACGAGTTTGTTGACGAAATCCACGCCGATCTTCTTGCCAACCAGGTTTTGCGCGACCGTCTGCTGTTCTGTGTCTTCGTACGTGATATGGATGTCGTTGGTCGTGATATCGATCCCCAGGCTCTTCGCGTCGGCAATCAGACTCTGTTTCACGGTGTCCATCGAGTTCGGGTCGACAAGATTGACCTGAGCGCCCACACGCCCGGCGAAATCGGTGTTCGCCTTGAATATCTCCATCCACTGGATGGCCCCGTATGCAATCGCCACGACGATCACGGTGATAATAAAACCCTTCATTTCGGCGCTCCTTCCAACACTTTCTGTGACGTGCGAAAATGCATCTTGGCCACCTTCCCCAACGCGTCGCGCCCATGTTTCGCGACCAGTTGCGCCGCCGCTTCCTCAACGGCCGTGGACGCGCCCTTGGGCAGTTCCACCCCGTATTCCTTGCCGAGACGCCGCAGCCGCATCACGAATTCATTCCGCGCGATGATCGACGCCGCGGCCACCGCCAGATCGCTCTCGGCCTTGTGCCGTTGGACCAGCTCGATCTTCCGTCCGCGCTCCATCAATGCCTTCTCAATGATCCGCTTGTTGCCAAACTGGTCCGAGATCGCCTTCGGGCTGTCCACCCGACCCAGCAGGTTTTCGATCACCCGCGCATGGCCCCAGCCCAAAATGTTATTCACGTTTCCGGTCCGGGCGTGCAGTTCATTGTACTTCTCCGGGCCGATGGCGACAACATCCGTTACGCATCCTTCCGTCAGGCGAATTTCCTTCGCGATCTCCGCAATGCGCCGGTCGCTCTTGATCATCTTGCTGTCGCGCACGCCGATTTCCATCATGTTCTGCGCGGCGGCCTCGTTGAGAAACGCGCCCGCGATCACCAACGGCCCGAAGAAATCGCCCTTGCCGCTTTCGTCCACCCCGATGCGTGGTTCCAGCATCGTTGGATCGAGAATATGTTCGTACCCGAGCTTGGCCTCGCCCAGCAGTTGCGGTTCGAGATAGAACTGCACGAAATCGGTCGTCCCCTTCCCCTGCACGACCAGTTTGCCGCTCTCGTACATGGCGACATTGACCTTTTCGCCGCGATGTTCGGCCCCGAAGTGCGCGTACGGCACGTCCCGGAACATGAAACCCCGCGCCTCCAAATCGTGTTTCAGACGCGGAATCTTGCTTGCATCCAGTTGGCACGTGTAGGATGTGCGCTCGGCCATGGCAACACGATTCCACACACCTGCCGTGCGGGTCAACACCGGAGTGCGTCGGGCGTTCCAGCGCGACCTCCCGCGCTGGTACCGCCGTCATCATCGCCAACTCCCCTGGCGAACCACGCGCGATCCCTACCGCATCTGGGTCAGCGAAATCATGCTCCAACAAACCCGGGTCGAAACCGTGCGCCCGTATTACGCCCGCTGGTTGCGCGCCTTCCCGACCATCCAGGCGCTGGCGCGCGCCACGGACGACCGCGTGCTGAAATTGTGGGAAGGGCTGGGCTACTACTCGCGCGCGCGGAACCTACACCGGGCCGCGCAAATAGTCGTCCGTGAACGTAACGGCCAACTGCCCGACACCGCCGAAGATTGGCGCACGCTGCCGGGAATCGGCCGCTACACGGCGGGCGCCGTCGCCAGCATCGCTTTCGGCGAGCGCGTGCCGCTCGTGGACGGTAACGTGGCCCGTGTGCTTGCGCGGATTTTTGCGATCCGCGCCAACGTGAAGTCCCCGCGCACATTGCAATCGCTCTGGAAACTCTCCGAAAACCTGCTTCCCGAGACCGACTCGGGGAATTTCAACCAGGCGCTCATGGAACTCGGCGCGCTGGTATGCACGCCCGCCGCTCCGCATTGCGACACGTGTCCGATGCGCCGGGTCTGCGCGGCGCGGGCGCGTGGCTTGGTCGGGCAACTCCCGAATCGCGGCGAGAAACCGCGCACCGTGCACCTCGTGGCCAAAGCCGCGTTTGTGAAGAGCGGGAACCGGATTCTCCTCAAGCGGAGACCTCGCCAGGGTCTGCTGGCGAACTTCTGGGAACTGCCGCCGGCCGATGCGCGACGGTTCCGCGTGGGGCATCGAATCCACGAATTGCGCCACACGATCACGCATCGACGAATCGCCTTTCAGGTGTACGAGTGCGTCCCGACCGTGAGCTTCCGGTCAAACGGCCGGTGGCGATGGGCTACCCCGGCGCAGCTGAAGGCGCTGGCCATCCCCGCGGCGCACCGGCGCGCCATCGAGAGCGTCCTCTCAGCGAAGAAGTAGCACGGGACTGTCGGTCGCGCCCAAAAGCTTGACGAGCACGTCGTTCACCAACCGATTCGAAAATTTCGACCGCGTGCTCGGGGCCATCACGATGAGATCGATGGGCGTTTTCTTCACGAAATCCAGCAGGTTGCGCAAGCGTTGGTCGGGGTTGGCGAACAACAGGATATTGGTCCGCGCGGGATGGATTCGCGCCACCTCGCGCAGGGGATTGTGTTCGGGGGAATGGCCCGTGCGACCCGTCACCAGCGGGAACACGTGGAGCATGCTGTCAAACTTGTGCACCAGCGGCAGAATCTTCAGGAACGTTTCCGCGCCGGCCGACCCCAGTTCCGTCAGCGAGAGCACGTGCTTGAACCGTGGCCGTTTCCAGTCCCTGTCCTTGATCGGGCGCCCGCGAATGCAGAGCACATGGCACGGCGTGCCGGCGATGATCGATTCGATGATGCTCCCGACCGACCACCAAGCCAGGTTCACGCCGTCTTTGTTGGAGGCCATGCAGATGAGATCGACTTTCTTGCTCGCGGCCGATTCCGCAATCGCTCCCGCGCGGTCTTTCTTGTACAGGTACATCTTCGCGACTGTCACGCTCTTCTTCAGCGGCGGCAAATCGGGGGCGTTCACGTCCAGCGCGAGCATCCTGGTCAGCCTTGGAAAATCCAGGAGGTTTTCCGGTCCCTTCAGCGAGGCGGGATCCATCACATGCAGCAGGTATAACTTGCTGTGGAACGCCTGCGCCAGCGTCACCGCGTACGGGATGACGGAATTCGATTCGTCGGATAGATCGCTCGGTACGAGTATTTTCTCCAGCATCGTCGGCTGTGGCATCCTCCGGTTGCCCCTCACGAGGGATTTTACAGGTGTCGCCTGCCCGACGTAATGCATTTTCCGTGCTCGCCAACCCTCCCCGGCGACAACAAATCGACCGCCGGCCCCCCCGAGCGAACCCAAAATACCCCCAAACGAACCCAACGGTTTTTTCCAAAACTCATCTCCCTAACCCACTGTAGCTCAAGCCGATCAACGCGCAACTTCGCGCCAAAAACGGTGGGTTCGTTTCGCAAAAACACCCTTTTTTGCGCCCCCTACCCTGGGCCTGTCAAAGAACTGCAGCGAGTATAACGCCCCGGGAACCTTGAGTCGAGAAGAAAATTCCCGCGTCACCCCAAATCCGTCCGCGCCAAATCTGATTGATACACCGGGGTCAGGTCTCATCATAAAACAATTGACGCCGAGGGGCGGGGGCGGTAGTGTGGCCGGGCATGGCCAGACCGATACGCATTGAGGTGGCGGGAGGGTGGTATCATGTGACCGCGC